>JAAGKN010000462.1_pt1 | contig 111113 bp, 108 predicted proteins | sample 6206371 | NCBI WGS metagenome assembly JAAGKN01 (sample SAMN11533720, study PRJNA540317) | gut metagenome | isolation source: fecal pellets from male and female animal of same cohort | host: Peromyscus leucopus | place: USA:CA | collected 2017
TACATCTATTTAATTTACTTTCTTCATTTTCTGCTCGCACAGAAAACGAAGCAAAAGAGTGCGCAAGGAGGGGGAAAGAAAACCTTAGTTCCCGAGGTTAAGGATAAATCCCTGCGGGATTTTCCATGATAGCTCGATGCTCCCGCATCTCACAATATCCCGCCTATAAACAATTCACTGAATTGTTCATTACGGCGTGATTCCTTGACCACCCCCTCTGGCGCCTATCGGCGCGGCTCTCCCAAGGCGAGCGGCTATTCATTTTACATGGTCTGCCATCAAAATCTTTTTGCCATACCTTAGAGGACTCGCGGCGCAAGCGCCGCCAGGGAGCGTAGCGTACTTAGCGCCGTACGGCGCACGGGGTTTTTTAGGGGTGTCCCCTGAATGTCCCTCTTTTGGTTCGTTTTCTCGGACATGCGAGAAAATGAACATAATTAAATTAAAATAATAAAGATTTGTTTCTTTACAAAAGAAACAGTGGAAAGAAAATGTTCTTTCACTCCGCATCCCAGAGATATTTTTTCAAATCCACAATGTATTCCTCATCGACAAAAACATTTTCTTGTTGCAGAAGTTGTTTTTGAATTTCTATCCCACCGAAAGCAAAGCCGCCGCTCAAATGTCCGAAACGGTTGACAACACGGTGACAGGGAATCACTCCCGGTTCGGGGTTGACGTGCAGGGCGTAACCGACAGCGCGGCTTGCGCGTGGATTGCCGCAGAGAAACGCAATTTGACCGTAGGTAGCAACCTTGCCCTGCGGTATTTTTTTTACTGCCTGATATACTTTTTCGTAGAAGTTCATATATAATCTCTCTTTTCTGTAAAAAACCATGTGAGGATTTTTCCCCACATGGTCTGTTTTATTAGGATAACAATTTGCGTGCTGCCTCTTCCATAGCGGCAGTGGATTTTTGTACTTCGTCCTCACTTGTACCGATGGATTCAAAATATAATTTAATTTTTGGCTCCGTTCCGGACGGGCGAATGACGAAAAATCCGCCGTCTTCCATTTCAAAATACAAAACGCTGCTCTTGCCTATTGTCAAAGGTGAGGTAGAACCGTCCGCAAAATCGGTGCGGGTTTCGGTATTATAATTGCGCATGGCGAGAATCTTTTTTCCTGCCAGTTCCTTTGGCGGGTGATTCGCGATATCGGACATGATAGTCTGCATTTTTTCCATGCCGTCTTTGCCTTCCATTACGACGGAAATGGTTTTTTCGTTATAATATCCATATTCTTTGAAGATATTCTCCAACGCTTCCGCAAAGCTCATGCCGTTATCTTTAAAATACGCGGCAAGCTCACAAATCATCAACGCGGCGGCAACCGCGTCTTTGTCGCGGGCGTAAGTTCCCGTCAAATAACCGTAGCTTTCTTCATAGCCGAATAAATAATTGCCCGGCTCATGATTATCTTCTTTTCTTTTAATAACGTCGGCAATAAATTTAAAACCGGTAAATACTTCATAATAATCAATACCGTATTTCTTCGCCATTTTTTCCGCAATTTTTGTGGAGACAATGGTGGTGACGAGATAATCGCCTTTTTTAATCTCTCCCTGCGCGGTTTTGCGGGTCAAAATATATTCCGCGAGCAGTGCGCCCGTTTGGTTGCCGGTGAATACCTGATATTCGCCTTGAGAATTTTTTGCGACAACGCCAATACGGTCTGCGTCCGGATCAGTACCGATGATAATATCAGCGCCGCTGTTTTTTGCCATTTCAATAGCGAGAGTAAATCCCTCTTTTTCCTCGGGGTTCGGAGATTTTACGGTAGAAAAGTTCGGGTCTTTTTCCGCTTGCTCCGGCACAATTGTCACATCAGAAAATCCTGCACGTTTCAATACTTCCTTGACCGGAATATGACCTGTTCCATGGAAAGGAGTGTAAATGATTTTCAAGCCCGCGCGGTTGACATCCGGCGTAATGGACTGTTTTAATACTGCATCATAAAACGCCTCGTCCACTTCCGCGCCAATTATGGAAATGTAACCCTTTTCTTTTGCTTCCGTTTCGTCCATGACCTTTACTCCGTCAAAAATATCGGTGGAACGGATATATTTTGTAATAACGGCTGTTCCTTCCGGTGCAAGCTGTGCGCCATCCTCGCCGTATGCTTTAAAACCATTATATTTGGAAGGATTGTGACTGGCGGTAATCATCACGCCCGCAAATGCTTTTAAATATCTAACCGCAAAGGAAAGTTCAGGAGTGGGTCTCATTTCGTCAAAGACATAAGACTTAATTCCGTTTGCTGCCAATACTTTCGCTGTTTCCATTGCGAATTCGGGAGAGTAATGGCGTGGGTCGTAAGAGATTGCTACGCCCATGTCCATCGCCTTTTGACCCTCGTCGCAGATATAGCTTGCCATACCCTGTGCCGCCTGGCGCACGGTGTAAATATTCATGCGATTGCTGCCCGCGCCCAGAACACCGCGCAAGCCGCCCGTACCGAATTCCAAATCCTTATAAAAACGGTCTTCCATATCGTCGCAGTTTTGCAGTTCTTTTTTTGATTCCTCATCTACGACGGGACTGTCCAACCATTTTTGATATTTTTCCATTATTTCATTCATGCTTATCACCTCATTGTTATGATAACATATTTTTCCTCTTGTTGCAATCCTATATACAAAGGAAGATGAAAAAACCGTATTTTTTACAAAATTTTTTCTTTCATTTCTCTTATTATTTTCTTTTCTTCTTTTGAAATCTGTCGGGATTCTATGATTTTTTGCAAGGTTTTTTGATAAGTAAATTCGTCCAAATGATTATTCTTCAAAAAAATCATCGTTTCTTGCGGAAAGCTGATATAACACATGGAAAGCGCCCACGCGACAGCCATTTTGCAATAATATCCCGATTGATTGATATGATTCAGAATTTGAAAGATTTCTTTTAAATATTCTTCCTTGATAAAATAATTTAATATCATAACCACGCCGAACCGCACCTCAAATTCTTTTTCGGAGCGCAGATAAGGCTGTATAAAGTTCCATATCTGTTCCGGATATTGCTTGGCAATCTTCAAACCCGCGCAAAAGCTGTCACAGACAGACCAGTTATCAATTTTTGAAACAAATGTTTGAATGAATGAAAACAATTCGTCCAAGTCTGTTTTAACATAGCCGAGTACCATGCCTTGCAGCATAATTTCTTCAAAATAATCGTCTTTCGCCTGCGTTAAATAAGCGCGCCAGTCTCCTTTTGCAAGTTCTTTTGCAATTTTGCGCAGGCGTGGCAGGCGCACGCCCAAAATATTTTTTGTTTCGGGCAGCAGGGAGGAGGAAAATTTTTGATACTTCGGCTCGGCGAGCGATTGTAATGTTTGGCGTATTTCTTGATTGGTCATGTGTTAAACTCCTTGGAAAATAATAACCATACCGCCGAAATTTTAAATATGGAGGTATGGTTATTTAGAATCTTTAATAGACAGCGCATAAAGAGCACCGAATATCACGTTTTTTGAATCCCGATTCAATTTTCTGTAAAGTGTGAGAAGTTCTGATTCATCTTTTTGAATCGAGTTTTCATCTACATCAACTTTGCCGAGTAAATAATCGGTGGATACGTTATAAAAGTCGGAAAGTTTTAAAATTGTTTTGATATCCATTTCATTCCGACCCTGCTCATAATATCCGTATGCACTTTTGGAGATATTCAAATAATCAGAAATATCCTTTTGAATATAACTATGTGTTTTTCTCAATTCCTTGAGCCTTTCATGTATCTCCATAGCTTCAAATCCTTATAACAAGATTTCATTAAAAGCTTTAGCGTAGCTAAAGCCACACAAAAAGCGTTTCAACCTCGAGAAGCGGGGAACATCTTAGCGAGGTTATAGTTTAATATATCTTTATTATAACTTTTTTTCGGTAAAAATTCAATTGTGCAAGCTTTTAAACAATATAATAATGTAATACGTTATAATGTTGTTTTTTAGTTTTGTGTAAATAATACTTAAATATTACTATAATTACAGGTATTTATTTGTAAAATAATAAATATAATAATTGATTAAATGTATTGACAAACAACAAAATGTGGTTTATAATATCAAAAGAAACTATATTTTTTGGAGGGATTCAAATGAAAGCAAGAAAGATTTTGGCAGGCTCTTTGAGTTTGCTGATGCTCTTAGGAGTAAGTTCAGCTTACGCTGACTGGAACAGAGTTGGTTACGACACTACAGATTTGGACAGCATCGGCGTTTTGTACAACGAGACGATTGACGGGCATTTTACAAACAATATCAAAAAAGAGTTGCTGCCCGCCGAGAGTATTCAATGGAAACAGGAAGGATATGAGATGGATTATCCTCATGCCGGTTACGACCGCCTGTATTTGGAAGGAAACGCGCAGTCAATCACGCGGTTCAATAACTTATTCCCGCAGTGGGAAACACGTTTTGTTGATTTTATGTGGGAAGTTTACGGTAATCACAGAATCTATCAGCGGCAGCAAACAAATATTCCAAATGTAGGCTGGAGATGGGATTTCGGAGCAAATTTGGAAATTGATGATACGCTGCTTGTTCCGACAAACAGATACGCGACCGTAGAGGATTCCTTCCGTCTGTACGGAATCGGACCTTTTGATTTGAGCGGCAGATATGTCAGCGATGAGGTTGCGGCTATGTATAACAACTTCGGCGTAAATGACCCGGTATATGTTTTTGACCCGGAGACGAAAGAGATAGAGGAAAATACTTTCTTCCATCACGCAAATCTGAGCGCCAAAGATATCAACGGACATTATATTCTTTCCGATGAAGATATCGCTGCTATGGCAGGTGTGATTCAGTCCAAGTTTGTAACAGGACCTTCCCTGCACAACGATAATCCGACAAAAAATGTTGCGGCAATGTATCTGGAAAATAAGGACAGAGGCTGGGCTTGGGACGAAGATACGCTTCGTTACGGCGGCGGCAGTGTATCCTGGTCCGGCGTTTTTTATGAAATGGAAGAACCGTATGCGCAGTTCCAGTACTTGATTGTAAACGGATTACCGTTTGACGGCCGCAATGATTTGCCGAGAATTTACAGATATACCGGCGGTACTGCTTCACCGAAAGTGGAATGGAAATATGCTTTTGCGGAAGCGGAATATCCGTATAACGTAATCGAATTCAAATACCTTGACGGCAAGCAGGCATTTGAGAGAGACGGTGTGACACCGGTTTACAGAATTCCGACCGGTGAGTTTGCAAATACTTACGCAAAAGTAACGGACAAGGAAGTTCAGATTTGGCTGAAGGATGACAGAGGCGATGTAATGCTTTACAGTGAATCCAGAGTGAATCATGACACGGGCTACTATGAAGGTTATGTAGGCGCGGGCAGCTATATCAACAATTAAACAGAAAGAAATAAAGTGGGCTGTTGCGGCAGTCCACTTTGGCATATGGAGGAAGATATGAAGCGTATTTGCATGATTTTTATTATCGGGTTGTTTTTATGTAATACATTTTCTGTCAATGCTATTTCCTTTGCGACTCCGGTAAATAAACCGCAGCGAAATATATGCCTGATGTATCACCGCTTGTCTGTAAATCCTGCGGATTGGGGCGCGTTTTGTACCTCTCCCGCAGTTTTTGAAAATGATTTAAAGATATTGAAGCAAGAGGGATATACCTTCTGCACGGCGGCAGAACTTGCAGAGTTCGCGCGGAAAAATGATTTTACCAAAAAACGTGTGGCAATTACCTTTGACGACGGATATAGCAGTGATTACATTTATGCTTTGCCGGCGTTGCAGCGGCAAGGGGCGAAAGCAAGCTTTTTTATTATCGGAAATCGATTGAATACACCGGATTATCTTTCTGACGAACAATTAAAAAAGCTTGCCGCAAGTCCGATAACCGAGATTGGAAATCATTCCTTTGCTTTGCATGATAGCGGATATTACAACTTGCGAAATATGTATTATCATTCTAAAAATGAAAAGAAAATTTTAAGTGATTTTTCAAAAAATAAAGAATTGTTGGAATCTTTGACAGGACAAAAAATTATCAGTCTTTCTTATCCGAACGGAGTGTACAGCGAAGCAATGGACAAGCAGATTAAAAAAGTGTATCAAAATACTGTTTGCACAAGAGAAGAAGATATTACAAAAACACAAAAATGTATGGGACGGTATAATCGTTATCATAGCGGCGAAATTTTGAAAATAATAAAAAATTAAGATAAACCTTTGTATTTAAATACTTATGGGATTTTTGATATAAGACCATGTAGAGTGAATAGTCACTCGCCTTGGGAATCGCGCCGAGTGGCGCAAAGGAGGGGAGGTTAAGGAGGGGGAAACTTTGGTTTTCTTCCCCCTCCTTGTGCCCTCTTTTGGTTCGTTTTCTGGGCAAGCAGAAAATGAACGTAGAAATAAAAAATTTTAAAGAACAATTTCGCCAAATTGTTCTTTTTTATTTACGGCTTCACAAAGTTATAAATACCGGTGTAAATCGCTTTTGCGGCAGCACGCTGCCATGCGGGGCTGTTTAAGTTCAACGCTTCGGTCGGATTGGTCAGATAGCCGAGCTCGCACAGGACAGCCGGCATAGCAGTGCGGCGCAGGACGGCAAAATTCGCTTGATGTACACCGCGGTCGTTGGAACCTAATGCCGCGACAAAAGCGCTTTGTATGGATTGTGCCAGCGCTTCTGCCGTGCCGCCGAGGCGGTATACGTAGGTTTCAAACCCGCTTGCGGCGGTATTGGGCGAACTGTTGGTGTGTATGCTGATAAAATAATTCGCGCCCCACTGATTTGCCATTGCCGCGCGGTTACGCAAATCGGCATTTTTGTTTGACAGAACATTTTCGCTTGCCGTTGAGCGGTAGGTCATGACCTCGTAGCCGCCTTCCCGCAGAAGCCGCGCAAGTTCGTTGGCAACGTTCAGGTTGACCTGCTGCTCTACCACTCCGTTGCCTACTGCGCCGGGGTCAGGTCCGCCGTGACCGGCGTCTACAAAGATTTTGGTTGCCATGATAAGTTTCACCTCTTTGTTTTTAAAATTACAGAGGAATCCCGCTGCCGCGTTGCCGGAGGCGGAGCAAGCGGCGGCAAAAGACTTCCTCTATGGTACATTATATGAGAATTTGAGGAAAAAGTGCGGATAGCGGCAGAATATGCAAAATTTTCACAGAAAAAAATTTTAAAATGTTAGTTTTCTGTAACCTCGCTGTAACATTGATGTGGTATACTTATAGAGTATAGTATGAGGAGGAAAATCCGATGAAGAAATTCAGTTCATTTATAATAGGTTGTTTGGTGCTTTTCACCGCAGTCACAGGTTTTGCCGCACCCGATACCGTTGGGTCGTGGGAGGAAGGCAATACATACGATTTGATTTCCGTCACCAATCCTGCATATCAGCAGGACAGCACCTTTGATGCGAGCTATGTCATAGAAGGTTACGGCTTGGAAGGAACCTCGGTGATGCTGTATTGGTATGATTCGGCGAATGATATTTACCGTAAGGTGTATGACCACGGTCAAGGTTATGACGAGGCGGGGAACCCGATTACAGTGTATAATGAAGCGTCATTTACGTTGGGCGCGTCCGGGCAGTTTAAAAAGAGCGCGGAATTGTATTCGGGGCTGAACAGCTTTTTGCTGTACGCGGAGCGTGACGGTTTGCGTCAGTTGGTCAAGGTGAATATTACCAAGTACAATTATAATTTTATAGATATTATTAAATCATTGACAAATTGATATCGCTGCGGCAGGCGAGAAGGAGTCATATGGAGGGGAAAACGCGGAAAACGGATGGCAGATTAAAAAAGGAACGATATAAGACGGGGGCGATAATCGTACTCGTTCTTTTTGCTGTTTATTTTTCGACGCTCCTTATCCAAACTCAGGTTCTCAAAGAGAAGCCGATATCCTTTTTTGTATGGGAAAATTTTGCGGCAGTCGTCCATGATGCAGAACGAAATTCAGCAGCGGAACGGGCAGGGACATATGTTTTTGATTTATTTAACCCGCAGTATTTTGCCGTTACGCGCGCGGACGGGACGCGGGATGTTTTTCGCGGACAGTCTGAGATGTATCGGGAATTAAAACCGTTGCTGCGTACTTTGACGGCTAAACTGTACAAAGGCGAGGCGCTGCCTGTCACGGTGGAGGAGGAGAAAGAGCGGGGAAAGTGGTATGAATCTCTGCAAACAGCTTCTGTATACGCAAAACTGCCCTGTCGGGTAGATACGCAGGTGTATGCGCAAATGCTCGGCTTGGAGAGCAGTGATGTTTGTAAGGAATTGCTCGGTTATCAGGAGATGTCTGTGTCTGTAGAAGGCGAAAAAGTTGTTTTTTATTTCTTTGACGAGTCGGCAAACCGGGTAGTTTCTTTTCATACTGCGTTGGACGGAACAGAACTGAGAGAGTGTGTTGAAAATGCTGTCCAGATTGTGGCGAAAAATTATGTTTTTGCCTTCGAAACCGATAAATCAGAAATAGAGGACAGTCCGTCAGAAGTGTATTTGACAACAAACGTCAAGATGCGCGATACTATGCTGATACCCGCTGTAACGGTCGCTACGCCGAAGCTGACAGCGCAGACGCCGGCGGCGGTAAACCGTACCGATTTCCACCAAAAAGTATTTGAATTGTTTGGGTATCGACCTTCGGATATCCGTCAGTATACGGATGGAAACGGGGTACAGGTTTTTGTAGATGAATACAGTACGTTGCGGGTGCACACAGACGGCTTTGTGGAGTATAAAGCAAATGAGCCGAAATACGGATTGTCTTTAACCGGAGACGCGAGACCGTCAAAGACGAATGTGAGATATCAGTCTTTGCTGGGAGTGGAGAGAATCGCGCTTCGCTTGATGGAGGTTGCGGGGATGGATACCGACAACGAGGCACACGGTCTTGTGCTGCGGGAACTGACCGGCGGAGAATCGGCGGACGATGAAGTAAAGGTAAGAATGGAGTATTGCTTTGAGGGGCGCGCGGTTGAATTTGACGATTCAGAAACAGGGCGGCGCTCCGCGATTTCCGCGGTGATTTCACAGGGGAAATTGATGCAGATGAGCTGTTATCTCAAAGAACTTACAGCAGTGGAGGATGGAGCGTATTTTTCCTCAGAATGGGAATTGACGCCGAACGAGTCATTGTTTAACGCGATTGAACGTAATAAAGCGGATGCGGGTGAAATATCACAGATACAGGACGCGTATTTATATTATCCCGTCCCGTATGTGAGCACACAAGTGCACACGGTGTGGAAAATTGAAACAAAATAAGTGAAAAGCGAAAAATAAGGAAAGGAGCGCAGATATGGATATTGCAAAAGTGAAAACAATATTGATTTTTGTTCTTGTTGCAATCAACATTGCGCTGTTTTCCTTTTTGATTGGAACGAGAAATCAGGACACCACGGTGAATCAGCGTTCCGATGATCAGGTTATCGCTCTGCTGAATGAGAAAAATATTGTCCTTGACAAAAAGTTGATCTCTCAGAAAGTTTCATCTGTGCCGAACTGTTTGATTGAGCGTATGCTGAGCGGCGATGATAAGATTGTTTCAAAACTGCTGGGCGGCAAATATATCAAAGAAGAGGAAGGAAGTTACACCAACGAAAGCAAGCAGCTGACGATTCGGGGAGATTCCTTTCGGTTTACGGACGCCGCTCCCTCAGAGGCGCCGGCGGATAATTCTCCCGCGACGATTGAAAGATATTGTATTGAGGCAATGAAACGTATGGGAATCAGCTCGGAAAATTATACCTTTTTGGGAATGAACGGCGCGGGCGAAAACTTCAAAGCGTTGTTTGCACCCAAATGCGCGGACTATCCGTTTTTTGACGCTAATCTGGATTTTGAAATTTCATCTGCGGGTTTGGTATCGGTGCAGGGAAAGAATTTAATCTCTTCCAACACGGTTTCCGGCGGAAAAACGGAAATATTTTCTATCCATAGTATCTTGGTGGATTTTGCGGACAATCAATATTTGGACCGTACACGTCAAACTGTAATCACCAGTATCAGTCTGGGATATTATATCGGGCATGATGCGGAGCAGTACAAGAGCGTACTGGCGATACCGGTATGGCAAATTGCGACGGATAACGGCGATATTTTTTATTACGACGCAAGGAACGGAAAATTTTTGGAACCGTAACGGCTTATCCAAAACTTATCTGTTCGTAGCTTAGGAACGGTGCAAAATATCCTTTATTTTACAAATTTTCTCGTGTGGCGTTAAAATTTGAGTAATATTGCCCAACTTGCATAAAAATAGCAGAAAACTATTGCATTTCCTACATAACACTGATATAATAATATGAGTGTTTTAGTGTGCTTTAATAGGAAAATTATGGTATAGAGTGGGTGGGTCGATGGATAAGTTAGTAATTTTAGGGGGAGCCCGTCTGAGCGGTGAAGTGACTATCAGCGGAGCGAAAAATTCTGCTGTTGCTATCGTTGCCGCCGCTGTTTTAGTGGCAGGAAAGTGTGTAATTGATAATGTGCCGGATGTCAGTGACATTCGGGTTATGGCAGAAATTATTGAGCGTCTGGGCGGCAGTGCGTCGTTTACCGCGCCGGGCGTTTTAGAGGTAGATTGTACCGAGCTGAACCGTGTGGAGGCTCAGTATGAAATGGTGCGGAAAATACGGGCGTCCTCTTATCTGATGGGCGCGTTATTAGGGCGTTTTCGCAGGGCAAAAGTTGCCTTGCCGGGCGGCTGTGACTTTGGCGTACGCCCGATTGATTTACATATCAAAGGATTTCAGGCAATGGGGGCAAAAGTCGTTGTTGAACACGGACTGGTCGATTTGGAGGCGGAGCATCTTGGAGGCGCACACATTTATTTTGATCAGGTTTCAGTTGGCGCGACCATTAATGTGATGCTTGCCGCAGCTTTGGCGGACGGTGTGACGGTGTTGGAAAACGCCGCGAAAGAACCGCACATTGTCGATGTAGCGAACTTTTTGAATTGTATGGGCGCGAATGTGAAAGGCGCGGGTACGGACGTCATCAAGGTGACGGGCGTTGCGGAACTGCACGGCGGTTCATACAGCGTGATTCCCGACCAGATTGAGGCGGGAACTTTTATGATTGCGGCGGCAGCAACTCGCGGCGATGTATTGATTAAAAATGTTATTACCAAGCATTTGGAATCCATTTCCGCTAAGCTGGTGGAGATGGGCGTAACGGTAGAAGAATTTGACGATTCGATTCGCGTAGCGGCGGATAAGCCGATTACAAAGGCGAATTTTAAAACAATGCCGTATCCGGGTTTCCCGACGGATTTACAGCCGCAGATGCTCACTTTATTGACGGTCGCGGAAGGGACAAGTATTGTAACGGAAAACGTGTGGGACAACCGATTCAAATATGTGGACGAATTGATTCGCATGGGCGCAAATATCAGCGTGGACGGACGTACTGCGGTGGTGGAAGGCGTCGGCCGTCTGACCGGTTCGCCGGTGTCCTCAACGGATTTGCGCGCGGGCGCGGCAATGGTGCTTGCGGGCTTAATGGCGCACGGCGTGACCGAGGTTTATAATTTAAAATATATTGACCGCGGCTATGAGAATTTTGAGGATAAGCTGAAAAAGTTGGGCGCACAGCTTGCGCGGCGCTCAGATAACAAGACGGAGCAGTCGGCGCAAACGGCGGATTGTGTTTAAAAACAGAACGCTTAAGAGAAACATAAGGAGTTTTTCATCATGGAATTGTGTTCACTGCGCAGCGGCAGTACCGGAAACGCGATACTGGCGCAAACAGGGAAAACGAAAATTTTAATAGATTGCGGAATCAGCGGCAAGGCGGTCTTAGGCTGCCTTGCCTGTCTTGATATTGACCCGAATGAGATTTCCGCCGTGCTGGTGACGCATGAGCACAGCGACCATGTGAAGGGAATCGGAATATTGGCGAGAAAGCTAAAAATTCCTATTTACGCCAACACAGGAACATGGAAAGCAATGTACGGTTCCCTTGGCAAGATAGAGGACGAATGGGTAAAAGTTTTCGCGACGGGAACGGAATTTGAAATCGGCGACATTGGCGTGCGTGCGTTTGATATTCCGCACGACGCGGCGGAACCGGTAGGATATTGTCTGTGCGGAGAGGGCAAACAGGTCGCGGTCGCAACGGATATGGGCGAGATTTGGGAGAATGTGACAAACGCGCTTGCGGGCAGCAGAACGGTTTTGCTCGAATCCAACCATGACGTACATATGCTGGAGATGGGCGGTTATCCCTACCCTTTGAAACAGCGTGTAAAGGGGCAGCGGGGGCATCTTTCCAACGAGCAGGCGGGACAGCTTGCCGTAAAGTTAGTGCAGAGCGGCACAACGCAAATTTTGCTGGGGCATTTGAGTCAGGAAAACAATTATCCGCAGTTGGCTTACCAGACAGTGAAAAACGAGTTGGAAGCGAACGGGATTCAAGCAGGCAAAGATGTTTGGTTAGGTGTGGCACAGCGAGACGCAATCAGCAGAATCGGTGCGGAGAGTGAGGAAGGTTTTGCGGGACTGCAAAGCAGAACTTCGGCGGCGGGAATGACGCTTTAACGGATAAAAGGAGGAAAACACTTGAATACAACAAAGGTTTATGTGGTATTACCCTGTTATAACGAGGAGGAGGTTTTGCAGGAAACTTCCGCGCGGCTGTTGAAGCTGTTTGACCAAATGGAAGCGGCAGGACAAATCGGGAGCGAAAGCAGAATTGTGTTTGTCGATGACGGAAGTAAGGACAATACTTGGAATATGATTGCGGAACTTTCACAAAAGAATGCGCGGATTCACGGCATTAAACTGGCGCATAACGCAGGGCATCAAAACGCTTTGTTCGCAGGGCTGATGACGGTAAAGGATGAGTGCGACTGTGCCATTTCCATTGACGCTGATTTGCAGGACGACATTAACGTAATTCCTCAGTTTGTACAAAAGTTTGACGAGGGCTGCGACATTGTTTACGGTGTGAGAAATAAGCGGGACACTGATACGTTCTTCAAGCGGACGACTGCGCAGGGCTTTTATAAATTTATGAAGATGATGGGCGTTGACGTGGTTTACAATCACGCGGATTATCGACTGATGAGCAAGCGTGCCTTGGAGGGGCTGGCAGAATTCAGCGAGGTGAACCTGTTCCTGCGCGGTATGGTTCCGCTGATTGGATATAAGACGGATTCGGTTTATTATGACCGTGCGGAACGTTTTGCGGGCGAGTCAAAGTATCCGCTGAAAAAGATGCTTTCCTTTGCCTTTGACGGGATTACCTCATTCAGTGTCAAGCCAATCAAAATGGTGTGGACATTGGGGATTTTGGTGTGTATTTTGTCCGTTCTGGCGGCAATTTATGTCGTGGTTTCCATGCTGTGGGGCAGTGTGTCGGCAGGTTGGGCATCGGTGATGATTTCCATTTGGTTTATCGGCGGGGTTCAGCTTATTTCCGTCGGCTTAATCGGGGAATATATCGGAAAAATTTATAAAGAAACCAAACGCCGCCCTCGCTTTATCATTGAGACGTACAAAAAGGATTAAGTAAGTGGTTTGTTCATTTCTGCTCGTGCAGAAATGAGGGCGAAAAAGAACAACCCTTAAAGGTTTTTTCTTTTAAAATTTTTTAAATTTTAAATTGTTCATTTTCTGTTTGCCCAGAAAACGAACCAAAAGAGGGCACAAGGAGGGGGAAAGAAAAGCAAAGTTCCCCCCTCCTTGACCACCCCCTCTGGCGCCTATCGGCGCGGTTCTTTCAAGGCAAGTGCCTATTCATGCAATATGGTCTACTATCAAGATTTTTTATACTGCCGTTTGACGACTGTAAGGCGTACCATATTTGGAATGACTTTTGATATGTTTGTTATTGCCCTAAAAGGGTCAGTTTTTTGCACGGCGGGATTTTGAGCGGCTTTGCCGCTCCCGCTTTGCCCGCCGTGCGGGTTTCCAAAGGGGGGCCTTTTGGCGTGTCTTTGGTTACTTTCTACACGAGTAGAAAGTAACAATTTAAAGATTAAACCTTTTCCAATATCAAAGCGTTTTCAGTTACTTGAATTTTTATAGGTTCTTTTACCTGCCAAGACAGTTTGTCTCGCATATCTTTCGGCAATAATACCCTGCCCAGTTCGTCAATTTTTCTGATTGATTCAATTTCAAGTATTGCATCTGTTTGCTCTGCCTTTGTCAAAGTAATATGATTATCGCACAATTGCACCCGTGCATATGAGCGCTTTGTAAAACCAAGATACTCTCGCATTTCACGCGGTAATACAATCCTTCCTATTTCGTCAATTTTTCTGACTAATCTCATTTCTGTCATTTTAAATACCTCCATATTTATGTAATTGATTTAATTTTTTTACAATGTTAGTGTATAACTTCCACTAATGGAAGTTATGATAAATTATTACTTATTTTTACAATTATGGAGTATATCATACATATTTTTCCTTGTAAATACAATTTTATATTTAGATACTATTTCCAAATATATTAGATACTATTTACTAATAATATAACTTAAAAAAATACTATCACGCTATAACGCTAAGACTTAAAATAATGTTTAATATAGTTAGGTGATAGCTATGTTTGACTATAAGAATTTTGGACTTTCTGTTCGGGAATTAAGAGAACATATGGGTGTTAATATAGAAAAACTTGCCGAAAAAGCAGGAATAGAGTATGCCACACTGCAAAGAATAGAAACTCTTATAGACAAAGCAAGCTACAAAACCGCAATCAGTATATGCAATGCGTTAGAGGTTTGTTTTTCTGATTGTCTGAGTGAAGATTTGGATTACCGCAAGATTAAACTAACACAGTTTAAAAATCGTTTAGGCGCGTTGTCGGATATACAAAAGAAACAGCTTTTAGAGATTATAAAATTGACCAATTCATTACAAGTAGAGAGTGACGGGAAATGAAAAAGCAAATGCGTGACAAAAGAACGACTTTAGGCGGAAAAATAGCAGACTATCGAATGAAGAAAGGAATCACTCAAAAAGAGTTATCCCTTCGCTTAGGGTTGTCCGAATCATATATCGGTCAAATTGAACGTGGGATAGGCAAAACAGGTTCTTTAAACAAAATACAGGATATTGCCGATTTCTTCGGAGTTTCTATCGACAGTCTTGCCGAGGACGACTTGATAGTTTTCAAAAATATAAAAGATACCGACGAAGAATGCGTTCGTTACTTTTCAATCTTATCTGAAGAAAAGCAAAATTTCATTATAGAGATATGTGAAATACTGGCGCAATAACGCAAATATGGAATAGAAAAAATATCTATCGTTTTTATGACGATAGATATTTTTGTGCATTACTTATTTATTTCAAATACTCTTTGAAAAAATTTTCCAATTTATCAAACGGAATTTTATTTTTTTTATCGTATAAATCTGTATGAACGGTATCGGGTAAAATCAAAAGTTCCTTATTGTCGCCTGCAAGATTGGTAAAAGCGTCGCGGCTGAAATAACAGGAGTGAGCTTTTTCGCCGTGTATCAGTAAAACGGCGCTGCGTATTTCGTCACTGTACTGTAAAATGGGCATATTGATAAATGAAAGCGCGGAGGTGGTATTCCAGCCCTCATTTGAATTTAAAGAGCGTTCCGTGTAACCTCTTTCTGTTTTATAATAGTCGTAGTAGTCCTTTACAAAAAATGGCGCGTCTGCAGGAAGCGGGTCAACTACTCCGCCCACCCTTTGATATGTTTCATTTTTATAGTCCTCTGTACGTTGCGCGTTTAGCGCCTTTTTTGCTTCATAACGAGCATCTGCGCTGTCTGCTTCGTCAAAGTAACCTTTTGCGTTTACACGAGTCATATCGTACATGGTGGACGCAACGATTGCCTTAATTCGCGTGTCCATAGCAGCGGCATTGAGAGCCATGCCTCCGAATCCGCATATACCGATTATGCCGATTTTTTCAGGGTCTGCATTATCCTGAACGGACAGAAAATCTACCGCGGCTGAAAAATCTTCTGTGTTAATATCGGGGGAGGCAACATTTCTCACATTGCCGCCGCTCTCACCGATAAATGACGGGTCAAACGCCAATGCAATAAAACCTCGCGCCGCCATTTCGTCAGCATACAAACCTGCCGCCTGTTCCTTAACGGCGCCGAATGGCCCTGCTACTGCAATTGCGGGTAATTTGCCTTTCGCGTTTTTAGGAATATACAAATCACCGACCAACTCAATTCCGTAACGGTTGTGAAATTTAATCTTTGTTCTTGTTACATTCTCATTTAACTGAAAGCTGTAACCGTCGTATTTTGATTTCATAATAATCGCCTTAGCCCTTCTGCCCACAAATTGTAATAAAAATTTTGCCAACGCCTTACCGTGGGCAGATAAGGCGTATAATGGAGATTAGCGCATACGCATTTCTGAGCGTTTTTGCGAAGAAAATTTTGCGTGTGTATTATTCTGCCGGAGGTTTCACATGAGTTTTTGAAATGAAAAAATCTCCGTATTTCATTTTAGTCATTTTCAATCTGCTTTATTACTTTTGCCGGTACTCCTGCGGCGATGACATTCGGCGGAACGTCTTTTGTTACAACCGCGCCTGCCGCTATAATTGAATTTTCACCGATGGTTACTCCTTGTGTAACAGTAACATTTGCGCCTATCCAAACGTTTTTACAAATATGAATGGGTTTGGAATACACATCCCGTCTGTTTTTAGGGGTAATTGTATGATTTATTGTTATCAGATTCACGCGCGGCGCAATAAGCACATGATCTTCAATTGTAATTCCTCCTCTGTCCATAAATGTACAATTTTGATTGATAAATACATTTTTTCCTACAGTTATGTTTTTTCCGAAGTCTGTATAAAACGGAGGCATGAGTTCAAAACTGCTGTCAGCTTCTCTCCCTGTCAACCTTGAGAATATTGCTCTGACCTCATTTTTGTTATGATAACTCAAATTTAATTCTGCAAGTATTTTTTGTGCGTTATCAATAACCGACTGTATTTTACAGAAGTCTTTATCCTCGATGGAGATGGTTTCTCCCGATAAATCGCGTTCAAAAATATCCACTCTGATTCCTCTCCTTACCTTATCGTAACCGTAACGCTGCCTGAGCCGACAGCCGCTTTCAAGCCTGATGTATCATCGATGTGACCTATTTTTGTATAGCTGTATGATGTGTTAAAGGTTTCGTAAAATATTACCAGACAGTTGGAACCGTACAGCATAATATCACCCTCATGGATGGTGGAAACCCGTTCTGCGTTGGACGGCAAATTTTGCGGCATATAATAATATTTTTCATTGCCGTTCAGCTCACTCATATCAAATGCCATCGGCAGTAAGGTTTTTAACGCCGCGGCTGTTTCGTTTTTTTCTAAAGTTGCTGTAAAAGTTTTATCATTTACAGTCAAAACTATTTTGTTGCTGTCTGTTATGTTACTTAGCGTAAGAGGTAATAGATTGCATAACGGACTTATTGTCCGCAAATCCCAATAAAAGGCTTTTAAGTCGGTCGCGTCTGCTAAATCATCATTTATTGCGCTCTTAATATCAAATTCAATTTTATTTGTGCCTTTACAGGTTCTTACACCGGTAAGAATGCCGTTTTTATAGAACACCACTATGAGCGTTCCGTTTTCTGTTGCGTTGGTTACCGTGATTTTCCCGTCCTCGATGCTTAATTCGGGTTCGCTTCCGATTTTTACCGCAACAAGTTCTATTCCTTCATCCTTGCCGAGATTTCTGCTGTATTGCTTATCGGTGGGGTTATTCCAATGTTCGTGCACTCCCAAATTGTCAGCCGCCTTTCCAAAGCTGTTTGTATAAACTGTACCCGACGGAGCGGCAGATACAAGTCCTGCTTCGTGCAGATAATTTTCCACAGATGCGTTCCTTGCGGAAGAATTATTATTTACAACTGTCGGCTCGTTTGTGAGAAAATCCGCGCCGACTGAATCTATCGCAACCGGGTCTTGCGATACAAATATACTTGATGTATAGTCGTTATAAAACGGTGCTTGCTGCCATTTTGAATTGTCACCTGTAATGGAAGCGCCTTCCGAGGTTGCGCATATAATTGCGTCAAGCATATATAATACTGTTTTCTCTCCAAGGTGTTTATTTGCCATGAGGTCAACAAGCGGACTGTAAATCCCCATTTCGTTTTTTGTCAGCCACTGATGGAGATTGGCGCCTTCCGGCGGCCGCATTGTGTTTCCGTTTATAAAAGAGCCGAAGTGGTTTTTACCGCAAAGCGTAATTCCGTAGCTATGCCCTTTTAAGTTCGCGAGGTTAATCATATATTTTGCTTCGGTGACACAGGTCGGCAAATAATTTACTTTGCCGGAAAACTCATAGGACCATTGAATCGGCGCGTTTGTATCAGCAATTCCGTTTTGGCGGTTGACAAAGTTTACTCCTTGCAGGATACCTTCGCTGCACATTTCCGTCATGTAATCAGGAAACAGTCTTGATACATCATAAACTGTAATATCAGACGGCGCGATTCCTGCTTCTCTGACGAGTGAAATCAGCAGCGTTTTCAGCAATACAGGATTCGTATAACTCATTTTTGTTTCGCCGGAGGTGTCATCGTCCATGACAGCCGAGCCGTTAATATTTGCTTTTATCGCTATTTTTTCGCCGGGCTTATAACCGCCGCTTTCGCCGTTTTTTTCGTTTCTGTTCGCGAATAACGCGTTCCAGCCGTCTGCGGCAGAAGATACGCCTCCCAATTCTGCAATTGCGCTGTTAACCATATTTTGAATGGTGCTTTCATTAAAATTGTCAGGGTTCCACCAATAACCGTTTCCGTCCCAATTAACGGAGTCTTTGCCGTGTGACCATACCACCCTGCCCGGCTTCGCCCCAACACCTTTTCCATACGGTTCATGTTCCGGAAAAATACCCGCTTCTGTAAATACTGTAATATTCGCTGTCATAAGTATCATACCTAAAATAATGGATAATATTTTTTTCAAGCGTATGCCCCCTTTTCTCAGATATGTTGTTTGTGCATTGCCGGCTTTCTTTATTTTTATTATAATAGCGTTTCACAAAAATATCAAATACTTATATTGTATAATTCAATATGCTTGACAGGCATGCGTTGTTTATGATAAAATGTGTGCAATAAGGGTAAGGGGGATATATTATGGAAATTCGTGTTTTAAGATATTTTCTCACCGTTGCCAGGGAGTTAAGTATTTCAGGAGCGGCAAATATCCTGCATATTACGCAGCCTACGCTGTCGCGTCAGCTTATGGATTTGGAGCAGGAATTGGGGACGCAGCTGATTGTGCGCAGCAGCAAAAAACTTTCTCTGACGGCTGACGGGATGCTTTTAAAAAAACGTGCTGAAGATATTGTAAATCTTGCAGATAAAACAAAATCGGAATTTTTAGCAGAGGATAATACAATAGGCGGAGATATTTATATCGGCGGCGGCGAGATGGAAGCAATACGTTTTATTGCTAAAGCTGCAAAAGAGCTGTGTGAGGAGTATCCGAGTATACATTATCATATTTACAGCGGCGACAAAGAAGATGTGGCTTATAAACTTGATAAAGGGTTACTCGACTTTGGTATTTTTGTCGAACCGGCAGACATCACCAAATATGAATCCCTTCGACTGCCGGGGAGTGATAGATGGGGACTGCTTATGCGCAAGGATAGTCCTCTTGCGAAAAAAGACGGAATAGAATCAAAAGATTTATGGGAGATACCTCTTATTATTTCTCGGCAAACACCGTTTGATAAAAGTATGGAAAAATGGATTGGGCGCGCGTTTGACAAACTCAATGTTGTGGCTACATACAATCTTTTGTATAACGCGGCGTTGATGGCAGAGGCGGGGTTGGGATATTTGCTGTGTCTTGATAAACTCGCAAATACGAATAAAAATGATATGCTGTGTTTTGTACCGCTTCATTCGGATATGGAAATATGTCTGGATATAGCGTGGAAAAAACATCAGATTTTTTCAAAGCCCGCAGAGTTATTTTTAAAGAAATTAGAAAGCATAAATCAAAGTGAATGATGGCAGAGAAACGGAGAATACGCAAAATGACAAATCAAGATATTTTAGCAATTGCCCTGCGGCAGTCGGCAATTGATTTAAGCTGTGACGCAGAGGATTTTTTGCAGAAGGAGAATAAAGTAGTATATTCCAAGCCAAACGCCGCCGCGCGGAAGTATTTGGAACTCCCTTTTGATTGCAATTTGGTGACTTACGGGAATAACATTGTGGCATCCGTACAGCCTGAACTTGTGAATGCCGTGAGCGAATATATCAATAAATACGCCGCAGAGCACTGTTTTGAGACACCGAATATGAATGTGCTTAGTGAGATTTTGGCGAGTTATGGGTTGAAAATCTGTTTTATGGCGGAATACTTTTTGCCGGATGTTACGATTTTGAAAAAATTGCCCTGCAAGTACGAAATCCGTTTGCTGACGCAGGAGGATTTTTCGGAATTATACCTGCCCGAATGGAGCAACGCCTTGTGTGAAAAGCGCAGGGATCTGGACATACTCGGCGTCGGTGCGTATGAAGACGGCAAGCTGATAGGTTTTGCGGGCTGTTCGGCTGACTGTGAGGAAATGTGGCAGATTGGGATTGACGTACTGCCAAGCTATCGCCGCCAAGGGGTAGCCGCCGCGCTGACCTCTGCCCTTGCGTTGGAGGTATTACAGCGCGGTAAGGTTCCGTTTTATTGCGCGGCGTGGTCGAATATCAAATCGGTGCGCAACGCGATAAAAAGCGGATTCCGCCCCGCCTGGGCGGAACTGACTGCAAAGTCCGCTGAATTTGTGGATAAGCTGAATGAGGTTACGCCGGTATCTCCGGCGTAACCTCATCTGCCATGTTTGTTTAAGTAATCAAGATATTCAGAATAAATATTTTGCAGTTCCGGGCGGATTTCAGCTGTACTTGCAGGTTCAATATAAGGCGCTTTGATATGCTTGTGGTTATAAAAATCTCTTTCAAAATCACGATATTTCATAGCCGAACAATCAAGCGGTATCACATAATATTCATCAGTTTCGCTTTGTGTGATTTCTAAGTTTACGCCATAGCACAATGCACCATAATAATCGGGATATTTCACCAATTCTTTGTCCTGAATAAATACCGGAAAATGTATATCAATATTGTTAATACAAAGTTTTTCACATTTATCATCATAGCAGACGTCGCACTCGTTTGCGAATTGCGCTATTCCCTCCATATCCACATCGCGGAGTATGCTCCCTGCTTTTAAATAGCAGGCGCCGATATAATCTTCGTCAAACTTTTTATTTTCCGCGCTGCCAAATATTTTACGCTTTATAATTGAATAGCGCGCTGCGTCGGTTTCTGTATCTCCATACCTTTTATAGAATAAGGGAATCATTTCAAGCGCAGATTTATAGGAAGAACACAAATAGCGCTCATCATAGGCGTTCGGCTCCTCTTTTATATGCAATTCATATACACAACCGTTCTGTGGTTCTAAAAAAGATTTTAAAGTGTTTTCTTGTACCGCAATCAGTTTTTCCAAATAAATTTTCAGCTCTTGGTCTCGAGAATGCTCTTTCAATAATATAAGAAAATCAAGCCTTTGTTTATAGGATTCAGCATATGTATAGGCAATCGCCATTAGTTCTTTCGAGGGAAATTGTATATTTTGCTCTTTAATAGCATTTAAAAGGGCTTTTGATTGGATACACTTTAATATTTTGGATTGTAACATAGTTGTGTTCATAGCAGGTATTCTCTCCGGTTTCAATTAATGTTTTCTTCGCAATTGAATTTCGTTAATTACAATCGCTATAATTGTTCCTGCGGCTGCACCTATTGGAAATACAAAAAGCCCGAAAAATAGGGAATCAAATGAATTTAACGGAATGCTTGTTGCTATTTCGGCAGAAATATATACTATTATAGTCAGTCCGCAAAGTACACAGCAGAAGAAAGCAATATATGTAATTATACTGGTAATGATAGCTATGAACACATATTTTGTTAAAGCATAGCGAATGCTAACAATGCTGACTATTGCAGAAATAATACCACCCGATAACTCTAAAGCCCAAAACGGAATTCCGTTGATTGCAGCCGGTGTAGCGGATTTTGAAATAAAATACTGACCTTGTAGCAGTATATCTACCAAACAGGTAAAAGTAACATATGCTAAAAAAGTTAATCCTGCATATGTGATACCGAATAATACAGCATTTTTTGCGGATGTTATTTTCATAGTATCGTCTCCTGCCGTTTATTATAATAATATAACAAGTATATCTACTTATTTTTTGACTTGCTTTTTGCCTTAATCATAGAAGCTTCAATCAATTCTACAATAAGACAAACAATACTCCCGCTAAATCCGAGGAAAGATATTATAAAAAATAAATTTACAATATATTCATTACGTATAAGCGTAAAAAACGCACACATTGGGTCTACATCTCCTGCGTCCGGCAAACAAAAATATCCGGTTAAATACGCAACGTGACATAATATCGTAGAAATTTTTAATATACGGGATTTATCGATATGAGACGCTGCGAAATTGTTTAAAAAGAAGAACGTCACCGCGTGAAAGACTGGTAGTCCTGTAAAAGTCAAAAAGAATCTAATCCAGCCAAAATTAAATATCCATGATGCCGCGGCAAGTATCACACATAGAACTGAGACTAAATTGTATTTTAATTTAGTGAAATTTCGGGTTTTTACAGATTTCACAATTGTCCATATGACAGTGCCGATTGTAAATAATACAGCTAATGCGGCTACGCATACGATTGCTATTACAATTATTTTCAATATGTCTGGCTCGAACATGATTTTCCCTCCCATAATAAAAAAAGACAATTTTCAATACGAAAAATGTCTTTTTGGTGGAGATAGGGGGATTCGAACCCCCGACCTCTTACATGCGAAGCAAGCGCTCTCCCAACTGAGCTATACCCCCATATAACTTTATCAGTATAACATAAATTTTTTCAAATTGCAAGACTTTGAGATAATCTTTTCAGATTTTTTGAAAGTTTTGGAGTTTGTTTTAGTTAATGTGTTACAGAGGAGAAGTGTTTTGGCTCTTCATCCGTTTGACGATATGAGAAATAAATATTTTAAAAGGGACAGACGATTGTCTGCCCCTTTTTGCTCCTGCTGCGCTGCATGGTACACAGCAGAATTGTATGCAAATTTTAATTATTTCGATTGAATTACTTCAACTCTACAGTTGCGCCTACTTCTTCAAGCTTTGTCTTGATTTCTTCAGCTTCTTCCTTAGCAACGCCTTCCTTGAGCGGCTTCGGAGCGCCGTCAACAAGACCCTTTGCCTCAGCCAGACCAAGACCGGTTACTTCTCTTACAACCTTGATAACCTTAATCTTCTCTGCACCTGCAGCAGCAAGAATTACATCAAATTCGCTCTTCTCAGCAGCGCCGCCGTCAGCAGCACCTGCAGCGCCTGCAACCATAACAGGAGCAGCAGCGCTAACGCCAAACTCTTCTTCCAACGCCTTTACCAATTCGTTTACTTCCAACAAGGAAAGTTCCTTGATTTCCTCGACCAACTTTGCAACATCAGCCATTTTTAAATCCTCCATTCGTATTTTTTAAAATTTTTCGTCCGCAGACGTTTTACATATTTCGCTTATCGCTTACGCTTCCTCAGCCTGAAGCTTATCCGCAACAGCGGCAAGAGTTCTTGCCAGGTTGCCGACAGGAGCCTGCAAGCTGCCCATCATCTTAGAAATAAGAACTTCCTTAGACGGGATAGCAGCGTACATTTTTACTTCGTCAAGGCTGATTACTTTGCCGTCAACGAAACCTGCTTTGATTTCCAAAGCCTCATTATCTTTTGCGAAGTCAACCAAAACTCTTGCCGGTGCAACAACGTCGTCGCTGCTGGTAGCAAGTGCGCTCGGTCCGTGCAGAATCGGGTCAAGGTCATTGAGACCTGTCTCGTTTGCCGCAAAACGGATAATGCTGTTTTTGATTACTGTATAATCAACTCCGGCCTCACGCAATTTGGTACGCAACTGGGTGTCCTGCTCAACGGTCAAACCGCGGTAGTCAGCGACTACACCTGCCTGAGCGCCCTGCAAACGTTCTACCAAGGCTGCAACAGCCTCTTTTTTCTGATTTAACACTTTATCACTTGGCATTACAGTTCCTCCTTCCGTACAAATTAGAAAATGAAAACTCCCCCGCAGACACGAGGGAGTACAACGTCATAAGTATACGCAAGCATACGTCTAACTGCTGTTTTCCTCGGCAGGACTTACGGTTGCCTGCTGTCTGCGGAATTGTATTCAATTTTTTCTGATTTTTAGCCTTCTACTCTTGCAGTATTGATTTTCACACCCGGTCCCATGGTGGAAGCAAGTGTAACAGATCTCAAATACTGACCTTTTGCAGCAGCCGGCTTTGCTTTGATAACCGCGCCCATCAGAGCGTTGAAGTTATCCGCGAGCTTTGCCGCGCCGAAAGAGGCTTTACCGATCGGACAGTGAATGATATTCGTCTTGTCCAGACGGTACTCAATCTTACCGGACTTAATTTCGTTTACCGCACGGGTAACGTCCGGAGTAACCGTTCCTGCCTTGGGGTTCGGCATTAAGCCTTTCGGACCTAAGGTTTTACCGATACGTCCGACTACGCCCATCATGTCAGGGGTAGCTACTACTACGTCAAAATCAAACCAGTTCTCGGTCTGAATTTTCTTAACCAAATCTTCCCCGCCTACATAATCCGCGCCGGCAGCTTTAGCTTCATCAGCTTTTGCGTCCTTTGCGAATACCAGTACGCGAACCGTCTTACCGGTTCCGTGCGGGAGTACAACCGCGCCTCTAACCTGTTGATCCGCGTGTCTGGAATCAACACCGAGCTTTACATGAAGTTCAACAGTTTCATCAAACTTTGCTTTTGCAGTTTTGCAGACAAGCTCCAAAGCTTCGGCAGGGTCGTAGAATTTACCTTTTTCAAGCAGCTTTTCGCTGTCCTGATACTTTTTACCCTTTTTCACTTTGTATTCCTCCTATCGTGGTGGTTGGCACTTTGCGGAAATAAATCCGTATGCCTGACAGAATTCAAAATTCCTCCCACTTCATTTCAGCGGAATCAGTCCGCAACCGTGATGCCCATGGATCTTGCCGTACCGGCAATCATGGACATTGCAGCGTCGATGTCTGCTGCGTTAAGGTCTTGCATCTTCTGCTCTGCGATTGCCTTCAAGTCCTCTTTGGAAACCTGCGCAACCTTTGTCTTGTTCGGTACGCCGGAAGCCTTGTCCAGCTTGCAAGCCTTCTTTAAAAGAACTGCCGCCGGAGGGGTCTTTGTGACAAACGAGAACGATCTGTCCTGATATACCGTGATAACTACCGGGATAATCAAGCCTGCATCCTTATTCGTTTTTTCATTAAACTGCTTACAGAAGTCCATGATGTTTACACCGTGCTGACCGAGCGCGGGACCTACCGGCGGAGCAGGAGAAGCCTTACCTGCCGGAATCTGCAATTTAATGTAACCTGTGATTTTCTGAGCCATTTGAGTTTGCACCTCCTTATAACAAACGTGGTATTATCGGGCGGCGGTCACTCCGCGCCCTCCCACCCGCCCGCCGCAGTGCGGCGAACTATATAAGCCGCGCGGCAAAGCCGCGGCGGACTTACACGGCATCGGCCGTGTGGGTAACTAACTTAATGCTTCCACCTGGTTGAATTCCAACTCTACGTCGGTATCTCTGCCAAACATGGAAACTTTTGCCTTTATCTTCTTTTTCTCCATGGAGATGGCGTCGATAACTCCAACGAAACCCTCTAAGGCTCCGTATTTCACCCGGATATTGTCTCCGACCTCGAAGTCAAGTTCTACCCGTTGATGTTCCAGACCGATATTCAGAATTTCTTCTTCGGTCAGGGGAACGGGTTTGGAACCCGGCCCGACAAAGCCTGTCACACCGCGGCAGTTACGCACGACATACCAGCTTTCGTCCGTCATAATCATTTTCACAATGACATAACCCGGAAAGGTTTTGCGCATAACCGTCTTTTTTTGGTCGTCTTTGATTTCGACAACCTCTTCCATCGGAACCTGAATATCCTGAATGATATCCTGCATATTACGGTTTTCCACCGTTTTTTCAATGTCCGCTTTCACCTTGTTCTCGTAGCCGGAATAGGTGTGCGCGACATACCATTTTGCTTCTTCAGCCATAATACTCGGGAAAAGTCCCCTTCCCTCCTATTATTTATTGACGATGAATGCCATACCTGTGGCAAACAACCAGTCCAAAATCCAAATAACCAAACCGACCAAAAGCACATAAATCAATACGATAAACGTATTTTGACGTACTTTTGCAAAAGTAGGCCATACTACTTTTTTCAGTTCCGCTTTCATGTCTTTGAACCAACCGGTAATCCGTCCTGAAGCCTTAACCTTTGCTTGTTCCATTTCAAACGCTCCTTTATTTCTGCGTATGCAGAAAACGTTATTTCGTTTCCTTATGAAGGGTGTGCTTCTTGCAGAATCTGCAATACTTGTTCATTTCCAATCTGTCCGGATCGTTTTTCTTGTTCTTCATCGTGTCATAATTTCTCTGCTTGCATTCCGAACATGCCAGTGTAATCTTTACTCTCATTTCATTCACCCCTTTAATTCTTCTGAATCATAATATTACAACTATTATCACTCACACAAATAAAGCCTCTGCTCCGAGAGGTACTAACAATAATAACACATTTGTGTTTTATTGTCAAGCCCTTTTATCAAAAGATTTCAAAAAAATTCTTTTTTCCAGACTGTCGAAAAACTCGTCCTACCGCAAGCGAAAAAATAAAAGTCCCAAAATACATAATCATTTTTCATTTTACAAACCATGCGGGTATCATCGAAAACCCCGCATGGTTGCTTGCTTTTCGCGAAAATGTTCCCTACCGTACCATCGTACGCCGACGGAAACATTTTCACAAAATATCACTTCGTTTTTCAACAGTCTCTCAGCGTGTCGACTTTATTGACACGCTGAAAAAATTCCTTTTTCTTCCTGAATTGGTACAGTGCGGCAGTGCGCTTATTTCCCCTCAAACCTGCTCAGCCGTAAATCGCGCCCCACAATATTCAGTGTGCGGTACTCCCCCAATAGGCGCGAAACCGTCCTTTGCGCGTACATACGCTCAATATCCTCAAAGGAAAGATTGGTAGAAACCACTGTGCTTTTGCCATCCGTCAGGCGGCTGTTGAGCAAGTCAAACAGTGCTGCTGCGGTGAACTGCGAGACAAATTCCGTCCCCAAATCGTCCACAATCAGCAAATCCGCACGGTAGATGTAATCGTTAATCTGGGTCAGTTCCTGTCCGGTTTCTTTTCCGAACCGAATTTTCTCCAACAGGGTAAACAACTTGTACGCGGTTTGATAGTAGACGGTTTTTCCACGCTCCAAGGCGCGGTTGGCGATACAGCTGCACAAAAAGGTTTTGCCCGCTCCGGCGCCGCCCATAATCAGTAAATTTTCATTGGTGGTTTCAAATCCCTCCGCAAATTCCATTGCAGTTTTGCAGGACTTTTGCATCACCTTTAAAGGTGAAATTCCGCCGATATCCTCCTGCGAGGCAAACAAGGAAAAATCAAAATTCTCAAAGGTTTGCTTTTTCATCCCTTCTGACATATTGGCGTTTTCGCCGACATACTTCATGACCAACTGTTTCAGACAGGCGCAGCGATGACCGTCCTTATCAAAGCCCGTATCTTTACAAATGCCGCAATCCGCCACCTCGTCCAGCCAGTCAGCAGGAAGATTCAAACGCCGCAGCAGGCTCGCCTTTTCTTCCTGCAAGGTTTGAATACGCTCTTTCACTGATTCAAAGTCGGGATTTTTGTCTAAGACGCATCGCAGCAGCCGAGTACCCTGTTTCATCAGTTCCGTCTCAATCTCCGTCAGTTCGGGCGCTTTTACGCGCACCTCGGCGCGACGGCGTTCCGTTTCCATTCGGTTTTGCTCCCGCCGCTCGGCAAGTTCTCTCATTGCAAGGGTATAGGGTTGTTCCATATTAATCTCCATAGCCTTTCCGCCCACAAATAGTAATGAAAAACTTCTCCTACACCTTATCGTGGACGGATAAGGCGTATAATGGAGATTAGCGCAACGCCGTTTGCAAACGCTTTCCGTGAGCAAAATTTCGGCGGCGCATTATTCCTGCGGAGCATATAACGTGATGTTTTTTCACGTTGATACCTCCTTAATCGTCCAGTAAATCCTCTAATATTTTTCTGTTAATGCTGTCATAATCAATCTTGTTCGGGTCGGTATAATTGTTAAATTTACTTTTCGGCGTTTTGGGAACATTGACCGCAAAAGAATGCTCCTGTTTAAACGCGTCTTCTTTTGCCTGAAGCGCCTCCGGTGTGAGGATTCCTTCGTCTAGCCAGGACATCAGTATTTTGTTCATATATGCCCAGCTTAATTTGCCTGTCCGCTCCACCGTGCGGTCATAGGCGGGCGCAATCAAATCTATCGGTACATCTTTTTCCTGTGTCCATTGCTTGATATACTTTTTTTCCGTGGAAGTCATCGCGCGGTCATAGATGCCTAAAACAGAGCGGATTTTTCGCTCCTTGCTGTCGCTTTCCTCCAGTTTGGAAATGTATTCTTCTGCTTTTTCGTATGTATCGATGCCTTGGTCTGCCCAGTCCAGCGCAACCGTTTCCAGATACCGCCGTCCCTTTTTGTCATGGCTTGCGCCATAGGTCAGCAGCATGGTAATCACCTCAACCGGCAATCCCAGCCATTCGTGAAAAGAGTACAGCATTTCAATATCCGCTTTCGTCAGCATTTTATTTAGAATTACTTCCGCCTGTTTAAACAGGCAGTCAATATCGTGATTTGCCGCTATTGCCGCGTCGATTTCCTCCATGTTATAAGACGGACGGAATTTGGCGCGTGCAGCAGGGCTTGCCGTAGTATTCTGCGCCTTTTCTCTCTTTTGCGGCGGCGCGGATTCTTCCGGCGTTTCCTGTTCGACAAAGCCGAAACGACCGTCCGCCAGCGCCTCCATCTGTCCGCAGGTAATCCAGTAATCCATCGCCGCGTCCGCAACAGAGCGTTTCACGTGCAAATCTTTTTCTATCTCGTCCAGTGTCAGCAGGGTTCCGCTTTTGCGGAATTTTCCCAAAAGGCAAATATATATTTGAAGATATTCCGCCTTGGCGAATTTGCCAAAACGTTCCACAAACGCAAAGGATAATTCAAATCCTGTCGCCATAATTAAAAATCCTTTCTTCTCTGTCTTCGGTTTCTGTACTATTTCCCGACGCAGAAACGCTCAAAGACTTGCGCGATAATTTCTTCCTGAACCGTACTTCCGGTAATTTCTCCCAACGCGGTAAGCGTTTCTTCTAAATCCACATATAAAATATCGGAAGGCATACCTTGTTCCATTCCCTCCAAAACACGGGAAACTGCCTCGCCCGCCCGCAAAAGCGCCTCTTTTTGCCGCGCGCTGAACGCATATACGTCCTCGGTTTGCAGTCCGCCCTGCAAAAACTTCTCTGCGATTGCGTCCTCCAGTTCTTTCAGTCCGGCAGGCTTGCCCTGGCGCGGTACTGCCGTTTCAAACACAGGTGCGGACGGCAGACCGAGTTGTTCGGCAAGTTCCGCTTTCTTTAAAATACAATCTTTATCTGCTTTATTTAATAGGATAAACACACATTTATTTTGTAATGCTTTTGCAATTTCCAAATCGTTCGCGCCGATAGGTTCAGAAGCGTCCAGTACAAACAGGCATAAATCGGCGGATTCCATATTCTCTTTCGCGCGGGCGATACCGATGCGTTCCACTTCGTCTGCGCCCTCGTGAATCCCTGCTGTGTCCAGCAGACGCAGTGCGATTCCCCGCACTTGCACAAATTCTTCCACAACGTCCCGCGTGGTTCCCGGAATGTCGGTCACGATTGCCCGTTCCTCCCGCGTCAGCGCGTTGAGAATGGAAGATTTTCCGACGTTCGGGCGTCCGACGATTACAGTGCAAACGCCGTCTCGTAAAATCCGACCGCGTTCAAAGCTGTCCGCTAGTTCGCGCACGGTTGTATGAATTTCAATCAGTTTTTCGCGCATTTCCGTCGGGTTCGGCCCCTCCTCTTCATCGGGGTAATCCGCCGCTGCGGAGATTTGTGCCGTCAGCGCCATCACCGTTTCGCGCAGTTGTTCAATTCGTTTTGCCAGCCGTCCCTCCATGGAATGCGCGGCATATTGCAGACCCATGCGGGAATTGGCGTGAATCAAATCCATGACCGCCTCCGCGCGGGTTAGGTCGGTTTTACCGTTGATGAAGGCGCGTTGTGTAAATTCGCCCGCGTCCGCCAGCCGCGCGCCTGCCTGTATCAAAGCATCTAAGGTCAGCCGCGCCGCTAAATAACCGCCGTGACAGTTAATTTCAACCACCGTTTCGCCCGTGTAGGAATGCGGGGCGCGCATGACGGCGGTCAACGCCTCGTCCAAAGCTTGTCCGTCCGCGCCAAGTACGGTGCAGAGGGTCAGTTTGTGGGAATCCAGTTCTGTCAAGGGTTTTCCGCTTTTGGTGCGCAAAATTTTTTGCGCTGTCTGTTCCGCCTCGCTGCCGCTCACGCGGATAATCGCAATTCCGCCCACGCCCGGCGGGGTGGAGATTGCCGCAATTGTATCGAAAAGTTTCATATATTTAATACTCCTTTTTTGCACGCCCGCAAAAAGGGGCAAAAAGAACACTTTTATAAAGTTTTCTTTTTTAAGTTTTAAATATCATTTGTTCATTTTCTCGCTTGTCCGAGAAAACGAACCAAAAGAGGGACACTTGGGGACACCCCAAGACCCCGCGGCGGGTAAAGCATTGAACCCCCGCCGAAAAGCTTGATAGTTCCAAGCGAGTGCCATCATCAAGTGAGCGCCTCGCAAGGGCGAAGCATGGTTTCTGCCCTCCACCCGTTTGAAGGCTTTAAGGCGTTACATATTTAGAATGACTTACAAAAATTCAATTGTTGTCCAAAAAGGGTCAGTCTTTTACACGGCGGGATTTTGAGCGGCTGTGCCGCTCCCGCTTTGCCCGCCGTGCGGGGTGTTTAAAAGAGGGGTATCCCCTCTTTTTGTTCTTTGGTTCGTTTCTCACATGAGAAATGAACAATTCTAGTTCTTGTTGATATTCGCCACCAATTCCTTAATCGTAGTGTCTAAGCCGCTGTCCTCCGAAAGTTCGTCCTTAATTTTGCCGATGGCGTGCATGACCGTGGTATGGTCGCGTCCGCCGAATTCTGTGCCGATGCGCGGATAGGACTCGTCCAACACTTCGCGGGAAATATACATCGCAATCTGTCTCGGATATGCAATCTCTTTGGAACGTTTTTTGGAAATCAGAGACCCTTTGGACAAATTATAGTATTTTTCCACCTCATTGATAATCGTTTCCATCGTCACCTGTTTTTGCGGCATAGAGGACAAAATATCCTTGAGCGCTTTCTGCGCAAGTTCCATAGAAATATCGTTTGTGCGGCTGATTCCCGCATAGGCAAGAATCCGCTTTACCGCGCCTTCCAAATCCCGAACGTTGGATTTGATATTGTCTGCCACATATTCCACAATATCCTCCGAGACGGTCAGACTTTCCATTTGCAGTTTGTTGCGCAGAATTGCCATCCGCGTCTCATAGTCCGGCGGCTGAACATCCGCGGGCAAACCCATATTAAACCGCGTTTTTAGCCTGTCCTCCAAATGCGGAATTTCACTCGGCAAACGGTCGGAGGTCAGTACAATCTGCTTGCCTGCCTCGTGCAGCGCGTTGAATGTGTGGAAAAATTCTTCTTGTGCAAATTCGCCTCTCGTTCCCAAAAACTGAATATCATCGAGCAGCAGTAAATCTACCGTCCGATACTTGTTGCGGAAATCCTGATTGGTCTTTTCACGAATTGCCGTCACCAACTCATAGTTAAACTTTTCGCAGGTGGTATACAAAACTTTTTTATTAGGGTCATTTTGCTTGACATAATGTCCGATAGACTGCATCAGATGTGTTTTGCCCAAACCGCTGCCGCCGTAGAGCAACAGAGGATTGTATTTCTGCGCGGGAGCTTCCGCTACCGCCAGGGACGCCGCATAGGGCAGACTGTTGTTGCCGACAACATATGTTTCAAAGGTGTAGCGCGGGTTTAGCGTGTTTTCTTCCGTTAAAGGGTCTTGTCGGTTTGCCGCCGGCTCGTTTCCCTCCTCCACCTGAACCTCAATGTCAAAATGACGGGATGCCGCCGCCTCCAGACAACTTTCAATCAATGAAAAGTATTTTGTCATAACCATGTTTTTATTGATGCTGAACGGAACCTCCAATGTGATTGAGCTTTCCGTCATTGCTACCGGACGTATCGGCTTAATCCATGAGTCGTAGGACACTCTTGATACCTCGTCCGCCAACTGGCTCAACACCTGATTCCAAATGCTCTGCATATCTTCCATATAATGTAACGCTCCTTCTCCGTTCCCTTAAAATGATACAAAAGACGCGCCCCGTTTTTGTGCGGGGCAGTTCTAAATAAAACCGAATTGTGTATTGTATATCATAGCAAATTTAGAAAATAAATTCAATATCAAAAACTGTAAAAAAAGTTACGCAAAAAATTTTTTGAGGGAGTTATCCACAAAATGTTGCGTTTTGTTTTGAGTTTTCCACCATATATTCTAAAAATTGCGGATAAAATTTTTTCAGAAATTTTTTCATCAATAAATTGCTTGACAAGTTATAGGTTATGTGCTAAAATAGGAGTACTGTTTTTGTGTACCAGTGAATAATGATTGGAGGGACATATACTATGCTGAGAACATATCAGCCTAAAAAAAGGCATCGTGCAAAAGAACACGGTTTCAGAAAAAGAATGAGCACAAGAAACGGCCGTAAGGTTTTGGCGCGCAGAAGACAAAAAGGCAGAAAGAGACTGTCAGCGTAAAGACGCCCCGGGGCGTCTTTTTGACTTTTTTGACCCTTTCATGCAAAAGATTGTCAGTTTAAATCAGAATTGGCAGTTCAAGCGGTTGTATAACCGCGGCAAATCCAGCGTTCAGCCCGCCTTGGTCATGTACGCTCTTCCGGGCAGGGAGGGCAGCCGTTTGGGTATAACGGTGAGCAAAAAGGTGGGCAAGGCGGTGCAGCGCAATCGCGCAAAGCGCCGCCTGCGGGAATTGTACCGCGCTGCGCTGCCGGATTTGAAAGAAGGCTACGACATGGTACTGGTTGCGCGTACCCGTACGGTTACGGCCCCGTATTGGCAGCTTGTGAAATCTTTCCGCGCTGCCGCAAAACAGTTGGAATTGATAAAAACAGTCGGAGAGGATAAAGAATGAAACGTTTTTTTCTCTTTTTGCTCAGACTTTATCAAAAATATATATCGCCGTGTAAGCCGGCTTGCTGCCGCTTTTATCCCTCCTGCTCTCAATATGCGGTTTTGGCGATTGAGAAATATGGCGTTTGCAAAGGGGTATGCAAGGCGATTTGGCGGTTGCTGCGCTGTAACCCGTTTGGGAAAGGCGGCATTGACTATCCTTAAAATACATAAAAATTTCGGCGGGAAATGTTTGCTGATTGCCGCCGGAGACAGATATGCATATGAAAAATAATCTTACGGGAGTGATATCCGAGTGTCCTATATTACAAGAATTTTGGGCTTCGTTCTGGAGCTTTGCTATAACCTCATCGGCAACTACGGTCTTGCCATCATTGTTTTTACCCTGCTGATTAAGGCAGTGCTTTTGCCTTTAACGGTGAAACAGCAAAAGTCGATGGTGAAAACGCAGAAAATACAGCCGCTGCTTATGGAGGTACAGAAAAAGTACGGACATGACAAAGAAAAGCTCAATCAGGAGACAATGAAACTGTACCAAAAGTACAAAATCAATCCGATGAGCGGTTGTCTGCCGTTATTGATACAACTCCCGATTATTATGGCGCTGTATTTCGTTGTGAGAAAACCTATCAGTTCTATTATGGGTGTGGGCGCAAACGAAACGTGGCGCGTGATTACCGCGTTCAATGACTGGGCGCAGGCGGCAGGATATCAGATTGCGGATAACATTGCTCATCTTGAAGTCGGCACATTTGGTAATTACGAAATTCAGGTTGCGCAGCAAATGTTCCTGCATCCCGAAATTTTGGAGCATCCGTTCCTTGCTGAGGCAGGTTTTAAGCTGACACCGATTAACTTTAACTTTTTGGGATTGGATTTGTCGGAAACGCCATCGCTTGGCGCGTTATTCTCTTTGATAACAGGCAATGTTGCCGCGGTTACGCCAAAGGTTGCCATTCTTTGGGTGATACCGCTTCTGTCCGGTCTGACATCGTTCCTTGCTAGCAAAATCGGCACGATGCTTCAACCGCAGAATAACAACAGCAAACCCGGAGAGGAAAATACACAGGCAAACACAATGAAGACAATGATGGCCATTATGCCGCTGTTTTCCGCATGGATTACGTTTTCTCTGCCCGCAGCGGTCGGTCTTTACTGGATTATCAGCAATTTGCTGCAGGTGATTCAACAGTTCGTCGTGACAAAGTTCTTCACGCCGGACATTACCGATGAACAAATTGAAGGGGAGGTTGTTCAGTATGCTAAAAAAAATAGAAAAAAGCGCAAAAAATCTTGAGGAAGCGTTAGCGCTCGCGGCAGCCGAATTCGGTGTTGATAAAAGCGAACTGGGCTACGAAGTGTTGCAAGAGGTCGGCAAGGGATTGCTTGGCTTTTTGATAGGAAAAGAAGTCACGATTTCGGCATGGCTGAAAAAGGACGAGGAGGCGGAAGTTGTAAAGCCGCCCACTCCTAAGAAAGAGGAAAGCGAAACAGCGGACAAAGAGGAAGCGGCTTCGGCGGGAGATGCAGTGCCGCAGTCGATGAAAAACAGCCGTTTGACTCCGCCGCGCAGAAATAAGCGTCCTACCGCGCCGAAAGTCACCCCTGCGGAACCACAGCCGCAAGTTGATTTAGCCGTGGCAGCGGAGGAGCCGAGTGCTGCACCGAAGCCGGTCGCGCCTAAAAAGGAGCATAACCGCAGAGAGGTTCCGGACGGAGCCTTGGAGGAGGCGTGCGGATTCCTTTGCGAACTGCTCGGCAAGATGGGTTTTGATGCTGAGGTGGAAGGCAAGGTTGAGGATAACGAGATTAAACTGGACGTTTCCGGTGCGCGGATGGGTTTGCTCATTGGTAAGCGCGGTGATACACTGGACGCGGTTCAGTATTTGACGAGTTTGTTTATCAATCGTGAAAAGCACGGATATATTAAGGTCAGTATTGATACGGAAAATTACCGCGCGAAGCGGGAGGAGACCTTAATCAATCTGGCGCATGGATTGGAACGCCGTGTCCTGCGCGAGGGGCGCAGTGTTACTTTGGAGCCTATGTCTCCGAACGAGCGCCGCATCATTCATTCCGCGTTGCAGGATAGAAATCGGGTACAAACCTACAGTATCGGCGAAGAACCGCACCGCAAACTTGTGGTTGCACCTGCCGGAACACCGATTCCGGAAAAAACACGATAATTATAGAAACAATAGGACATTAGGGTCATGTGAAACTGATGTCCTATATTTTAATTTATAGGAATTTCCTATAAATTAAAATATGATGAAACGCCCATGCGAGATTTTCCTCCCTATGGTCGGAAACGCATATGGGCAAACAAAGCGTTATCCTTCTATGCCTGCCATAGGACGTGTGCCGAAGGCGCTTTGTTTCATATTATCAATTTGAAAGGAGTTAAAAATTGTGGAGAAAAAATTAAAAATAATTATTGATAACTGTCCCCAAAATCATAAATGTCCTGCGGTAAATGTTTGCCCTGTCGGGGCGTTAAGCCAAAAAGAGTTTGAAGCGCCTCAAATAGACCATGACAAGTGTATAAGGTGTGGGAAATGTTCAAATTTCTGTCCTAAAAAAGCATTGGTATTATAAAATACAATTTGTTGATTGCAAGAGGATAGTTTTGAAAAGAGAGTTATTTTATAAAAAATTTTCAGAATTTTTTGCTGCGCTATGGCGGCAATGCTTCCAACTATAAGATAAAGTAAATAGCCTCATTGTGCCTGTTTTATAGGCACAATGAGGCTATTGTAAAATCTTTATTTCTCCGACCCGATTTTTCCGAACCGCACATATGCGGACGTAAAACTTTCGGAACGGTAATTGACCCGTCCTCATTCTCACAAAATGCACTTTGTTGGCGTTTTGCGGGAGCCCTGAAGACAGCGGATTTCACTTACTTTTTAGTGGGAGGACAGTTATATGAAACGTTGAATAACGGGACTTTACCCCTTATTGAACGAAGTATTTTATTTTCAATGTTCGGTTAGAAATTCATCGAGAACACTTTACTCCAAAGGATATAGGAAGGTGGTTTGTTATGCGGCAGCAAATAAAATCCTTTTTTCTCACAATAATAGGTATCGGCGCGGCTTTGACGCTTTTTTCCTTTGTCGTTGGCTGTCCGTTTCGCCGAATGACGGGCATTGCCTGCCCGTTTTGCGGCATGACCCGCGCGGCGCTTTCGGTGTTGCGCTTAGACTTTGCAGGCGCAGTACAGTATCATCCCTTAATATTTTTGCTGCCACCACTCGGAGTGATTCTTTTGTTTCATGTGAAACAAGGCAAAAGATTGCCGCAATGGATTTTTTACAGCGTATATATTCTGTTGGGTATGCTCTTTTTGGCTGTTTGGCTGTGGCGGCTTTGCAAAGGCTGGATTTGAAATTTTGTCTTTAAAACTATTGAAAATCGAAGGGGAAAATGATAAAATATATTCGGATGTTTTTGGTATAATCATTAGGGAGATTTAATTTTGATACAACGAAAGTATGTACCTTTTTTTGTATATAATTTGTGATATACTATGAGTATTGACAGACCGCAGGAAAGGAAACAATGCTTGCGGTAGATAGAATAAGAGGTGGAAGCATGAAGGAGCAGGTTAGTGTCGGCAGCGTCCTGATGGGCGGCGGCGCGGAAATCAGTATTCAGTCTATGGCGAATGTTCCGACGAAGGAGACAGAACGTGCGGTGGAGCAAATCAACGCTTTAGCACAGGCAGGCTGTGAGATTGTGCGAATCGCGATTCCCGACGAGGAAAGCGCAAAAGCGGTGGGAGAAATCCGCGCCCGCACAAACGTGCCGTTGGTGGCGGATATACATTTTGACCACAGATTAGCGCTGATGTGTATAGAGCGGGGAATTGACAAGGTACGCATCAACCCCGGTAATATTGGGAGCGAGGAGAATGCGAAAGCGGTGGCGGTTGCCGCGCGCCGGGCGGGGATTCCCATTCGTATCGGGGTGAACGCCGGCTCTCTGGAAAAGGGCATACTGAACGAATGCGGCGGTAATCTGCCTGCGGCAATGGTTGCCAGTGCGCAGCGGCATATTGATATTTTACATAAGTATGATTTTGAGGACATTGTGCTTTCGCTGAAAGCGTCCGACGTAAAAACGACTATTGCGGCGTACCGCATGGCAAGAGAAAAATTTTGCTGTCCGCTGCATTTGGGAGTGACGGAGGCGGGAACATGGAAAGCCGGTCTTGTAAAATCTTCTATTGGTATTGGCGCATTGTTGGCAGATGGAATCGGGGACACCATTCGCGTCTCTTTGACGGACGACCCGCTGAAAGAGGCGGAGGCGGCGAAGCTGATTTTGTCTGCGTTGGGTTTGCGCCGCGGCGGGGTGGAAGTGGTTTCCTGCCCGACCTGCGCGCGGTGTAAAATCAATTTGATTCCAATTGCTCAGCAGGTCTGCGAGGCGGTAGAGGGGTTGAACATAAACTGTAAAGTGGCGGTCATGGGCTGTGTGGTGAACGGACCGGGCGAGGCAAAAGACGCGGATATTGGCATTGCGGGCGGAGACGGCTGCGCGGTGCTGTTTAAAAAGGGAGAAATCGTCGGAAAGATTCCCGAAGAGCAAATTGTAGAAGTTCTGCTTGCGGAATTGCAGAAAATGAAAGGGTAAGGCGAGATGGCGAACAGTGTATTAGATGTTTTTGATAAAATGACGGTGGTGGAGGATTTCGCGCGGAGCTTGGAGCGGGCGGAAATCCTTAACTGTCAGGTGAACATGGAAAATAAGACCATAGATGTGGTACTGCGCGCGCCGGAATTGCTTTCCAAAGAGGATTTGTTCTCGTTTGCGGACGGCGTGAAACATACCTATGGATTAAAGGCGTTTGAAATAGAAACTCGGTACGATAAAAGTGTCTTTTCCCCTGCGTACTGCGCGGACGTATTGCGCACGGTGATTTATCGGCATCCGTCTTTGCGTGCGTTTCTTTCTGAGGCGCAGTTGGAATTGAAAGACGGAGAACTGCGTCTGAGCGGCGTAAAGGGAAATCCGAGCGTAGTAGAGCAGGAAAGCATGGAACGGGAAGTTTCCTTAATTATTCGGGAGGAGACAGAGTTAGAGTTTCAAACAAAAGTGAACTTTGAAAATTGTACGGAAGAAGAGTTTGCAAAGCGGGTGCGTCCGCTGGAAGAACAGGCATTGAAAAAGGCGGCGGAGATACATGTTACGCCCATCCGCGACCTGCGGGAGGGCAAGGGCATGTCTGTCATAGAAGGGCGTGTGCTGTTCGGCTGTGAGGAACGGGAAATCAGGGGCGGACGACGGCTGATTACCTTTGACCTTGCGGACGAGGACTGGGGCGTCTCCTGTAAGGCGATGGGGCGCAAAGATGAATTGAGTGCAATGTCTCCCTTGATTAAACAGGGAAACCGTTTGCGGGTGTTTGGAACATACGCAACGGATGATTTTACACAAAAGCGGATTTTTCAGGCGAAAAAGGCTGTAAAATTGGATGCGCTTCCCATTCGGCAGGACTGCGCCGAAGAGAAACGCGTGGAACTGCATTTACATACGAAAATGAGCGCGATGGACGGAATTACTTCCGCCACCGATTTGATTAACCGCGCGGCAGAGTGGGGACACTCTGCGATTGCGATTACCGACCACGGCGTAGCGCAGGCGTTTCCGGAGGCGCACGCGGCGGCGGGCAAAATCAGAAAATCAGGAAAAGAGTTCAAAGTCATATACGGTATGGAGGGTTACCTCGTGGACGATGAGGTGTCCGCCGTTCGTTCCGCGGCGGCAGAGGGAATCTCCGGCACTTACGTTGTGTTTGATATTGAGACAACAGGACTGAGCGCGGAGACGGATATGATAACCGAATTCGGTGCGGTGCTGGTGGAGAATGGCGTGGTAAAAGATACCTTTGCGCAGCTTGTCAATCCTCAGCGCCCGATTCCGCCGAAGATTACGGAATTGACGGGTATCAGTGACGCAATGGTGGCGGACAAGCCGACGATTGAAGAAGTATTGCCTAAATTCCTGGAATTTTGCGCAGACCATACCGTGGTTGCGCACAACGCGAAGTTTGATACAGGATTTGTGCGTGTGTTGGCGGCGCGGCAGAATTTGCCGTTTGAAAATAAAATTTTGGATACGCTGGCGATTTCCCGTGAGTTATATCCCGACGTGCGCTCACACAAACTGGATGTGATTGCAAAACGCTTGGATATCAGCTTGGACAATCATCACCGCGCGGTGGATGACGCGACCGCGACTGCGCTGATTTTTATTAAGTTTATGAAAATGATTGCGGAGCGGGAACAGGAGCAGGAGGGAGTACCTGCGGACAAGATTGACGTTTCCACCAATCCGGAGTTAATCAAACAGCCGTATTACCATATTATATTATTGGTAAAGGATTATGTGGGCTTAAAAAATCTATACCGCCTGATTTCCAAATCAAATATTGATTATTTTTATAAAAAACCTCGTATCCCCAAAAGCGTACTAAGAAACTTCCGAGAGGGGATACTGCTTGGTTCCGCCTGCGAAAGCGGGGAACTGTTCCGTGCGATTGCGGAGCATCAGCCTGCGCATGTGGTGGAAAAGATTGCGGATTTTTATGATTATTTGGAGATTCAGCCAATAGGGAACAATGAATTTATGGTGCGCAGCGGCGATGTGGCGGACGATGAGGGACTGCGGGAGTTAAACCGTCGGATTGTGGAACTGGGTGACAAACTTGGTAAACAGGTGGTTGCCACCTGTGATGTGCATTTCATGGACCCGGAAGATGAAGTATATCGGCGTGTGCTCAATGGCAGTCAGGGCTTTCGTGACGCGGACTTTCAGGCGCCGCTGTACTTTCGCACCACGGACGAGATGCTGGAGGAGTTCAGCTATCTCGGCAAAGAGAAGGCGTATGAGCTTGTGGTGACGAATCCGAACGCAATTGCCGCGCAGATTGAGGAGATTCAGCCGGTCAAGGACGGGTCTTACCCTCCGTCGATTGAAAACTGCGAGCAGGATTTGGCGGATATGTGCCGCGCAAAAGCGCACGAAATCTACGGTGATAATTTGCCAAAGATTGTAGAGGAGCGCATGGAGCGGGAACTTGACTGTATATTGAAATACGGCTATTCCGTAATGTATATGATTGCGCATAAGCTGGTGAAAAAGTCAAATGAGGCGGGTTATCTGGTTGGTTCGCGTGGTTCGGTCGGCTCGTCCTTTGTGGCGTTTTTGTCCGGTATTACGGAGGTTAACGCGCTGTGCCCGCATTACATTTGCAGCAAGTGCAAGCACAGTGAATTCTTTGACAACGGGGAATATCAGGTCGGTATGGATATGCCGGACAAGGTTTGCCCTGAGTGCGGAGAACCGTTGAAGAAAGACGGCTTGACGATTCCGTTTGAAACGTTTTTAGGTTTTAAAGGCGATAAAGTACCGGATATCGACCTCAACTTTTCGGGTGAGTATCAGGCGACGGCGCATAAATACGTCGGTGAACTGTTTGGAGAAGAATTCGTATTCAAAGCGGGAACTATCGGCACGATTGCGGACAAGACGGCAATGGGGCTTGCGCGCAAGTATTACGAGTTAAAGGAAATGATTGTGCCGGAGGCGGAAATCAAGCGTGTGGCTGAGGGAATGATTGATGTCAAACGTACGACGGGTCAGCATCCGGGCGGTATTATCGTCTGCCCGAAAACAATGGATATTCACGATTTCTGTCCGATTCAGCATCCGGCGGACAAGAAAGAATCCGGTGTGGTGACGACACATTTCGACTTTCATTCTATCCATGATAATTTGCTCAAGCTGGATATTCTGGGACACGATGACCCATCTACGATTCGTATGTTAGAGGATTTGACCGGATTGGATGCGACGACAATTCCTATGGACGATAAGAAAACCATGAGTATTTTTTCAAGCACTGAGGCAATCGGCGTTACGCCCAAGCAGATAGACAGCGAGGTGGGAACCTTTGGTGTACCGGAATTCGGGACTTCCTTTGTTCGGGGTATGTTGGTAGACACCAAACCGACCACGTTTTTTGAATTGCTGATTATTTCGGGGTTGTCTCATGGTACCGATGTTTGGTTGAACAACGCGCAGGATTTGATTAAAGAGGGCACGGCGACGCTGTCTGAGGTTATTGGTCTGCGTGATGATATTATGGTTTACCTGATACATAAGGGGCTAGAGCCGGGAACGGCGTTTAAAATTATGGAGTTTGTCCGTAAGGGACGTGCGGCAAAAGAGGGAATGCCGGAGGAATTTGAACAGCCGATGAAGGAGAATAATGTGCCGCAGTGGTACATTGATTCCTGTAAAAAGATTAAGTATATGTTCCCGAAAGCGCACGCGGCGGCATATGTCATGATGGCGTTCCGCGTGGCGTATTTCAAGGTATATTACCCGACGGAATTTTATATCGCGTATTACACCGTCCGCGCGGATTTGTTTGACGCGGAGATTATGGCGCAGGGCAAAGAACGGCTTTTGAAAGAGATGGATATGTTAGACCACAAGCCGGAAAAACTGACGGCAAATGAAAAGAGCCTGTATACCATTATGGAGCTTTGCCGCGAACAGTATGAGCGGGGCATAGAATTTTTACCGGTAGATTTGTACAAGTCTGACGCGTATAAATTCCAAAAGGTGGGCAACGCGATTCTGCCGCCGCTGAACGCCTTTGCCGGAATTGCGCGTGCCGCGGCGGACAGTATTGTGGAAGCGCGGCAAAATGGTCCGTTCCTTTCGCAGGAGGATTTAAAACAGAGGGCAAAGCTGAATAAATCGGTCATTGAGACCTTGAAAGAAAACGGCTGTTTGGACAGCCTGTCGGAGAGCAATCAAGTATCGCTGTTCGACTTGGGAATGTAGTTTGTTATTTTGAAATATTTTGTATATATATGGAAAGGAAAGTAAAATGGAAATTGCACAAAGGATAGCACAAGAGTTTGGGTTGAAACAGTGGCAGGTGGACAACACGATCGCGTTAATTGATGAGGGCAATACAATACCGTTTATTTCCCGTTACCGCAAGGAGGCGACGGGCGAGCTGAATGACGAAATATTGCGTGAGTTTGATGACCGGCTGAAGTATCTGCGCAATTTAGATGAGCGCAAAGCGGATATTAAGCGAATCATTGAGGAGCAGGGCAAACTGACGCCTGAACTGATTGCGGAAATTGATAAAGCGGAAAAACTGACGGAATTGGAGGATATTTACCGTCCATTCCGCCCGAAGCGCCGTACCAGAGCGACGATTGCGAAAGAACGGGGTTTGGAACCATTGGCAGTCATTTTGTATGCGCAGAATTTGCAGTCGGGAAACATAGACGAGATTGCCGCGCCGTATATTGATGCAGAAAAAGAGGTTGCGACCATTGAGGACGCGTTGGCGGGTGCAATGGATATTATCGCGGAGCAGATTTCGGATAATGCGGAATACCGCAAAAAGATTCGGGCAAGCACATACAGAAACGGAACATTAGTTTCCAAAGCGGCAACGGAGGAGGAGAGCGTTTATCAGCTTTACTATGATTTTTCCGAGCCACTTTCTAAGATTGCGCCGCATCGAGTACTGGCGATTGACCGCGGGGAAAAAGAAAAGATGCTTTCCGTCACGGTGGAAACGGACGAGGCTGTTCCCGTTGCGATGATGATAAAAAATGAAGTGCCGCAGGAACGCTCTATTACTTCGGAATATGTGGAGCGGGCGATTGAGGACGCATACAAACGGCTGATCGCTCCTTCTATTGAGCGGGAATTGCGCAACGAACTGACGGAAATGGCGCAGGAACAGGCGATGAAAATGTTTCAGGTGAATTTGAAAAACCTGTTAATGCAGCCGCCTATCCGTAACAATGTAGTGATTGGACTTGACCCCGGTTACCGCACCGGTTGTAAGGTGGGCGTAGTAGACGAAATTGGAAAGGTGTTGGACACCGGTGTGATATATATTACACATTCGGACGCACAGCGAAAAGAGGCGGAGAAAAAGATTAAGGGAATGATTGAAAAGTATCATGTCAGCTTAATCTCTATCGGAAATGGCACAGCGTCAAAAGAAACAGAGATGTTTGTGGCGGAACTGCTTGCGACTATGCCCGGAACGGATGTAAAGTATATTATGACAAACGAGGCGGGTGCGTCGGTCTATTCTGCGTCTAAACTGGCAACGGAGGAGTTCCCTGATTTTGATGTCACACAGCGCAGTGCGATTTCGATTGCGCGGCGTGTGCAAGACCCGTTGGCGGAGTTGGTGAAAATTGATCCAAAATCCATTGGTGTTGGGCAGTATCAGCATGACATGAATCAAAAGCGGCTGAGCGAGACTTTGGGCGGCGTGGTAGAAGATACCGTTAATTCTGTCGGCGTAGATTTGAACACTGCGTCTGTGCCGCTACTGCAATATGTATCGGGCATTTCCGCGCCGATAGCGAAAAATATTGTTGCGTACCGTGAAACGGAAGGTCGTTTCAGCGACAGAAAGCAACTGAAAAAGGTGGCGAAACTCGGACCGAAAGCATTCGAGCAGTGTGCAGGATTTTTGCGAATTTTAGACGGCAAGAATATTTTGGACAATACTTCGGTTCACCCTGAATCCTATGCGGCGGCGGAAAATTTGTTGAAGCGTTTAGGGTATACCATGGAAGATGTCAGCGGTGGTGGTTTGAAAAACGTGAAAAAGGACATTGAAAAATTCGGGACGGACAAGTTGGCGGAAGAATTAGGCATAGGCGTTCCCACCTTGCTGGATATTGCGGAGGAATTGGCAAAACCGGGACGTGACCCGCGTGACGATATTGAACAGCCCTTGTTGCGGTCGGACGTTATGAGTATGGAAGATTTAAAACCGGAAATGGTTTTGACCGGAACCGTGCGCAACGTTATTGACTTCGGCGCGTTTGTAGATGTTGGAGTGCATCAGGACGGTTTGGTGCATATTTCTCAGCTGTCGGATAAATATGTGAAACACCCCACAGATGTTGTAGCGGTAGGTGATATTGTAAAAGTGCGTGTGTTAGAGGTAGACTTAAAGAAAAAGAGAATATCGCTTTCTATGAAGGAGGTATAAGTGTTTCACGTGAAACACGTCGCCGCAACAAACTGCGCTTTGCTCCGTTTTGACTTAAACCGTCAAAACATCCGCCCGTTGCATTTTTGTGATGAAATCCCTTAGGGATTTCTTTATTTGCTCAACGCTCCCGCGTCTCACAATATCCCGCCTATAAATATGCCACAGGCATATTTATTTACGGCGTGACTCCTCTTTCCTAAAAAATCACGCGCTGCGCGCAGGATTTTTTAGGAGTATAAACATTGGAATGCCTGTGACCTTGCGGCTCCTTTTTCCCACAAAACGATGAATCTGTTTTGCGAGAGCCCTGAAAGCCATTGCAAGTTTATCTGCTCTGCTTGTTGGTTTTTTACTAATATTGTTTCATGTGAAACAAACCACAGATTTTTCTAACAGAAAATTCTGTGGTTTGTTATTTTTAATAAAAATACTCGTTTTGTCAAAAAGTGTGAAATTACTCTTGAATTATTGCGGATTTGCTGATATAATTAACTCAAAGGCAAAGAAGAAAACAAAAAAGGAAACTGTGACTATGGGAAAAGTAATTGCAATTGCAAATCAAAAAGGCGGAGTAGGAAAGACCACTACAGCAGTCAATCTTAGCGCCTGTCTCGGCGTAAATGGAAAAAAGACACTGATTATTGACATTGACCCGCAGGGGAACACGTCCAGCGGCTTAGGTGTTGACCCACGAGACGTGGAAGATTCCACCTACGATTGTCTGATTAACGATACGCCGATGGAAGCGGTGGCGGTAAAAACAGAATTTGAAAACTTGTGGCTTTGCCCCGCAAACATTAATCTTGCCGGCGCAGATTTGGAGCTTGCGGATATGGAGCAGAGAGAATTTCGCCTGAAAAAGATTTTATCTTCCGTCAGAGAGATGTTTGATTTTGTTTTGATAGACTGCCCGCCGTCGCTTAGTTTGATTACATTGAATGCGTTTACGGCAGCGGATTCCGTATTGATTCCGATTCAGTGCGAATACTATGCGTTAGAGGGATTGAGTCAGCTGACCAATACCATTAAGCGCACCAAGCAGGCGTTAAATCCAAAGTTAGATATAGAAGGCGTATTGCTGACTATGTTTGACGCGAGAACCAATTTATCTATTCAAGTAGTGGACGAGGTAAAACGGTTTTTTGCGGGCAAGGTTTACGGGACAGTCATTCCGAGAAATGTGCGTTTGTCAGAAGCGCCCAGCTTTGGACAGCCGATTATTGAATATGATAAAAATTCCCGCGGGGCGGAGTGTTATATGGAGCTTGCGGAAGAGGTAATTGCATTAAACAGTTAAAAGAGATTATTTCAATGATTTTCATTCATTGCGGAAAGGATGATATACTTGGCAGAAAAAAAGAAACCGCGTAAGGGATTGGGAAAAGGATTGGACGCGCTGTTTTCGGCTGCGCCCGAACCAATACAGGAAGAAACGCCGAAGAGCGAAATCAGCAAGGCAACAAAAATGCCTTCGGCTTCAGCCGAGCCGATAGGCGAGGCAGTGCGGGAATTGAAGATGATTGATATTGAGCCAAATCCCGAACAACCCAGAAAACAATTTGAGCCGGAAAAGTTAGAGGGCTTAGCCGATTCCATTAAAAAGCATGGACTGGTGCAGCCCTTGTTGGTAAAAGAGCAGGGCAACGGAAGATATTTGATTATTGCCGGAGAGCGCCGTTGGCGTGCCGCAAAACTTGCGGGACTAAAGAAAGTGCCTTGCATCATTAAGGATTATTCCGAGCAAGAGGTTATGGAAATCGCTCTGATCGAAAACTTGCAGAGAGAGGACTTGAATCCTATTGAAGAAGCTGAGGGCTATCAGGAACTGATGAAAAAGTTCGGACTGACGCAGGAAGTGGTAAGTGAACGGGTTGGAAAAAGCCGCAGCGCTGTTGCGAATGCGCTCCGATTGAACAACTTAACCGAGCAGGTCAAAGAAATGCTGATTGACGGACGTTTGTCGCAGGGACATGCACGCGCGTTGCTGCCGCTGCCGTCAGAGGGATTACAGCAGGAGATTGCGGAGCGAATTGTGAAAGAAAATTTGAATGTTCGTCAGACAGAAACGTTAGTGGCAAAATTGAAAGAGCAAAAATCGGACAAACCTCCAAAAGAAACAGACAAGGAAATTCTTCAATACTATACAGCGGCGGAAGAGAAACTTTCATCACGGCTGGGCGCTAAAGTGAAAATTCACGAGGGTAGGAAAAAAAGCAAAATTGAGATTGAGTATTACACTCATGATGATTTGGAGCGGTTGATGAGAGAATTATGTCAAGATTCGACAAAAACTTACATTATTTGACAGCTTAAAATTGAGGTGTGTTGTCGAAAATTCAACTTATGAATGTGGTTAGTTTGAATTGAGTGCACGCGGCTCTAAGGGTGTATTTTTTGAGTTTAAATGGCAATTAAAATATTTGTAAAAATAAAAATCGCATTTTACCCGTTTGGGATAGATAGGAGAGGACAATTATGATTGATATTAAATTGTTGAGAACAGAACCGGAAAAAGTGATTCAGGCACTGCAACGTAGAAAGGAAAATATTGACATAGACGGTTTGTTGAAACTGGACAAGCAGCGGCGGGAAGTAATGTTTGAAGTGGAGCAGATGAAGAGCAAGCAAAACACTGTTTCCAAACAGATTCCTGTTTTGAAAAAAGAGGGCAAGGATACCACGGAAATTTTTGCAGAGATGAAAAATCTGTCGGACGAGATTAAAACGTTGGACGAGCAGGTTCGGGAACTTGATGCAAAAATTGAGGAAGTACTCTACACAATTCCGAATATTCCCAATGAGACGGTTCCGGACGGTGATTCGGACGAGGACAACGTGGAAGTGCGCAAGTTTATGGAGCCGACGAAATTTTCTTTTGAGGCGAAGGCTCACTGGGATTTAGGCGACGCTTTGGGAATTTTAGACGCGCCGTCCGCGGCAAAGGTTACCGGAGCGCGCTTTACTTTCTACAAAGGCGCAGGCGCGGCTTTGGAACGCGCGGTCATCAACTTTTATTTAGATACGCACACGCGCAAAAACGGATATAAAGAAGTTTTTCCGCCGTACATGGTTCACCGCAGCAGCATGATGGGTACGGGACAGTTGCCTAAGTTTGAAGAGGACGCATTTAAGGTGGCTAACACCGACTATTTCCTTGTTCCTACGGCGGAAGTGCCGGTCACCAATCTGCACCGGGATGAAATTTTGGACGGCAATCAACTACCGATTAAATACGCGGCATACAGCGCGTGCTTCCGCGCGGAGGCGGGGTCGGCAGGCCGCGATACGCGTGGGTTGATTCGGCAGCATCAGTTCAACAAAGTGGAACTGGTGAAGTTTGCTGAGCCGGAACATTCTTATGAGGAACTGGAAAAATTGGTAAACGATGCGGAATCTGTTTTACAGGCTTTAAAGCTGCCCTATCATGTGGTAAAAATCTGTATCGGTGATTTGGGCTTTACCGCAGCGATGAAATATGATATCGAGGTATGGATGCCCAGCTATGACCGTTATGTGGAGATTTCTTCTTGCAGTAACTTTGAGGACTTCCAGGCACGGAGGGCAAACATTCGTTATAAAAAGAACCCGAAGGATAAGGCTCAGTATGTGCATACGCTGAACGGTTCGGGCGTGGCAATCGGCAGAACGGTCGCGGCGATTTTGGAGAATTATCAGAACGAGGATGGGTCAATTACTGTTCCGGAAGTTTTACGTCCATATATGGGCGGTTTGGAAAAAATCGAGCCGGAGAAGTAAAATTAGGAAACAGAAAAACGGACAGGACTTAGTGGGGTGTAAGACAAGACGATATAGAGATTAGTTTTCAAAAAGTACAGAATGTAATTTTTGCATTCTGTACTTTTTTATTTGGCACAAGGGAGCGTTCCTTTGTGTAATGCTTGTAAAAATTAATTTTCAAAATATAAAAGTTTATATGCAGGTATATCAAGAGTTTTTGCGATTTTAAACAAAGTATCGAGCGAAATGGCTTTATAAATATTTGGCGCTTCAATTTGTCCGATAAAAGAAACACCGCAACTAAGTTTTTCTGCAAGTTGTTCCTGTGTTAATGATTTCAATTTTCTGTAATATGCTATTTTTAATCCTATTTTTATATAGTCATCTTTAAATTCTACATTCATTATATCACCCAATATGATTTTACAATATTGACAACAGAATATAAATATGATAATATTAATATAATTATTACTATATAAATAATAAACTGATTTTTAGGAGGTACAAAAATGGGAGAAATGAGTAAACAGGTGCAAAAGATGGTGTGTCCGAAATGCGGCAGTGACAGGCTTCAAATTACAACAGAATCCAATACACAAACATCCGGAAAAAATTATTCATCAGGACAGGGATGTTTGGGATATTTAATGTTTGGGCCGCTTGGCTTGCTTTGCGGTTCATGCGGACAAAAGCAAAAGACAACGGTTACAAATACAGATTATTGGCTTTGCCCTGATTGTGGAAATAAGTTTAGAAATCCGGATGATATAAAAGCTGATATCAGCAAAAAAAGTAAGATAGCATCATTCCCAATGCTGTTAGTTCTGTTGGCTTTAGCCGCTTTTATTATAGGACTGGGTATATGGTTAGATACATCTGTACTTAAGGTATTCGGTATTATTTGTGCAATCATCTATATACTTGCGTGGATTGTTACAAAAACATGGGTCATCCCAAAAGCGAAAAAAGAATTATCTGATATAGAAGAAGGAATGGCAAAATTCAGGTAATGGGAGTGTATGCAACGTTAATGTATTTGGGAAAGTTATCCGGCTGTCACCAACTGCCCGAAAGAAGCCTGTTTATATGCGGTTATCAACTTCCGGTATGCGCAAGATGTACAGGAGCATTTTTAGGATACATATGTGGCTTAATCATGTATAAATTTATAAATATAAATATATGGATTTGTTTTCTTTTATGCGGAATTATGTTTATTGACTGGCTTTTACAATACAAAGAAATAGCGAATTCCACAAACAAAAGAAGATTGATAACAGGCTTTATGTGCGGCATGGGTTATATGCAAGTGATATTAAAAATTATAGCTGTATTGATATATTTCATAAAAGGCGGAATAATACTATGAAAAATTTTTATCAGGATTTGTAATACTTAATGATAACAATCATATACTTTTGAAGCTGCAACTCGAAAACAAATGTCATCGCGGGAAAATAAGAGGAAAATGAGAGAGTAAAAACTAAATTACTTTAATTAAAAAAGAGCAAGCTATTACCGCGGTTTTCAAAATCCGCACAGGCAAAAACGGGATGCTATTTGCGGACAATGTTAAAGACATAAAGTAGATTGTCTGTCCAACAGGATTTAAAATAGTCTATCGCATAAAAGCGATAGACTATTTTGCTATGAAATCATATAAGGGTCGTTTAAGATGTTAGAAAGCGCATAAATACTCACTTTTTCAAGTGTGAAACGCCATTAAACTTAGGAGTACGTACAGAGCCAGCAAAATGCGTTTCTAAATGCCCGCTTATTAATAAGAAAATATCTTATAAATTAAGCCCATATGTTTGCTTTGTTCATATCCATTTTTATTATAGTTTTTTAACAAACAAACAGCGAATTGCATTTAGTACTGCAATAATCATAACACCTACATCTGCAAAGATAGCAAGATACATATTTGCAATACCTAACGCACCAAGTAATAAACAGATAAATTTAACACCCAAAGCCATTGCAATATTTTGATAAACAATTCTCAGACATTTTCTTGATATTTTCATTGCTTTTGAAATTTTTATCGGGTCATCGTCCATTAAAACCAAGTCTGCCGCTTCAATAGCAGCATCTGACCCCATAGCGCCCATAGCAATACCAATATCGGCTCTTGATAAAACAGGAGCGTCGTTGATACCGTCGCCTACAAAGGCAAGTTTAGCCTTTCCGAGTTTCATATTCAATAATTCTTCAACCTTAGATACCTTATCTGCCGGAAGAAGTTCGCTATAAACCTCATCAATGCCAAGAGATGACGCTACTTGATTAGCTACTTTTTTTGCGTCGCCTGTCAGCATTATAGTTTTTTCTACTCCTGCCGACTTCAAAGCGGATATTGCATTTTTGGAATGAGGTTTTACAATGTCGGAAATTACGATATGTCCTGCATATTCGCCATCTATTGCCATATGAATGATTGTTCCTGTTGAATGGCAATCGATATGCTCAATTTCAAGATGTTTCATAAGTTTGTCATTTCCGGCCGCCACACGTATTCCATCTACCGTTGCGATAACACCGTTACCGCTAATCTCTTGAATATCACTTACACGATTACGGTCAAGGTCTTTGCCATATGCTCTCTGTAAACTTTTGCTTATCGGGTGTGATGACGCGCTTTCTGCCAATGCAGCATATTCAAGCAGCTTTTGATTTTCCATTTCGTTATGATGAATACCGTTTACTTCAAAAACGCCCTGTGTCAATGTACCTGTTTTATCAAATACAACATATTTGGTTTGAGAGAGTATTTCCAAATAGTTTGAGCCTTTTACAAGGATACCCTCTTTACTTGCGCCGCCGATACCCGCAAAGAAACTTAAAGGAATGCTGATTACCAATGCGCAGGGACAACTAATGACTAAGAATGTCAATGCACGATAAATCCATACGCCCCAATCACCCGAAAGTCCCATAAACAATATACGGATTAACGGCGGGAGTACCGCAAGAGCCAACGCACTGTAACAAACTGCCGGAGTATAAATTTTTGCAAACTTTGATATAAAGTCCTCCGACCTTGACTTCTTTGAGCTTGCATTTTCCACTAAGTCCAAAATTTTGGAAACGGTTGACTCGCCAAACTCTTTTGTGGTCTGTATTTTTAATACGCCTGTCATGTTGATACAACCGCTTATAATCGCATCTCCGACTTTTGTTTCACGAGGTAAACTTTCACCCGTCAATGCGCTTGTATTAAGGCTTGATGTACCCTCTACAATGATACCGTCAATCGGTACTTTTTCGCCCGGCTGAACAACAATAACACTTCCGATACCAACTTCATCAGGGTCAACCTGTTCAAGTTTACCGTTTCGCTCTACATTCGCATAGTCAGGACGAATATCCATTAAATCGCTGATATTGCGGCGGCTTTTTCCCACAGCATAGCTCTGAAACCACTCACCGATTTGATAGAACAACATAACCGCGATTGCTTCCACATAATCACCGTTTTCGTATATCGCCAATGCCATAGCGCCGATTGTTGCAACCGCCATTAAAAAGTTTTCATCAAAGATTTGTTTATTTTTAATTCCCTTGAACGCTTTTTTCAATATGTCATAACCAATAATTAAATAATCAATCAGATATAAAGAAAGACGCAGCCATCGTCCCGCTGATGGGAATAAGTATGTGTCAATCTTTGCAAATGTTTCTGCTGATATGAATTGCAAAACAAACATAATCGAAGCGGCAATAAGAATGCGAATTAACATAGTTCGCTGTTTCTTAGTCATTCCTCCGCTGTTTTTTCTGCCAACAAAAAGAATTAACACAGCCGCCATTATTATTACAACTGCGAGTAATCCGCTTATTATGATTTCTTGCATTTTGAAACTCTCCTTTCCATATTGCAATTATTGTATTTTGTAAAAATACCCCTTAAAACTGCCGGAGCAAATTTTAAGGGGGTCCTTTTCGTTGCTTAAGCAGTTCCGAATTAAAGAAATATTTCACAATCCGGCTCAACCTTTTTGCACGCTTTCAAAACATCTTGCATAACCGCCGCAGGTTCTTTGCCTTCTTCAAACTCAATAATCATTTTCTGAGTCATAAAATTTACGGTTGCATTCTGAACACCGTCTGTTTTGCGGGCAGCGTCCTCCATAAGATTTGCACAGTTTGCGCAATCAACTTCAATTTTATAAGTTTTCTTCATAATAAACTCCCCTTTACACATTTTAATTAAATAATTGTTTAATCGTTTAATATTATTATACTCTTTAACTTCAATAAGTCAACCATATAATATTATCTTCTTCCAAAAGGGATAAAATCATTTCTATTTGGGATAAATAACGAGCGCTTGCTGTTACTGAATAGGACAAATTTTATTATCATTATTGTTTTTCAGCCTGTTTTGTGTTAATATAAGCATAAGAAAATATCGTGGAGGTTTTATTATGCCGAAAATTCAGTTGCCTCATCATTCGGAAGGACATAGTGATGTAACACTTGAACATATGCCTGCGACAGATGATTTTCAAATTATATCAAACATTTTTAAGCAGCTTTGCGACAGTAGCCGCATACGCATTTTTTGGCTTTTATGTCATTATGAAGAATGTGTTATAAATATATCGGCTCTTGTGGAAATGAGCAGTCCCGCGGTTTCTCATCATTTGCGGCAGTTAAAAGCCGGCGGTTTAATAACAAGCAGTCGCAAGGGAAAAGAGGTATATTACAAGGCGGCAGAAACAGAAGAAGCAGACCTTCTTCACCATATGATTGAAAAATTAGTGGAAATATCTTGTCCGTCTAAGCAAAAGTAATTTTGTAAGGGGATAGAATTGTGAAAGATACGCATTATCTTGAATTTGAAACAAAATTAAAAGATGTTCCGGATGGAGAATTGATTGTAGAATATCATTATGATATAAAAAATCATAAACCGACAATAACGAAAAATCTGAAAAGTCAGCTTAATGGAAAAGGTAAAATTAAAATTTTTACGGTTTTACCCGGTATAGAAATTGCATTTAATCAAATTTATGCTGACAAGATATGTTGTCAGCATAACGAAAATAATTCTGTTCTTGAAATCAACCATTGCCGAATTGGTCGTATTGGCTGGGATATGAAAGAAGGTACTTCTGTTTATCTTGGCAGCGGCGATATTTCACTTCACACATTAGATTGCTGTGCAAAATCTGAAATGTATTTTCCGTTAGGATATTGTGAGGGAGTTACAATTTCTGTTGATTTGAATGTATTAGATAAAAATAAAACAGATATTTTAGAAGAAGCAAATATTGACTGTTTACAAATATATAAAACGCTTTGTCCTGACGGCAAACCGATAGCCATTCCAAGCAATAATAAAATTGATAATGTTTTTTCTGCTGTGTATGATGTAGAGCTGAATGTTTGCCTGCCGTACTACAAGCTCAAAGTTCAAGAGATATTGGTTTTTTTGAGTTTGATTAGCAATTCACAGATGCACGAAGTAAATCAATATTATTCTCAGCAAACGGAATTGATAAGAGAAATTCACAATTTACTGATACAAAACCTTGACAAACGATTTACCATAGAAGAATTATCTAAAAAGTATTTGATTAACACATCATCGCTAAAATCAACATTCAAAGCTGTATATGGATTACCTATTTCCGCATATGTTAAGGAATACAGAATAAAAAAAGCTATGGAGTTGCTGCAAAATACTACTGACAGCATCTCTGAAATTGCAAATGTTGTTGGTTATAAAACTCAAAGCAAATTTACACAGGCATTCAAAGACACAACCAATATTTTGCCAACTGAATATAGAAAATTATATCATATCAAATAAATGATATGACCATAAAAGGGATGTTCACCCCCCCTTTGATGTATCGCCATATCTTTTTCCGGCTTGGCTCAAGCGGATAGCCGCATTGGCTGCTGTCCGTGATATAGACCGCTGTATATGGTGCGCTCAGTCTGATAAGAATATCTTTTTCTTTCGTCAGGTATTCGGGTTTCAACCGTTCTGCCGCTTCGTATTCTTCGGCGCTGTTCAAATCCAAAAGCCCTTTCGGCATAACGCATTTCAGATTTAACGCTTTGTATGTAATTTTATTTCGCGCATTCTCAGGTTTTTTCGGGTAAGGATCAATCCTGCCCTTACTTCGGCAATGTCTTTTAATAACATCTCATCACCTTTTTTGTACCGGAGTTTTTGTGATAGGATAAAAAGAAGAAATTAGAATAAAACAGTAGAAATTTTGAATGAACTATGGTAAAATAAACCCAAGGGGCGTGTTTATTTTACGCTCCGCGGGAATGATGCGTGTGCGAAGTTTTGCTCACAAAAAGCGTTCGCAAACGCACATACGCATTTTACCATTATACGCCGACAGCGTAAACGCTGCGGCTATGGTAAAATAAAGAAAAAGTCTATAGCGAAAGAAGGAGTACGGCATGATAAGCTTTGGTTTTCGGGGACACGATTTCCCTGATAACGAGATTGGCGCGCTGGCACGGCGATGTCACGAATTAGAAGTCACACACTTGCAGCTTGCTCTGAGAAAATCTTTTCCCGATTTGATACGGGACGGCGTGTTCAGTCCGGGGTTGGCGCGGCATTTGAAAATAGAATTAGACCGCTGCGGAGTTGCCGTTTCCGTCTTAGGCTGTTACATCAACCCGATACACCCGGACGAGCAGGAACGGCAGCGAGAGGTTAGTCGTTTTTGCGAGATGCTGTGGTTTGCCAAATATATGGGCGCGGACATGGTCGGCACGGAAACGGGCAGCCTTGGGAAAACGCCTGCGGATAACCGCACCGAAGCAGTCTATCAAACCTTTACGGAAAGTATGCGGCAAATTGTCTCCTGTGCGGAAAAGTTAGGTGTTATGGTTGGGGTGGAGGGCGTAACACAGCACACCCTTTACAGTCCTAAAATGGTGAAGAAATTTTTAGATGAGATTGGTTCGCCGAATGTTTCGGTCATCTTTGACGCGGTTAACTTGATTGATACGGAAAACGCGGCGCGTCAAGAGGAAATGATGGACGAGGCGTTTGAACTGTTCGGTGACCGTATTTCGGTGATTCACCTCAAGGACTATACCGTGCGCGATGGCGTGAAGCAGAGAGCGGAAGTCGGCGAAGGCGACTTTAATTTTCGACATTTATTTGCATGGTGTAAAAAGAATAAACCCTACATCCATGCCGTAGTGGAGGAAATCCCGCCCGAACAAGTGCAGCAGACCCGTCGATTCCTGCAGGAATGTTATGACAACGCTTAAAATATTTTGACAGCGGTGGCAACCTATGCTATACTAAACACAAAAAAGGACAGAAACAGTATGAAACGGATTTTGAGCCTGACGCGCAAAGCAATAGACGAATACCGAATGATTCGCCCCGGAGATAAAATCGCGGTCGGTGTATCCGGCGGCAAAGACAGTTTGACACTGCTGTGCGCTTTAGCAGGACTGCGCCGCTTTTACCCGACACCGTTTGAACTGATGGCAATTACGGCGGATATGGGCTTTGCGGAAACGGACTATTCCGCTGTCGCGGCGCTGTGTGAGCAGTTAGAGGTAGACTATATACAGAAAAAGACGGACATTGCCGAAATTTTGTTTGATATCCGCAAGGAGAAAAATCCCTGTTCTCTCTGCGCCAAACTGCGGCGCGGCGCGGTTAACGACATTGCAAAGGAACACGGCTGCACTGCGGTCGCGTTGGGACATCACAACGAGGACGTAATCGAAACCTTCTTTTTATCCCTGTTTTTCGAGGGACGATTGGGGTGTTTTTCGCCCGTGACATACCTGTCGCGCAAAGATATTACCGTGATTCGTCCGCTGATTTATGTGCCGGAGGGGGACATCAAGGGGTACGCGCGGCGGGCGGAACTGCCGGTAGTGTTTAATCCCTGCCCGATGGACGGCAAATCAAAAAGGCAGGATATGAAAGAGTTTATACAGGCAAAAACGGCGGATGACCCGCATTTTAAAACCCGTATGATGCACGCGATACAGACGGGACTTGAAAACTGGAAAATATCTGAATAAAAACGCCCGATGTGCGGGCAGAAAATACCTGTTGAAATAGAAAGGATTGATACCATGAAAAAAGTGACAAAGGCAATCATACCGGCGGCGGGATTGGGGACAAGATTTCTCCCTGCGACCAAGGCACAGCCAAAAGAGATGCTGCCTATCGTAGATACTCCCACCATTCAGTTTATCGTGGAAGAGGCGATTGAGTCCGGCATTGAAGATATTATGATTATCACTGGACGTAACAAGCGCGCGATAGAAGACCATTTTGACAAATCCTACGAATTGGAGGCAGAACTGGAAAAATCTCAAAAGGCCGAACTTCTTGAGTTGGTACGCAAAATTTCCAATTTGGCGAATATTCATTATATCCGCCAGAAAGAGGCGCGCGGGCTGGGGCACGCGATTCTCTGTGCGAAAAGTTTTATTGCCAACGAGCCGTTTGCGGTTCTATTGGGCGATGACATTGTATATTCGGAGAAGAAACCTTGTCTGAAACAAATGGTAGAGGTCTTTGAACACTATCAAACCTCTATTTTGGGCGTACAGACGGTTGCGCCGGAGGATATTTCCAAATACGGGTGCGTAGACTGCGCAGCTGTGGGCGACCGCGTTTATAAAGTGAACGGTTTGGTGGAAAAGCCGAAGCAGGAGGAGGCGCCCAGCAATATTGCGATATTGGGTCGTTATATCATCACACCGGAAATTTTTGAGTGTTTGGAAAACACCGCGCCGGGAGCGGGCGGAGAGATTCAGCTGACCGACGCGCTGAAAAGCTTGGCGGAAAAACAGATTATGTACGCCTATGACTTTATCGGACGGCGGTATGATGTGGGCGACCGCATCGGCTTTTTGGAAGCGACCGTGGAATACGCCCTGCGCCGCGATGATTTGCGTGACGACTTCCGTGCGTATCTGCAAAAAATATCTGCGGAATAAAAATGCGAAAAATATCAACAGAAAGGCGGCAGGCGCATGGACAGACACCTTTTGCTGTCACTGGCAAAAAACGATTTTAAGGCAAAATACGCAGGTTCCGCCTTTGGGGCGATATGGGCGTTTATCAATCCGATTATCACCATACTGATTTATTGGTTTGTGTTTCAGGTAGCATTTTCCAACGGGCCGGTGGGAGATATGCCCTATGTGTTATGGCTGGTATCCGGCATAGTGCCATGGTTCTTTTTCTCCGAGGCATGGGGCGGTGCGACGGGTGCGCTGGCGGATTATTCCTATTTGGTGAAAAAAGTGATTTTCCCTGTGGAAAAACTGCCGTTGATTCGGATTTTATCGGCGTTGTTTGTGCATTTCTTTTTTGTACTGCTGATTTTTATTATTTATTTTGCCTACGGCTACCCGCCGGCGCTGATTCATTTTCAGGTGCTTTATTACATTGCGGCAACCTTTTTGCTGGTGTACGGCATCGGGCGAATTACGGCGGTGTTGATGGTGTTTCTGAAAGACGTCAACAATGTGGTCGGCGTATTTGTACAGTTTGGATTTTGGCTGACCCCAATTTTTTGGGATATCAGCGCGATTCCGCAAAACATTGTGTGGCTGTTTAAGCTGAATCCTGTTTATTACTTTGTGCAGGGATTCCGCGACACCTTTATTTTTGATGTATGGTTTTGGCAGCATCCGGCGCAAAGCATTTATTTTTGGGTACTGACGGCGGCGTTGCTGCTGTTGAGCAATGTTTTGTTCAAGCGATTGAGACCGCACTTGGCAGATTTATTATAACATTTGTTTGAGCAGCCGAATCGGCTGCTCTTTTTCTTTCTTATGTCAAAACGCAATTATGCTTGATTATTACCAATAATTATGATAAAATAAACCTTAGAATTCCGCAAAGCAGGAAAGAGCGCAGTAGCTTTGCGGCAGTAATCGGGGAGGGGTTTACCATATGCTGACAGATATTGAGATTGCACAGCAGGCAAAAATGAAAGATATCCGTGAGATAGCGACACAGCTTGGCATCGCCGAGGATGAACTGGAACTGTACGGCAAGTATAAAGCAAAAATCAGCGCGCAGACATGGGAACGAGTGAAGAACAATAAAGACGGCAAGCTGATTTTGGTGACCGCCATTAATCCGACTCCTGCGGGAGAGGGAAAGACGACTACCTCTGTGGGATTGGGGCAGGCAATGACGAAAATCGGAAAGAACGCCGTAATCGCTCTGCGCGAACCGTCTTTAGGTCCGGTTATGGGTATCAAAGGCGGCGCAGCAGGCGGCGGCTATGCGCAGGTTGTCCCGATGGAGGACATCAATCTGCATTTTACCGGTGATATGCACGCGATTACAGCGGCAAACAACTTGCTTTCCGCTATGCTGGACAACCATATCCATCAGGGAAATGAGCTGCGGATTGACGCGCGGCGCGTTGTGTGGAAACGTGTGCTGGATATGAATGACCGCGCCCTGCGCCAGACGATTGTCGGCTTGGGCGGCAAACCGAACGGCTTTCCGCGGGAGGACGGCTTTCAGATAACAGTCGCGAGCGAAGTTATGGCAATCTTGTGTTTGGCGGCAGATTTGCAGGACTTGAAAAAGCGTTTGGGCGACATCATTGTTGCGTATGATTTGGACGACAATCCGGTAACCGCCCGCGATTTGAAAGCGGACGGCGCAATGGCGCTGCTGATGAAAGATGCGATTAACCCCAATCTGGTACAAACCTTGGAGAATACCCCTTGTATCATGCACGGCGGGCCGTTCGCCAACATTGCGCACGGATGTAATTCCGTCCGCGCGACGCAGCTTGGGTTAAAACTTGCGGATTACTGCATTACAGAGGCAGGATTCGGTGCGGATTTGGGCGCGGAAAAATTCTTTGACATCAAGTGCCGCAAGGCGGGGTTAAACCCTGACGCGGTTGTGGTGGTGGCTACTGTCCGCGCGCTGAAATATAACGGCGGCGTTCCCAAGGCGGAGCTGAACAAGGAGAACGTCGAGGCAATGCGGGCAGGCTCCGTCAATTTAATGAAACATATTGAGAATATGAAAAAATACGGTCTGCCGGTTATGGTGGCTATCAACCGTTTCCCCACCGATACCGAAAACGAAACAGAAGTGCTGCGCAGTCTTTGCGAAGGCGCAGGCGTTCCGTTCGCGCTGTCGGATGTATTTGCGCGCGGCGGCGAAGGAGGCGTGGAATTGGCTGAAAAACTGGTCGCTATGCTGGACAAAGAGCAGGCAAACTTCCATGTCCTGTATGAGGATAATCTCCCGATTAAAGAGAAAATTAATACCGTTGTCACCGAGATTTACGGCGGAGCGGGGACCACTTTCACCCCTGCGGCAGAACGCGCCATCGCTAAATTGGAGCAAATGGGGTTTGGAAATTTGCCAGTCTGTATGGCAAAAACGCAGTATTCCCTGTCGGACGACCAAACCAAGCTTGGACGGCCTGAGGGATTCACCGTCACGGTGCGCGAGGTGAATATTTCCGCAGGCGCGGGCTTTATTGTGGTATTGACCGGCAGTATTATGACCATGCCGGGATTGCCCAAGGAACCGGCGGCAAATCGGATAGATATACAAGAGGACGGGACGATTGTCGGACTGTTTTAAGCGCAAGCGTAAATTATTCAGCAAAAAGGCGGTAGAAATATAGTGTTTACAGCAGAGGAATATGATGTAGTAGTGGTGGGCGGCGGACATGCCGGAATTGAGGCGGCGCTTGCCGCCGCAAGGCTGGGGTGTAAGACCTGCCTGTTCGCTATCAGCATGGACAGTATTGGCAATATGCCCTGCAATCCCAGTATTGGCGGCACAGCAAAAGGTCACTTGGTACGGGAAATTGACGCGCTGGGCGGCGAAATGGGAAAGGCTGCTGATGCAACCTTTCTGCAATCCCGCGTGCTCAACCGCGGCAAAGGGCCGGCGGTTTATTCCCTGCGGGCGCAGATTGACCGCCGCCGCTACCAAACGGATATGAAACACCGATTGGAGCTGCAGGACAATTTAGATTTGAGACAAGCGGAGATTGTAGACATAACTGTACACGATGACGGCTCGGTGCGTTCCGTCATCGCGCGGACGGGCGCGGAATATCCTTGCAAGGCGGTCATTCTTTCTACCGGAACCTATTTGCAGTCCCGCGTCATCATCGGTGAATTTAATATGGAAAGCGGGCCGGACGGTGTATTTCCGTCCGTCGGACTGTCGGACAATCTGCGGCGTATCGGCGTGGAGCTTGTCCGTTTTAAAACGGGAACCCCACCTCGCATCAATCGCCGTTCTATCGACTTTTCCGAATTGGAGGAGCAGGAGGGCGATGAGGAAATTACGCCGTTTTCCTTTGAAACCACGGGGGAACTGACCAATCGGGTCAAATGCTATATCACTTACACCACGGCGGAAACACACAAGATTATTTTAGACCACCTGCACCGTTCGCCCCTGTTCAGCGGGGATATTACGGGAATCGGGCCGAGATACTGCCCCTCGATTGAAGATAAAATTGTCCGTTTCAAAGACAAAGAGCGGCATCAACTGTTCATTGAACCGATGGGCGAAAACACGGAAGAAATGTATTTGCAGGGTTTTTCCAGCAGTATGCCGGAGGATGTGCAGTTAAAAATGATTCGCTCCCTGCCCGGTTTCGCGAATGCGCAGGTCATGCGCAACGCCTACGCGATTGAATACGATTGCTGTGACCCGCTGCAATTATACCCGACATTGGAATTTAAAAAGATTTCGGGCTTGTACGGCGCGGGACAGTTCAACGGGACTTCCGGCTATGAGGAGGCGGCGGCGCAAGGCTTGATCGCGGGCATCAACGCCGCGCGCAAGCTGCAAGGCAAGGACGCATTTATTCTTGACCGCTCGCAGGCGTATATCGGCACGCTGATTGACGATTTGGTAACAAAAGGGACAAATGAACCTTACCGCATGATGACCTCACGGTCGGAATATCGGTTGTTGCTCCGGCAGGACAATGCGGATTTGCGTCTGACTCCGCTCGGATATGAGGTGGGGTTGATCTCGGAGGAACGCTATCAGGCGTTTTTAGAAAAGAAAGCCTTGATTGAACAAGAAACTGAACGTCTGAGAAAAATTATTTTCCCGCCGTCCGAACAAGTACAGCGGTTTTTGAAAGAACAGGGCAGTTCGGCAATCAACAGCGGAATACGCGCGACAGAACTGCTCAAGAGACCTGAAATTACCTATAAAAATTTAGCGGAATTGGACGAGGAGCGTCCGTCCCTGCCTGCCGCCGTGCAGGAACAAGTGGAAATCAGCATCAAATATGAGGGATATATTGACCGTCAGCTTCGGCAGGCGGAACAGTTCAAAAAGCTGGAAAAACACAAACTGCCCGATAATATTGATTATCACACCATTGAGGGGTTGCGCATCGAGGCGCGGCAAAAGCTGGATAAAATCCGCCCTGCGTCTCTGGGACAGGCGTCCCGTATTTCAGGCGTATCTCCGGCGGATATTGCCGTGCTGACCGTCTATTTAAAAAATCGCTGAGCAGCCTATAAAATAAGCTGTAAGAGAAAGAGCAGTACCACACCGGGAACACCCAGCACTCCCGCCACCAAAGCGGTGAGCGGATTGACAGCGATTTGCAGTCCCGCAAATCCGCCCAGAATGTTAACCGCGACAAGCATGACTCCGCCCAAAACCCCGCTGATGAGCAGACGGAACAGCCATTTAAACGGACGGATAAACAGCCAGCAAAAAACATATATTAAAAACAATCCAAACACATACGCAAAGATGGACGGCGCATCAAATACCATAATAATCGCCATAGCCTTTCTGCCCACAAATAGTAATTAAAATTACGTTTACCTACGCTTTATCGTGGGCGGATAGGGCGTATAATGGCGATTAGCGCATCGACGTTTCGTGCACGGCACGAAAATATCGGCGGCGCATCATTCCGCCGGAGGCTTAACGTGAGTTTTTTCACGTTGAAACACTCCTTTGTATATGTATATGAAAGGTGTGGACAAGAATATGCCCGAACACGGAATTTTACTGAAAGAAACGAAAGGAACGGATTTATATGCAGCATCTGACGCACCCTTTTCCGCCGTTGTATGATGAAAATTCACGCATTTTGATTTTAGGTTCTTTTCCGTCGGTCAAGTCGCGGGAGGTCAATTTTTTCTACGGACATCCGCAGAATCGGTTTTGGAAGATGCTTGCGGGGGTGTTGAACTGCGACGTACCGCAAACCATAGAGGAAAAGCGCGGCATGGTACTTGCGCATCACATTGCCATGTGGGACGCGATTGCAGCCTGCGAGATTGAAGGCTCGTCCGATTCCTCTATCAAACGCGCACAGGCGAACGATTTCACTCCGATTTTTCAAACGGCGAACATTCGGGCGGTCTTTACCAACGGACAGCAAGCGCATAAAATGTACGAAAAATATTGTGCAAAGAACTATGATGTGCCTGAATTTTGTATGCCCTCCACCAGCCCCGCCAACGCGGCGTGGAGCCTGCCAAAATTGATTGCGCAATGGCATAGTATTCTAGACTTTATAAAATAGGCTGACGGAAGTTGAATTCCGCCAGCCTAGTTCTTTGATGAATACATTTTTTAATTTTCCTTGCGTTCGCAGACAAATTTATCGTCTGCAACAGTGACGCGCATATTGTCTCCGCTCTGAATTTTATTTTCCAGCATCTGCTCGGCAATCATGTCCTCTAATTCGGACTGAATCGCGCGGCGCAGCGGTCTCGCGCCGTAAACGGGGTCGAATCCCTGCTTGGCAATCTTGCTGATCGCCTCGTCGGTGAACTCTGCCGCAATACCGTTTGCCTGCAATCTGCCTTTCAGTGTATCCAGCATTTTTGCCGCAATCTCTTTAATGTTTTCCTCGCTGAGCTGATGGAATACGATAATATCGTCCACACGGTTAAGAAATTCAGGACGGAACGCGCGCTTGACCTCAGCCATCACATCAGACTTAATCTTTGCGTAATCCTTATCCGCATCGTTCGCGTTTCCGCCGGAAAAGCCCAGTGTCTTACCTTCGGTAATCTGCCGCGCGCCCAAATTTGAAGTCATGATTATCACCGTATTGCGGAAATCCACCCGCCGCCCCTGCGCGTCGGTCAGAATCCCGTCGTCCAGAATTTGCAGCAGAATATTAAAGACGTCAGGATGCGCTTTTTCAATCTCGTCAAACAGAACAACGGAATACGGCTTTCTGCGCACCTTTTCGGTCAGTTGTCCGCCCTCGTCATAGCCCACATATCCCGGAGGGGAACCGACCAAACGGGAAACCGTGTGTTTTTCCATATACTCGGACATATCAATCCGAATCATCGCTTCCTCATCGCCAAACATTGCCTCTGCCAACGCTTTGGAAAGTTCCGTTTTTCCCACGCCGGTAGGGCCTAAGAAGATAAACGAGCCAATCGGGCGTTTCGGGTCTTTTAGCCCCACTCTGCCGCGGCGAATCGCCTTTGCCACAGCTGTGACCGCCTCTTCCTGCCCGACAACACGGCTGTGCAAAATCTTTTCCAATTTGAGCAGACGCTCGCTTTCCTCCTCCGCAAGAGTTTTCACAGGAATCCCCGTCCAGGACGAGATAATCTCCGCAATTTCCTCTTCGGTTACCTCGGCTTTGACGGAGGTGTTTTCCTTTTCCCAGTTTTCTTTTTGCGCCTTTAATTCCTCATTCAAGCGTTTTTCCTCATCGCGCAGACTTGCCGCCCGTTCAAAATCCTGCGAGGTAATCGCCGCTTCTTTTTCCTGTTTCACCTTGGCGATTTCCGCCTCCAAATCTTTCATATCCGGTGGGGTGGTTAACGTCTTTAACCGGATACGCGACGCGGCCTCATCTATCAAATCTATTGCTTTATCCGGCAAAAAACGGTCGGAGATATAACGCGTAGACAACCGCACTGCCGCCTCTAAAGCCGCATCTGTAATTTTTACGCGATGGTGCGCCTCGTACTTGTCACGGATTCCCTTGAGGATTTCAATGCTCTCCTCCTCATTCGGCTCGTCTAAAGTAATCGGCTGAAAACGGCGTTCCAAAGCGGAATCCTTTTCCACATACTTACGATATTCCTCCAAGGTAGTCGCGCCGATTACCTGAATTTCTCCGCGCGCCAATGCCGGTTTTAAGATGTTTGCCGCATCGATTGCGCCCTCCGCCGCGCCTGCGCCGATAATGGTGTGCATCTCGTCAATGAACAGAATAATATTGCCCGCCTTGCGGATTTCCTCCATAGCGGATTTGAGCCGTTCCTCAAACTCGCCGCGGTATTTTGCCCCCGCAATCATGGAGGACAAATCCAAGGTAATTACCTTTTTGTCCTTTAAAATTTCCGGAATCTGTCCCTGCACAATCTTCTGCGCTAAGCCCTCAGCTACCGCTGTTTTGCCGACGCCCGGCTCGCCTATCAGGCAGGGATTGTTTTTCGTGCGGCGGCTCAAAATCTGAATCACGCGCTCGATTTCTTTATCACGCCCGATAACGGGGTCTAATTTATCCTCTCTCGCCATTTGAGTGAGGTCACGCCCGAACTTACTCAAAGTCGGGGTATCTTTTCCGGCTGTACCCGACGTCGTCTTGCCGCCCGAAACGGCAGAAGGTGTTCCCTCGTCCGCGCCTGCGCCCTCTTGTAAAAAGTGTATCAAATCCTCATAGACCTTTTGCGGAGCGGCGCCCATGTCGGTCAAAATCCGCGTCGCGATGCTCTCGCTCTCCCGCAGAAGCGCAATCAAAATATGTTCCGTTCCGATATAGTTGTGTCCCAACCGCATTGCCTCAGAGTAACTGTGCTCCAGCACATATTTTGTACGGGGCGTAAATCCTGCCGGTGGCTCGGAGGTTGGTTCTCCTCTGCCGATAAACATTTCAATTTTGCGAATGACCTTTTCGTCTGTGACATTGTTTGCCTCTAAAATTTTTCCCGCCACACTGTCTTTTTCCCGTACCAAGCCGACCAAAATATGCTCTGTACCAAGGTAATTGTGTCCCAGTTCCATCGCTGCCTGATTGGCAAGTTCAATTGCCGCTTTTGCTTTTTCTGTCAATTTATGTTCAAACATGATTCTTTCACTCCTTTTTGTATTCAGTTTTCCTTAATTCCACTCCTGTTATTACAATTCACAAAGTGCAAGACGAATGAGTTTTTCATGCTTTGACGATTTCTTTTATGATTTCCGCCCTTTTCAAATCCCTGTCCGCCGCGCTCTGCAAATTGTAATGCTTGACAATGTTTGCAGGCAGAATCCGATACATCATATCGTTCACCTGTTCCGCCGTCAGCGTGGAAATAATCTCTAAATTCACGCCCAAGCGCACATCTGACAGCATACGCATGGTTTCCTCCGAGGAGAGGGAAACCGCGTTGGTCAAAACACCATAGGAACGCATGATACGGTCCTGCAACGCAATCTTGTTCGCGTCAAACAGCTTTTTGCGCAGTTCGCGCTCCGTGTCCACAACCTCTTGTACCAAACGGGTCAGTTTTTGCACGGTTTCTTCCTCAGTTACGCCCAGCGTCACCTGGTTTGAAATCTGAAAAATATTCCCGAGCGCCTTACTGCCCTCGCCGTAAATGCCGCGCACCGTCATGCCGAGCCGTGAAAGTGAACTGATAATCCGCTCCATACCGTTATTCATCACCAACGCGGGCAGATGTACCATGACGGACGCACGCAAGCCTGTTCCGACATTGGTCGGGCAACAGGTCAGATACCCGAACCGTTCGTCAAAACCAAAGGTCAGTTCCTCCTCCAAAATATCGTCTACTCGTTCTGCCTGTTTCAGACAATTTTCCAAATCAAAGCCCGCCGCCATGCATTGAATCCGTACATGGTCCTCCTCGTTGATAAGGATACTTGTCTTTTGGTCGTCGCTCAGCAGTAACCCGCGGTGTTTTTGCTTGCCGTCCGCCATCTGCGGACTAAGAATATGACACTCTGCCAAAGCTTGCTTGTCGCTCGTTTCCATATTATCCAAATCAAAAAACTTCATACTATCTTTCAAAGCGCTGTTGCCGTCCACTACAGCCGCCTTGCAGGACTGTACCACCTGCGCCCGCTGTTCCTCCGTCATACGGGAGGAAAACGGAATTTCTTTTATATTTCTTGCCAATCGCACACGAGAGGAAAGCACCACATCTCCCATCGGTCCGCATTCCGTATACCACATATATATTGCCTCCTCTTGAACTTCACTTATCAAATTAAGTCTGTAAGAAAATTATTCAGATTGTGCCGCCGCGACGAGCGCCGTGTATATCGATACTCAAGCTCGGCTTGGCGGTGCAAGATGAATGATTTTTATTCAGACTTCAATGCTTTAATCTCATCGCGCAGCTTAGCCGCTTCCTCAAAATTTTGCTCTAAAACTGCCTGGCTGAGTTTCAATTCCAAATCCTTTATTTTGCGGTCTGCTTTCAGCTTACCGCCCATGCGGGACGGAATTTTGCCCGTATGCTCCGTACTGCCGTGAATCTGTTTGAGCGGAGCCATCAAGCTCTCGCGAAAAGTTTCGTAGCAGGTACTGCAACCCATCTTTCCGCCTTTTGAAAATTCGCGAAACGTCATACCGCAGGTCGGACACGCCGTCGCATTGCCTGCAATACTCCGGCTTGGAGACGAGCCTCCGAAAATACCGGACAAAAAGTTTTCCAGACTCATATCAAACGGATTGACAAAATTAGTCTGCATCTTTGCAACTTCCGGACTTTCTGCCGCGCATTTATCACATAAGTAAAATTCCTGCTTTTTGCCGTTGATGATTTGTGTATAGTGCGTATTCGCTTCTCTCTCGTTACATTTTTGACATTTCATATGAATTTCTCCTTTCTACGAAACAATGGTAATCAATACGTTTTTTAATATTTTTGCCCGCAGCATATCCCGTTCGGGCTGCTGTACAGGAACAGAATTATCGCTCAAAGCCGCTAAAATAAGTTTTGCCTCTCTCTGTGAGATTATTCCGTCTCCGTAAAAATTTTGCAAAATTGCCTTTGCGGAATCATAGGAAATATGGTCACCGATAATATTGACTGCCTGCATCACATGGTTGCCGTCGTCCGGCACCACCCGCGTAATGCGGATATATCCGCCGCCGCCGCGCCTGCTCTCTACACTATACCCTCTTTCGGGCGAAAAACGTGTCGAAATAACATAGTTGATTTGCGACGGAACGCAATTAAATTTGAGCGCCAGCTCGTTGCGTTTCAATTCCGCCTCACCGTTCTGCGCGGTTAAAGCCTCTTTGATGAATTCTTCAATCAAGTTGCTTAGTCTCATGGTTTTCACCTTCTTTTCTTTCTCTGAAAAGTCAAAGGTCAAACATTTTATTTTGACTTTGACTTTCTTTGACCTTTAATTGTATTATAGCATGATTTTGCAAAATGTCAAGTGTTTTTTTAAAGTTTTGCTTGAAAAGAAATAAAATTTCTTGTTACGATTTCCGTTTTGCATATAATTTATCTCTGTCGGTACATACTACCATTATATCGACAAAAAGGAGAGAGCAAACAAATGAACGGAAATGAAGAATTATTGAACTACGTCTATCAAAATTCGCAAATGGGACAGGACACCATTGATAAACTGATACCGCTGACAAAGGATGAAAGATTTCAAGCTCGGTTAAAGGAACAATTGAATGATTACCGTGCCATTCACGACAAGGCTGAAAAAATGCTTCGACAAAACGGCTCGGTCGGAAAGGGTGTCGTCACTATGCAAAAGGTGACGGCGTATATGATGATAGATTTGCAGACCGCAATAAACCGCAGTACCGAGCATTTGTCGGAAATGATGATTAAGGGCAGCACTATGGGCGTGATAGAGGCTGAAAAGAATATTCGCACTTATACGGATGCGGAGCCTCAAATCTTAGACTTGTGCAGAGAATTGCTGAAAATGGAACAGGATAATATCGACAAACTAAAGCCATTTTTAGCTTAACCTATATTTAACCAATTAGGCGAAAACATCCCTTTTGCGCGTGAGTAAACGGTAAAGATTTTTCGTCAAAATTCGTCACGGTTTTGCGTTTGTGTCATATATTGTTACAGAGAGTAATTTTTGGAGGTGCAATCATGTTAACTGTATATGACGCTGTTGCGTATGTCGAGGGCGGCAATGCTTACCCTCAGATAAGAGGAACGGTAAAATTTCTTGCCGCCGGTGACGGCAGCTGGGTGGAGGCTGATTTCTCCGGACTTCCCCCTTTCCGGAGCGCGGACGCCGCTCACCCGCAAATCGGACCGTTCGGATTCCATATTCACGAAAACGGAGTATGCGGAGATTCTGACGGAACCGAACCCTTTGTGGCGGCCGGGTCACATTGGAATCCGACCAATCAGCCGCACGGCAACCACGCAGGAGATTTTCCGGCGTTGTTTTCCGGTCAAAACGGTACGGCAAGAATGTTGTTTTTTACCGACCGATTCCGCCCTGCCGATGTGATTGGCAAGACGGTGCTGGTTCACCAATCACCGGACGATTATCAGACGCAGCCCTCCGGAAACAGCGGTGTGCGTATTGCGTGCGGAACGGTCGTCCCTGCTGTACCGCTCGAATAAACAGCCGCGAATCTCTCATCCCTGTTCTTCGTGACGAAGAACAGGGTATTTTTGGTTGATTTTTCCCTCTGCTCGTGCTATAATTAGTATCGGTGATGATTATGAGAATAGCAGATAAATACAAACAAGGCAGACCGGTTCTTTCGTTTGAAATCTTTCCGCCGAAGAAAGATGATGATATGGACGCGCTGACCCCTGTGCTTGCCGCGCTTGCCGCGCAAAATCCTGATTTTGTCAGCGTTACCTGCGGAGCGGGCGGAACAGGCGGACGGAACAAGACAATTACCGTTGCGTCCATGCTGAAAAAAGACCACGGAATCGAACCGATGGCGCATTTGACTTGTATCACTTCCGACAAGGCGGAGATTGCGAATTCCCTTGCGGAGGCGGAGGCGGCGGGCGTCAGCAATATTCTTGCCCTGCGCGGTGATATTCCTGACGGATATGATATCGCGGGTGCGCAGTACCGGTACGCCAAGGATTTGGTTGCGGATATCAAGGCGCAGAGCGGTGTTTGCATTGCGGCGGCGGCGTATCCCGAAGGGCATATTGACTGTGCGGACGACACGCTGAGTATGGAACATTTAAAGCAAAAGCAGGATGCGGGCGCGGAATTTTTTGTGACCCAGCTCTGTTTTGATAATGAATATATTTTGCGTTTTCGTGAGTCGGCGGTGAAAGCGGGAATCACTGCGCCTATCTCTGTCGGAATCATGCCGATGATGAGTAAGGCGCAGATTTCGCGCATGATATTTATGTGCGGTGCGTCACTGCCGTCTAAAATGATAAAATTACTGCATCAATATGAAAACGACGCGGACGGTCTGCTCAAAGCCGGTATGGAATACGCGGGTGACCAGATTGAGGGGCTGATTCGGGCAGGTGTGGACGGCGTACATATGTACAGCATGAATAAGCCGCAGATTGCGGAGTACGGCATGAGCAGAGCGAGAGCGGCGCTATGAATATCAACATAGATAAGACGGAGGTTTTGCGCTACTTAGGCTGTCAGGGACAGACCGCAGATGAAGCGACGGAGCGCGCGGTGGAGGAGGGAATCTCCCAACTGTTCGCCGCGGCAAAGCCCAGATATACTTACCGTGTGTTTGAAACGGAAATTTTGTCCGATTGTGAGGAAGTACGCCTGAACGGTTCAGGTGTGGTTCTGCGCGGCAAGGATATTGTGCGGCATTTGGCGCACTCGCCTAAGTGCGCCTTGCTTGGCGCAACGCTTGGCATTGAGGCGGACAACCTGATTCGTGTTGCGCAAAACACCGGAATGCTGAAAGCGGTGGTGCTGGACGCGTGCGCGACTGATTTTATTGAAAAAGTATGTGATGAGGCAGAAAAAGAAATTACTGCGCTGGCGGAAAAAGAGGGGTATCAAACCACCTTTCGGTACAGTCCGGGCTACGGCGACTTGCCGCTGGAGGTTCAGCCGGCGGTATGCGCGGCGCTTGATACGGCGCGCCGTATCGGCGTGACGGTGTCGGACAGCTTAATTATGATACCGCGCAAGTCGGTGACGGCGATTATCGGTTTTACCACGGAAACGGCAGAAAGACCGTCTCCCTGTGAAACGTGTACCATGCGGGAGACGTGTGAATTCAGAAAGAGAGGGACAGCCTGTGGACGTTAGAGAATATATGAAAGAGCATCTTTTGCTGTTTGACGGAGCGATGGGAACCATGCTTCAAAAAGCGGGTTTAGAGGCGGGCGGATTGCCCGAAGTGTACAATGTCACACATCCTGAGATTGTCTCGGAGATTCACACGCAGTACGTCAAGGCGGGATGTGATGTCATAACGGCAAATACCTTTCAGGCAAACGAACTGAAGTTAAAAGAGAGCGGACATACCGTCGAAGAGTTGATTACCGCCGGAGTGACGCTTGCTAAAAATTCAGGGGCAAAATATGTCGCCTTAGACATTGGACCGCTTGGGCAATTGATGACCCCAATGGGTACACTGACCTTTGAATCCGCCTATGAAATGTTTGCGCGGCAAATCAAGGCGGGCGCGGCGGCGGGCGCGGATATTATTTTGTTTGAAACCATGTCCGACCTTTTGGAAGTCAAGGCGGGTATCCTTGCCGCGCGGGAAAACTGTGATTTGCCCGTCTTTGTGACAATGACCTTTCAGGAGGACGGCAGAACCTTTGTGGGCTGTGACCCGATTTCGGTCGCGGTTACGCTGTCTGGATTGCGCGTGGACGCGCTGGGCGTGAACTGTTCGCTCGGACCGAACGAGATTACACCTGCGGTGGAACAGCTTTTGGAATATTCCCGCGTGCCCGTGATGGTACAGCCCAACGCGGGATTGCCCCGCATTCAGGACGGTGAGACGGTCTACGACATTTCTGTGGAGGAATACGGAAAGTCTGTCCGCGCTCTTGCGGCGCGCGGCGTGAGAATATTGGGGGGATGCTGTGGCACAACGCCCGAATTTATCGCGGATTTGCGTAAATTCGCGGACAGCGCGAAGCCTGTTTTTGCCGAGCCGCAAAGGGTGACTGCGGCAACTTCCGGCACAAAAACGGTTGTGTGGAACGGTGTACACGTGATTGGCGAGCGCATTAATCCGACAGGAAAAAAAGTGCTAAAAGAAAAACTGCGCGAGGGCGCATTTGATTATATTATCGGCGAGGCGATTACGCAGACGCAGAACGGCGCGGATATGCTGGACGTTAACACCGGCTTGCCCGAAATTGACGAGCCTGCGGTTTTGGTACGAGCGGTGCAGGAGATTCAGGCGGTCAGCAATTTGCCGCTGCAAATTGACAGTTCCGACCCGAACGCGATTGAGCGGGCGGTGCGCCGCTATAACGGCAAGCCCGTTATCAATTCGGTCAACGGCAAGCAGGAGAGTATGAACGCTATCTTTCCTATCGTGCAAAAATACGGCGCGGTGGTAATCGGTCTTGCTCTGGACGAGAACGGAATCCCCGAAACCGCGGAGGGGCGTTTGGAAATCGCGCGAAAAATTGTGAAAGAGGCGGCAAAGTACGGAATTCCGAAAGAGGATATTGTGATAGACTGTTTGGTTCTGACCGCGTCCGCGCAGCAGGAATTGGTGATAGAAACCATCAACGCCATTAAACTGGTGAAATCCGAACTCGGGTTGAAAACGGTGTTGGGCGTGAGCAATGTTTCGTTCGGTCTGCCGCGGCGCGAAATTTTGAACAGTGTGTTTCTGGCGGCGGCGTTCGGCGCGGGCTTGGATGCGGCGATTATCAACCCCATGTCCGACGAGGTTATGAAAGCGGTACGCGCCTTTCGGGTGCTCAATTGTCAGGATAAGGACGCGGGGGAATATATCGCTTGCTACAACGTCGTGCAGGAGCAGACAACGCAGAAACCTGTGACGGACAAGTCGCTCAAAGATTTGATTATTGAGGGACGCAGGGAGGAAGCCGGCGCAAAGACGGAGGAATTACTCCAAACGACCGAGCCGCTTGCGATTATAGACAATGAATTCATTCCCGCGCTGGACATCGTGGGTGAGCGGTACGAAAAGGGAATTTTGTTTCTACCGCAGTTGATTCAATCGGCGGAGGCGGTTAAGCAGGGATTTGACTTGCTCAAAGCCGCGCTGCCGAAAGATTCGGGCGTGTCCAAGGGCAGAATCGTGCTTGCTACGGTTTACGGCGATATTCACGATATTGGTAAGAATATTGTTAAAATGCTGCTCGAAAATTACGGTTATGAGGTGATAGACCTCGGCAAGGACGTTCCGGTGGCGACTGTGGTTGAGACGGTGCGGGACAAGCAAGTGAAATTGGTCGGACTGAGCGCGTTGATGACCACCACCGTTAAAAGCATGAAAGAAACGATAGCGGCTCTGCGCGAGGCGAAGCTTGACTGTAAGGTTATGGTAGGCGGCGCGGTGCTGAATGAGGAATATGTCGAGTTTGTCGGCGCGGACTATTACGCCAAGGACGCGCGCGCGTCCGTGAAAATCGCGGCAGAATTTTTTGGAGATTAAGGTGTTGGGAAAGGGCAAAGCGTTATGAAACAGGTGTGTATCAATCAGAATGACGCGGGACAGCGCTTGGACAAATTTTTGGACAAGTTCTTGGTTGGTATGCCCAAAAGTATGCTCTATAAAGCGATTCGGAAAAAACGTGTCAAGGTCAACGGCAAAAAGGGCGAATTGTCCCAAAGACTGAATGAGGGAGACATTTTGCAGTTGTATATCAATGACGAATTTTTCCGCGAGGAACAGCGAGAAATTCCCGCATGGCTGACTGTTTCGCCTAAATTAAAGATTGTTTTTGAGGATGAAAACCTGTTGATTGTCGATAAGCCGTCGGGACTGGTTGCGCACGCATCCGCCGCAAACGGACAGGACAGCCTGATTGGCAGGATTTGCGCATACCTGTATCAAAAAGGAGACTATCACCCCGAACGGGAAAATACATTTGCTCCCGCGCTTTGTCATCGGATTGACCGCAATACGTCGGGGCTGGTGATTGCGGCGAAAAACGCCGCCGCGCTCCGCATGATGAATGAGAAGATACGCGAAAAAGAGGTAAGAAAGTTTTATCTTTGCCGCACGGAGGGGATTCCGCAGCCGAACAGCGGAACACTAACCAATTGGATGATAAAGGACAGCAAAACCAATCGCGTACAGGCGTATGACACCGCCGCCGAGGCGGTGCGTTCCGCCGAGGGCGGAAAAGCGGTCAAAGCGATTACGCGTTACCAAGTATTGCGGCAGGAGGGCAAGACGGCTTTGGTTGAGGCGGAACTGCTCACAGGAAAAACGCATCAAATCCGTGCGCAGATGGCGCACGCGGGCTATCCGCTTTTCGGTGATGTGAAGTATGGCGCGGAAAAGAACGGGCGCAAAGATTACCAGCAGTTGCGGGCGTACCGTTTGATTTTTGACTTTCAGACGGACGCGGGAATTTTAAACGGGTTAAAAGGAAAAGAAATCAGGGCGGATTTGGGCGAATTCGGAGGTGAAAGGTGTGGAATGGACAAAGGAACAGCAGGAGGCAATTGATTACCGTAGCGAAAATATTTTGGTCGCGGCGGCGGCAGGTTCAGGTAAAACGGCGGTTTTGGTAGAGCGTATTATTCAAAAAATCACTGATACGAAAAATCTCGTCGGCATTGATGAAATCCTGGTTTTAACCTTTACCGACGCGGCGGCGGCGGAAATGCGGCATAAAATCGCGGACGCGGTTCGTGCGGAGTTGGCGAAAGAACCGTCTGACGAGCATTTGCGGCGGCAGAATCTCTTGATGGGTTCCGCCATGATTTCCACCATACACTCCTTTTGTATGTCCGTCATTCGCAGTAATATTCATCACACGCAGCTGCCGGCGGCGTTCAGCATTGTTTCCGAGGCGGAAAACGAGATACTGCTCACGCAAGCGCTCGATATTGTACTGGAAAAATTTTATGCCAATATTGAAAAAGATTCCTCCTTTCGTCAGCTTGCGCTGGGTTATGGCGGGACAAAAAATGATTCCGCTCTGCGGGATATGACATTGAATCTGTACCGTTTTTCCGAAAGTATGGCGCGTCCTGCGGAATGGCTGAACAGTGCAGTACGGCAGTACCGCCGCGCGGGTGAAACAGATGATTTATCCGATAACAAATTTGCCGAATTTCTTTTTGACGAAACGAAAAAATCGCTGGAAGATATTTTGCAGTTATACGGATTGATGATAGAATATGTAGAAAATGAACTGCCCTCCGACCACAAAATGCACGGATTTTTTGAGCCGGAGAGGGAACAGTTTTTGCCGGTGCAAACAGCGGCGGAACAAAAAGATTACGCAGGTGTTCGTGCCGCACTGCAAGGCTTGCACTTTGCCACATTCCCTTCCGCGCGCGGAAAAAGCGCGACGGCGGAAGTGGTCGCGTCACAGAAAAAAATTAAAGCGCTGCGCGACTTGGCAAAGGAATTGGCGGTTGATTTGCAGGATAAATTTTCTATTGCGTATCAGGATGCAGTAGAACGGATGCGGATGACCTATCCGCAATTACGCACCTTTAAAAATATTCTTTTAATGGTACGCCGTCTGCATACCAAAATGAAACGCGAAAAAAATTATCTTGACTTTTCCGACTTGGAGCACGAAACCGTGCGCTTGCTCAGTGATTCGCGCGGCAATCCTACCGATGTTGCCCGCGCTCTCAGCGAAAAATATGAGGAAATTTTGGTAGACGAATATCAGGACACCAATCATGTACAGGACACGATTTTTCGCCTGATTTCCCGAGAGGGAAAAAATGTGTTTATGGTCGGGGACATCAAGCAGTGTATTTATAAATTCCGTCATGCGGTGCCGGATTTGTTTTTGGAAAAATACAGCCGCTACGGCGAGGCGGACGGCGGCGGGCATTTGATTCGCTTGTTCAAAAATTTTCGCAGCCGTGAGAATGTGGTCAACACCGTAAACGATGTTTTTCATAAAATTATGAGCCGGCGGGTCGGAGATGTGGATTATACCACAGAGGAATACCTTGTCCGCGGGGCGGACTATTACCCACGGCTGGAGGACGAAAGCGGCTTCGCGACCGAACTGCTGTTGACTGACACTGCCGTTGATGAGAAAAAAAGTCTGACCGCCGCCGAAGGTTTTGTGTATGAGGCGCGTAATATCGCGCGTCGGATTCGGCAAATGACAGACGGGGCGGAAGTGATGGTGACCGACAAGCAGACCGGCAAGCCACGTGCGGCGGAGTTGCGCGATATTGTGATTTTGGTGCGCCAGACAAAAGGGGTCAGTTCCGTTTTGGAGGAAGCACTGCAACGTGAGGGGATTCCCTCTTACAGCGCGGCGGGGCAAGCGTATCTTTCCACGCAGGAGGTGCTGACGGCGCTCTCCTTTTTGCAAATTACGGAAAATCCCCGTCAGGATATTCCGCTCCTTGCCGTACTGCGCTCCCCCGTTTTTGGTTTTACAGCGGGCGAACTGGCAGACATTCGCGCCAACCGCAAGCACTGCACTTTTTATGAGGCGTTGCAGGCGTACGCGCCGCAAAATGAAAAAGCGGCTAACTTTCTCAACATTTTGGAGAGTTTTCGCGATGCCGCGCCGCATACCACGGTTGACGCACTGCTTTGGCGATTTTATCGGGAATTGGGTTACGAGCATATTGTCGGAACGATGGATAATCCTATTGTGCGGCAGGCAAATCTTCGCCTGTTATACGAACGTGCGGCGGAATTTGAGCGCGGCAATCCGCAAGGGGGCGTGACGCGTTTCCTTGCCTACATTGACGCGATGCGCAGCAGGAAAAAGGACATGACGGCGGCGCGTGTTTTGGGCGAAAACGATAATGTCGTGCGTATTATGACTATGCATAAATCAAAGGGGCTGGAATTTCCCATTGTCTTTGTGGCGGGATTGTCCAAAAAGTTCAACAGCGAGGACGCCAAAAAAAATATTCTTTGGAACAGCGAATTAGGATTCGGGCTGAACTGTGTGGATACGGAACGGCGCGTCAAGTATCCCTCTCTGCCCATGCATACACTGAAAATGAAGATTGACCAAGACCTCCGCTCGGAAGAGATGCGCCTGTTTTATGTGGCGTTGACTCGCGCAAAGGAAAAACTTGTCTTATCCGCCGCTGTTGATACGGGGAAAAAGGGATGGAAGTCTGCGGCGTTCACGCCGGACGGTATGCCGATACGCGCCTTTAATCACGGCGTTACCAGAATGAGAGACTGGCTGCTGCCTGCGCTTGCCGCTCATCCTGCCGCGGAGTTTTTGCGGGAATATGTGGCGGTGTCCGCGCGGCAGGAACAGCCATTTCCTCTGAAGATAGAGATTACCCCTTGGAGCGACTTAGAGGAGGTTGAAGTACCGAGTGTGCCGGAACAGGAGACTGTTTCAGCGGCAGAAAATACTCCCATGCCTGACGACCTTATTTCACGGCTGGAATATCAATATCCCTATCGCTCGTATGGAGATATTCCCGTTAAGTTGTCCGTCAGTGAGATTAAACAGCGGCAAATGCCGGAAGGGGAACATGTGCCGCTCCTGAACGCTCTTGTGGACAAAACGCTGAAAAAGACCGAGGAAGTAACCGGCACGGAGCGGGGTGTTATTACGCACTTTGTATTGCAGCATTTGGTTGACGAGGAGACGGAAACGGCAGAACAGATACAGCGGCAGTTGGAGCAAATGGTCGATTCAGGTATGATTAGCCGCACACAGCAGGACGCGGTCAGCGCGGAAAGTCTGTTTCAATTTTATCAGAGCGACATTGGACGCCGCATGAAAGCGGCAAAGCGGCAAAAAGAATATAAATTTTATATGGAGATTCCCGCGCGGGATATTTTCCCTTCGGCGGAAAACTGTGACGATGAACAGAATATTCTGCTGCAAGGCGTAGTGGATTGCTTTTTTGAGGAAGAGGACGGTTTGGTCGTATTGGATTACAAAACCGACTGCGTCTCGGCAGAGTATGCCGAAAAAGCGGCACAGCGCTATCAGGAGCAGTTGAAATATTACGCTGCCGGACTAAGTAAAATTTTTCATAAGCCTGTTAAGAAAAAATATATCTATTTTTTACATTGCGGCAAGACTGTTGAACTATAATAATATAAGCAGAGTTGTTACGGCAAAACAAATGAGGTGATGAACTATGAAGGTACTTATTCTATCAGTGACAGCAGGGCAAGGGCATAATCAGACCGCAAAGGTGATTTCGGATTATCTGAACGATATTGGTGTGGAAAGCAGCTATATGGACACGTTGGAATATATCAATCCTGTTTTGGCGGAATCGGTTTCCAAAGGCTATCTGCTTTCTACCAAGAGCTTGCCCAAACTGTATGGCGAGGTTTACCGCATGGCGGAAAAACGCGACGCAGACAATATCGCAAACAATTTTTCTAAAAATTTCAATGTGATGAAGTCGAAAAAACTTGCGGCATATATTCTGAGCGAAAAACCGGACGTCGTTGTTTGCACACACATTTTTGCGGGCGTGTTGCTGACTTATATCAACCGCACACAACCGCTGCCCTGTAAAACAGTGGGTATTGTGACTGACTTCACGTTTCACCCGTACTGGGAGGATTCCGATTTGGATTATTATGTCACGGCGAGTGAACTGTTGACCCATCAGGCAAGCAAAAAAGGAATTCCCGAGCATAAGGTTAAGCCTATCGGTATTCCCATTCACCCTAAATTCGCTGACCGTATGGATAAACATAAGGCGCGGGCAGTGCTGGGGCTGCCGGATATGCGCACCGTTTTGGTGATGAGCGGCAGTATGGGCTACGGCAAGATTGAGGCGGAAATCAAGGAACTGGATAAAACGCCTATGGATTTTCAGATTGTCTCTGTCTGCGGGAATAACGAAAAATTAAAACGTAAAATTGACAAGTTGGAACTGAAAAAGACGATATACAATTACGGATTCAAGGATAATGTGGATTTGTTTATGGACGCGGCGGACTGTATTATTACCAAGCCGGGAGGCTTGACCACCAGCGAGGCGCTTGCCAAAGGTTTGCCGATTATTATGACCAATCCCATTCCGGGGCAGGAGGACCGAAATGTGGAATTTTTGCTCAATAACGGGGCGGCGTTTCGTATCAGTTCGACTTATACGATAGACGAGGTGATATATCAACTCTTTACCAATCAGATGCGGCGGCGGTTGCTGCGCGCGACTGTTAAGGCGTTGGGAAAGCCGAATTCCACCAGAGATTTTGCGAAGCTTTTGTTTGAAATCACCGGGCAGGCGGACAAATTTCCTGCGGGAGAAGAAGCTTAGAAGACGGGAATAAACAGAATATGCTTGAATTTGAATTCTTGAAATGACGAAACTGCCCTCGGAGAGAAAATCAAAAATTTTGCGTATTCCATGGAATAAAATAAGCGAAAATGCTTGACAATAGAAACGTGTATGTGGTATAATAAGCAAGTCGCTATGGACGACGCGCTTGGAGAGGTGTCCGAGTGGTTTAAGGAGCTAGTCTTGAAAACTAGTGATGCGAAAGCACCCAGAGTTCGAATCTCTGCCTCTCCGCCATTTCTTATAAAGCGTTACAATTTCATAAACATTTTATTCGGAGAAGTACTCAAGCTGGCCGAAGAGGCGCCCCTGCTAAGGGTGTAGGTCGTTAACGCGGCGCGAGGGTTCAAATCCCTCCTTCTCCGCCATTTACTCAATACTCTGTTTCGAATGAAACAGAGTATTATTTTATAGCCCTCCTTCTCTATTAAAGATTTAATTCTGCCAGAGAACAAAAGACAAAAATAAATACACCTTTGAAAAATCAAAAGTGTATTTAGCAATGGCGGAGAAGGAGGGATTCGAACCCACGTGCCGGTATTACCGACAAACTGATTTCGAGTGATGTTCGCAAAAGGTCGGTCAGCGGAATTTGACGGCAGATAAAAGAAAATATCGACAGCCTGTAAACACCGATGTTTACAGGCCTTTTTACACTTCAAACACCTTAAAACCGTACCGGTTCTAACCCCGCAACTGCAACTGATTTTTCGGGAGTTCTAATAAAGTTTCCGACAGTTCTATTAGAATTTGTCATAGAACTTGGGAATTTTAGACTCAGATTTTCCCCTTTTGGCAGTGCAAATTCATCCCCGCGGTTACCCCGAACAACACTCCGAATCATATTCAAAACCTCGGCTAAAATTAGAAGGGTATATATTTCTGCCGATCCTTTTATTGACAGTTAAACAATAATGAAATATAATATTTTAAATAAAATCAAATTTCAAGGAGATACATCATGATTAAAGGAGTTTTCTTGGACGGCACAAAAATTCAATATGACTTACAATACAAAAATGTCAAAAATATAAACCTGCGCATAAAACCTGACGGAACGGTTCACATTTCCGCAAATAGGCGGGTTTCTCAGAAGATAATTGAGAGTTTTGTTCTTTCAAAGTCGGAGTTCATACGAAAGGCTTTGGAAAAATACGAAAATACACTTGCCGTACCACCAAAGCAATACTTTGCAGAAGATGAAATCTGCGACGTGATAACTAAGATATGTGAAAAGGTATATCCTCATTTTGAAAAACGAGGAGTCGAATATCCGCAAATTAAATTTCGCAGGCTGGTATCTCGCTGGGGCAGCTGCCATCCGACAAAGGGAATATTGACTTTTAATATCAACTTGATGTATGCGCCGATAGAGTGTATCGAGTATGTAGTGGCGCATGAATTTACGCACTTCCTGCAGGCAAATCATTCAAGCAGGTTTTATGAAGAGTTGGCTGTGGTTTGCCCTGATTGGAAGGCGCGCAGAAAGAGATTAAAAGAAATATCTATCCGTTAGAGGAATAAAGCGGAATAAAAGGTGAAAACATGATAAAAGAATTAGTACATGATCCAATATTTCTCGGGCAAAAATCGGAGCCTGCCACCATTATAGATTTGCAGATTGCGCAGGATTTGCTTGACACATTAACCGCGCACAAGGATGGATGTGTCGGTATGGCGGCAAACATGATAGGTGAGAAAAAGAGTATTATCTGCTTTGATAACGAAGGTGTTTATATGACTATGTTTAATCCTGAAATTGTAAAGTTCTCCGAACCTTACGAAACCGAAGAAGGCTGTCTGTCATTGCCGGGCGGTCCGAGAAAAACGAAACGGTATAGGAAAATCAAGGTGCAGTATCAGACTGCTGACTTCAAAGTTCGTATTAAAACCTTTGAGGGCTGGACGGCGCAGATCATTCAGCATGAAATTGACCATTGTAACGGTGTTTTGATTTGAGGAGTATAATATGAACCTTTTGCAAGGTCGGGTTATAGGCAATAACGATATATGGAGATGATTTTATGCTTGAGAAAATGGGGGACTTCTTTGATGCCCGGCTAGACAGGTATGAAGAGCATCAACTCACTTGTATAGAATCGGCTGAAGAATTTTATCCGTTTACAGCAAAATGCCTTCCTGCGCATGATAATTGCAATATTCTCGATTTGGGATGCGGAACGGGACTGGAATTAGACTATTATTTTAAGCTTGTTCCAAATGCACACATAACAGGAATTGACCTTGCGCCGGGGATGTTAAATGCATTGAAAGCTAAGTTTCCGGACAAGAACTTGAATTTGATTTTAGGATCTTACTTTGATGTGCCTTTCGGACAAGAAAAATATGATGCCGCTGTTTCGGTGGAATCACTGCACCATTTTACGAAAGAAGAAAAGATACCGCTGTATAAAAAACTGTATAAGGCATTGAAAATTGGCGGATATTTTATTTTGACGGATTATTTTGCGTTATCTGAAGATGAGGAAAAGTTATACCGGCAGGAGCTGTTGCGGGTAAAAGAAGAGAACAACATCACGGATGGCGGCTATTACCACTATGACACGCCGTTAACAGTTGAACATGAAACAGAAGCACTGTTTGCAGGCGGATTTTCCAAGGTGGAAATTCTGAACAGCTGGGGCGCGACGTACACACTAAAAGCATATAAATAAAGATAAATTGGAGGAATTTACAATGCGAAAGAATTTTGGAGCAAAAGCAATTTTATATCCAATGCCGGTGTTAATTCTCGGTTCTTATGACGAGAACGGCAAGCCCGATGCAATGAATGCCGCGTGGGGCGGAATCAGTGAGGAAACACAGATTTCGATTTGCATCAGCGAAGATCATAAAACGACAAAAAACATATTGACCCGCGGTGCATTCACCGTAAGCGTGGCAGATGCGGAAAATGTTGTTGCGGCGGACTATGTGGGTATCGTATCCGGCAACGACGAGCCGAATAAAATTGAAAAAGCCGGATGGCACGCAGTAAAAAGCGAATTTGTTGACGCTCCGCTTTTTAATGAACTTCTAATGGCCCTGGAATGTAAGCTGATCAGCTATGATGAAGAATCCTGCTGTTTGGTCGGTGAAATCGTGAATGTGTGTGCGGATGAGCGAATCCTCGGTGACGACGGCAAAATCGACCTTGCAAAATTTAACCCTATTACTTACGACCCGGTACATCATACCTATCGTAAATTGGGTGATGTGGTCGGTAAAGCGTTTAGCGATGGGATGAAATTGAAGTAGTTTTATTAAGTTTGGTATTTTTTATTCCGATGGTAAAAGACATGAAAATATTTAAGCATAGAAAATGAGCAGGGAATGAATTTATTTATATGGACAATATTACACGTAGAATAATAAAGATTCATAAAAAAGAATTGAGACAAAGAGTTTTAAAACTTCCAAATTTATGGTGGTCAATACTTGTTTTGGCAATTTCTTTGCTCTTATTAGTTATTTCGTATTTCTTAAAAGAAAAGGCTTGGTTGTCTGGTGCGTTAGTCTCAATAAGTTGTGGTGGTATTACAGGATTAACACTGTACTTTCTTTCAAATATCAGAAATAATAAGATAGCCAAGATTCGGAAAGAATATGACTCTCTTTATACAATGAATGATATTCTTAATAAAATCATTGGGTTTGGTCATTACCATAAATTGTATAGGAAAATGTGGGGCGAAAAACGTAATATTATTGAAGATGCTTATAAGGTATTGTGCTTAATAGATGAACTCGACGAAGCAAAAAAAGATATGCCATATTCATTATATACTGCCCTTGGTTTTCGCGATAATGATCCTTTGGATTATGACAATATACGTTCTTTGAAAACTGGTTATGAAAGTGCTATTGATGATGAGAATAAAATGAAAATATGGTTAAAAGAAGTAGTTGAATATCTAATTCCTTTTGCTGACAAAATACATGATCCGCTTAACGAAAGAAAAGACCAAATTATGTTCTTAGGAAAATACTTTTTTTAATCAAAGTTAATATTGATGTGAATCTTTTGATTTATTTAATATGTTTTCTGACAGATGCAAAAAATATTGAAAAATATGTTTATTTCTTCGTTGACTTATGCCCCGCCTTGTGGTAGTGTTTGTGTCGCAAGGAGGTAAGGCATATGGCGAAGTTAACGGTTGAAGAGGTTTATCGCGGCGACAAGTACAATGTGATGGGCAATGCGTTCAAGGAATTAGTAAACTTATGCGAGAACATTGGCGCATTGGAGGATTTACAAACGGCAACGGAACTGCTCGTGTGTAAGCACACATTGATAGTGGCAAAGAAAACGATAGAAGAAGGCGACTCGATTTCGGATATCCCGGAATTGCGGTTGCCTTCTTTGCGTATGGAGGGAAATTGATGAGGATACTTGAAGAATTCTGGTACGGAAATTTACATCCGAATGAAAAGTTGTTTCGTCGGCAGACTGAATTTGATCATATATTGAAATTGCTTGTGCGAAATGAGGATAAGTTAATGGAATCGTTAAATGATTCGGAAAAAGAAACCTTTACAAAGTACAGAGAATGCTGTGATGAAATTTCACAAATCAGCGAGTGTGAGATATTCATAAACGGATTTCAGCTGGGCGCCAGATTTATTATTGAATGTTACAATAACCATGACGGTGTATTCGAGGATGTAACTTGAATACACTGTTAATTTTAATCCGTTTGGGACAGATTTGACGAGGTTTGCGGAGCGAAACTCTCATGGTAAGGGTTAGTACCCTACCAGCGATGTTTCAACCGCAGGTGAGGCGAGTTTTACGGCAAATTGGGCGCGAATATCGGGTCTTAACCATGAGGGTGTAATCATTAATCCGGCGGGGTGAGGTGATTGCACCCTTAAAGTTAATTGCGGGCAATTTCCTCCGGTGTTCTTTTTCTTCTTGGCATAGTTAAACCTCCAAACTTGTATTTTTTTATACACTTGTTTGGAGGTTTACACAATCTTTGAAGAAGACTCATGACTTCCGTCATTCGGTTGCAAGCATCCTGCTTGCACAGGATGTACCACTCATCAATGTGTCGGATTTTTTCGGACATTCCGATATACAGACTACGGCAAACATCTATGCGCATCTGGATAAAAAGAGTAAACAGGAAAGTGCAGATATCATCACAAATGTATTGAATAAGAACAAAGCATAAGGCGTCCCGAACTTCGGGTCGCCTTTTCTGACGGAAGGGAGATTACCATGGATGATAAAGAATATATGAGCGGATGTCAGCTCAGGCAGTACTTACATAGTAAAAGATGAATTCATTGCTTATCTGTCATCTTCGGAAAAACTCGCAAAACCAAGAACACCCGCTTATTGCGAACTGAGCCGAAAATTCAAACGAAGGCAATGCAGGGTCAGAGAGAATGAGAAAAAGCGTGAGAAAAGAACCCTTCTTGACAAAGTACCCCTTTAGAGGTATAATACAATCGAGGACGGAGATGATAAAAATGTTGAAGAAAATATATCACGGTTCAAAAGATATAATAGAAAAGCCGATTTTCGGAGAAGGAAAAACATATAATGATTATGGTTTGGGTTTCTACTGCACTGATACTTTGGAAATGGCAAAGGAATGGGGCGTAGATAAAAACCGTGACGGGTATGCAAATATATATGAAATTGATATAGATACCATTCGTATTCTCAACCTTAATGAAGAAAAATACTCAATCTTACATTGGCTTGCAATCCTGCTTGAAAATCGAGAATTTGATATTCCGTCGGCTTTGGCTTGGGAGGCAAAAGAGTATATCCTAAATCATTTTAAAATTGATTATAAAAACTATGATGCAATCATCGGATACCGTGCTGATGACAGTTATTTCTCCTTTGCACAGGATTTTATTAACGGCACAATTTCATATCGCCAGCTGACAAATGCAATGCATCTCGGAAACTTAGGCCAGCAGTTTGTGTTAAAGAGCAAAAAGGCATTTGATGCAATCAAGTTTTTGGGATATGAAATTGCTGAAAGTCAAATATGGTTTGCGAAAAAGGAAATGCGAGACAAAGCGGCACGACGGGAATACTTTGATGCGGAACGAAACAAAAGGCAGCGTGGCGATATTTATATCACGCAGATTATGGATGAGGAGATGAAGCCTGATGATAAGCGCTTACGATAAAAACTACCTTGAAAAAGCGCGCACTTCTCTTGGAAGAATGCTTGATTTTGCAGTGTATGATTTGAAATATGATATTTCAGATTTCTTTAATAAGTTTATTAAATCGGGCATAGCGGACAAATTCGGAAACGGCGACACGGGAACACTTGCAGGCAAATCCGGAGTGGAACTTGCATATGAAGTATTGGAGCGAACTGGAGAAAACGCCGGAGATATAAAGCCTCAATTTTCAGTCAACCGAAGTGAGGAATACTGGACAGGATGGGCGCTTGCATATTATCAATGGAAAACGTCACTGCCCTTTGCTGAAATTGTAAAATATGTCCCCATGAAAGAAATAGTAGCGTTATATTCGCCTTATCACGAAATGGATATCAGACACTTTGTGGATAAAATGAACGAGCTTTACAGAGCGGCAAAGCCTGAAACAAATCTGAAAATTTACAGACAAAGAGCAAACCTGAGCCAGAAAGAATTGGCGCAGTTATCTGAAATACCTTTAAGAACGATACAGCACTATGAGCAACGGCAGAAAAATATAAATAAAGCGCAGGCAGAATACCTTGTCAAACTTTCCAAGGCGCTAAGCTGTAATGTTGAGGATTTACTTGAATATGCAGATGGAAACTGATTTTGAAATTTGTAAATAGATAAAAACTTATACAGGAGGTGAATTATATTGTCTTCCTACAAAGAACTGATTAAAAATTTTGAAAAAATACGTGCCTATATGCGTGAATTTTACGTGTACGGATTCAAAAATCGTAATGATTATGATAAAAAAAGCCGCCGTACCTACGATGATGAAAGACGCCGTATAGAAAGTTGGCTTGGGGATTATATGAGCTTTGTCAGGACTCCCGAGGGGAAAAATGTTTTTATTTCCATAGATAGCCGCGTGGCAAAGCATAATCCATTCTATAAAGCCTTGAAATCCAAAAGCTTTACAGATGGAGATATAACCCTTCATTTTATATTGCTTGATATTCTCTATTCGCCCGAAATAATTCTTTCTCTGCCTGAAATATTGGAAAGAATTGATGAATATCTGTCAGGCTTTGAAATGCCAATGATGTTTGATGAATCGACTGTCAGAAAAAAGCTTAAGGAATACACGGAACAGGGTATTATTATTGCAGAAAAGTTGGTAAAACGAATGATGTATAAAAGGGCAAAAGATGTGGATTTGCCTGATATAACAGATGCTTTAAACTTTTATTCCGAGATTGCTCCTTGTGGCATTATAGGCTCTTTCCTGCTTGACAAGAAGGATAAGACAACCGATAAATTTAGCTTTAAGCATCACTATATAACCTCGGCGATGGACTCCGATGTTCTCGCGATGCTTTTCACGGCGATGCGAAAGAAATGCGCTGTTACGGTAACGAATATGGGCAGGCGGTCAAGTGAACCCGCAAAGAACAGAATCATCCCTTTGCGTATTTTTACAAGTGTTCAGAACGGTCGTCAGCACCTCCTGGCATACCAACCGGATTTTAATGCAATTAAATCCTTCCGGGTCGATTATTTGTCTGATGTGAAACTGGAAGGGGCAACGCCTCGGTTCGACGAGCTGAGGGCTGAGCTTGGCAGAATGCAGACAAAGATGTGGGGCGTTGCTACCCAAAGAAAGCGCTACGGTAAAGAAGCTTTAGAGCATGTTGACTTTACTGTTAAAATTTCAGATAAAGAGGAACATATAATTCGCAGACTGAACCGCGAAAAGAGAATCGGCACTGTTACAAAAATCGATGATAACGCTTATCGGTTTTCTGCCGATGTATATGATACAAACGAAATGATACCATGGATAAGAACATTTATATGCAGAATAACCGAGCTTAACTTTTCAAACAAGGTGCTTGAAAAACAGTTTAAGGATGATCTTGACGCCATGTATCGTATGTATAATTTAGAGGAGGCGGCAAAATGATTTTTAACGAGATATACTCCGCCTACTATAACACCGTGGCAAAGATACTTGCTGAAATTTTAAAAGGTAATAAAAGCGAAGAAAATCTGAATAAAATTATTTCAGAAAATGCTTTTGGAGAAAGCATACTGAGCATTTTGCCGTCCTTAAAAAGTGAAAAATGGCAAATAGTAAAAAGCGATTTAACTACTCCTATTAAGCATAAGCCCGCAATGCCCATGACGACGGTGCAGAAGCAGTGGCTGAAAGCGATATTACAAGATCCGCGAATCGGACTTTTCGATCTTAAAATCAACGGACTTGAGGATACAGAGCCGCTCTTTACACCGGATGATTATGTTATTTACGATAAATATGCTGACGGCGATCCGTATGATGACGAAGCGTATATTTTGCATTTTCGTACAATATTAAACGCCATAGGGACAAAACAGGCTTTAAAAATTGAAATGACTAATCGGCACGGCGATACAATCCAAATGAATGTTCTGCCGATCCGTCTTGAATATTCGGAGAAGGATGATAAATTCCGTTTAATTTCGTTAGGCTGCAGATACGGAAGAACTATTAATCTTGCGCGCATTGTCAGCTGCAAAATATATAATGGTGAGAATTTTACAGAGGGTGGGCGGCAGCGGTCAAAGCAAGACAATGTAACACTTAAAATATGTGATGAAAGAAACGCGCTTGAACGAATAATGCTTCATTTTGCTCACTTTGAAAAACAGGCGGAGCGAATAGACGACAATACTTATATTGTCCGCATTACATATAATAAAGATGATGAAACAGAAATGCTCATCCGCATTCTCGGCTTTGGACCCGTGGCAGAAGTTGTGGCGCCGGACAGTTTCAGAGCACTAATAATAGAACGATTAAAGCAACAAATGAGCTGCGAACTATAAGTTCGCAGCTTTTTTTCCGTGAAAACAGAAATGATAATTGGTAAAATATACTTGCAAGGTTACTTCAAGCGGGTGTTTGATTATAATCCTTCACTGCGGTGCACAAGGCCATGCCAAAGTGTATGCCGAAGAACACTTGCTACTGGCATCGCATGAGTCTAGAAAACTCTGAGCGATGGGGATCAACTCCCCATGAGGACCTTATACGTCCGCTTATCGCGGGTTCGAATCCCGCCGTACGTGTTACCCACGTATCGCCAGTGGTTTGGTTATTGCCGGAAGCGGCAAGATGAAGCAGCGTTTTGAAACGCATGACAATTCTTTGGCAATTACTCCGTTGATGCAACTGAAGCACAGCTTCTGATGCGAATGCAATGCTGCAGCAGACCTTGCCCGAAAACAGATACCGTGTTGCAATCACACAAGCCAAAAGCAATGTTTTCCGCTTGTATGTGCGTGCACTAAAGTATTCGGCCGTCTGTGCTGCATGAGTAATTGCAATCGTACAAAAACCTTAAGGAGGTATTACATATTATGAAAAAAATAATTATTAATGAAAACCAGAAGGGATTTCTCTTTAAAAACGGAAAATTTGTAAAATTGCTTGATGCAGGGAAACATTATAGCTTTGGGGACAGAGAAATTGAAATTGTTAATCTTGATGATGCACTTACATCCTTTAAGTGTACCCTGGATACATTTCTTTCCTGCAAAAGAATTTCAGAACTTGTATCCGTAGTGGAGATTTCAGACCATGAAATTGCACTTCACTATATAAACGGAAAATTCCATTCGGTGCTTTGTCGTGGTAAATATGCATTTTGGGCAATCAACGATACGCATGAATTTAAAATGGTTGATATTTCAACACCGTATGTTGACGAGTCTGTTCCGGGATATATCTTCTCAAAAATACCGACGGCATATTATACTAAGGTAGAAGTTGCCCAGTATCAGAAGGCCAGGTTATATTTTAATCAAAAGTTTGAAAAAATACTGGATGCAGGTACATATTACTTTTGGAAAAATGATATAAAAATAGATGTTGGCTTTGTTGATACCCGTCTTATGCAAATGAATATTACCGGCCAGGAAATTTTAACGCAGGACAAGGTATCTCTTCGCATTAATTTTGTCTGCAACTACCGTGTTACAGATTATGTGAAGATACTGACTGAAATTGACGACTTTGCGGAGCAAATGCATGTTGCGGCACAGCTTGCGCTTCGTGAGTATGTAGGTAAATACAAGCTGGATGAAATCCTTGAAAATAAGGATCAGATGTCAGAATTTGTGTTCAAAAAATTGAAAGCCAAAGAAAACGAACTATATGTTGAAATAACCGATGCAGGTGTTAAGGACATTATCCTTCCCGGTGAGATTCGCGACATTATGAATACTGTGCTTGTCGCGGAAAAACGGGCTCAGGCAAATGTAATCACACGTCGCGAAGAGGTTGCATCTACCAGGTCGCTCCTAAATACGGCAAAGTTGATGGATGAAAACAAGACACTTTATAAATTAAAAGAGCTTGAGTACGTTGAGCGCATTTGTGAAAATGTCGGGAATATAAACTTAAACGGAACTACCGATGTTTTATCACAACTCACCAACATTCTTAAGAGCAATATTGCATAATGTTGGGATAGCACCATCTCCCAACATCCAAGAGTTAGAAAGGAATATGATTATGTTAGAAATAAACGGCAAGTTTAATACTGCCATTTGTTATACAAACGACCTTGAGGATACTGCGTATGCTCAACTTGAGTCTGTATGTAACGAGGCGGCGTTTGAAAAATCAAAAATACGCATTATGCCCGATGTGCATGCGGGTAAGGGCTGTACTATCGGTACTACTATGACAATTGTCGATAAGGTTGTCCCCAACATGGTAGGAGTTGACATTGGCTGCGGTATGTATACAGTTTCGTTGGGAAAGGCTGAAATTGACTTTGAAAAATTTGACGATGCAGCACATTTTATTCCCTGCGGGAGAAATGTATGGGAAGGCAGACAGGAAAGATTTGATTTAACTGTTCTAAAGTGTTGCCGTGACCTTAAGGATACAAAAAGACTGGAAAGAAGTTTGGGTACTTTAGGCGGAGGTAATCACTTTATAGAAATTGATAAAGATGATGATGGTAATAAATATCTTGTCATCCATTCCGGAAGCCGGAACCTTGGAACACAGGTTGCCAATTTTTATCAGAGCATCGCTATTGATTTAAATCTCGGCAAAGAGGATTATTTTAAGAAAAGAGATGAAATTATCCGTACATATAAAGAACAAGGCAGGAGAAGTGAAATTCAGTTAACACTCAAAACATTAGCGAAAGAGTGGGAGGAAAAGGAGCCTACCATGCCTCGGGAGCTTTGCTATCTTTACGGATCATTTATGGATGATTATCTTCATGATATAAATATCTGTCAACAATTCGCAAAGCGTAACCGTGAGAAAATGGCAGAAGTATTACTCGAAAAAACGGGCTTAACAGGTTATGAGTCATTTCAGACTATACACAATTATATTGATGTTGATGAAATGATTTTGCGAAAGGGAGCCGTTTCTGCCAAGAAAGGTGAAAAGTTACTGATTCCTATTAATATGCGTGACGGAAGTTTGATTTGCGTTGGAAAGGGAAATGATGATTGGAACAATTCTGCTCCTCACGGTGCAGGACGATTGATGTCCAGGTCTGCCGCCTTTGAAAGACTCACAATGGAAGAATATCAGGCGCAAATGGCGGGTATATATACCACTTGCGTAAATTCATCAACGCTTGATGAGTCCCCCATGGTATATAAGAATATGGATGAAATCGTAGAAAATATCGAGCCTACCGCAGAAATTGTTTCACATATCAAGCCGATATATAATTTTAAAGCTGCTGAATAACAGGAGGTAAGCTATGCGAAATTACGAAGCAATAATGAAAATGACAATTCTCCAATTGGAAGCATTTCTCGATGGTGTCTATTGTACCGGATTAAATACCGGGCTGTATGCCGCAAGACTTGAAGATGTGGAATCTTACGATATTCTGGATGAGAATCCGTTTTCTGTGGAATGGTTAACAGCTGAAGCTGAGCCTGCTGTTTTGACATCAAACCGGGATAGCGAGGATAAAGAGTGTCTGAATGCTTTGACAAAGGCAGTACTGCGCAATGCAAATATAGAATACGACGAAAATGATGATTTATAGTAATGTGAGGTGAGAAAATTGAATCAAGTAATTGATACTATAAAAGAGAAATTAATTGAGATAGAAAAAAGAGAAAATATAAAGATTCTGCATTGTGTTGAATCGGGAAGCCGTGCGTGGGGATTTCCTTCGCCGGACAGTGATTATGATGTGAGATTTATATATGTTCGCCCTAAAGAGCACTATTTGCGCCTTGACAAGACAAGAGATGTGATTGAATGGCAGCTTGACGAAATGTTAGATATCAACGGCTGGGATTTACAAAAGGCGCTAAGATTACTACATAATTCCAATCCAACCTTGTTTGAATGGAAAAATTCACCTATTGTTTATCGCACCAGCGAGGCATGGAATGTTATTTCAAAAGCATTTGACGATTACTTTAACATTGTATCGGGTTTATACCATTATATTAGCACTGCAAAAAGCAATTACCGCGAATACCTTAAAAGGAATAACGTGAAACTAAAAAAATATTTCTATGTATTAAGACCCTTGCTTGCGTGTGAATATATCAGAGATCATATGGCACCGCCCCCAATGCTGTTTGAGGATTTGCTTTGTTATTTGGATGGTGATACACTATTTGAAGTTAAAAAATTATTAAAATTAAAAGCAATAACTTCTGAGCTTGGAGAAAGTGGAAAAATTGTTCGTATCAATGAATATATAGAGCAAAAATTAGACGAACTTGATATGTATGCTAAAACTATAAAACAAAGCCAAAAGAAAGATTGGAGAGAGTTAAATGAATTGTTTTTATCAATGATTATATAATGCTTCTCCGGCAAAGTATAGTTTGCAATATCTGTGATTTATAAAAACACCTTGGACAATTACTTCCCAAGGTGTTTTTTGGCGGACGGGGTGGGATTCGAACCCACGTGCCGGTATTACCGACAAACTGATTTCGAGTCAGCCCCGTTATGACCACTTCGATACCCGTCCGTATATGTTAACCCCGAAAAATCGGGAGATAACGCTTATTCAATTTTATTAGAATTCCTATTAGAACTCAGCTTGTTTTCTGTCAGCCGATGTGTCTCAAATCCACATAAATTAAGACTTTGAGAAGTTTTGACTTCCGTTTACCCTACCACATTTCGAGTCGCGCTCGTTATGACCACTTCGATACTTCTCCCAATATTAAATTACGAAACTTAGTATACCACGTTTTCGGAAAAAGCGCAAGGTATTTTTTAAAATTTCTGCCCCGCATTTTGCGGGACAGAAATTATTTCTAATGCTTAATCATAGTGCCGATACCGCTGTGTGTGAAAATTTCAAGCAGCAGACAGTGAGGAATCCGTCCGTCAATAATATGTACGGTATTAACGCCCGCCTCCATTGCCTCTAAACCGCCGCGCACCTTGGGAATCATGCCGCCCGAAATTGCGCCGCTGTCAATCATGTCATAAATTTCTTTGCGCGTAATTTCATAAATAATTTCATCGCTGTCCGCGCTTTTGCGTATGCCGTCAATGTCAGTCAGCATCATCAGTTTTTCCGCTTCCAATGCCGCGGCTATCGCGCCCGCTGCAATGTCGCCGTTGATGTTATAACTGTTACCCTCTTTATCCACGCCAATCGGCGCTACAACCGGAATATAATCTTCTTTTGAAATAACATCCAGCACTTTTTCGTTAATTTGAATAATTTCTCCGACATAGCCGATGTCCGTCTTTTTGCCGTCAACTTCGGTGTAATGCTTGGTACATTCAATCAGCCGTCCGTCAATTCCGCACAAGCCAATTGCGCGGCCGCCCTTTTGGTTCAGCAAAGAAACCAATTCTTTATTGGTTTTGCCCATCAAAACCATTTGTGCGACTTCCATGGTATCTTTATCCGTGACGCGCAGTCCGTTGACAAACTCGCTTTTCACTCCAACTTTGTTGAGCATTGCGGAAATATCAGGACCGCCGCCGTGGACCAAAATCGGATGAAATCCAATATATTTCAAAAGGGTGACGTCCTCCATGACCTTATTTTTCAATTCCTCGTTCACCATTGCGTTGCCGCCGTATTTAATGACAACTGTTTTGCCGTTAAATTTTTGAATATATGGCAGTGCCTCAATCAGTATATTGGCTTTATTGATAAATTCCTGCATATCACTCACCGTCCCGTTTCTTGTTTATTAAAGATAAAGTCCTGCGTCTGTCAGTCCTGTATTTTCCGGCAGTCCAAACAGCAGATTCATATTCTGCACCGCCTGTCCTGCTGCGCCTTTTACTAAATTATCAATACAGGAAACGACTACCGCGCGGTTCAAGCGCTCATCAACTACCGCACCGATGCCTACATAATTAGAACCCGCGATGTGTTTCACCTCCGGCAGTTCACCGGCAGGATAGACGCGGACAAACTCGTCGTCCTTGTAAAATTCCTGATACAGAGCGACAATCTCTTCTGTTGTTTTTTTCTCCGTCAAATTCGCGTAACAGGTTGCTAAAATTCCGCGTTTCATCGGCGCCAAATGCGGGGTAAAAGACACCATAATATCCTCGCCCGCAAGCAGAGAAAGTTCCTGCTCAATCTCAGAGGTGTGGCGGTGGGTCGCTACTTTATACGCTTTCATTGTCTCGGTACACTCGCAAAACAAATTCGGCAGGTTCAATCCACGCCCTGCGCCGGTTACGCCGGATTTTGCGTCGATAATCAAGTTTTTTGTATCGCAAATTTTATTTGCGACAAGTGGTGCTAAGCCTAAGATGGAACAAGTGGTATAACAGCCCGGATTGCCGACCAAACGATGCGTCGGAATTTCGTCCCTGTGCAGTTCACAAAGTCCGTATACCGACTGCCGGAGCAGTTCCGGCGCGCTGTGCGGCTGTCCGTACCACTTCTCGTAAACCTGAATGTCGTTATAGCGAAAGTCACCGCTTAAATCTATTATTTTTAAGCCTTTTTCATACAGCGCGGGAATCACTTCTTTTGACGCGCCATGCGGCAGTGCGGTGAATACGACATCGCAGCTTTGCGCAATGTCTTCCACATTCAATTCTGCACAGGTTAAATCGCAGATGCCGCGCAAATTGGGATATATATCAGATAGTTTCTGCCCCGCATAAGATTTTGAAACGACGCGGACTACTTCAACCTCAGGATGCTTCAAAAGCAATCGGGCGGTTTCAATCCCCGCGTATCCTGTCGCACCCAAAACTCCGGCTTTTATCATATATCGTCATTCCTTTCTTAACGGTTTTTCAAACATTCCTTATTATACTGCATTTTTTTCAGCAATTCAAGGGGGTTCGCTTAATTCTATCCATTATTTTCTTTCCTATTTATAATACGCCCTCGTTCTTCTCTTTCTTTTATGAAAATTGCACAAATGCGTAAAATAGCGCCTTTTAGTAAAAATGTATAAAAGGCGCTAAGTAAATTTGTCTATTTCGGCACTTACACTTTTGCAAATTTTATGTTACAATAAATCTAACATCAAAGTGTATCATTTTATTTTATAGGAGGCTGCTTTTTTATGGCAAGTTTACAATTGAAAAACATTTACAAAACATATCCGGGTGGTTTTACCGCTGTTAAGGATTTCAACTTGGATATCGAAGATAAGGAATTCGTTATTCTGGTTGGACCTTCCGGATGTGGAAAATCTACAACTCTGAGAATGATTGCGGGGTTGGAGGAAATTTCAGACGGTGAGCTTTATATCGGCGACAAGCTTGTCAATGATGTGGCTCCGAAGGACAGAGATATTGCGATGGTTTTCCAGAACTATGCTCTGTATCCGCACATGACCGTATTTGATAATATGGCGTTCGGTCTGAAATTGCGTAAAGTACCGAAAGATGAAATTAAGAGAAAGGTACATGAGGCTGCTCAGATTTTGGATATTGAGCATTTGCTTGACCGTAAGCCGAAGGCTATGTCCGGTGGTCAGAGACAGCGTGTTGCTCTCGGTCGTGCTATCGTTCGTTCACCTAAGGTATTCCTTCTTGACGAGCCTCTCTCAAACCTCGATGCTAAGCTTCGTGCTCAGATGAGAACCGAAATCTCTAAGTTACATAAAAGATTGCAGACAACCTTTATTTATGTAACACATGACCAGACAGAGGCTATGACAATGGGTACCAGAATCGTTGTTATGAAAGACGGTATCGTTCAGCAGGTAGATTCTCCGGCGAACCTTTACACCAATCCGTGCAACGTATTCGTTGCAGGATTCATCGGCAGCCCGCAGATGAACATGCTGACTGCTACTCTTGATCTCCGTGCTGACGGCGCATATCTTGTCAACGACAATATGACCATCAAATTGCCGGACGGCAAGGGTAAGAGACCGGAATTGCAGGAATACAACGGCAAGGAAGTATTTGTCGGTATCCGTCCGGAAGATATTCATGATGAAGAAGCATTCTTGTCCTCTATGGCTGACAGCACTGTTTCCGTCAGCGTTGAATTGACAGAAATGATGGGTGCTGAGACGTTCTTGTACCTCAAGCTGGGTGAGACTCAGATGACTGCAAGAGTAAATCCGCGTACTACCGCGCAGCATGGCGATACCATTAAGGTTGCTTTTGATACAAACAAGATTCATTTGTTTGACAAGGACACCGAATTGGTTATCATGAACTAAGAATTGAATTTGAAAAAGCCCTATCCTTTTTAGGATAGGGCTTTTAATATTAGTCTATATCTCTGATGACGCTTTGCTGCGGAAGGATAAAGGTATCTAACATAAACTTTGCGCCAAGCTGAAAACCTTCAATAAAACGGTTTTTGTCACAGAAGCATAAAATATCGCTTTGTGCTTCCAATAATTGTGAAAACCATTTTTGTTCGTCTTTCATGTTTGAGTGGTTTTCAAAATATGTGTTTAATTTTTCGGAATTGTCTAAGACATTCGAAGCACATCTTGCGTAGTTGGAATCGCGGTCAAAGCATTTTTGGCTTGGATTTATATTGCCGTAGTATAGTTCCTCGATAATATTGATATTTGTTCCCTCGTATAAGTTGTTCATAAAAATTTTCCTTTCGCAAATTTTTTACTCACAACCACTTGCAAACAGGAGGTACACAGTGTATAATATTTATGTACGCTGCCCGCAAGGGTGGTTGTGTGGGGCGGAAACAGTTGCTTTTGCGGAGTTGGCTGTTTCTGCCGTTTATTTTTTGAGGTCATCAAACTTTTCTTGAATATTTCTGCGCACAAATTCTGAACGATTCAGTTGATAATGTTTGCAGCAATAGTCTAAGTTTTCCAAAGTCTGTTTATCCATTTTAACACGAAGCATAAAGGTCTTTGGACTATCTGTCGGACGCCCCAATTTCTTTTTTTCTGCCACGAAATAATTCACCTCACTTTAACGTAGCACCTAAATACATTATATATTAGATAGCACCAAAAGTCAAGCACTATTTTATATTTTTAATTTGTTCATTTCTGCTCGTGCAGAAACGAACCAAAGACACGCCAAAGGAGAGCCTTTGGAAACCCGCACGGCGGGCAAAGAGGGAGCGGCAAAGCCGCTCAAAATCCCGCCGTGTAAAAGACTGACCCATTTAGGACAATAACCAACATATCAAAAGTCATTTCAAATATGTAACGCCTTACAGCCGTCAAACGGCAGTATAAAAAATCTTGATGGTAAACTATTCATGCTACATGGTCTATTATCAAAATCTTTTTTCCATACGTTAGAGGACTCGCGGCGCTTGCGCCGCCAAGGAGCGCAGCGGATTTAGCGCCGTACGGCGCACGGGGTTTTTAGGGGTGTCCCCTGAATGTCCCTCTTTTGGTTCGTTTTCTCGGACAAGCGAGAAAATGAACAAATTAGTATTAAAAAGTTGTAAAGAAAATTTTCCAAAAATGTTCTTTTCGTTTCACTTGTGGTATTGTGTACCGGTGCGGATTTGAAAGCCGCGGTAAATTTGTTCCAATAAAATGACACGCATAAGCTGATGCGGAAAGGTCATTTCGGAAAAACTGAGCCGCAGATTCGCGCGGTTCTTGACCTGCGCGGAAAGTCCGAGAGAGCCGCCGATAACAAATACAATATGCCCGCGTCCCTCTATTTCCGCCTGTTCCAACAGCTGCGCGAATTTTTCGGAAGGGCGTTGACTGCCCTCGACGCAAAGTGCGATTACGTATGCGCTGTCAGGGATTTTACTTAAAATCCGCGCGCCCTCTTTCTCTAAAACTGCGTCGCGTTCTTTTTCAGTGGGGGTGTCGGGCGTAGGCTCGTCTTTGAGTTCCAAAATGTTGAGTTTGCAAAACCGCGAAAGGCGTTTTTCGTATTCCGCCGCCGCATCGCGGTAAAATTTTTCCTTTAGTTTGCCGACAGCAATGATTGTAACAGCGACCATGGCGCAGTCCTCCCTGTTTTTTCTTATCATCATTTATTTTAAAGAATACGGCATTTTTGATTAAAAGTCAAGGGAAAGGTTGAAATTTTTGACGGAATTTGATATGATAGTATTGTCAAGTCTGTGTTTGACGGACATTAAATTGAATGCACCGCCGAATGGGCGGAATTGCGGAAAGGGCAGGAATTATGATAGCGATTGGCTGTGACCACGGCGGTCTGAATTTGAAAAATTATTTGATGGAGCAATTAAAAAAGGAGGGGTATGAGTTTCAAGATTTCGGTACGCATACAACGGAGTCCTGCGACTACCCCGATATTGCGAAAGAGGTTTGCGGAGCGGTGAAAAACGGCTGTGACTGCGGCATTTTGATTTGCGGAACGGGAATTGGCATGAGCATTGCCGCGAATAAGGTAAAGGGAATTCGCGCGGCGCATGTGACAGATACGTTCAGTGCGCGCATGGCAAAAGAGCATAACGATGCGCAAATTATTTGTTTAGGCGAGCGCATCACGGGATTGGATTTGGGATTGGAAATCGTGCGGGCGTATTTGAAAGCGGAGCATCAGGGTGGGCGTCACGCTAACCGTGTACAAAAGATTATGGCGTTGGAAGACTGATTTCGCAGAGTTGGGAGGAGCAAAAATGGCTTTACTGGAATATTGTTTTCGTTCGGGAGTACTCGGACATCATGTGATGGTTAATGTTATTCTGCCGGAATGTGAGCCGCCGAAGGACGGATTTCCGACGCTTTGGCTGCTGCATGGGTTGTCAGATAACCACAAATCCTGGTGTCGCAGTTCTAATATTGAGAAACATGTGGAAAACAGTGGTATGGCGGTGGTAATGCCGGATGTGTACCGCAGTTTTTATACCAATATGCAGTCAGGACAGCGGTATTGGGATTTTATCTCGGAGGAAATACCGTATATCATGCGGCGCACATTTCGTTTGTCGGAAAAACGGGAGGACAACTTTGCCGCGGGGTTAAGTATGGGCGGATATGGAGCATTTAAGTTAGGACTTCGACATCCGGAACGGTACGCGGCGGTTTGCAGTATGTCGGGCGCGTTGGATATTAAGGGGCACGCGCAGGATACGGATTCTCAACTCTATCCGGAGATGCGCAGTATATTCGGAAGTGATGAGGCGTTAGAGGAGAACGGGTGTAACCTGATTTCTTTAGTGAACGGCATTAAAACGCCGGAAAAATATCCGCGCTTCTATCAGGCGTGCGGAACGGAGGACTTTTTGTATCAGGATAATCAAAACTTTTTGTCAGCCGCGGATACCGCGGGATTGGACATTACATATGTTGAAGGTCCCGGCGACCATAACTGGCATTTTTGGGACGAGTATATTCAAAAGTTTTTGCATTTTATCGGAAAGTAAGGGAGAACGGCACTATATATGAAAGACTAAAAGCACACGAACTTTTCAAGGTTCGTGTGCTTTTTTGAACATAAAATACTAAATTAAAATTTGCGTCCGGCGCCGCCACCGCCGCCTGAACCGCCGCCACCGCCAAATCCGCCGAACCCGCCGCCTGAACTGCCGCCAAATCCGCCGCCGCGGAAACTGCCGCCACCGTAATAGTCGCCGCCGTAGAAACCGCCGTGTCCGCCTGAACCGCCACCGCCGCGGCGATTGCGGATAGACAAGATTGCAATGAGAGCAAAAAGTATCAGAGCGAGCAAAAAGTGCCAGTCTATTCCGCTTTCCGAGGAGTTTTCGTATTCTTCCAGCGATTTGACATTTTCGGGTATCGGCAGATTGTACTCCCGATAGGTTTCGCTCAAAACGGCATTGTATAGCTGATAGATGCCGCTGTCATAATCGTTTTCTCTCAAAGACGGCAGAGCGCAAGTGTCTATCAGACGCCCGACCTTGGAATCATTCAAAGCGCCTTCCAAACCATATCCCACGCTGACGCCGATTTCACGGTCGCCGGTGGATACCAAAATTACAACGCCGTTGTTCTCCTTACTGCCCACGCCCCAGTCGCGCAGCAGATTTAAGGCGTATTCCATCACCGCTTGTCCGTCCAGACTTTCCACTGTCACGGCTACGATTTGTGCGCCGGTCTGTTCCGCAAGCGCGGCAGAATGTTCAATAATAAAAGATTCTGTTTCGGCAGAGAGCACATTTGCGTAATCTGCTGTGTAGAAAAGACGGGTCGGTTCAATTTGCGCGTAAGCTGTTGTGCTTATGCAAGCGGTGAGACATATCAGAAATAGGCAAAACCGTTTCATAGCTTCTCCTTAATCAAAATTTACTGTCGGCGCTTGTTCCGCACCTTCTGCTGCTTGGAAGTAGTCCGCCTTTGTGAAGCCGAACATATTCGCAAAAATTACCTTCGGGAATCTTTGAATTGCCACATTATATTCCTTTGCGGCGGCATTATAGTCCCGCCGCGCGGTGGCAATGCGGTTTTCCGTCCCTGCAAGCTCATCGGAAAGGGCAGTGAACTGTGTGTCTGCCTTTAATTCAGGATAATTTTCCACCACAACGAGCAAACGGCTCAGAGCGCTTGAAAGCTCATTGTCTGCCTGCGCCAGTTCAGCCGCTGTGTTCGCGCCTGCCATTTTCGCACGCGCGTCCGCCACCGCGCCGAACACTTCACTTTCGTGACTGGCGTAGCCTTTTACCGTATTTACAAAGTTCGGTATCAAATCATTTCTGCGCTGTAGTTGTGTGTCAATGTTAGAAAGCTGATTGTCCACTGTCTCTCGCGCGGAAACCAGTCCGTTGTAATTGTTGACCGTAAAACCTGCCAAAACGGCAAGAATTAAAACAATAATGCCGAGGGTAATCAGTCCTTTTTTCATGTTCATTCATCCACCTTTTTAAAATTCATTCTACATTATATGTAGTTTAACCCATTCTATCATAAAATAATATAAAATACAACATAAAAGAAAGGCTCTGTAGACCAAAGCGCCTTTGCTGCTCTCCGAAGGCGAGACGTCAAAGGACAACGCTTTGTTTCGCCCATGTGCATTTGCGAGCATATTGTGAGCAAAATTTTGCACGGGCATTTATTCGGTTTTACTTTATAGGATGAATTTCCTATAAAGTAAAAAACGAGGATATCCGGTTGGATATCCTCGTCAGTGTTTCAAAACTTATTTCTTGTTTACAAGATCCTTAAGAGCTTTTCCTGCCTTGAAAGCCGGAACTTTAGCAGCAGCGATTTTCATTGTAGCGCCGGTCTGCGGGTTTCTGCCTTCTCTTGCAGCTCTGGTTCTTACTTCAAAACCGCCGAAGCCTACCAACTGAATCTTGTCGCCCTTTGCCAAGGTTTCTTCAACCGTGCTGACAAATGCATTCAATGCGCCCTCAGCGTCTTTCTTGGAAAGATTGGTTTTTTCTGCCATTGCAGCAATGAGTTCTTGTTTGTTCATTTGAAAATCCCCTTTTCATCTTTGTAAATATTTTAAATAATCTTTTTCTAAATAAGTAAACAAAAAGCAAAAAGCCTTTGCACAACAAGTATTCTACTATATTCCGCCGAATATTTCTATAGTTTTTGCAAATTATTTTTAAAATCAGCGTTTTGCACAAAGAAAAAAGAGCCTTCTTGGATAAAATAAATAAAAAATTCCCTTTTTTTCCTTGTAAAACGGACTATTCCGCGTGATTCATCTGCATCTCAAGAAGTTCCTGACGGGATAAAAGAACCTGACGGGGCTTTGTTCCCTCATATGGTCCGATGACCCGTTTTTCTTCCAATTGGTCAATGATTCGCGCAGCACGCTGATATCCAATCTTAAATCTGCGCTGAAGCATTGCCACAGACGCCTGACCGGAATCCACCGCCAATTCTGCCGCTTTAAAGAACAGAGCGTCCACATCGCCGCTCGCGCTGCGGGTTTCGTCGGGTTCTGCCTCCATTTGTTCATGTTCTTTTTCGATATGGTCTAAGACGTTTTCGTCATAGGTTGCCTCGTACTGTCCCTTGATATAGCTGACCAAATCCTCTATTTCTGCGTCAGACACAAAGTTGCCCTGAATACGCATGGGTTTGGTCGCGCCGCGCGGATTATAGAGCATATCGCCTTTGCCGAGCAGTTTTTCCGCCCCGGGGGAATCAATGATGGTGCGGCTGTCTATCTGAGAAGAAACCGCAAAGGAAATACGGGAGGGGACATTCGCCTTGATAACGCCTGTGATAACGTCTACCGATGGTCTTTGCGTAGCGAGAACCAAATACATTCCTGCGGCGCGCGCCAAAGCGGCAAGACTGTTGATAGCGTCCTCGACCTCGCTTTTCGCCGCCATCATTAAGTCGGCAAGCTCGTCGATGATGATAACAATTTCAGGCAGTTTTTCTTCCGGCTTGCCCTCTTTTTCCATTAATTCATTAAAGCCTTGCAAATTGCGCACTTTGTTTTCGTTAAGCAGATTATAACGGTTTTTCATCTCAACGACCGCCCAGTTCAACGCGCCTGCGGCGTGCTTGGGGTCAGTGACGACCGGAATCAGCAAATGCGGAATTCCATTGTATACCCCAAGTTCTACCATTTTCGGGTCAACCATAATCATCTTGACTTCGTCCGGCTTTGCCTTATACAAAATACTGGTAATCAAAGAGTTGATACATACACTCTTACCCGAACCGGTCGCGCCCGCAATCAGAATATGCGGGAACTGCTTAATATCGGCGATGATACAATTTCCGCCGATGTCTTTTCCGAGTGCAAATGCGGTCTTGGAATCAAAGTCGCGGAATTTGTCAGTGTCCAACACTTCCCGAATGGGAACAGCGCTGGGTTTTTCATTCGGGATTTCAATGCCGATTGCGGATTTTCCGGGAATCGGCGCTTCAATACGCACGCCGGGCGCAGCAAGCGTCAGAGCGATGTCGTCCGCTAAGTTGGTAATTTTGGAAACCTTGACGCCAAAACCGGGCTGTAATTCAAACCGCGTGACGGACGGCCCCTGCGTGACGTTTAAAATGTTTGCCTCTACCTTAAAACTGGAGAGCGTGGTCAGCAGACGGTTTGCCTTGTCCTCCAGTTCCGCTTTCAGTTCCGCGCGGCTCTTTCCTTTTGTGACGGGTTTGGCGAGCAGGCTGAGCGGCGGTAATTGATAGTTTATCAATCGTGTTGCCTCTACGGATTCTGTAGCCAAGTCGTCTATTGTGTTTGCCAGCGTTTCAGAAACGGCAACCGTGCCGTTTTTTGCCGCCACAACTGCGCGGTCTAACGGTACGCCTGCGTCTACCGCCTGTTGTGTAAGAGGGTCAAGAACATCCGCAAGTTTTGCTTCGCTGGGCGGTTCGTAATCCGTGCCTTCTTCATTCTGCACAGGCTGTGTAAATTCGCCTTTTTCGTTCGGCAATTCTGTCAGCACGCCGGTATGTACGTTTTCCAAGTCAAAGGGGAGAGAATCGTCGTTTTCTTCCATATGCTCGGTATTTTCCGCATTTTCGGTGTTTTCTGAGGCAATCGGGTCTGTGTCCTCGGTCGGGTCTTCCTCCGGCAGGAATTGATCCAATTCCAGAGAAAATTTGCGCATGGCAGACTGTACAGCGGCCTGTTCCGCTTCCTGTTCTGTTGTTTCGCTTGTTTCCTGCTCCGGTGAGGTAATTGCTTCATCAGCGATGGGAGCGGTGTTGCCGTGTTCGTGTTCAGCGGAAATATCCGCTGCCGATTTCATGGTTTCCAAGTCGTCTGCTTTAAAATACATCTCAAAATAATCTGACGCCACAGGTCCGTAACGTTCCTGCCCCGGAACAGGCTCGGATTGCTTTCTTCTGCGTTTTTTTGCAGGAGGTGCCGGATATTCTTCTTCCGCTATGGCAGGTATTTCCTGCCGTACAGGAACTTCACTGCGGGCGCGCTCCGCCATCTCATGCGAATGTTTTTGAATCATTTGTGCAATCTTAGTAAACAGGCGTTCCAGCGATACTCCGGTCAGCAGAATGACAAAAATCAGCATGACTGCGACTGTTATCACCCAAGCGCCGGAAACGCCGATCAGCTTGACCAGAAGTTTACACAGTCCACCGCCCAAGACACCTCCGCTGTAACCATCCGCGCCGTAGGTGTACATACTTGAAATCCCTTCCCAAAAGCCAAGGTAATCAAAGGCTGTGTCTTCATGTACCAATGCGGCAAGCACACCGGAAAACAGCATCATTCCGGCAAGCAGCCAATACTTATACCCGTTTCCCGCCTGCTGTTTGTCTATAAAAAAGTTGATGCCTGTCCATATCACAAAGATAAAGAAAAAGTATGCCGCGCCTCCAAAAAGTCCGCCCACAATATTTTTGACCGTGCTGCCTACAATGCCTGTCGCGCCTGTAAAGAACGCAAGCGCAAGAAACAGACCAACGGCAATCACAAGGATGCCCTTGATTTCGTTGCTCAGGCGTTTGGTGCGGACAGGAGCGGCAGGAGCAGTTTTCGCAGTCTGTCGCGGCGGTGTTTTGCGCGCAGCAGTTGTTTTTTTAGCAGTACTTTTTTTACTGCTCGTCTGTTTAGACGCCGCGGCTTTCTTCTTTCCGTTAGATTTTGTTTGAGGCATATTGTAAGAACTCCCCCTGATATTATTTCATAAAACCGATAAAACGGTAAACATACATATACTTTTTAATTATATCATAAAAGTTTCTTTTAAATATTACAATTATGTTTCAATTTTACAAAATTTTGTCGACAATATGTATTTTACAAAAATCAGCATTATTTTTACCGCGAGCGTGGTAGAATAATGTTTATAACAGTTGAAACCGTAAAAAGGCAGGGTGCGCAATGCTTACCGATAAAGAATATTATATTAACAGAGAACTGAGCTGGCTGGAATTCAATCGCCGCGTGATGGCGGAAGCCAAGGATTTGAGCAATCCGCTTTTTGAGCGTGGGAAATTTCTTGCTATTTTTCGTTCTAATTTAGATGAATTTTTTATGGTGCGGGTTGCGTCCATCAAAGACCAAATTATCGCAGGGTATCACAAGGCGGACGCGTCCGGTCTGACTCCCAAGGAGGCGTTTATGCGTATTACGGAGCGTGCAAAACGCCTGATGCGCGAACTGTATGCAATTTACAATTCTATGCGGGATGAGCTTTCCGCCTGCGGAATTGAAGTTTTATATCACAGTGAGTATTCGCCCGAGCAGGCGGAATATCTTGCGGATTATTTTGACCGCATGATTTACCCTGTTTTGACCCCGATGGCGGTGGATAGCAGCCGTCCTTTTCCCTTTTTGGCAAACAAAAGTTTGAACCTCGGTATATATCTGCGCAATCCCAAAAAGAAGAAAAAACCGCATTTTGCAGTGGTACAGGTTCCCTCTGTGCTGCCCGCCGCGCTGAATCTGCCCGCCGACAGCGGCAAGCATGCTCTGACCCCGCTTGCCGAAGTTATCCGGCAGAATTTGGACAAGCTGTTTGTCGGACAGGAGATTTTAGCGTGTCATGAATTTCGCATTATCCGCAACGCCGACCTCACTTTGGAAGAGGAAGGCGCAGCAGATTTGCTCAAATCCATCGAAAAAACGTTGAAAGAACGACAGTGGGGGCGCGCGGTTAAATTGGAAGTGTGCGAGGATATGGATTCCGCCATGATAAAAATGCTCCGACAGGAGCTGGAACTGGAGCGAGCGGAAGTTTGCCGCGCGGACGGACCGCTTGACCTTTCCTTTTTTGGCAAGTTGTCCGAAATCACCGGATGCCGACGTTTACAGTATCCCGCTTTTACACCAAAAATTCCGCCTGAACTGCAAACGGAAGATATTTTTTCCGCTATTCGGCAGCAGGATATTCTGCTGCACCACCCCTATGATTCTTTCGCTCCCGTAATAGAGTTTGTGCAGCGCGCGGCGGCTGACCCCGACGTTTTGGCAATCAAGCAGACACTGTATCGGGTCAGCGGTAATTCCCCTATTATAGGAGCGTTGGAAAAGGCGGCGGCAAACGGCAAACAAGTCATGGTTCTGGTTGAGGTCAAGGCGCGCTTTGATGAAGAAAACAATATTCACTGGGCAAAGCGGCTGGAGCTTGCCGGGTGTCATGTGATATACGGATTTGCGGGATTGAAAACGCATAGCAAGATTACCATGGCAGTGCGACGGGAGGAAGGAAAAATTCGCCGTTATCTTCACTTTGGCACAGGCAATTACAATGATATTACCGCGCGTCTGTATACCGACATTGGATTGTTTACCTGTGACGGAGCGTTGGGGGAGGACGCGTCCGAATTTTTCAATATGCTGTCGGGGTATTTGAAAGATACGGCGTGGCATAAACTGACCGTATCGCCGCGCGGACTGCGGGAAAAATGTTATGAATTGATTGACCGTGAAATACAGCACGCGCAATCAGGAAAACGCGCCCTGATAATCGCGAAAATGAATTCCCTGGTAGATGAAGGAATTATTGAGCGGCTTTACCGAGCGTCTGCCGCCGGCGTAAAAGTGGAGCTTATCGTGCGGGGAATTTGCTGTTTGCGCAGCGGAATAGAGGGAGTGAGTGATAACATTCGGGTACGCAGTATTGTAGGTCGTTATCTGGAGCACAGCCGCGTTTTTTATTTCCGCAACGCAGGGGCGGAAGAATTTTTTCTTTCCAGCGCGGACTGGATGCCGCGCAATCTCAATCGCCGTATTGAATTGCTGATTCCCGTCACAGACATACGACTCAAGGAGGAGTTAAAGCAAATATTAACTGCCTATCTGTCCGACAACTGCAAGGCGTGGCTGCAAAGAAAAGATGGCAGCTATCGCCGCCGCAGTTCCAATGCAAAAGAAAAACGCAACGCGCAAGAAGAATTCGAAAGTGGAACGGACAATCTTTGAAAGATTGTTCATTTCATGCAAAAAGCGGCTGAGGGTTCCCTCCCGCAACCGCGCAAACCAGCGAAAGGAGATATGGCAGCTATTTCGATTTTTTTACGTAATTTCAGTAATGAAATTTGAAAGGCAGAAACACGGAAATGGTAAAATAAAAGCAGACACTTTTTTATGTCTGTTTTTTCCTTGACAGATTCACCTCGGCTGCACACCGAAAAATGCATAACGTTGTGTGGCAGTATATTCTTACTATAAGACAGTTGGGTACTATGTCCATTACGAAAGAATAACCGGAAAAACATTCTATTTTCGTGCAAATAGGAATCTAATAATATGAGGGTTTTGTTCCGCTTATCAATACTGTCGTTGTAATGCGGAATTCCCAGTTTTTTTCTCCGTTTTCGTATTGCAGAATCTTCTTGTCGTATCTTTGATTAATCATGTCAAGTAAATTTTTGTACTCTGTTTCACTAAGTGCATTTGGAGCCATGTTATATGCTTTCTCTACACTGCAGAGTTCCGATATTCTATCATCGTTAATTTGCGCCCGCGCCATCTCATCATTAACATTATCGCAATTTGGTGCATAATTTACTACAGCCATTGCATCAATGGAAATATTCTGAAATCCCTGTGCCGCAAGATAGGCGAAATACTTTTCTGTTCGGTTCTCATAACGCTTAATTTGGCTATGCGAATTGACGGATGCTGCTGCCCAGACTTTATCAAATAGTGCTTTTTCTTCACAATCATCAGTTGGTATCCATTCTTCCGGTTTAGCACCTCTGTTATAAACATCCATAATGACAATTCTACCGTCCGGTTTCAACACGCGGTATTGCTCACTCACAAATTTTTCGGGCTCACAGAAATTCATCACCGTATGAGAATAACAAGTATCAAATGTATTGTTCTCGAAAGGCAGATTTGTTGCATCACCCGCAACAAAAGCACATTGGAGTTTTAGTTCTTCCGTTTTTTTCTTAGCATAATCAATATGTCCTATATCAAAATCCAAACCTGTTATGTCTGCGTTTGTGAGCCGCTCTTTTAACCGATGACAAAGGAGACCTCCGGCACAGCCTACTTCGAGAATTTTCATTCCATCACGCAATTGCATGACATCTATCCATTTATCAATGTTTCCTTGATGAAACCTTAATGCGCGTGATAGATAGAGTTCTTCGGTCTTTTGCACATATTGTGACCAGTAAGTATTCATGTTACCTCCCTCAGTTTCAAATCCTAAGTTATTAAGTTATTTACAAATTCAGTTGTGGATTCCATCACTTTCATTCCCGATTTACTATTATAAAATATAGGGCAGCTATGCCTGCGCTGCTGCAAGTTCGGCTTCTATACCCGACGATATTCTGTTTATTTATGGGGAAATTATAGCGTATGCCGTTACTCTTGTCAAATGTTATTCTGTCAAGGTATTTTTGTTCTTCTTACTTTTCTGCCTTGAACCTGCGCATAAATACTATTTTCTGAAAGCTTTTGTTCGTTTCCCTCAAGTTAAGCAGTTTATGTCTTTGTCGATTTCAAAAAATCTACTGTTTAAAAGAAATTTTCCAGTCCTTTTTTTATTATTTTAACATTGACAAATGTCAAAAAAAGCGATAAAATAAGTATAATGCGGTTAGATAGAAACAACCGAAAAATACAAGCAGAAAGGCTATGGCAAGCATTATGAGAATCGGCATTCCAAAAGCTTTAATGTATCAATATTATTATCCCTTGTGGCGTTCACTGTTTGAACACTTGGGCTGCGAGGTGGTTTTGTCTGACCACACAGCCAAAGGCATGGTGCAGAAAGGTATTTCCGCCTCCGTGCCGGAAATTTGTCTCCCCATCAAAATTTACAATGCGCACATCAAAAATCTGATGGAAAAAGAGGTGGACTATATCTTCTGTCCGCGCTTTGTGCATATTGAAAAGGGCTATTGGATGTGTCCGAAATATATCGGTCTGCCCGAGTTGGTAGAGGCGTCTTTTCCGGGCGTGAATTTGTTGACGGCGGAGATTGACTGCCGCCGTGAGGACACCTGCGATATCAAGGTTTTTAAACCTGTGTATAAGAAAATGGGCATCGGCAAAGGCGCAATGAAAAAAGCGCTTTCCGCTGCGCAAAAGGACTGGGAGCAGTTCCGCGCTTACTGCCATATGGGGCTGACTCTGGACGAGGCGGCGACCGCTCTGTTCGATAAAGTCCCGCCGGAAAAATTTCAGCAGCCGAAGCAAGATATCACTATCGGTCTGCTGGGCTACGTATACAATGTATACGACCCCTTTATCAGTATGAACGTGATTCAAAAACTGCGGGACATGGGCGTCAACGTGATTACTTTCGATATGCTCAGCGAGGAAGATTTGAAAAAACACCGTCCTGAAAAGGAGCGCAAGATTTTTTGGAGTTTTCCCGATAAACTGTATCAAGCCGCGAGAATCATGTTGGAGGAAAAACAGGTAGACGGCCTGATTCACATTACCGCGTTCGGCTGCGGTCCCGATTCCATTGTCGGCAAAGAGATTGAGCATGATTACAGCCACTATCAAAAACCGTTTATGACGCTGCGCGTTGATGAACATACGGGAGAAAATCACCTGCAAACCCGTATCGAAGCGTTTGTAGATATGATGAAGAGAAAGAAGGTTGCCATATGAAAGTTTCTTTTCCGCACATGGGCTGTGTGACCGGGTTTAAACAGTTGATGGAAAAATTGGGGCATGAAGTAATTATGCCGCAAAAGCCAACGCAGAGAACCATGGAATTGGGTGTAAAATACAGCCCTGAATTTATTTGTTTCCCCTTTAAAGTTATTCTGGGTACTTATATTGAATGTGCCGAGGCGGGCGCGGAATTGATTATTTCCTCCGGCGGCAGCGGACCCTGCCGCGCGGGTATGTACCCCGACATTCATCAGAAAATTTTGGAGGAGCTTGGCTATAAAACCAAAATTATTGTATTTGACAGTATCTTCGAGGACTTTTCCTATTTTCTTGAAAAGGCGAAAACCGTGCTGAACGGAACGAGTATTCCCAAGGCACTGGGTATTGCAAAGTTTACTTTCCATTTGATTCGCAAAATGGACACATTGGAAAAACGCCTGAAAATCGACCGCGCGTATGAAGAAAACATCGGCGATTACGACCACGCTTGGGCGAAGATTGTAAAGAGTTTTGAGGCTTGCAAAACCACCCGTGAAGTCAATAAAGCCTACAAAGAAGCAAATCGGATATTTGACGCGATTCCCAAACGGCATGTGGAAGAAAAAGACAAATTGCGCATGGGAATTGTTGGTGAAATTTATGTGGTGATGGAATCCTCCGTCAACAAAAATGTGGAGCAAATTCTCAACTCCTTAGGCGTTGAAGTGGAAAATGTGCAGTATATTTCCGATTGGGTGCTACATAATATTCAGCCGCGCTGGGGATTTTTCACAAAATCCAGACGTGTGCTGAAAAACTCGGATTCCAACGCGCCGCTCAACTGCGGCGGTCACGATAAAGAGAATTTAGGCTGGGTTTACGATTTCGCAAAGCGCGGCTTTGATGGTGTGATTCACCTGATGCCCTTTGCGTGCCTGCCGGAACTGGTTAACCTGAGCAAGCTCCCGGGCGTTTCGACAGATTTAAGTATGCCGATTCTCTCCCTGTCATTGGACGAGCAAACCGGTGAGGCGCATATCAAAACAAGGTTGGAAGCATTCACTGATTTGGCGCGCTCCAAGCATTACGCCCGTTTGAATAAAACGAATTCCGCCGGTCAGTCTATTGACGAGAAAATCGAGGGCGGCATTAGCAAAGTAGGCGGCGAATTGGGCAAGGTAAAGGACAGCATCACCGACTCCGTTAACCTAAAGAATAATCAGCCAAAGGTTTCGCAGTGATAAATTAACTCTTACTAAGGCTCGCGACAAGACGCTTTGCGTCAATGAAAATTCCGTTGAGCCGGAAAGGCAGAACATAACTATGAAATATTATATCGGTATCGACATCGGCTCTGTCAGTACAAACGTCATTGCGATTGACGAGCAATTTAATGTTGTTTTTAACGAATATATCCGCGCAAACGGGCAGCCGCTGGAAAGCGTGAAAAAGGGTATGAATCTCCTGCACGAAAAGCTGCAATGCAAAGATGAGGAAATTGCGGGTATCGGCGCGACAGGCAGCGGGCGTGAACTCGCGGGCGTTCTGGTCGGCGCTGACGTTATCAAAAACGAGATAACCGCGCACGCAACCGCAACCCTGCATTATCATCCGGACGCCTCCACCATCTTTGAGATTGGCGGACAGGATTCCAAGATTATTATTTTGCAGGACGGTATGGTGACCGACTTTGCCATGAATACTGTTTGCGCCGCGGGCACAGGCTCGTTCCTCGACCATCAGGCGGAACGTTTAGGGATTCCGATTGAGGATTTCGGCGATATGGCGCTCAGTGCGGATAAGGACGTGAGAATCGCGGGTCGCTGTACCGTCTTTGCGGAATCCGACATGATAGCAAAACAGCAATACGGATTTTCCAAAGCGGAAATCATCAACGGCTTGTGCCTTGCGCTTGTGCGTAATTATATCAACAATTTGGGACGCGGTAAAACGCTGAAACCACCATATATTTTTCAAGGCGGCGTAGCGGCGAATAAAGGCATTCGCGCGGCATTTGAGCGGGAAGTAAACCACGAAATCATTATTCCCGAATACTTTAACGTTATGGGGGCGATCGGCTCCGCGATTTTGGCAAAAGAGGCAGTAGAACGCAAAGGCACAGCGTCCAATTTCAAAGGGTTCAACTCGCTGCAGTTGGAGTTCACACCGACCAGTTTTGAATGTAACGGCTGTTCCAATATGTGCGAAGTCATCAAGGTAGAATCCGACGGCGAAGTGATTGCCGTATGGGGCGACAAATGCGGCAAATGGGCAGGAACAAGCAAAATGAGCAAACTTTAATCTATTACTTTCTTTCCGTGAAGAAAGTAACCAAAGACACGCCAAAGGAGAACCTTTGGAAACCCCGCCGCGGGGCAAACATAACCCCGTCAAAATCCCCGCGGCGTAAACCCTGACCCTTTCAGGACAATAACATACTTGTCATATGAGGATTTAAATACGTTTTTTTTTCACACGTTAGAAGAATCCGCGGCGTAGCCGCGCAGAGGGGGTGGTCAAGGAGGGGGGAACTAAGGTTTTCTTTCCCCCTCCTTGCGCACTCTTTTGCTTCGTTTTCTGTGCGAGCAGAAAATTAACATATTAAAATATAATTCTTGACTATTGTAGTAACATAAAGTATAATTATTTTGTAGTCTAAAAATGAAAAATGCATATTTCTGTGTATAAGATACGTAGTCACCAAGGATGCTGCACA
>JAAGKN010000682.1_pt1 | contig 111038 bp, 108 predicted proteins | sample 6206371 | NCBI WGS metagenome assembly JAAGKN01 (sample SAMN11533720, study PRJNA540317) | gut metagenome | isolation source: fecal pellets from male and female animal of same cohort | host: Peromyscus leucopus | place: USA:CA | collected 2017
GATTTTGTCACGGAAATCGTATTCGCTTGCATTGCCGTTGTCGCTTCTTGCGGGAATCATCTTTTCGTTTTCTTGGAATAATTCTTTTTCATATTCTTTTGCAATTTCGTTGGCGATTTTTCTGACAAGTTTTGTGTGCGGACTGTCCAAAAGCGAAAGAGAATTTGCTTTTTCGATAAGTTTTTGTGCGAAGTCAACATCGCTTTTTTCGTCATAAGAAAAACGCAAGATTTCATCGTTGCTGGCGTTTCCTGTAATGAACGCCTCTGCCATATCGCCGTTTAACGCGCCGAATTCAAGACGGCAGTTGTTGTTCGCCATAATGTCAAAAATGATTTCGTAACGCGCAGGGGTGGAGACATAGCCTTCGACCGCCTTTTCCGTCCCTCGCTCCGCGCCATTGAAATTTAGGTATTCCGTCTCGAGCGATTTCACGTATTCGTCCGAATAAAGATTTTCCGGGATTACGGCAATCACTTCCTCGCCTTGATTAATGCCTTTGAGTTCCGCAAGGACATAAGGCTCGCCCGTCTGCAACTCCATTATTTGCGCGAGAACTTTTTTGCTTCCGACTTCCGCGTCAAAATGGTTGAAGCCGTAATTGTTGGAATCAGGAACATGGCCTTCTTTTTCGTAGCGTTCAAAAACCGTTTCCCATTCTGTCATTTCCGCTTCGGTGTAATGCCCACCGTCCTTTTTCGGGAATTGCATTTCAACTGCTTCTTGGAATGTTTCGTGAATTTTCCTGCCCGTGTTAAAATCTTTTTCAGGCGGTTTTTTCCCCTGAGAATAAAAGCGTTCAAAGTCGCCGTAAATGTTGTCCAATGCATATCCATATTCCCGCATATCACCGCCGAATGGTATGTCACTGTTTATAATGTTTTTGTCTTCAAAGCGGTCGAAAGACGAGCCGTCAATAATTGAGACTCCGTCCGCCTTGATTTTGTTCAGGAACGCCTCGCTTGTTTGTGTCTGTTTTTTTTCCATGTGTTTATCCTAAATTGATTCATCCCCTTGAAAATTCCTCACCACTTCGATGTCTTTTGCGGCGTTGAAAAGCAACGCCCGCTCGCCCGTCTTGTCCTTGTAAACGTTGCCGGTGATTCCCGCCGAATAAAGCAGCGCGGAGGAAATCGCCATATCACGATTTTTGCATTTTGAATTTATGAAATTCATCAACTCAAAGCCGCTTTGTATTTTTTCGAGAAAAGCGAATTTTTCCGCCTCGAATTCTCTAAAAATTACTTTTGACTTTTCATTTTTGTCGTCTTTTCCTTGAAGCATCGAGTCCATTTTGTCGAAAAGTTTTCGCGCTTCTGAGATAAATAGCGTGAGCAAAAAATCTTCTTTTTTAAGGCATTCGATTACCGCCGTCTCCTGCATTGAAATAGGAAGCGACATGTCGAGCATCGTTGTTTTTTCAGGAATTTCAATTTCAAGCCATTGGTTCAACGCCGCGACATTCTTCCGCCTGTGCGACTCTTCCTTCGCGGTGTTTTCGTCAAAGGCCACAGTAACTCCGACACCGAAATCGCGGAATTCCTTTACAATGTATTTTTCAAGCGCGATGTATGCTCTCATTAGCGTCCCCCTCTTTCGTGCGCAGGCATTGTTCTTGCTCGCGGCTTGAATTGCTTTTCGCGCTGTTTTGCAAGTTCCCTTTCTCTTTTGAGTTTCGCGCGATCTTCGATTCTTGCGGCGAACGGAAGGATCGCCGTTGTTCTGCCGTTCTTCCTTTCGACTTGACCGAGCGAGAATTCCTTTCGGAACGTCCTGTCGCTGAAGAAAAGGACCGCCGTCATGACTTCCATAAGGGCATTCTTGTCTTTTGTGATTTTTCTGAACGATTTTTTTATGTCTTCCTCGTTTTCTTGACTTTTCAAATCAAGACCAGTTGTTTGCTTCGTGTAGTGGCGCACCATCGCTTGGGACACTATTTTTTGATCCGCGCTTAAATTCTTTGTGATTTTGTTGTATGCTTCCGTGACCTTTTTTGAAGTTTCGTTTTGAGGATTGTAATTTTCCTTTACATTCGCTTTCATTTGGGATCGGATTTTCTCTTCGGCGAATCCCGTGTGGTATTCGCTGTGGTTTTTTATAAACCTCCTTGAAAGAAGAGCAATCAGTTTTTTTGCTTCTTCGTCGTTTTTCACAAGATTTTTTTCAATGACTTTTTCAGGATTCATCGCGCGGGCGACGCTTTCGTCCGTGAACTGTCCCAAAAGGTAAGCCTTTTGCGTTTCTATGTGATAAGTTTTTCCGCCGTCGCGACTGACGTTCGCGTAGCAAGTTATCGGCTCGATGTCAAAGCGTTCGGCTTGTTTTTTTGCTTCAAGAGCCAAAGCTTCAGCGTCCTTTTCGTAAATCCACTCAAGCGATTTCGCTCCTATGGCGGCGGCTTTCAGTTCCAAAAGAATTTTGTTCGCGTCGGACATTCGCTTTCCGCTTATTACGTTCATATCTTGCGGAAGCGGCTCTTTCGCTATGTACGGCAATGCGTTTTTGTCAATGCTTTCCAAAAGCAATTTTTGAATTTCATCGGGCATCTGATTAACATCATTTTCTGTGCCTTCCGCTTTAATTCCTTCGCCCATTTTTTCCTCCTGAGATTGAAAAAAATAGATTATCGGCGACAGATAAAAAACTCCGTCGCCGACATTTTCATGAGGCTATCGCCCATGGATTGTTTCCGGCTCTTTCTTTTTTGCGGTCTTTTGCTCAGGCGCGGCTTTTTGCTGTTTGTAGGCAGTTCCTCTCTGCTCGTGGATCGCCTCGATGTACTTTTTTCGGGCGTTGTCTGCGGAGTTGAGCATCTTGTAGACTGCAAAATAGTCCTTTTTGCCCGTGTCGATTTGCTTGCCGTTTTCGATTTTTACAAAGGTCGTGTTGATTTCCTTGAGGGCGGCGTTTTTGAACAGTTCCGCCTGTTCGGGAGTGACGACGAGGCGTGATTTTGTCTGCATCGCCGCCAAAACTTGACCCAAGTAATCGGCGGTGTCCGCATTGGCGATGTACTCCTTTCCTGTCTTTTCGTTGACAGTGCGTTTGAACGCCGTGCAAGCGATGTCGCCTTCGGTGTTGGGCGAGTCGTAATACTGGTTGTTGCCGCCAAGATTGACGTTGCCGCCTCTTTTCTTGTCGGGGTTTGCTTCGAAATACGCTTCTTGCTTTTCAAATTCCTTTTGGATTTTTTCGTCAAGATATTTGCGCAGCTCGTCCGCACCTTCGAGCTGGCTCGCGTTGAACCACTTCATCACAGAGCCGTCTTTGACCTCAAGGTCTTTTCCGTGCTCGCCTTTTTTGATGAGGACTTTCACGCCGTTGTCTTGCGCTTTTTTGATTGTGTCCGAAGTCACGAACGCGCCGGTTGGGCTTCCGAGTTCTTTTGCTCTCATTGAAAGGAAAAGCTGGGTGTGCGCCTTGTGCGCTTTGTTCGAGTTCATGTTGTACGCGCATTTGACATCGACAACGCCTTGTTCGTTTGGAAGAAACGGCATAGTTCCGTCTTTGAGCGAGTTCTCGAACTCCTTTGAAAGAATGGCTGCCCTGTCGTATTTTGTAAGCGGTTTTTTGATTGCGGGCATTTCCACGACCGTACTCTCAAATTTTTCGAGAGTGACCGAATTGTTTGTGTCTGCCATAATTGGCCTCCTTTTGAGGCTGTAACAATATGAGCCGATTCCAGCCCCGTTTGATGTTTTTTAACAAAGCAACGCTTTGCATGAGCCTATATTACCATATCTTTGGATAAAAGTCAATAAAATTTTGGATAAAAGGCTTTAATATCTTTATTTTTTGTGTTATAATCAGGTTATGGCGTTCTATGCGAGGATTCCCATAAAGAAAAATTCGGACGAAGGTTGCTCCCTTTACCTAAACTCTCTTGTCACGGGAAAATGGCACGACAGCGAACGTGGCACGCTTTTGCGAGCGGAAGGCACGGGAATTGCGTTTTATTCCTACAGCAGTTATCGCCGTGCGTACATTTTTCGCGAGGCCTCAAAAACCGATGAGATTTTTCCGTTGCTTTCGGGAAAACTTCCTCTTGTCAGGGGAGATGTCAGAATTGTTTATTTTGCAGAAGGCAGGAGAATCGATGTCTTGAAATTCATCTGCCACAACATTGAAAAAAAATACGGCAAGGATTGCTACTTGTTTCCGATTTCATACTGGCTCAAGATTTCCGCTCTCGCCGACAAATTCGGCTACAAGAATTCAAAGCCTCAAAGAACGCTTCGGGCGGTAACATTGCTGACTGAAAAATACAAAAAACTGATGGGGGAAAGCGAATGAGAATTTACGGCGACATACTTTCCGCGCTAAAAATCGAGCAAGTTTTGCTTTTCAAAGATGGCGACGCGTTTGCTTGCGCTGTCATAGAGATAAACGGGAAAGGCTGGAATTTTAATTCTGATTCGCCGTTTCTTTCGGGCGAGGGAAAAATCAGAATTCGCTTCAATGGAAGCCGCCTCGCCTTTCGCGCCGAAATAAAGCAAGACAAGTCTGAAGAAAGCGGTAACGGAGGAGGATTTTCATATTTTGCGAAATTTCTGGAACTTGTAGAAGGAGAAAAAGAAGATGAAGAAGCGCTTTTTGAAGGGATTTCAAATATGGAAGGGCGCATTTCAGAATGGGATAAAAGGCACGAGGAGCGGTATGAAATTGGGCTTGACGAGCAAAAAATTTCCGCGCTTGGATTAAAACGCGCTGACCAAATAGTTTCTGACGGGCGTTTTCAATATCCTTGTGTGCTTAATGACGTTTCTTTTTCCGGCGCAAAAATCACCGCTGACGCAAAATCGTTCAAAAACGGAAGCGGAGTGTGTCTTTCTCTTTCGTTCGTCCGCCCGATAGAGTGCATTTCAATAATGGCAGAGGCGGTCGCTTCCCGCGTGTTGCCAGCAGGCGAGTCGAAAGTCGTTTCTGTCGTTTCGCTACATTTTTTAAATCCTGTTCCAATCGAATACAAAGAGCGTCTTTCAAATTTCATTGAAACCTTCAAAGGGGGCGAGGAATGATGCGCATTATACGAAGGGCGATTTCCATAATGACAAAGGTCGTGATTTTCTGCGTCGCCGCTGTTATCATGACGAAAATTCTTGCTTTCATAGCGGCGAAAATCGGTCTTGCTATCGCGGTCGTTGCTTCTTTAAGAAATTCTTTTTCTTCATTTTTGCCATAGCCTTCTTTTCCCTTTTGACAACAAAATAAATTGCGTGTATAATAGGAAGCCGTGAACGAACTGACAGAACTGACGGGCGTGGACGATTTTATCGCTCGTGTGTCAAAAAATTACAAGCCAAAGGAAAAGTTGGTTGAATTTTCCGACGACGATACTTACGCTTTGCGCGACTTGAAAAAAGCCATGAACGCAAAGTGTTTTAGCAAGTATCTTTCTTTTTTGGGAATCGCTCCAAATACGCAACATCGCCTGGCTCTATACCACTATGTTCATCGTTCTTATGATGTGCAAAGCAGCTATGTTTTTGCATTAAGAGAGAAAATCCAGCCGTCAAAATGGTATTTAAGAATTACAGAAGAATTGCCAGGTCCAGTTTCTTTCACGCCTAAATTCACAGAGGATGTTCTTTTTGAAAAGGAATCGGTCGCCCACACAAAAATTCGCGAGATGGCGAATCAGTATGGAGGAGCTTCCGCTCTTGCGTCAATGTATGGAGTGGAAGCTTCGGTGTTGAGAAATGCGATTTCGTGGCGAATTTTCAAGGGAACGAAGGAGAAAAGGCGTTTTCGGGCTTTGCCACAGACTTCCATTATCCGTGCTTTTATGAAAACAATTCACCCCGACCTTTGGTTCATTTATCCTGAAGAGCTTGAAGGCTGGAACCAAAGGAAAAATTCCCCGATTTTGGAAACCCTTGACAGCAATGTCCCGTATCTCATAAGCAAAAAATACGGGTTTTCGCTCGCCGAAGCCTCAAGGCTTTTTTCAGAATCAGAAACACGGAAAGCGATCGCGGGCAAAGCTGAGCAACTAAAGAGCGTTCCCGAATCCGCCGTCCTTGAAATTTGGGAAGCGGAGCGCATTGCGGGAAGCCCTGAAAAGTCGCCACGGTATCAGTTGCTTAAATAGCCGTAGGTGGAATCTCTTACGGCAGGGCAGTTTCTGATTTCTACTGCGACAAAAATAGTGTCAATTATTTCTTCGCCCGTAGAGGCATCATTGCTTTTTATGTTGATATTGCCAACAGGAATTGCTTGAGAAGTAAATGCTGGTATCTGTTTCCCATTTTCATTTTTGTAATACTGATAATTCTTTGTAACAAGGTTGGCAGTGTTATTGAGATAGGTCTTTTTCAGTCTTTCAAACATAGCTTTTTGTACTTGCGCGACTGCTTTTTGTTCTTTTTCCCAATCCTTTCCGCTTTGAGCATCATAAGCTGTTTGATATTCCGCTGATGTTTTATCGACTGCCATATCAGATTCTGTCAAGTCAAAATCATAAAGAAAATCACAACTGCCACCATTATAGTTAAAGTAGCCGTAATCACGGCTATGCGATAAGGTTATGTTCCATTCGGTTTTACCGTTAGAAACGATTTTTGTACCCTTGCCTCCATTGGTCGCGCCTACATGTTCGCTCTCATTGTTTGACACAAACTCGATGCTTTTAATATTGGGGTCGATGTCGCCGTTTTCTTTCGTTATCCTAAGCGTAATTGTTTCGCCATCGCCTAAAATCAAAAGCCGTTTGTCAAAATCAGAGCCGTCGCCAAGCGTAATTTTGTCTTCCTTGTAACTTGAAAAAGTCGTTTCGTATGACTTATTAGGATATGCGCTGACTTTCCTGTCTTTTATTGAGATTTGAGGCTCTTCCGAGAATATATTTATCCTGACATTTTGCGTATCACTTAAATTTGCTCCTGTGGCGTTGACTTTTATCGCGTCGCTAAAATATTCGCCTTTCGGCCTGACAAATCGTAAAGTTCCATAGCCACAATCATTTTCAAGCTCATCTTCATCGACTGGAGTTGTCCTTGTATGATTCGTTATTCTGTAGACCCCTTCAGAAACCTTTGTCGCTCCGTTCATTGAGAGCCTTAATCCGTTGTATTCGGGAATCGTGACTGTAATTGTCGCGTTTTTTGGCTTCACAAGATAATTTACGGCGAGATTCTCGGAAGTCGCTTCTTGATATGTCGCCGAAAGTTCGGGGTTTTCGATGTACAAGGAATTTGGCCGGCTATAATGGAAATTGTCTGGAAGCACTGTTGCGCCCGAGTACCATCTTTCGTAATCATTCTGTCCGTATTTTGTTTTGACTTTTCTCTGCGTCCAAGAATTCTTCGTGTACGCCTCGCAGTTTCGTTTTTCAATTTTTACAGTGATTGTTTTGTCAAGCACTTGTGCTGTTCCGCCTCTTTTTATTTTTATGGTAATTGTCCCTATCTCGCCGGATACGGCTCGATTCGTATCTTTGGAAATCGTCGGAGTAACGTAACGGTGCATAATTTGATTGAGCTTGATTTGCTCGCTTAGATCGCTGACTTTGAAAGCACCTATGTTCAAAAATTTCTTGATCTTGTCGTAGCCTACTGATTGCTTGTCCTGAGGACGGCAATACAGGAGATTGTCTTGCAATTCCCTTCCTGTTATGACATACGGGTTGCAGTCGACATAGGAAAGCGTTGCGTTGTCAATCCATTGCTCTTCAAGGTCCGTGCCGCTCCCGCCTCCTTCACGCCAATAAAGTTGCGACCTTTCCTTTTTGGTTTCCACGTTTCTGAATACGCCGTGAAGCTGACTCCAATATTGGTGCATTTTACAGCAAAACCAAGTGTTGTATGACCTATGTCTCGTCGTATGGTACCAATCAAAGTAATGGTTTTGAATGAAATCCGTCCTGCCGCCCTTTGCCATATCGTCAGGATGGTTTATCGTAAAGTTATTGCCTTGATAAAGGAGTTCCTTGGATACAAGCCAACTTTCCCAGTTTGCCAAATCCTTGTGGGTTTTGAAAAAGTCGTGCTCTTTTAAGCTGATGTTCGAGCCGTCATAATTGCAAGGAATGTCCTCGTAGTAGTCAAACATATGCGCGATTTTGTAAAATGTCGTGGAAGTCCCTGTCTGCGATTTTTCTTTGTCGCAGTATATCAAACCTGTCTTTGCATTATCTGAAAGTTTGCCGGATGCTTTTCCTGTAAAACTTCCATTTCCAAAAAACCGCTCTTTTAGCTCTTTACGAGATATTCTTTTTAGATTTTCATATTCCGATGGTTTGATTTTTTTATATTCAGAATTATTACTACCCACAGTGTTATTCCAATCTACAGTGATTTGATCTGAAGCATTGAGGTCTATGCTGTGATGCTTGTTGTTTATGGTAAAATAAAACAACACTTCTTCGCCGTCGCCCAAAGTCAAAGTTTCGTTTTTCCCGTCATGCTCGTCATAGCGTGAAAATGAACCCTCTTGAAATATTGGGTTAAGTGAAACATCATAATCCGAAAAGAAGCCTTGATAGCGCACGCTTTCTTTCACACTGTATCTGCCGTCTTTGTCTGTTGGAAGGTTGCCTTTTACGGTTATGTCACATTCGCCTTCTTTTACGGGAACGAGCGTTACTGTACATTTTCCTTTTATAATGTCGGGGCTGCCAGGCTCAGAATATGTTTCAGTGTATTTGCTTCCAATTTTTACGACATCTTCTTTGCTGCTTGCAATGTCCAGCACCAAATCGGAGGGGAAATAATGAATTTCAAATTTTTCTTCATTGAGAGTCAGATGGTTTTCGCCTGCAGCACCGTTTTTGTTGTTGTCTATGTACCCTCCAAGCGGCGCGCCGCTCTCAGCGCGAAGGTCGATTTCAACATTGTAATCTACGAAAACAGTGATTTTCGGAAGATTTGCGCTCGACGCTCCAACCATCGTTCCTGTGATTGTTCCTGCCGCCCCTCCTTGGTTTTCCACAAGTCCTGTTATGCGAAGCTGCTTTTTCACCGTATCATCCTCTATTGAGAAGTAATTCGTAACCGCTCCAGAAAGAGATGTCGATGATGTTGCAAATTGTGTAAACCAGTTTACCGTTGCGTTTGTTGGATTTGTTGTGTAGGAAACGGTTTCGGTATAGCCGGGAATTACGCGGATTGTTCCCGTCGAAATCGAAATTTCCGCGTTTGCCTTTACAATGATTACGCATATCGCACTTTTTCCGTTCGGGATTTTCGCGACAACTTGAGTTTGTCCTACTTCTTTGGGTATTACGGTGCAAGTTTTTCCTTTCGTTTTGCTCACAGAAACAATGTTCGCGCCGCCGATTTTTACCGCCGACCATTCGATTGTCTTATAGTCGCTTTCCGTCGCATTTGTCAATTCTGCGGTCAATGTAAACGAGCCGTCGTCTTTGTAAACCGTTTCAATGTTCGAGGAAAGCTCGATTCCAATTTCGCCTTTTTCTTCGACAATGAGCCAAATCGAAGACGAGACGCCAGTTTCCGCGTGGGTGCATCTTATTATATATTCGCCGCCTCTTTTTGCAGTGACATAACATTCAGGACCCGTCACTTCTTCCAAAAATTGTCCTGTTGCGGAAATCGAAATTCCCGCGTTCTTTTTTTGTTCCTCCGTCCATTTTCCGTCGGGGTCATAGCTTGAGTTTTTCTCTATCGTCCATTTTAATTTGTAGCGTTCGCTTTCCCCAATGCCGTCGCCTGAAACAATCGCCGCGAATGTCCTTGAGCTTCCCGCTTCCATTGTGATTATGGACTGTCCGAGAGAGACTGTGGGCAAAGACGGGTCTGGGACGCTCACCGAAACGAGCATTTCTGCCCTCGCGATTTCCGTGCCGTCGTTCAAAACCATTGTCGCCGTTATGTTCGCAGTCCCTTCCGCTATGCCGCACACCCACGCGACTTGCGACGAGCCTTGCGCGATGCAGACACTTTCGTTGGACGACGAGTATTTCACTTTGAAGCTTTCCTCCATCGCCGGCACTTGGAGCGAGAAGAAGTCGAGACTGTCGGTCGAAACTTTCGCCTGGCTTGCTGAAAAGGCGAATTTGTCGTAGCTTGAAACCATCACAAGAATGTCGCACTGTTTTTCGGCTTTCGGGTGTTTCACATGGATTTTTGTCGTTCCGCTTCTGCCTGTCGTGCTGACGGAGCATTGGCCTGCAACCGATGTCATTCCAATCAAGTTGTAGTCGTCCGCCCACCAAATGAAGTCTTGCGCGTCCGTAGCTTCTCCGTTCATAAGTTCCGCCGTTATGACGGTAAGGGAGGTGTCGTCGGGCTTGATTTTTATTATGCTTTGAGACGGTTTTATGTAAACGCCGTCTTTCGCGTCATCTTCGACCACTACAAGAATGGTTCGCGGGTATGAGTCGGGATAGCGCGAGTTTTTGACGGTGATTGTCGTAAGTCCTGTTTCCATAGCCTTGATGAAACACGATGAGCCGGAAGGGTTTGCGAGTGCGGTTCGGCTGGAACTCGAGGACCAGTTGAAGAACGCCGCGTCGCTTTCGCCCGCACCTCCAATCATTTCCGCCGTCACAGTTGCGCTTTTTCCTTTTTGAAGCGTTATGATTGACTCGCTTGAATTGATGTATGGGCGGGAAGAAGTCGCCGCCGAGTCAAGGACCACGACGATAATCTTGAGGGAATACGCGCAGTCGCTTCTGCTTACTTTCAAAGTCGTAGAGCCACTCTTGTTTGCACAAATCATCGCAGTCTCTCCGTTGTTCGCCACGACGCTTGCGGTCTTCACGTCGTCGCTTTCCCATTTCCACAAAGAGGGAGCCGCGTTCGCCGCGCCGTTTTCAAGCGAGACGGAGACGGCCGAATAGTCGCCCTCGACCAAGGTCAGGACGTTTGTTTTTGTCGTTATGTAAGGAATGTCGTTCGATGTCGCCGCCTTTTTCACTACAACGACAACTTCCGCGCCGTATTTCGCGTCATCGTGCGTTACCGTTATTTTGCAAACGCCCTGCGAGACGGGCCTTATGTAGCAAAAGTTTGAAAGCGCAGTGTACGAGACTTCCGCGACGCTTGTATCGTCGCTTTCAAATTTAAATCCGCGCGGCGTTCCTGCAGAGGCGTTTTCTTCCGTGTGGACAAGGCTCGCATAAAGCGTTTCCTCGTCCTGCCCTGCGAAAAGCTCCAAATTGCTTTTTTCAACCGTCACATAGCACACGTCCTCGTTTTTGTAGACATATTGGCTTCCGCACTTGATGAAAATTTCAAGGGTGTTTTCAGAAAGGGGATGCGTCACTGTCAAAATCGCGCTCGCGCTGTCGGAAAGGGCGGTCACGGAGGCGTTGTCGCCGTTCGCCGAAAGCTCAAAATCTTGGGTGTCGGAAATCGTCCAAACGGCATTTGACTTAAAGGTATCCCTTATGTTGTGCATTGTGACTGAAATCTCGGACGACGAGCCTTTTCTTTCAAGGTAAACCGTGTTTTGCGAAGTCGAAAGATAGCAAGCGGCGTCTTCGTTGACGACACCCTCCTGCTTCACAGTTATCGCGAAATTGACGGCCGCGCAGTCCGCGCACGACGCTCTGATAGTGGCCTTTCCTCCAGAAATGGCCGTCGCTTTCATGACGGTGTTGCTTTCGCTTTCAAGGGAAACGACGTTCTTGCCGCTCACGATTTCCCAGTTGATTTGCGGCTCGTTTTCAAAGCCTTCCGCCCAAAGATAAAGTCTTGCGCTTTGCCCTACATCAAGCGTTTCGTGCGCCATTGTCGTGTATATGGTCGGAGGAATGAGCGAATTCAAGTCGTCGTTCGTGTCGTAGCAAATGACGGCGAAAGTGACCGCGCTGTCGGCGTTCGGATGGCTTGCGGTCAAGTCGAATCTGCTTCCGCCGGAGCCTGAAGATGGAGCGGTTATCGCGCATTTGTTCCCGATTGCGGAAACTGTCGCGTTGCCGGAGTTCGGCGCGCTCCAAACAATCTCGCTCTCGTTTCCGTTTCCTTCAATGGCTATGTTCGCCTCTCCCGTTTCGCCGTTCTTCACTTTCACGACGGGGCTTCCTTTTAGCGACAAGTACGCTTTTTTGACAGACGCGCCGCCTTTTTTCGTCACGCGGACGGTTATTCTTGTCGGGTAAATCGCTTTCGGGTGGGAAACGTCGATGTATGCGGTTCCCTCTTTTAATGGCTCTATGACACAATAAGCGTCTTCAGAGTATGAGAGGCTTCTCGCGGATTTCGCTTTTCCCGTTCCGTTGAGCCATTTTATCACGTCGCCGCTTCCGTCCGACGCGCAGTGCGTCACTGTCCAAAGAACGTTCTTCGTATCGCCCGGAGCGCAGTCCGTAAGATAGGCGTTTACCCGCACGGCCTCGGAGCCTTCTTCAACCCTTATGTAGTTTTGGCTTGTCGTTATGTATGTCGTCGCGCTGGCCGCCTCGCTTGCAATATTGCGAACCAAAATGATTATCGTTCTTGAGCCAAGTCCGGGATAGGAAATGGTCGCCCTCGCAGAGCCGGTCTTTTTTCCAGAAAAAGTCGCCCAGTTGCCCGTCGTGGTTCCGTCGCCGTTCAAAAGTTCATAAGAAAGATATTCGTCGTAGCCCGAAGAAAATTCCCACGAAAGCTTCGACGCGTCAAATTCGCCGCTGTAGTTCTCAAGCGAAACGCTCACGCTCTTTTTCTCGTCGCCTGAAATTGTCACGGTTGTTTCCGACGGATTTATAAAGGCGGTCTCCGCATTTTCCACAATCCGAACAAGAATGTCGAGTTGGTACGAGGCGTAAGGATGGATGCAGCGGACGCAACATTCGCCAGTCGGCTTTTGCGCCCGGATCGTAACAAAATTTGACGACGCGCTTTCCACGACGCAAGGCGGATTGCTCGTCGCGCTTCCGTCGGCATTCACAACAGAGAAAGTGAAAGAATTTTCCCAGTCTGACGACGGAGGATTTTCTAGCGTTACGGTGAAGTTTGCCGCAGTGTCCTCGCTTGTGTTTATCGTTATGACATTGCTTTCGGTCGAAATGTAGGGGAACGTCGTGCCGTCGTTCGAGCAGTTCACAAGAACAGAATAGGAGTTCGCCGCCTTTTGATGGCGCGCCGTGACCCTCGCAAAGCCTTCGGTAATTCCCGTCACCCAGCAATAGTTTCCCTCGACAGAAATTCCTGCGACAGACGGCTTGTCTATAATCCAAGAAAATCCCGAAGTGTCGCCCGCCGTTCCGCCAAAAAGAGCCGCCGAGATTTTTTTCGTGCTTCCAGTGCTCACCTCGATGTAGTCTTCTGAAGCATAGACATAGGGATTCGTAATGGCGGCGGCGTACAAATCGTCTCCGACCGTGACAACGCAAGTCGTCGTCGCTCTTCCAGAGCGGGCGGTGAGCGTCGTTGTTCCGGGCTTTATCCCGGTGATGACCGCGCCGTAATTGTCGCATCTTGCCATAATGATGCTGTCGTCGAATGACCATTCGATGCTCGCGCTGTTTTGGTTGGCTGTCGCTTTCAGGTTCAGCGCGTCCATCTGCCCGACAAGAATTTCAGATTTTGCCTTGTCAAAAGAAAGTCCAATATCTTCTTGATGGTCATCTGTCATGCTTCCTATAAAGGAGCAACTTTGTAATGCTCCTGTTGCAGTCGCGCATATAAATCCTGCAAAAATTGTTGTTACAAGAGTTGCGAAAATTCCGTTTTTTTTTGATTTAAGACAATGTTTCATATTTTTCTCCTTGCGCTTTTCTTAAAAATTGGCGCATTTGTGCGCCAATTCATTTTTTTTCAGTCGTCGCCATCCGTGTCAAAGTCGTCAGGTTCAAAGTTCTTCACTTTTGGAGGCGGCTCTTCGCCCTCATCTTCGCCTGTGTAAGGCGCGTCCCATTCCTCAATTCCCACTCCCTCGTCGTCCGTCGCGTAAGACATTATGAAGTTCACAGGATTGAATTTAGGCTTTTCTTCCTCTGCCTTTTCTTTTTCCGCCTTCCGCTTTTCTCTTTCCGCCGCTTTTTCCGCACCTTCCCTTTGTTTTTTCTCTCTGTTCGCCTGCGAAGGAAGCCCAGCCGTTTCCATATCGATTTCCTCTTGCTTGTATGGCGCGGGAAATCCAGTTTTAACTTCGCCGGTCTCTTGGTTTTCAAAGAACACCTTCCAGTCAAAGCGGGGGTCGTCATAATAGGCGCATTTTTTCGCCATATAAGGTGGCGCGTTGCTCGTCAGAATGATGGCATCTGTGTATGGGAGTTTCGCAAGCTCGTCGGGATTTATCAAGTCGCGTGCGATTTCTTGGTTTGAAAGGTTCACGTTGTTGAGCGCGATCGCCATGCGGCTTCCAGAAACCGAAACATTGTCGTTCACGACGCTCTCTTTTCCAATCATTTTGCTGAACATTTCCGCGTCCTGCTCGACATCGGGCGCGTAGATGATTTTGTATCGGCAATGCGATATGAACGAGTTGTTCTGCCCGTAGATTTTGACAAGCTGCTGATAGTTCTGAATGACGATGAAAAACCGAAGTCCGTAGCCCGCAAGAATGCCCATTGAAGTTTCCAGGAACTTCATGTTGCCGAGCGTCGGAAACTCATCAAGCAAAAACAAAATCGGATGCCTCAATTTTTTCTCTTTTTCGCCCGCCCTGACTTCGCCGCTTGAGAATCTCCGCAAAATAAAGTCAATTATCAGCTGAAAAATCGGCATGATTCGGTCTATGTCGCCGAACGGAAGCGTAAGGTACAAGCTTATAGGCTCTTTCGAGTCGTAAAAGTCCTGCAATTTGAAGTCGCTCGCGCTCGTCACATTCTTGATGAACGGATCTCGGAACAAGTTGAGCTTTGACTGCACCGTCTGCATAATGTCGCTTCTGACCTTTCCGTGCTGCTGCTTCGCGCTCATCGCGACATCAAGCACGATTCCGTGAATGTGGTCGCTTACCTTTCCGTCTTTGTCGATGTGCTTGCTCGCAATCATTTCGTCGAGCAGTTCCTCGCCCGCTGGCGGCGGCTCGTCCGAGCCTTCCTGTTTTTCACCCGCGGCCGCCCGTGCGAAAATGCGAAGAATGCCCGCGATTGTCTTGTCTTCAGCCCCATAAATCGGCTCGAAAATTGGATTTCCGTTCTCGTCTTTGCCGACCTCTTCAACCGCCGAAAGAACATGGAAAATCACGCCCGTCAAAAGATCTCGCGCGTTGTTGTCGAAAAAGTCCGAATTGGAGTCGCCGCCTTTCTCACTCTTTTGAAAGATGTTCGTCAAAATCGTTCCGATGTCGCGGAAAGCGTTCTCGTTCAGCTCCACTTCCTCAAGCGGATTGAACCTTGCCGTCTCAAACTGAACGGGCGAAAATTTTATGACGCGGCTGAATTTCTTCCTGTAGCCCGCCGTCATATTGTAAAGCTCGCCCTTCGGGTCGAAAATTATCATCGACTCGCGGTACGATGTGCAAGTCGGGACTATGGAGCCGACGCCTTTTCCGCTTCGGGTGGGAGCGATCATCAATGTGTGGCTCGTTCCCGAATGACAGACAAGTGGCGCGGTCTTTTTCATTTTGAGCGCGAAGTTTCCTGCCTTGTTCACAATCGCCTCGGAATCCGCCTCGAACCGCTGTGCAAGCACGACACCGTGTTCCTCGCAAAGCCCGAATTTCTTCAAGTCCTTGACGGTCGCCCATCGCGCCGTGCCGTAAAGATTTTTCTTCTTGTTCAGAAAGTAGACCCTGACAATCGAAATCAACGCCCAAGTGAAAATCGCGAGCAGGGCGCAAACCGTTCCGGGAACGACCGCCTGTCCGGCCGCGTCCTGCACGGCCTTGTTGAGCGGATTCGTCATCATCGTGAGCGTCGTGACGAACGGATTGAAAATCGGGTAGCCTTTCGGCCAGATCAAGAACTTGTGCCGGAGAATGTAAATCGGAACGTCGCAAAAACGGGGGTCGTAGTTCATCATTTCCGCGAATTTTTGCGAGGCGAGGAATATTCCGACAAAAATGATAAGAACGGGGACTATAAGATTTGTAAGGTCGAAAAAAAGCTTTCTGCCCTTGTTTTTCGGGTCTCTCCGAAGGAATTCGTTCTTTTGTGCCATTTATTTTCCTCGTAAAAAAAATAAAAATGTCGGCACATAAAGACATCATAACACAAAAACAATTTTTTGTCAAACTCTTTGCATTGTTTTGAGACCTTTTATCCAATAGCGGCAAAAAAAATTAGCGCACGAATGCGCTAATAAAATCAATTTCGTTAGTTCTTCGCGAGCGTTGCGCTACTTGCGTTCACGCCGAAAATCATATAGACATAAGACTGTTCGCCCGAAACGACGACGTTCCCGCCGCTTTCGCTCAATGTAAAATCATTTGTTATTTCGATGTCGCCCGAACTTTGCGTTATCGTGAGTTTTTTGCCGTTGATTTTGTAGGTGTAGCTTGTCGCAGTTCCCGTTCCGCTTCCCGCCTTTTTCGTCATCGTTCCGTTGCTGAAAGACAGCGTTACATTCGCGGACGAGCCAGTTACGGAATACTCGCCTGAAAGAGTGATCGCGTCAGCGCCTTCATTGCCTTCGCCGCCACCGCCAAAGTGACCGGGAGAAGACGCTAGCCTATAATACGCGGGCGATCCGTCCTTGATGTCAAATGTGTGATATTCAAATTCTGCACGAACAAATTCACATGGATAGCCATAACCCTTGGGGCCAAAACTATAAAAATTATTACCGCCAGACCATTTTTCAAGGTTTTCGTTTAAATCATCTTGAGTACGAGCATCTACATACAACTGTTTTGTTTCCGTATTGAATTCAAAATAGTAAGACCATTCTGCAATGCTAAAACATTCCAACTGAGCAACATTGAGTTCAGATACATATTCCGTGCCTTTGCAGTTGATTTTACAGTACAGCGGAGGGAAATAAAAATCAAAACGAGGAAGGGTCATGCGACCTGAATAAGTTTTTCCGTCATCGCTTACATCAACATCATCAAATTCAAGATTTTCTTCGGCGGTCAGGCCGTATAAGGCGCGGTCTTCGATTCCAGAATACTCCGGCCTATCATAGTAATAATAATCCTCCAGAAGAGTAATGTCATTTTTGTCGTCTACATCAATTCTTCCAGTCTTGTTATTTCCCCATTCGTCTTTTTCTTCAAGCCTTATTAAAAAATGCAGCTGTTGCTCGTTGTCTCTATACAAAACATCATCGACTGTTACTTTTTCAGATTTCCAAAATTCCATCGCAAACTCTTTCGGGTCGGAATATTGCGCGTCTTTGTTTACAATGACTTTTCCGTCTTCTGTAAAATCGAGCGTGCATTTCGCGTTGGCTTCGTTTACAAACGAGAGTCCCCCGAGTGCTTTCATCAAACGCGCTTCGTTGGTGTCGGAAGCAACCGATGAGTTACCCCCCCCACCGAATTTCCGTCCCCATCTCCGCAAGAAAACGAGAAAAGACTTGACAACAACAAAACGACTAAAAGAAACGTGGATTTTTTGGCGGCAGAACTTTTATTCATACCAACCTCCTGAAATAAAGGGATAAAGTATTCATAAAAGACTTCTCAACCACTTTGATACTGAACTTGAATGAACACGACTGAAACAGGAACGGGATTTACACGCCTTCGGGTAGTTCCCAGGTACTTACATACCGCCCAGTCTTTCCAGCAGCTTTTAACTTTGACCATATTATGACAATTTCGGCACTCCTTGTCAATACCCCCTCATCCACTTTTTGAAAAATTTAATTAGCGCACGAATGCGCCAATTTCCTGTCCGTTCAAAAAATCACATCAATGTGACCGACGTTCGCTCGCGGCCTGTATTCGACGGCTCCAGCGACAGCGTCACCGCCCTGCCGACTATGCTTTCGTCGGGCTTTTTCCACAGGGGCACATACCACGCGCGGTTTTCCGCCTTGTTCTCCACGACAATCGCGTTGTTCCAAACGCCCTCGTCGTCCATGACATAGCGGAGCGTCACGACGCCTTGCGCCCTCGCGCCTTTCTTGTCCGGGAACGCGTCGGCCGAGAATCTTTCAAGAACGCTTTTTGAGACGTAGCGCAAGTCTTTCCGCGCCCGCAAGAACGTGTTGAAACGCCCGACGGCGCGAAGCGTTTTCTCCCAGTTCTTCTCAAGGCGATACACGGACGGCCTGTCCTTCCCGACCCTGGCCGCAAGCCCCATTTCCAAAAGCGTTTCAAGCCTCCGCCTCATCTCGTCGGTTTGGGCGGTGACAAGCGACTCCCATTCTTCGCCGCCGCCCGCTTGTCCCGGCGAAATCGCCCTCGCGGAATTCCTTATTCCCTCGTCGAGTCTTGTCCAGTATTTTGCGAGCGGAAGCCTGTTTTTCGCGGCTTGGATTTGAGCCTCCGTTCTTCGCCCGACGAGCTTCGTGCAGTCGTCCATCGCGAACGTCCGCGCCAGGTTTCTCACGACTTCTTTCGGGAACTTGATTTCCCTTCCCGTTCGGCGGTCGATTCCGTTTATCAGGATGTGCGCGTGGACGTGTCCCGTGTCCGTGTGGATTGCGGCGAGCCAAGAAAGCCTGAAGCCCGTCGCGACTTCGAGCCGCTTTATGAAAGAACGCGCCAAGGCTTTCATCGGAACATCTTGGCTTTCGGGCGACAGAATCCACTTGAAGTGCCTGCCCGACATCTCGCTTTCGTAGCGTTCAAGCTCGCCGTCGGGAACGACATCGTACTCGCCGTTGAACAGCCGCGGCTTTTCCTCCTCGGGAACTTCGTCCTTGTCTTTTTGTGGCATATACTTTCGCAGGAAGTTTTTGTGCAGGGACTTGTCGTCGCCGTAATACATTTTCGCGACGCACGGCTGCTTCCCTTCGCCCGCCCGACGCGCTTTCAATCCTTCGTCTTTTTTGCGCTTCTTTTTCGGAGGCGAGTTCAAAAGCCAAGCCATCTCGCGAAGGAGTTTGTTCATTTCTCTTGAAGCGTCGAGCGAGCGCGTTTTTTTGGGGACGCGCATTTTCTTGCCCCAAAAGTCGTAGTCGAGAGCCTCAACTCCGCTTTCCTTTTTCCCCATGCTTTTTCTCACAATGCCGCCTCCTAAAAAAGTGGGAACGCCGCAAAGAAATCAGCGCGCGAACGCGCCAATTTAAAACGGCTTCCGCAAAAAATGCGATTTGAAATTAAGGTCGGCACTGGAAATTCCGAGCGGAAGAACCGCCGGAAACAAAGGTTTCCCCGTTGAAATCCTAGCCCAAAAACCGAATTTTGTCAAATTTTCCGTCAAAAAAAGTGCCATACAAAGTGCCGCAAAAGTGCCGTATAAAAATGGCCGGGCATGGCACTCGGTATCATAGGTAAACAAAAAAAATACGGCACTTCCTTTATCTTGCCTATCGGTCAAAGATGAGATTTTTGTAAGGCACTTTTCGTTTGGCCAGGAAGTTGACAAAACATCTTTCTTCGTGCGATAATAATGGCGAAGCCTCTTGAACTGACAAGGACATCAAGATGCTGATACTTGCCGAAAAGCCTTCGGTCGCAAAATCATTCGCCGACGCGCTCGGAGCGAAGCGAACCCCGCTCGGATTTTACGAGACTGAAAACATCGCGATCACAAACTGCGTGGGCCATCTTTACGAACTTGCCAAACCCGAAGAGTACGACGCGGCGTATAAATTTTTCTCTTTCTCGAACCTGCCGATAATTCCCGAAAAGTGGCTCTACAGCAAAAATCCGAAAGCGGCAGCCCAAGCAAACCTTGTTACAAGACTCCTGAAAAAACATTCCGGCGACACCGTCTTGATCGCGACAGACGCCGACCGCGAGGGAGAAGTCATCGCCCGGATTGCCGTGCGGCAGGCGGGAATCCGCGACACTTCCAGCTTCACCCGCTTTTGGGTTTCCGAGGCCCTCACGAAAGAGACCGTACTCAACGGCATAAAAAGCGCAAGGCGATGGAGCGAATATGACGACCTCGCGAAAAGGGGATTCGCTCGGCAAAAGGCGGATTGGCTCGTGGGAATGAACCTTTCGCCGTTCGTCACGCTTTCTTCGGGCAACGGCGAAACGTTCCCTGTCGGACGGGTGCAGACGGCCGTCCTTGCGGCCGTCGCCCAACGCAACAACGAGGTCGCCGGCTTCAAGCCCGCGCCGTACAGCGAATGCGCCGCGCTCGTCGAGGACGGCGACGGCAACACTTTGGAAATGCTGCTCGTGAATCCTGAAACAAAAAAGACATCGTTTCCGAAAGACGACAAATACATTCAAGACGCGATCTTATTCTCGCGAAAAGACAAGGCGATAACAGTCGAGGCGGAAGTCGAGAGAAAATCATTGCGGCCGCCGTATCTTCTTGGCATCACGGAACTGCAACAGAGGGCGGCGAGCCTCCATGACTTTTCCTCGTCAAGGACTTTGGAGGCGGCGCAAAAATTATACGAGGAGCACAAATGCCTTTCGTATCCGCGCACTCCTTCGACAGTCATGGGCGACGACGATGTCGGTCTGTTCAAGGAGAAATTCGAGCTTCTCAAAGGAACCTCTGAAATTTCAAAGTACAGCGACGCGTCGCTCATAGACGGCGGAAACAAATTCATTTTCAATTCCAAAAAACTTGACAGCCACCACGCCCTCATCCCGCTTGACTTCCTCCCAAATGGCGCAAGCGACGACGAGCGGAAAATTTACGAAATCGTTTTAAAGTCGTTCTTCATGGCCTGCATGCCGCCGTGCATTTATGACGAAAAAAAGCTGACGATGAGAAACGGCGGATACGCCTACAAGGCGACCGTGAATTCCGTCGTGGAGGCGGGCTGGAAGGCAGCGGAAAAGGAAGGCGACGGGGATGACATCAAAAGGTTCTGCGAAAGGCGTTGCGCCTTGAAAGACGTGAAAGCCGTCGAGAAGATGACGCAGCCGAAAAAAGAGTTCACGGAAAGCGCCTTGCTCGCGTTCATGAAAAATCCGAAGGCGCAGGAGTCCGACGAAAAGCTCGTCGGACTTGGAACGAGCGCGACGAGAGCGTCCATAATCCAAAAACTTCAGGAACACGCATACCTTGTCAAGGACAAAAAGAAATTCTACGCGACGGGAAAAGGGCGGTTTTTGTTGAGGCAGCTTTTCAAAAGCGATCTGACGAAACGAATTGCGGGAATCGGGCAGACGACGGAGTGGGAAAGGAAGCTTGAGGAGGCTCCCGATGATTTCGAGGCGGAAATCAAGGACTACATAAGAAAGTGCGTCGCCGTGAAAGCGGATTTTGAAAAATACGAGCCGCCGTCCGTCGGGAAATGTCCGCTTTGTGGAAAAAATGTCGTCGAGCGAAAGGCGTTCTTTGGCTGCGCGGGATACGGCGGAACGCCGAAATGCGGTTTCGCGATTTGGAAGGCAATCTGCGGAGCGAGGATAAGTCCGTCCGATGCCGCAACGCTGCTTTCCGGCAAAACGACCGCGCCTAAAAAAATGAAAAGCAAGGCAGGAAAAGAGTTTAGCGCAGGCTTGAAAATGAACGCCGAAACAGGAAAAATCGACTTTGTTTTTGAGAAGCCGAATCGGACACCCGGAAGTAAAGGAAGGAGCGAAAAATGGACATAAAGATTGTTGAACAGGAAAACCAACTTTTGCTGGAGCAAGACGGCGACATTGTTTTCATCGAATATGAGGACGCGCCGTTTCTCGCCTCGAAAATCAACGAAATCTGCGCACGGCGAAAAATGAAATCTTCTGAAGCAAGCAAAGAAAAATGATTGCAGTGATTTGGCAGAGAAATTAGCAAATGAGTTGGCAACATCGCCGTAATGTTATGGCGATAGCCAGGGGGAGGCAAGTTATGGGATATTGCAGATATTGTGGAGCGGAAATTTCATACAAGCGAACGTCGAACGAAAGATGGATGCCGTGCGATGCGATTACGGGCGAGCCGCATTTTTGCAAAAAAGACGACGAAAAAATCACGGAAAAAAGCGGGCTTACCCCTTGCAAAATCTGCGGAAAGCCGACGTTCATTCAACAAAACGGACGCGCAAAAACCACCTTCGACTATTCGACGCTTCTTCCGCACAAATGCAACAAAGCCGACATAACTCGTTTCGCAAAATACCAACAACGGCAGTTGAAAGAAACAATGACCGAAAAAGCCCAAAAAGAAAAATACACACGCACCAAAAAACATTGCAATTGCAAAAAAAGTTGATTTCAGCAACAACAAATAAAAACGATTTCGTCTGCGATCCAGCAAGCGGAAGTTACTCAGTTTTTGAGGCTCTTGTCAAATCAAAATACATATGTAACAATTTCCTTAAAGAATTAGCCTAAAAAAATTTAAGGAACTGGAAAAATGGAAAATCAACTCTCACAAGCGGCTCTTTACAAAAAGAGCCTCGTCTTGCGCTGTCTTAACGGGGAAATGACGACCCGACAGGCGGCGATGGAAAGCGGCTTTGTTCAACGGACAATTCAAAAGCTTATTGCCCGTTACAAAAAAATCGGTGACACGGCTTTAGTTCACGGCAATATGAGAAAGAAAAAGACTTCTCCCGAATTGGAGGCAAAGCGGAAAAAAGTGGAGGACATCTTTTTGAACACTCGCGTGAACGGCAAAAATCCATTCGACGACATAACTTACTCGATGACAAAAGTCATTCTCGAAGAAGAATTTAATATTAAAGTCGGCAGGACTTGGCTCATAAAAGTCCTTAATGAACTCGGATACAAAACTCCGATAAGGCACAGACTTTCAAAAAAGGAAGCGTCGCTTTGGCGGGAGCGAATGTTGCATAAAGGCGAGCTTGTGCAAGGAGACGGAACAATTTTCGCTTGGTTTAAGGACGGGGTAAAGTATTGCATACAAGGTTTTGTCGATGACGCAACAGGCGAGCCGTATCTTTATATGACGAAGCACGAATGTCTTTTGGGATATGTTGAGGCATTCAGAATTATGGCGAAAACAGAAGGAATCCCAATGGCGATTTATCCTGACAGGGCGGGTGTTTTCTTCGTGAACAACAGGAAAATTGACGACGGCAAGAAACACCTGACGCAGTTCGGAGTAATGATGGAAAACATGGGAGTTGACATGTTCCCTGCGCATAGTCCTGAGGCAAAAGGACGCATCGAGCGATTTTGGGAAACAATCAAGCACAGACTTCCAAATTTGTTTGTTTTGAAAGGAATCGACACCGTTGAAAAAGCGAACGATTTTTTGCGAAGCGAATTTCCGAAATTGTGGCGAAAATGGTTTCCCGTAACCCCCGCAAGCGACGAGACGTTTTTTGTTAAAGCCGACATGAGCGAAGTTAGCAAAATCTTAAAAGCAACATTTCCTGGCAAAGTTGACAGAGGTGGAATTTTTCTCCTCAAAGGCTACAAATTTTTCTGTCCTGAACTTTACGGAAAAAACATTCTTATTTCCTTGAACGAAAAAGAGGGGCTTTGGGTTGAGGATATGAACAATCCGAACAAGCGTTACATTCCGCGCCTCGTGGAGACGGACACGTCGGGCAATATGCCGTTTGTGATGAAAGATTTGATTGACCGAACATTCTTGAAAAACGCAAAGCCAAGATTTCGAGAAGTTTACATCGACATAGATGATGTTGTGCTTTCGCAAATCAAACGCAAAAAAACAGCCGTCGCATGACATAAAGGGCAGCAACAAAAAGAAGCCCACATTAAAACCCGCTAAAAAAGCGGGCTAAAAGTGTTTTAAATTACCCTCCAAAAATCACAAAAAAATACATATTTTCTCAAAAATTTTCCGGGAAAACTACAACTTTGCAAAAATTTCAAAATTTTCACAAAGAAACCAAAAAAATTTGAAAAAAAAACACGCGAATAATTAAAAAGGTATTGACAGAAAAAAACAGATGAAAAGCAATTATTTTCCGCGAAATCCAAGTTAGTTTCCAAAGTAAACAAACTAACTTTGGCGGTTTTTCCGCAGGAATTTTCAAAAACTGATTCGTATGGAGAGTTTCATACCTCGATGCTCTGCGTCGAAGTATGTTGATTTTCGCAAATAGTGCATGGACATCTTCCCAAAACTCAAATTTTGGTGTATAATTTCATCAGAAAATTCAGCAGGAATTTTAATTTTTATGGAAAAAAGCGAAATCAAAAAAAACAATTCTCAAAAAGCGAGCGATGATTTGCCTCGGATAAAAAATTATCCATTGTATTTTTGGCGCGTTTTCAGGAAACTTTTCGTGATGGCGTTTTTCGGAATCGGAACGCTTATTGTCGTGATTTTGGTTTTTCCGATTATGAGGCTTGTGGTTCGCGATGGCAAAAAATTCCGAAAGGGCGGACATCATTTCATTTCGTGCGTTTTGGAATTCTACATCCATTTGATGTCTTGGGTGAGAATCTGCGAATTCAACATCAGCAAAGAAGATTTGAAAATCCTGCGCAATCTGAAAAGCAGCGTGATAATCGCGAACCATCCTTCGCTTTTGGACGTGATTTACATTTTGGCTTTTGTGCGCGACGCAGACTGCATTGTCAAAGCCGCGCTCAAAAAAAGCTGGGTGGGCGGCGTCGTCAGGGCGTTGTACATTTCAAACAATGTCGATTTCAAAATCATGGAAGACGAATGCGTGGCGGCATTGAAAGCCGGCGGCAATTTGATTATTTTTCCGGAAGGAACTCGCTCGCTGCCAAATGAAATGAATCAATTCAAAAAAGGCGCGGCAAGAATCGCGCTCGCGGCAAACGCTGCCGTTCAGCCGATTTTCATTGGAGGAAACCGAAAGTACGGCTTGGGAAAAGGCGAGCCGATGTGGAAAGTAAATCCATCAGAGTGTTACAAATATGAATTTACGGTTTTGGAAAAAATCAATGTCGAAAAATATTCGTCTTTGGGAGAAACGCTTGCCGCAAAACATTTGACGGAAGATATGCGCGAAACGCTTGAAAAAAATGCAATTCTTACATAGAACAAAAAAATTGTTTGGTTATGGAAGTATGATAAAAGCCACACAAATGGCATGACTTTTATCAAGTATGCAAATAGGTTTGCCTATTTGCAACAAAAGTGAGCAACACAAATTTTATCATATACTTGAGCGCGTCGCAACAAGTTGCTTAACGCACACATTAAAAAGTCAATGCGAAATTCGCAATCTTTCAGATTGCTTACGAATTTTTTCAAAAACTCGCCTATTTTATTGCCCGCTTGCGCAGGCGAAATTAAGTTCCTCGGAAATTGTCATTTTCGGCGGACTGAATTTTTAGAAAGTTTAAACTTAGCGTCAAAAATGTTGCCGCTAAGTTTAACTCGAGTTTTCTGCGAAAACTCGTTTATCTGATGCAACTTCTCACTCCGTTGCGAAGTTGCATTTTCAAATAGCAAAAAACTTGAAAGTTTTTTGCTATTTGAAAATTAAGGAACGTTTGATTTTCATCCCCCGCAATTTCCGCATCCGCCACCACAACCGCCCGCGCAGCCTTCGCCATCGCCGCAGTTTCCTCCGCAACCCCTTCCGCACGAACAGCCGCCTCCACATCCGCCGATGTAAACCGTGCCGGCTTCGATTTGCTCCGCGCTCGCATCAGAAACGGATTTTACTTCCACGTCAAAATAAAGCGTCTTGCCCGCAAGCTCGTGATTGCCGTCAATCGTGATTTTGTAGTCGGAAATTTTCGAGACGCGAACCATTACCGGACCAGCGTTCGACTGCGCGTAAAACTGCATTCCGATTTTTATTTCGCCATTCACCTCGAATTGGCTTCGAGGCACATCGAGCACGAGCTGCGGATTTATTTCGCCGTAGCCCTCTTCCGGCGGAATCACCGCGCTGAATTTCTCGCCGGGATTTTTTCCTTCCAAAATTTTTTCAAGCCCCGGAATCAAATTTCCATGTCCATGCAAATATTCAAGCGGGCTTCCTGAATTCGCAGAAGAATCGATGACATTTCCAGCCTCGTCTTTTAGCGAATATTCAATCGCGACAATTTTATCCTTTTCAACTTTCATTCAAAAACCTCTCTCATTTGCGGCAAAGCAAAAAACGTACGTTAAAAATCTGCGCGAGATTTTCCGACAAGCTTTCAGCGAAGCCATTTCAAATTGAATTTCTTTAAAAACTAAAATTCAAAATCGCCCATCGGCGTGTCGTTCACGACCTCGCTCACTTCCGGGCACGCGTCCTTCAAATATTGCTCCACACCCATTTTCAGCGTCATCGTAGCCATCGGGCACGAACCGCACGCGCCGAGCAATTTCAAGTGGACACGCTTTTCGTCGTCAATCGAAATGAATTCCATGTCGCCGCCGTCCGCCTGCAATTGCGGCCGAAACATTTCCAACGCTTCTTTTACCTTCGCCTCAAGTTCTTCCATAAAAAATCTCCCATAAAAAGTCAAGAAGAAAGTTTGAACTTTATTCTTGACTTTTTAATGTGCGCGATAAGCAACTTGTTGCGACGCGCACAAGTATATAAGCAAGTTTGCAACGCAAACTTGTCATGATAAAAATGCCGCGCTATTTCAGCGGCGTTTTTATCATATCTCCTTATATAAAGATAATAAAAATTTCACGAAAAATGAAATTCGCATTCCAGCCTGTTTCAATTTTACAAATCATGCCACCAAATTGATTTTGCATTCAGAATGAAAAACCAATGGAAGAGGAAACGTTGGACTTTGTCCATTCAGTTCGAGCAATTCAGGAACCACAAAACGCACCCGCTCAATGAGCGCATCAAACGAGCCACTTTCTAAAGTAAGCCCTGGAATGTCGTCGCTGGTCGCAATCCAAACCTCGCCTTTTTCATCCCAAACCATATTAACATTATAATTCATTTCTTTCACCCCAATCTTTCCAATTTCCTGTGCAATTCAAATATCCGCGTGTGAACATAATGGTCAAGCGTGTGCTTTTCCGCCATGCCGAGAATTTCGCCGTCATCGCTGACAATCGGAATCGCTTCCGTGTCGTATTCGTCGAACATTTTGTATGTATCCGGCAAACTGTCGTCCGGAGAGCAAGTCACGAACGGAGAATCCATCACGTCCATCGCCAAAACGCTTTCCGCCATCTCACCAAACTGAAGCGTCTCCTTTATGTGCTCAAGCGAAATTATTCCGATTAAATTTCCGTCGGTAGATTTCACGGCGTAATTCAAATTATTGTGGTGGCAAAACGAATCCAAAATCGAACTGGTCGTGTCGGTTTCCAAAACAATTGCCGGAGATGTCGCGCTGCAAATCTTTTCCGTTCCCCACATCACGTCGCTCAATTTGGAATTTTTCTTAATGTCTTCTTCGGTGACATTGAGTCCGACTTCGCCCGCCTTTGTCACGCCGTACTTTACGAAAATCGGTCCTACGAGCTGGACGATAAAAGTCGTCGCCGTGATTATCAAAAGAATTTGCGGGCCGACAGAATTCGGAAAATCATTTCCCGCCGCAATCGAAAGTCCAATCGCCACGCCTGCCTGCGAAAGCAAGCAGAACGGCAAATATTTTCGCACGGTTGCCGGAGCCTTCGTGACAAGCGCGCCGAGCATCGAGCCGAGAGCCTTTCCGAAAGTTCTGCCGAGCACATAGATTATCGCGAGCGCGCCCAAATACGGCGTGATAATCCAAATGTCAAGCTTCGCTCCGACGAGCACGAAGAACAAAACATAAACCGGCGGCGTGAATTTTTCCACGAGCGTAAAAACCGGCAGAGTTTTTTTCGGCGCGAAATTCACCATGAAAAATCCGAGCGACATCGCGCAAAGAATGTTGTCCAAATTCAGCGTCATCGAAATTCCCGTGCACAAAAAAAGGCTGCCCAACGCAAACGAAAGAATCCTGCCTTCCTCCGTCATGATGTTGTGAATTATCATTCCCAAAAGAATCCCGAAAACGCCGCCCAGCAAAATCGAGCCGAAAATTTCCTTTGCAATCATCAGCAATTGAATTCCGAAAGAAACCGAATTGCCGTCCAAAAGCGGTGCGGAAATCGTGTTCGCCACCGCGTACAAAATCAGCGCGACGGCATCATCCATCGCGACAATTCCATAAACAATTGTCGTCAGCGGTCCGCGCGTCCGATACTCCGCCAAAACGTCAGTCGTCGCAGCGGGAGCGGTGGCGGAACAAATCGCGCCCAAAATCAAGCCAAGCGAAATCGACAAATTTAAATTCTTCGTAACGACAAGCGAAACCGCAAAAATTATTCCGCCTACAATGAAAAACGGAGTAATCGCCTCGAACAAAAGAATTCCCACGAATTGCTTTCCGTATTTTTTGACGACGTTCAATTTCAATTCGCCGCCGACCAAAAAACCAATCATCGAAAGCGCGACGGTGCTTATCGGATTCAACGCGGCAATCGTGTCTTTTCCCAAAATCTGAAATCCCGAAGAGCCGATTACGATTCCGATGACGATGTAACCGACGACTTGCGGAATTTTAAACTTTTTGAAAATGCGCCCGCCAAGCGCGCCGAAAAACATAATCACGCCGAGCAACAAAACAAGTTCCGTCGCGTGCAAAGAATTAAAATGCAAATTGCTCGGAAGCAAGTCCGAAAAAGGATCGTTCATAATTTTCCTCAAAATGCGCGGGCAAAATCGCGCCGCCAATTTATTGAATTATATCGCAAAATTTGCTTTATGAAAAGTGCAAACGAAAAAAAACACGACGATTATAAAATCAACAAGCCTCGACGCAAAGCCTCAGGGTATGAAACTCTCCGCACGAATCACATCATTTCGCCGACCACATCACACGGATTCAAGCCATCGTACAGCCAGGCATACATAGCCGCCGCAGAAATGACACGCCGTCCGTAATCGCGCGTCTCGGCAAAAGGCAGCGTCTCCAAAAACAAATCGCTCGAAATTTTTCCTTGCGTATCGAATTGAATTTTCGAAGTCCGAATCCAGCGGCGCACATTCGTAAGGCCGGCATTGTAAGCAAAAAGTGCCAAGATTTTTGAGTCATCCAAACGCGACATCAGATTCGAAAGATAGTATGTTCCGAACCTCACATTTGTAGCAGAATCGTTCAAATCATAATTTTGCACTTTCAAACGCGCCGCGCAATCCGCCGCCGTACTTTCCATAAGCTGCGTCAAACCGACCGCGCCGGCATGGCTTTGCGCCTGCACCTCAAAAAAACTTTCCGTGCGGACGAGCGCGTACATGACATAGTCGTCCATTTCAAATTCGGCGCAGGCGGCGTTTATTTCTTCAGAAAAATCTTGAGGATAAAGAAGCAAAAAAACTTCGCGCGAAATTTTTCCTTTGTGGACATTTACCGTTCGGGAAATCATTCTTAGGCTTTTTGAATAACAATTGTTTTTACCATCGTCAAGTTCGCGCAAAAAAGCGGAAAGTTTCGCCGCAGTTTCAATGTCTATAATATATTTGTCCTGTTCAAAAAATCTCAGCCATTCGTCGTAAATATTTTCCCAAAATCCAAAATCAGCATAGCCGAGCAAAAGCCTTCGCGCGGAAAGAATTTTTTCATCGAGTGCATTTTCTTCATCGACTTGACTTGATTCAAATTCCTTGCCGAAAAACAAATCGTTGACTTGCTCCACGGAAAATCCAAGCCGCTTTGCCGCCAAAAATTTATAATACGCATAAGTGCCAGTCTGACATTCCGCCGCGACAGTAAACAAAGTTTCGATTTGATTGTCGTCGCCTTCAACGAATTCTTCCTGAATCATACGCGCGGAAAGATATGCGAATTTTGAAACTGTCACAGGACTTGCATAATCTTTTACAATCGAATAAATTTCAGGAAAAGGATTCCACTTTCCGCCGGAAAACAAGAGCACGCAAAGCGAGTCGAAAAAATCATCAAAGTAATCCGCGTCGTTCCAAGTCGCGCAATATTTTTTCAAACCGGCGACCGCCTCCTCAATCGAGATTTTCAAGCAAGCCTGCAAATAATACCAAAGAGCCTGATCATATTCCCTTTCATCGGCGGCATAAGGAATCGCCGCCTCAAATTGTTTGAGCGCGCGCCGCCTGTAATTGTCATTTTTGTTGTAGAGCAGGCCAGAATAAATCAGAGAATAATATTTCATCTTTGCATCCGGAAAATTTTCATCGGCGGCAAGTTCGACAAAAAATTCCGCGTTCGCAATATTGTCTTTGCTGCCATTCACGCAAGCCCGCCCGATATCCGCAATCAATTGATAAGTCAAAGGAACGGCTTTGCGCGCAATCGTCAAATCGCGAATTTCATCGAGCATTTCATAAGCGGCGTTGTAGTTGCCGCGATAGAGCGCGATTCTAAATTGCTGTACAGAACTCAAGGCAAGCGAAAATCCAGAAATTATTCCATCCGAATTCGCGTCGCCAAACAAAACTTCTTCAAGCTCATCGTGCGCGTTTTCCCTGTAAAAATTATAATGGTCGGGAGAAATGCGCCTTTGCGTAAACCAATCGTAAATCGTTTGCTCCAAGCGCGCGTCCTTTTTCTTTGCCATGAGGTCGAGCCGCAACCTTACAAGTTCGCCGCTCGCCTGCGACAAATCAAGCCCTTCGGTCACATCAAGCGCAAGGGCGAATTCTTTTTCCTGAACGAGAATCTTGCACGCAAAAAGTTTTGCGTCATCATCGTCATATTTTTCCACAAGTTCCGAACAAAGTTTTATTTTTTCCTGGACATTTCCCAAAAGCACAAGCTGCTCGAAACTTTTTCGCGCCGGATAATACGAACCTTTCTGCGAGCATCGCGTAAATTTTTTTTTGGCTTTTTCAAAATCTTTTTTTCCCAAAGCCTCCAATCCAAAAAAATAATGGACATCTTCTCCATATTTTTTTTCCAAAGAATTTTCGCCCTGCGTGCAGCCAAAAGAAAACGAGAAAATCAAGATGACAAAAATAAAAGTCAGTTTTTTTAATCGACTAAACATCATTCTTCCGTTATTTTTTAATAATGAAAAAGTTTCAACTTTTTCATTATTAAAAAACGCGATTTTGCAATGAAATGAAAAATCGCAGTAAATAACGAGTTTTCGTAAGAAAACTCGAAGTTAAACTTGTCGCGCCATTTTAGCGACAAGTTTAAAACTCCGTTAAATTTTTAACAGTGAAGAAAATGTCAACTTTCTTCACTGTTAAAAAAGCAACTTCGCAACGGAGTGAAAAGTTGCAATAAATAAGCGAGTTTTTGAAAAAACTCGTGTTAAAACTTGGCACGCCATTTTAGTACCAAGTTTTAACGTCCGTTGTAAATTAATTAACGTCTGGTATCTTGATATAAGTTCCGGCGACAATATAGTTTGGATTTTTTATGTTATTGTACTTTGCGATTTTCGGATAAAGCCACGGATTTTTATAATACGTCGCCGACAAATCCCAAAGCGTATCGCCCCATTTTATCTTGTACGAAATTTCCCGCGCCTGATGTTCCGGCTCTTTATACGGCAAATCAGGAACGACAAGTTCCGCTTGCGGAATCACGACAACTTCATCTTCTTTCGCGGCGGGCACAATCGGGATTTGAATTTCTTCAGTTTTCGGAGCGGACGGCGGCGGAAGTTGCGTCACTTCTTGCGCAGGCTCGGCTTGCGTGTCATCGTTTTGCGAAAGAAACAGATTGAATTTTGAAGGAATTATAAACAAAAGCGAAAGCACCGCGAGAATGCAAATCAACGCGCATACAAGGCAAATCACCACAGGCCATTTTTGCGTCTTCTCATCTTCATCGCTCTCATCGGTAAAATTTTCATCGTCGGCAAAAGGGTCGTCATCTTTGGTAAAATCCAAGTCTGGCAAATCGCCAAAGCCTCCGCCGCCATTTATGCTTTCGCCAAAATCAGGCATTTCAAAATCCGTGTCGGAAAAATCAAGCTTGTCTTCGGCAGCCCCGAACGCTTCCTGTATTTCACTTTTCGGCGGCGCGGAATTTTCAGCGGCCGATTCAGGAAAAATATTCTCGTCAAAGTCAGGCAAATTCAAATCCGGCAAATCGGCATCTTGCGCCGCGCCATCATCAATGTCCGGCAGCGGTTCTTCATCTAGCATCGCGCCTCCATCGATGTCTGACAAAGGCTCTTCGTCCGGCAAAGGAAAATCGTCATTCGCAGATTCCTCAATGCGCGCTTTTTCTGTCGCATGGCTTTCTTCCATGGCAGTTTCTTCCGCCACAGGGGTTTCTTCAAGTGCAACGGGAGGCTCTTCAAAAGTCGTCTCATCTGACAAGGCTTCTTCGGGCAAAGCCATTTCCTCAGGTAGCGCATTTTCGTCGTCAAGAACATCGCCGCCCAACGCGGGCACATCTTCTTCAAAAGATTCTGTTTTCGCCGAGGCATTTTCTTCGGGAATGGCATCTTCTTCAGAAAGCGCGGCTTCTTTCTGCAATGCCTCTTCCTCCGGCAAACCGGCTTCTTCCGTCGCGCCATCATCGATATCCGCCAACGGTTCTTCATCTAGCAAAGGAAAATCTGTGCCTGCAGATTCTTCAGCGTGCGCTTCTTCCGCCACAGAGGTTTCCATCACGGCATTTTCTTCTGCCGCACGGTTTTCCTCCATAACATTTTCTTCCTTCGTAACAGGAGTTTCCGCCAACGCACTTTCTTCGGGCATAATCTCTTCTTCAATGACAGGGGCAGGAGGCTCTTCGATTTCAGAAAGCGTGATGCCCTCCGATGCGTTGATTTCTTCCGCCGCGCCAAGCAAACCTTTTCCCGTGCCAGGATTTTTATCATTTCCGAGCATATCCGAAAGCAGCGTAACAGAAGTTTTCGCTTCTTGACCAGTTTCAGAATCAACGAGTTCAGCAGAAAGCCGCCCTTCATCGTCAAGCCCCAAACTCAGTCCTATAGTCGGCGCGCCGTTCGGCTGCTTTTTCAAATTGGAAATTTTCAAAGTATCGATATATTCCGCATCTTCCATTGAGGAAGTCTCGCTGCTGTACAAACCGACTTTGACAGTTGTCTGATTGTCTTTTACAGTCGTGACGTTCAAATTTTTTTTTGTCGCAGCGCCCTCTTCCAAAATTGGATAAAAAGAACCATCAGCCAATTTTATGCCGATTTTTTTCATAAAAACAACTCCTGTTTAATTTTTAACAGCGCATTATAATTATATCACAAATTTTAATTTATGTATAGAAAAAAGTTTCAACTTCCGAAATTGTCGCAAGCGCAGTTTCACAACGAAGCGATTCGCCATGATTGCGTAGCGTGAAGTTTCAAGCGAAAACAAAAAATATTACCTTACTCTTTTATTCAACTCGTTGATTGCTGATTGCATAATTCTATCAAAAATAATATAATAATATATGAAAGCAAACAGATGGCAAGACAAATAGGCAATATGTTCATAACTTGCCATACTCCACATTATTATAATATATTGCAATTTTTTTTGCAGTTCAAGTATATACCTGTAGACACTCGGGGTATAATATGAAAATTCTAATTACTGGCGGCACTGTTTTTGTGAGTAAATTTATAGCGGAATATTTAGCCCAAGGCAACGAAGTTTACGTTTTAAATCGTAACACAAAGCGGCAGTTACCTTACGTTAAGCTTATCGAGTGCGACCGTAAAAATAGTAACGGCAAATTGAGAGGCTTGCGATTTGATACCGTTATCGACGTTACCGCCTACACCGCCGACGATATTAATATATTGCTTGACAACCTTGAAAGCTTTGACAATTACATAATGATAAGTTCAAGCGCAGTTTACCCCGAAACTCTTGAACTTCCGTTTAAAGAAAGCGACAACTGCGGAAGAAATAAATTTTGGGGAGATTACGGTACAAATAAAATTGCCGCGGAAAAAGTGCTGTTAGAAAGAGTTCCGCACGCTTATGCTATACGACCGCCCTACCTCTACGGCGAGTACAACAACATTTACCGCGAAGCCTTTGTGTTTGATTGCGCAGAAAGAAATGCACCATTTTACCTGCCGAAAGACGGCTCGATGCGGTTGCAATTTTTTCATGTATATGATTTATGCCGCTTTATTGAAAAATTAATATTGTTACAACCAAAACAAAGGATTTTCAATGTTGGCAATTTCCCCATCTCAATCAAAGACTGGGTAGTAAAATGCTATAAAGCAGTCGGCAAAACTCCTGAATTTATAAGCGTAACGCCTGATATTGAACAGCGAAATTACTTCCCTTTTTATAATTACGAATATATGCTTGACGTTACTTCGCAAAACGAAATTATGCCCGAACTTTTACCGCTCGATAACGGATTGCGCCGAGCCTATGATTGGTATAAAACCAATAAAAATGAAGTCAAAGCAAAGAGGTATTTTGAATATATCGAAAACCGTTCACTGTGAAAGTGCGTCGCTTCGTCTAGCCGCCCAAATACGCTTCCTTTACCGCCGAATCGTTCGCCAAATCCGAGGCGAGTCCTTCCTTGGAAATTTTTCCTGTCTCCAAAACATAAGCGCGGTTTGAAATGGAAAGTGCCTTGAACGCGTTTTGTTCCACGAGCAAAACCGTAGTTCCCGCCTCGTTGATTTTCTGCACGATTTCAAAAATTTCGTCCACAAGAATCGGAGCGAGTCCCATGCTCGGCTCGTCGAGCAAAAGCAATTTCGGGCTTGACATGAGCGCGCGTCCCATCGCGAGCATTTGCAATTCGCCGCCCGAAAGCGTTCCCGAAATCTGACCCAAGCGTTCTTTGAGGCGCGGAAAAAGTTCGAACACTTTTTGCATGTCGCGCTTTATCCCATCTTTGTCATTGCGAGTGAACGCGCCCATTTCCAAATTGTCGCGGACGGAAAGATTCAAAAAAATGCGGCGGCCTTCCGGCACTTGAATCAATTTTTTTCGGACAATCGCGTCAGGCGCAAGATGAGTGATGTCCTCGCCTTCAAACAAAATTTTTCCGGCGCGCTTTTTTATGATGTTCGAAATGGCGTGAAGCGTCGTAGTCTTGCCCGCGCCATTCGAGCCAATGAGGGAAATTATTTCGCCTTGCTCCACATGAAAACTGACATTGCGCAGCGCGTTTATCGCGCCGTAAGAAACTTCCAGATTTTCCACTTGCAACATAATTCTTTCCTTATATTTCCAGAAATAAAAAAAGTCATCATTCCGAGTGAATGCCTTCTTCTCTTTCCCGTAAAACTCGTCTCAATATCAATTAATGACTATATAATTATTAATTGTTCACTGTTAATTGCCGAGGTACGCTTTTATCACCTGCGGATTCGACTTGATTTCCTCGGGCGCGCCTTGAGCTATTTTCCGCCCATAATCCAAAACCATAATGCGTTCGCAGATTCCCATCACAAGGCGCATGTCGTGTTCGATGAGCAAAATCGTCAAATTGAATTCCTTTCTGATGAACGCGATAAGATTCATCAAATCTTCGGTTTCCTGTCCGTTCATTCCGGCGGCCGGCTCGTCAAGCAAAAGAAGTTTCGGGCCGGAAGCGAGCGCGCGCACGATTTCCAATTTTCGCTGTTCGCCGTAAGGCAAGTTTTTCGCGAGTTCGTCTTTCTTCGAATCGATTTTGAAAATCGAAAGAAGCTGCTCGGATTTTTCCTGCATCCATTTTTCATCCTGCTTGAATTTCGGCAAACGGAAAACCACATCCAAAGGACTTGCATGGCGCGAATTGTGGAGCGCGACTTTCACATTGTCGGCGACGGAAAGCGACGAAAAAAGACGAATGTTTTGAAAAGTCCGCGCGATTCCCATTCGGCTGTGCCCGGCGGGATTCACCTTGTTCATCACGCGCACTTTGCCGCTTTTGTCCCAAAAATTTATCTGCCCCTCGGTGGGAGTATAAACTCCGCTCAACATATTGAACACGGTCGTCTTTCCCGCGCCGTTCGGTCCGATAAGTCCGACGAGTTCGCCCGCAAAAAGTTCGCAGTTGAATTCGTTTACCGCGCGAAGTCCGCCGAACGTTATCGAAACATTGTTGGCTTGAAGCACCATTTCTCTATTCATAATTTCCCCTTCATTCCGCCGCGGACTTTTTCCTTTTCAAAAATTCCGCCGCCTTGTCCCATGCGCGCACGAACGACGCTTCCTTCGTTCCGAGCAATCCTTGCGGACGGAAAATCATCACGACAATGAGAACGAGCGGATAGAAAAGCAGTCGGTAATTTTGCAAGAAGCGCAAAAATTCCTGCAAATAAGTGAGCACATAAGACGCAAGCACGCTTCCGGTCGTCGAACCCATTCCGCCAAGCACGACGAAAATCAAATAGTCGATGCTTTTCGTAAATCCCGCCTGATCAGGCTTGATAAATCCGATAAGACAAACGTAAAGCGCGCCGCCCACTCCCGCCACGAACGATGCGAGCACGAATCCCGTCATCTTGTAGCGGAAAACGCTGATTCCACTTGAATTGGCGGCAATCTCGTCCTCACGCACGGCAAGAATCGCGCGACCGTAACTCGAACGGATGAAATTCTGCACCAGCGCGATGAGCACGACGAGCGTTCCAGTTATCGCGGCAAACGCCACCGCTGAATTGAAAACCATAATCGTGTTGAATTGGATTCCGTTCGGGCCGCCGGTCCATTGCTTGAGATTCACGAGGACGACTCGAATTATTTCGCCGAACGCAAGCGTCACGATGGCAAGATAATCGCCTTCAAGCCTGAGCGTCGGAAACCCAATCAAAAATCCGAAAAACGCCGTTATTATCGCGGCGAAAATGATCGCGAGCGCGAGCGGAAAATGCGCGTTTTGGCAAAGCAAAATCGTCGCATAGCCGCCGATCGCCATAAAACCCGCCTGCCCCAAAGAAAGCTGTCCAGTTATTCCGCAAATTATGTTCACGCTCAAAGCCATTATCGCGTTGATTCCGGCGAGCGTAAAAATCTGCGCCGTGTATGCGTTGAGAACGCCGAGCGCAATCAAAGCCGTCGGAATCGCCACCGCCACAATTCCAAGTGAAAAGAGAATCAGCGTGTTTCTAACATCCTTCTTCATAAAAACTCCAATTTCAAAATCCAATCCTAATTTCAAATAAAAAAACTCGCAAGCCTTCGGCTTGCTTACGAGTTTCCGTTTGCTCGCCAAAAGGCTCGCAATTTCGCTTTGCAAAAACCACGAAAACTCGCATGTTTTGTCATTGCGAGTGGAGTGAATATCCTTTTCATTTTCCTGCAAAACTCGAAGTTCGGACTTTCCAACTATTCACTATTAAATATTCATTGTTCACTAAAAGTTTAATCGCTTGCGATTAAACTTTTATGATTCGCTTCTTTCCCAAAAGTCCCGTCGGGCGCACGAGCAAAATCAAAATCAGAATGCCGAATGAAATCGCGTCCGCATATTGGCTCGGACCGTAACCCTTTGTCATCGTTTCCGCGATGCCCAAAATTATTCCGCCAATCATCGCCCCGGGAATCGAGCCGATGCCGCCGAGCACCGCCGCCACGAACGCCTTGAGACCCGGCATATATCCCATCATCGGATCTATCTGCGGATACGCGCTCGCATACAAAACGCCGCCCGCGCCCGCAAGCACCGAGCCAATCGCGAAAGTTACGGCAATCGTCTTATTTACATTTATTCCCATAAGGCTCGAAGCCACAGGATCAAAACTTACCGAGCGCATCGCCTTTCCCGTCTTCGTGTGATTTACCAAAAGATGAAGCGCCACCATCAAAACAATGCTCACGATTATGACGAAAAGTTTTATTCCCGCAATCGAAAATTGTCCGAACTGAATCACACCCATATTTGGCGTGATGAACTGCCGCGGATCGGGACCTGCGAAAGGAAGCACTCGCATCAAATTCTGCAAAATCAATTCCACAGCAATCGCCGTAATCAGAGAATTGAGGCGCGGAGCATTCCGAAGCGGACGGTACGCCAACCTTTCAATCAAGATTCCCAAAAGCCCGCAAAAAACCATCGCCGCGAAAAACGCCAGCGCGAAACTCGGCACGCTCGCTCCGAACGCGCAAAGCACAAAATATCCAGCATATGCGCCCATCATCATAATGTCGCCGTGCGCGAAATTGATGAGCGTGACAATTCCGTAAACCATCGTATAGCCGAGCGCGATCAAAGCGTAAATGCTACCCAGCGAAAATCCGTTTATAAATTGCTGAAAAAACAAAGAAGCCGCGTTCACAACACCTCCAAAAAAACAAAACGATTTTCAACGATGAAGTCGAAAATTGTGAATTTAATTTAAAGCCCGCGCAAGTTTTTGTGCTTTTTGTAAAACAAAAAATGCGAGCCTCACGAGCAAACAAAAACTCGTAAGCAATCCGCAGAATTGCGACTTGTAACGCAACTTGCAGACAAAAAGTCCGACAATATTTCTAGCGGGCTTTTTGGCATTCCTCCAATAATTAAAAAAGCACCTACCCAAACAAGGATAAGTGCCTCTTTGCACTGAGCAATTATAAAATATTTACGCGATTTTGACAAGAGGGTACGCAGATGAAGCGCGCATTTCCACTTCCCTGCGTTCACCTTATTTGAGGCGCATTTCGCCAAACTTACGGATTTACCGTAGTCTTGTACGCCACATTCAAATTGTCGTCCGCGTCGCGAATCATTTGCAGCATTACCGCCGCTTTGATTGGATTGCGCTTTTCATCGAAGCGGAGACGTCCGGTAACATAGTCGCCGTCGATATTTTCAAGCGCGTCGCGCACCGCCGAAGCCTCGTCCGTACCCGCCTTCAAAATCGAATCGCGGAGCAAATACACGGAATCATAGCCCAAAGCCGCGAATGAATTCGGGTCTTTGCGATATCTGTCGCGGAAAGACTTGACGAATTTCTGCACCGCAGGACTGTCAGAGTCCGTGGCGTAGTGATTCGAATAATATCCGTTCAAAACCTCGTCGCCGGCGTTCGCGGTGAGTCCGTCCCATCCGTCCGCGCCTACAAGCGGAATCGTAATCCCTTGCGCGCGAGCCTGTTTCGCGATGAGCGCGACCGTACCATAATAATCCGGCAGATAGAGCACATCGGGAGCGGCGTTCTTTATTTTCGTGAGCTGCGCGTTGAAATCCTTGTCGTTCGTGGCATAAGACTCTTTCGCGACAATCGTTCCGCCCAAATCGCTGAACGTCTTTTCGAAATTTTCCGTCAATCCCACGGAATAATCATTGCCGATGTCGTAAAGAATCGCCGCCTTTTTCGCGCCCAAAGTTTCAATTGAAAATTTTCCGCCGACCGTTCCCTGGAAAGGATCGATAAAGCACGCGCGGAAAATGTAGTTGCCAGCGTCGGTGATGTCCGTCGCAGTGGCGGCCGGCGCAATCTGCAAGACTTTCATCGCCTGCGCGCGCTGTGTCATCGCTTTGGTACAACCCGAAGTGAGCGAGCCGATTATCAGTTTCACGCCATCTTTCGTGGTGAGCTTTTGGAAAGCGTTGACGCTTTTGTCAGGATTGCCCTCGTCGTCTTCGCTGATGAGGACAATCTGCCTTCCATTCACTCCGCCCGCCGCATTGATTTCGTCAATAGCCAAATCAATGCCGTTCTTGCATTCCACGCCATAGACTGAAACGCCGCCCGTAAGCGGGAAAACGCCGCCAATCTTTATGCTTTCAGAATCTTTCTTCGAGCAACCCACCGCGCAGAAAATCGCGGCGAGCGCAAAAACTGACAAAACAAACTTTTTCATGTCAGCCTCCACATTATGCGCTTGCTTCCGCAGCAGGAGTCGCTTTTGGAGCTTTTCTGGCTTCGTTCTTAAAATGACCTTTGCAGAACTTGCAAATTTTCACTTTATTCCCGTCAAGCTCATAGTCGTATATAATTTTTATTCCAGTGGTCTTGCACACAGGACAGGTGCCACGTCCGTGATTAGGAGTCTTGCGCAAGCCAACTCCACGGTGCGATTTAGACATATTATTCCTCCATCAACCTATTTTTTGGCTTTTTCCTTTTCGCCAGCCTTTTCTTTTCTGGCGGCTTTCTTCGCTTCCTTGTCCTCGAGCTTGTAGTCCACCAACTCAAGTATGGCGACATCGGCCGCATCGCCTTGTCGGAATCCCAATTTGAGAATTCGAGTATATCCGCCCGGACGATCTTTCATGCGAGGAGCGATGTCGGTGAAAAGTTTGTTCAAAACTCTTTCATCCGAAATATATCTCGCGACTTGTCGGCGATTATGAACACTGTCCACTTTGGCGCGAGTAATAAGCTTTTCGGCCTTGCTTCGTGCCGCCTTTGCCTTCGCCTTGGTAGTAGTAATGCGTTCAAACCTAAAAAGAGATGTTACCATATTGCGCAACATCGCCCGTCTGTGCGAATGAGTGCGTGAAAGCGCGTTAAAACCCGACTTATGATTCATCTGATTCTTCCTTCTTCTTTGTTAAATTAACAGCATCCCTAAGGTAGCTGTAGTCCGTCATACCTAAAGAAAGGTTCCATTCGTGGAGCTTTTCTTTGATTTCCGTAAGACTTTTCTTGCCAAAATTTCTGGTCTTGGCAATATCGTCTTCCGTTTTTCTTGTCAATTCTCCGATTGTGCGGATGTTCGCGTTTTTCAAACAGTTTGAAGAACGCACGGACAATTCCAATTCTTCTACCGGAGTGTTCAACAAGGCGCGCACTTGCTCGTTGTCCTCATTGAAATCGCCGTCCATAGAAGAGCCGCTGTCATCAAAATTAATGAATACGCTGAAATGCTCTTTTGCAATCTTCGCCGCCTCAGCCAAAGCATCCGCCGGCGTAATTGAACCGTCCGTCCAAATTTCCAAAAAGAGTTTGTCGTAGTCATTTCTTTGACCTACACGGTATGGCTCGATGGAATACTTCACCTTTTTTACAGGGCTGAAAATCGCGTCCATCGGAATCGCGCCCACAACTTCAATATAGTTGCTGTTCGTTTCCGCAGGAACATAGCCGCGTCCCAAATCCACCTGAATTTCGACATCAAGCTTCGCGCCTTCCATCATTGTAAACAAAAGCACGTCGCGAGACATCACTTCAAGCTGCCCCGCTTTCGCAAGGTCATTGCTGGTCACCTTTCCAGGACCTTTGAATTCGTAGAAAAGGGTATCCTGCTCAAGGTCGCCCTCAAGCTTCAGCCGCAGCATTTTCAGAGTATTCAAAATTTCCAAAGTGTCTTCGGATACATTCGGTATCGCTTCAAACTCGCTGGAAATCACATGTGGCACATCATTTGCATCATAAGAAGTAATGCGAACGGACGTTACGGCATAGCCCTGAATTGAAGAAAGCAGTACGCGGCGTAATGTATTTCCCACCGTCGTACCGAATCCCGGCTCAAAAGGAGCGGCCGAGAATTCTCCGTGGTCGGTACTCTCCGTATCTAGATGCTCAAATGTTATACTTTTGGGTCTTTGAAAGCCCTTAAGCAAATTTTTACGAGCCATTTGAACTCCTTAATTATTTAGAATAGTATTCAACCACGAGCTGCTCTTTTACATCGAAATCGATGTCGCTTCTAGCAGGCAACGCGATAACCTTACCCGAAAAATTGTCCTTGTCGCATTCGAGCCAAACCGGAACTTTGCGCTCCTCGATTCTTGCCACCAATTTCTTTATGGAAGAAGAAGCCTTGCTCTTTTCGCAGAAAGCGACCACATCGCCCACTTTGACTTCATAAGACGAAATGCTCACTTTCTTCCCGTTAACCATGACGTGTCCGTGGCTTACCAATTGCTTGGCCTCGTCGCGGGTTTTCGCCAATCCCAAGCGGAAAACAACATTGTCCAACCGCAATTCCAACATCTGCAAAAGTACTTCGCCTGTAACGCCCGATTTTCGCGCGGCCTTTTCATAGCAAAGCCTGAATTGACGCTCAAGCACTCCATAGATGAATCGGAGCTTTTGCTTTTCCATCAATTGCAGAGAATATTCGGAACGCTTTTTGCGAGTTTCTTTTTTCGTTCGCTTGCTCACCTTGCCATATCCCATTACGAGCGGGTTTATGCCCAAGGCGCGACATCTTTTTAACAAAGGCTCTTGTGTTTTTGCCATTTATATCTCCCATAAAAAGTCAAGAAAAAAGCCTGAACTTTTGATTGACTTTTTGTTGATCCACAAGTTTCCAACGGAAACTTGTCATGATAAAAAAACAGACACTCTTTTCGGCCCGTCTTTTATCATACCTCCTTGTTACATACGGCGCGTTTTGCGCGGGCGACATCCGTTGTGCGGAATCGGAGTCACATCGGAAATCGACTTGACTTTAAGTCCTGCGTTGCCAATGGCACGCACGGCGTTTTCGCGTCCCATTCCTGGTCCTTTTACGAAAACATGAACTTCACGCAAGCCATAGGAAACGGCTTTTTGAACCGCGCTCTCCGCGACAGTCTGCGCTGCGAACGGAGTCGATTTCTTCGCGCCTTTAAAGCCCAAGCCGCCGCTCGAAGCCCAAGAAAGCGCGTTGCCGTTTAAATCCGTAACAGTAACAATAGTGTTGTTGAAAGAAGCCTGAATGTACACATTTCCTTCGTATACGCTCTTCTTTTCCTTTTTCTTCGTTTTCTTTACTGTAGCCAATTAAATCACCTCCGCCTTATGCTTTCTTCTTGTTCGCAACGGTCTTCTTCTTGCCCTTGCGAGTCCTGGAATTCGTGCGAGTACGCTGACCGCGAACGGGAAGTCCTTTGCGGTGGCGCAGGCCTCGGTAGCTGCCAATGTCGATAAGACGCTTGATGTTCAAGCCGATTTCCGATCGGAGACGACCTTCCACCTTGTATTCTGTGTCGATGATTTCGCGAAGGCGATTGAGCTCTTCGGAAGGCAAATCATTAATCGGAGTGTCCGGATTAACATTCGCTTCCTTGCAAATTTTCATCGCCGAAGAACGTCCTATTCCATAGATATACGTCAAAGCGATATTAACATGTTTGTTAGGGATGTCAACTCCCGCAATTCGAGCCATCTATTACTCCTTTCAACCTTGCTTCTGCTTGTGCTTTGGATTCACGCAAATGATGCGGACAATGCCGTTGCGCTTTATGACCTTGCACTTGTCGCAGATAGGCTTTACGCTGGTTCGTACTTTCATAAAAGTCCCCCTTGATGTAGTATAAATCGAAAGCGTATTATACCACATTTGTCCAATTTTAGTCTAGACCTTCGCACCAAATTTCTAAAGATTTCTGGAACGAATCCTGCCCTTTTTCATAAGTCCGTCCTGTTTGTGCATTCTCAAAAGGGCTTCGATTTGGCTCATCGTATCAAGGTCCACTCCAACCATAATTATCAGCGAAGTTCCGCCCATCAGCATTGCCACCGACTGCGGGAAACTGAAGATTTTTTGGATGAGTGTCGGCAACACAGCGATTGCCGCCAAGAACAAAGAGCCTGGCAAAACAAGCCGATTCAAAATCTTTTGCAGATATTCTTCGGTCTTGTCTGTCCTTACGCCGGGAATGGAGCCGCCGTTTTCGCGAATTTGCTTTGCGATTTCTGTGGGGTTATGTGTCACCTGTGTGTAGAAATATGCAAAGAAAATTATAAGGACAACCAACAAAATATTGTACCAAATTCCCATCGGATTCAAAAACACAGCCAACTTTTGAACCCATCGCGCAGCGCCGGAGTTGCTCGCCACTGAAGAAATGAGCTGCAAGGGAAGTTGCAAAAACGATGATGCAAAAATCAAAGGAATCACGTTCGACGGATTCACTTTAAATGGAATGTAAGTGTTTTGTCCGCCGTACATTTTTCTGCCCACGACACGTTTGGCATAATGGACAGGAATTTTTCGTTCGCCTGATTCTTCATAGACGACCACGGCGACTATTCCTACGAAAAGAATCAACGCCACAATTACGAACACGATGTTCAATTCACCGGCACGGACGCTTTCGGCAAGTTCGACAACCGCGCTTGGCATTCGCGCCACGATTCCCGCGAAAATCATAATCGAGATTCCGTTTCCGATTCCTCGCGCGGTGATTTGATCGCCAAGCCAAACCGTTATCATGGAACCAGTCGTCACCGTGAGCATTGCCAGCAATTTGAACGCGACTTCATTGTTGAGCGAAATCACGCCGATATTTTTGGCGTAGACAGTTACGGCGAACGACTGAATCAAGCACACGAAAATCGTGCCCACTCTTGTCCACATCTGCATTTTCTGCTGACCGCCCTCTTCCATCACCATCCTTTTTAATGAAGGAAAAATGATGAGGACGAGCTGCATGATGATTTGCGTGGAAATGTAAGGCATCACTCCGAGCATGAACACGGAAAAATTCGAGAACGCGCCGCCAACGAAAAAGTCCATATAACTTGCGAAAGCGTTGTTGTTCTGCTGCGCGAGCGTGTTGAAATATTCGAACAACGCGACGGCATCCACGCCGGGAATCGTCAAAACGCATCCCAGCCTGTAGAGCGCCAACACAGCAAAAGTGAACAAAATGCGGCTGCGGAGTTCTCCAACTTTGAAAATGTTGCCGATTGTACTCATTTAATCCGCCTTAGTCTTTTTTCTGCGTTTTTTTGGTCTTTTCGACCAAAGTTACAGAGCCGCCAGCTTTTTCGATTTTCGCCTTCGCCGATTCGGAAATCTTGTCTGCAACCACGGTTACTTTTTTGGTGATTTCGCCGTCGCCGAGGATTTTGATGGGAAGCGACTTGGATTTCGCCAACCCTTTTTCCTTGAGACTCTTTTTGTCAACTGTTTCGCCGTCCGCAAATTTCTTTTCGATGTCGACAAGATTCACGATGGCGAATTCTTCCTTAAACGGATAGTTCGAAAATCCTCGCTGCGCAATGCGACGGAAAAGCGGCATTTGGCCGCCTTCAAATCCTACATACGGCTGCCTTTTTCCAGAACGCGACTGCTGGCCTTTGTTTCCGCGTCCGGCGGTCGTTCCCAATCCTGAGGACGAGCCGCGTCCGACGCGCTTTGGCTTTTTGTTTGCTCCGCGAGGCGCGTGCAAAATTGGATTGTATTCTTCTGCCATTACTGAATCTCCTCAACTTTTACAAGATGCGCCACAGACGCGACCATTCCGCGGACAGAAGAATTGTCCTCCTGCACGACAGAAGAACTGATTTTCTTCAAGCCCAAACTTCGCACTGTGGCGCGCTTGGCGGGCTTTTGTCCGATTGTGCTTCTTACAAGTGTAATCTTGAGTTTCGCCATCGATTACCCCCACATCTCGTTCAGAGACTTTCCTCTGTTTTTGGCGACAACGCCGGCATCAAGCAAATGCTCGATAGCGTCGAAAGTGGCGCGCACGACGTTCACCGATGCGCTAGAGCCGAGGGACTTTGAAATTATGTCCGTAGCTCCGGCAGCATCCATAATCGCGCGAACAGGTCCGCCCGCGATGATTCCCGTACCAGCGCGAGCCGGCTTGAGCAAAACTTCGGAACTCTTGAATTTTCCGATGATGTCATGCGGAATCGTGCCATTTTTAATCGGCATTTTCACGAGGCTTTTCTTCGCCTTGTCAATGCTTTTTTTGATGGCTTCCGTCACATCGTTCGCCTTGCCAAAACCATAGCCGACGCGACCTTTTTTGTCGCCGACTACGCTGAGCGCGGCAAAAGACATTCGGCGACCGCCTTTTACGGTTTTAGAGGTTCTGTTCAGAGTAACGAGTTTTTCGATAAACTCTTTTTCTCTTGGCTCTCTGTCTTTGTCAAAATTTTTCTGGCGTTCCATAGCTTCTCCTAGAACTGAATGCCCGCTTTGCGAGCGCCATCGGCAAGGGCCTTGACAACACCATGATAAAGATAACCGTTGCGGTCGAATACTATTGTAGTAATATTCTTTTCTTTAAGGCGCGCGCCCATCGCTTCACCAAGTTTTGCCGCGTCAGCCACCGTGGGCTTGAGTGAGGCAAAATCCTTTTCCATAGTTGAAATGGCGGCAAGAGTTTTTCCTTCGTCGTCATTCACCACCTGAACATAGAGGTTCTTGTTGCTGCGGTAAACCGTCATACGCGGACGTTCCGCCGTGCCGTAGACAGTCTTGCGAATGTGAACCTTTCTGTGAAGGCGTTTTCTTTGTTTGTCGTTAAGTTTCTTAAACATAATCGCCCCACCTTATTTAACGCCAGTCTTTCCGACTTTGCGTCTGATAATTTCTGTTTCGTAGCGAATACCCTTGCCCTTATACGGCTCAGGCTTTCTCAACTTCCGAATCTGCGCACAGAATTCGCCAACCTGCTGCTTGTCGATTCCGCTCACTGTAACACGTCCGTTCGGGTCAGTGGCGACCGAAAGTCCCTTGGGAATCACGGCGATAAAATCCGTGGAATATCCAAGGTTCATCACAAGCTCTTCGCCCTTGACTTCCGCACGATAGCCGACGCCCGTTATGATGAGCGACTTTGAAAATCCCGCTGAAACGCCAGTCACCATATTGTTGATGAGCGCGCGGTACAAACCGTGGTCGGCGTTCGCCTGACGGCTCGTGTTTTTTGTCTTGACGATGATTTCGCCGTTTTCAAAAGACACTTCGACATTCGGGCTGAAAGTCTGGCTCAATTCGCCTTTCGGACCTTTTACGCTGATTGCGTTTCCGTTGATTGTTACGTTTACGCCCGCAGGAACGGCCACGGGAAGCTTTCCAACTTTAGACATTTTTTCCTCCCGTTACCAAACTTTGCAGACCAATTCGCCGCCGACCATTTTTTCCGTGGCTTTTTTGCCAGTCGTTACTCCAGAAGACGTCGAAACAATCACTGAACCGTATCCGTTGTGGACGCGGGGCAGATCCTTATACCCTGAATAAATTCGGCGACCAGGCGTGGAGATTTTTTCCAAACCGTGAATCACCGGATTGTTCATATCGTCATATTTGAGGAAAATGCGGATGACATTTCTTCCTTCTTCCTGAACTTTCTTGAAGTTTTTGATGTAGCCTTCAGTTTTCAGGATTTTTACAATTTCCAATTTCAATTTTGACGCGGGAATATCCACTTTTTCGTGGCGGGCCCTCGTCGCATTGCGGATTTTTGTAAGCATATCTGCTACGGGATCTGAAACACTCATTTTTCTTCTCCTACCCTACCAACTTGACTTTGTTACGCCGGGTAACAAACCTTCACTCGCATACTTGCGGAAGCAAATGCGGCACATCTTGAACTTGCGCAGATAGCCTCGCGGACGACCGCAAATCTGACACCTATTGTACTGCCTTGTCTTGTACTTCGGTGTGCGCTGCGCCTTGATTATCATCGATTTCTTAGCCATAACTCCTCGCTTACTTTCTGAACGGCATATTGAACTTGGTGAGCAAAGCGCGAGCCTCGCTGTCAGTTCTTGCACTCGTTACGATAGTAACATTCATTCCGGCGATTTTCGTGATTTTGTCGAAGTCGATTTCCGGAAAAATGATTTGCTCCGTAATTCCCAGTGAGAAATTTCCGTGTCCGTCAAAACCAGTGGCTTTGATTCCGCGGAAATCCTTGACGCGCGGCAACGCGACGTTGATGAGACGGTCCAAAAATTCATACATAATTGTCCCGCGCAACGTCACCATCGCGCCAATTTCTGCGCCCGCTCGGAGTTTAAAGTTGGCAATGCTTTTCTTTGCCTTCGTCTTGACCGCTTTCTGTCCCGTGATTTGTGTCAGGTCAGCAACTGCGGCATCAAGAAGTTTCTTATTTCCGAGAGCCTCGCCCACACCCATGCTTACCACAATTTTTTTCACTTGCGGAATCTGCATGGGAGTCTTGTAGCCCATCTCCTTGAAGAGTTCGGGCGCGATAGTTTCTTTGTAGACTTTCTTAAGCCGGGGTACATAATTTGCCATTACAACGCTTCTCCACATTTGCGGCAGACACGGATTTTCTTGTCGCCGTCAAACTTATAACCGATTCTGACTGGGCGGTTGCATTTTTTGCAGACAATGCCCACTTTTGAAACATGAAGCGGCGCTTCGATTTCGATGATTCCACCTTGATCCTGCTGACTGCGCCTCTTCACGGCTTTTTTCACAAGATTCAAGCCCGACACGATTACCGCATCTTTTTTGGTAACCATGCGGACGATTTCACCCTGCTTGCCTTTGTCTTTTCCGGAAAGCACTTGGACTGTATCGCCCTTGTGAATCTTGTATTTCTTTTTTCCAACGTTCACGTTCTTAATCATACAATGCTCCTTACAAAACTTCCGGCGCAAGCGAAATAATCTTCATGAAATCTTTTTCACGAAGTTCGCGGGCGACAGGTCCGAAAATGCGCTTGCCGACGGGATTTTTCGAATCGTCAACGATGACGCAAGCGTTGTCGTCAAATCGGATGTAAGTTCCATCCGGGCGGCGATATTCTTTTGCCTGACGAACGATGACAGCCTTTTTTATCGCGCCCTTTTTGATTGTCGAAGTGGGAATCGCGTCCTTTACAGCCACCACAACGATGTCGCCGATGCCAGCATAGCGGCGGTGAGTTCCGCCGAGCACCTTGATGCACTGGGCAATCTTGGCGCCCGAGTTGTCGGCTACTGTCATACAAGTTTGCATTTGAATCATAACCTAAACTCCTTACTTCGCGCGTTCGATGATTTGCACGAGACGCCAACACTTGTCTTTGCTAAGCGGACGACATTCAACAATTTTTACCGTATCGCCAATGTGCGCCTCATTCCTTTCGTCGTGAGCCTTGCACTTTTTGGTTCTGGAAACATATTTCTTGTAAAGCGGATCCATTCGTTTTGTTGAAATCGAAACGACAATGGTCTTGTCCATTTTGTCGCTCGTTACGATTCCAACATAAGTACGCTTGCCACTTTTAGCCTTTTCCTGTGTTTCTGCCATGTGTCAACTCCTACTTGTTGCCCGCGGCGGCCTCGAATTTCTTGGCGAGATCGCGCTGGTGGATAAACGTGTTCAGTCGAGCAATTTCCTTGCGCATCACGCGTTTTTCCATTGGATTGTCTACATGGGAAAGAACCATTTTGAATCTAAACTCCATGTATTTTTTCTTGAGCTCATCGCGGCGCGAAACCAATTCGGAATAAGACAGTTCCTGATAGTTGGTCTTTTTCTTTTTGTCTGCCATCTTATTCCTCCTAGTCCTGCGTCGGGCGGTAGGCAACTTTTGTTACCACCGGCAACTTGCTGGCGGCAAGACGAAGCGCCTGCTCCGCCAACTTGATGTCAACACCGCCAACTTCAAACAAAATCATTCCGGGCTTGAGATTGGCCGCCCAAAATTCCGGCGCGCCCTTTCCCTTTCCCATGCGAGTTTCAGCCGGCTTTTTTGAAATCGGCTTGTCGGGAAAAACTCGAATCCAAACCTTGCCTTTGCGTTCAAGCTTTCTGTTGATGGCGACACGGCACGCTTCGATTACGCGAGCGTTGAGCCATGTCGATTCCATCGCAACAAGAGCTATATCGCCAAAGTCAACGTGATTATCGCGCGTAGCAAAACCATGTGCCCTACCGCGCTGCACTTTTCGGTGCATTACTCTTTTTGGTGCGAGAGGCATCGTCTAACTCCTTGCCTTTGCGACAGTATCTTTCGCCCGACTTTCGCCAGACGCAGACTTATCAGAAGGACGCTGCGGACGGTCGCGATTTGGCTTTTTCACCATCTGACCCGCATCTTCGTTCTGTTCACGACCATAGTTCATACCATTGAAAACCCAAACCTTTATGCCGATTTTGCCATAAGTCGTGAGTGCTTCGTATGTTCCATAGTCGATGTCCGAACGCAATGTATGGAGAGGAACTCGTCCTTCCTTGTGTTCCTCCGTCCTTTTCATTTCCGCGCCGCCAAGTCGTCCGGCCAGGCGAATCTTGATTCCCTGTGCGCCGGCACGCATGGCGTTCGCGCTTGACTGCTTCAAAGCCTTGCGGAAAGAACCGCGGCCCATAAGCTGTCTGCCGATATTCTGCGCGATCAAAGAAGCGTTCAAATCAGCACGTTTGATTTCCTTGATTTTAATCTGAACTTTTTTTGTCAGCCGCTTTTGAATGTCGGCACTGATTTTTTCAATTGTCGCGCCCTTCACGCCGATGATGACACCGGGGCGAGCCGTATGAATTACAATCGTAACTCGCTGCGGATGGCGCACGATTTCCACTTCGGCAATGTCCGCGCCCTTGCATTCCGGAAGTTCCGAAATCATCTTTCGGATTTTGAAATCTTCCAAAACCAAATCCGCGTATTCACGAGGATCGGCATACCAGCGGGATTGCCACGTTTTGTTGATTCCAAGGCGCAAGCCAATCGGATTAACTTTCTGTCCCATCTTTTATTCCCCCGCCTTTTCAGCAACAGTAACAGTGATATGACACATACGCTTGAGCAACTGGTCGGCACGACCGCGCGCGCGAAACCAAACTCGCTTGAGCCTCGGACCTTCGTCAATGCGAATTTCCTTGACATAAAGCGTATCTTCATCCAACTTGTCGTCAGCGAACAAGGCGTTTGCCACCGCAGACTTCAAAGTCTTGCGGATAAGTTTCGCGCCCTTTTGCGGCATATTCTCAAGAATCGCCATCGCCTGCGAACAAGTTTTCCTGCTGATTACATGAGCCACCGGACGAACCTTTGTGGGAGACGCAATCAAGAATTTCGAAGTGGCTACATAGCCTTTTGTTTCTGCCATAATATCCACCTATTTTTTAGCAGTTTTGTCTGTGCCGCCATGTCCCCGGAACACACGAGTGGGAGCGAATTCGCCCAACTTGTGACCGACGAGGTTTTCCGTAACATAAACCGGAATCCATGACTTGCCGTTGTGAACAGAAATGGTCGTTCCGACCATTTCAGGAATAATCGTAGAACAGCGAGAATAAGTCTTGATGAGCTTTTTCTCATGCGTCTCGGATTTATTCAACTCAATTATTTTTTTGTAGAGCGACTTTTCGACGAAAGGCCCTTTTTTAACAGATCTTGACACAATTATCTCCTACGCTACTTCTTTCGACGCGAAATAATAAATCTGCTCGATGTCTTGCGCTTGTTGCGGGTTTTGTAACCTTTGCAAGGCTGACCCCATGGAGTAACCGGATTGCGTCCTTTTCCCGCGCCTTCGCCGCCTCCGAGCGGGTGATCGACTGGGTTCATCGCCATACCGCGAACGGTCGGACGAATGCCCATCCAACGTTTGTGTCCGGCTTTTCCAAGCTGAACATTCATGTGATCTTCGTTGCCAACCACTCCGATTGTCGCATAGCATTTCGCGTGAACGCGGCGAATTTCGCTTGAAGGAAGTTTGATTGTAACATAATCGCCTTCTTTCGCGGAAATGAGCGCGCTCGCTCCTGCGCTGCGGGCAAGCTGTCCGCCACGACCGATTGTCAGTTCAATGTTGTGAACTGTAAATCCGACCGGAATTGCGGCAAGCGGCAAAGCGTTTCCAACCGTCGGCGCGGCGTTTTCGCCAGCCATAATTTTCATTCCGACAGTAAGACCTTTCGGCGCGATGATGTAACGTTTGTCGCCATCAGCATAATAAATCAAAGCGATGTTCGCACTGCGATTCGGATCGTATTCAATAGAATGAACCGTTCCCGGAATTCCGTGCTTGTTGCGCTTGAAATCAATTTCACGGTAACGTCGCTTGTGACCGCCGCCCTTGTGACGCACCGCAATGCGTCCGCCGGCTCCGCGTCCTGCGTTGGATTTCTTGCCTGACACCAATTTTTTTTCGGGTTTGTCGGCTGTCAGCTCATCCCGGCGCAGGTCAACACGTCCGCGTGTACCAGGTGTAATTGGCTTAAAAACTTTTAGAGCCATCTTTTTCTCCCATAAAAACTTCGCGTTAGCGATGTGCCACGGATGGCACAGATTGCAGTTTGCGAAGCAAACTCAAAGCCCTTCGGCTTTACAACTTGCCCTATTGGAACAAGCCTATTGATTCACCTTGCGCCAAACGCACAATGGCTTTTTTGTAACTGGCAGTGGTTCCGGAAGTACCGCGCACACGCTTTTTCTTTCCGACCACATTCATAGTCGTGCAGGACAAAACCTTTACATTGAAAAGTTTTCTCACTGCTTCCTTTATCTGAATTTTAGTGGCATCCGGTCGCACGACAAAAACATATTTGTTCTGCTCGCGCAACATAGTCGCCTTTTCAGAAACCACAGGCTCAATAAGAATGTCGTTGTAGTCAATCATTATTTAGCCCCCCTTTGTGCCGCATAGAAGCCGCTCAGATTTTTCGCCGCGCCTTCGAGCAAGATGATTTTGCGTCCATAGAACAAGTCGTGGGCGCGAAGTCGCCTGAACGAAAGGAAAGTGAGCGCAGGAATGTTGCCGCCCGCTCGCCTGAGCAACGCGTTGTTTTCTTTGAGCACTTTTTCGGCTTCGGAAACGTTCGCATCGTCAATGATGTCGTTCAATATGACTACGGTGCGAGTGTCTTTTGCAAAATTGTTGAGGATTTTCACCAAATCCTTGGTCTTGCCGCTTTGCACCGTAAAATCTTCAACGACGACGAGCCTGTCGCTCTGCGCCTGCATGCTCAAAATCGTCTTCATAGCAAGGCGTTTTTCCTTTTTAGGAATCGCATAGCTATAATCACGGGGTTTCGGTCCGAAAATCGTACCGCCGCCAACCGTAATCGGAGACTTTTTGTCACCACGGCGAGCGTTTCCCGTGCCCTTTTGCTTGTAGGGCTTTTTGTTGGAGCCGTGCACTTCCGCGCGGGTCTTCGTGCAAGCCGTTCCAACACGTTTATTTGCCAATTCGTTTGTGATGGCATAGTAAATGACATCTTCGTTCAACGGAAGTCCGAACACAGCGTCGTCCAAATTGATTGTGCGCAGTTCTTTTCCATCGACTGAATAGACTTTCTTTTCCATTGTCTTCTCCTGCCGTTATTTTTTCACCGCGGACTTGACGATCAGCGTACTGTTGCGAGTTCCGGGAACTGCCCCGCGAACGAGAATTACCTTCAATTCGGGATCGATTTTTACAATCCGAAGATTTTGCACCGTAACACGGACATTGCCCATTCGTCCAGGCAATTTTGTGTTCTTAAAGGTGTGTCCAGGGGTGGTACACTGTCCAGTGCCGCCTGGCTCGCGGTGGAATTTTGAACCGTGAGTCTTGCGTCCTCCGTGAAAGCCCCACCTTTTCATTACGCCCTGAAAGCCTTTTCCTTTTGAATTGGCGGTAACGTCCAAAAAGCGGGTTTTGTCGAAAAGTTCCACGCCGAACTGATCGCCGATTTTCACTTCGCCGTCAAAATCGCGGAATTCCTTCAAAGTCCTTTTCGGGGTAACGCCTTCGGAAAATTGTCCAGCATAAGGCTTTGTCACTTTGTTGGGCTTCAAATCGCCAACGCCCAAAACAACGGCTTCATAGCCATTGTTTTCTTTTGTTCTTGTGGCAACGACCGTGTTAGGCTCGACCTGGATCACGGTAACTGGTGTCAAGTTGCCGCTTTCGTCGAAAACCTGGGTCATTCCCAATTTTTTTCCAATCAGACCTTTCATCTGAAAAACTCCTATAGGCCGCCATCCCAGATCCAAAGGGACCGTACCCGATTATTCGCAGCCGAAGCCGCCGCAAAAATCCGAAGATTATTGCTTAATTTCTACATCAACACCGGCAGGAAGCTCAAGCTTCATCAACGAATCCATTACGTCCGAAGAAGGATTCAAGATGTCAATAAGACGCTTATGAGTGCGCATTTCGAATTGCTCGCGCGACTTTTTGTTGACGTGTGGCGAACGAAGCACCGTTACCTTATTGATTCTTGTAGGAAGCGGAATCGGTCCTGCGACCTTTGCCCCCGCCTTTTGCACCGTCTGCACGATGGCTTTAGCACTTTGATCGATCAACTCCACATCGAACGCGCGAAGTTTGACTCGAATCTTACCGTTGGCCATTGAATTCCTCCAAAATAATCCAAGCCGAAGCCGCGAACGGCCTCGACCCGGATATTATCCTTAAGCTATAATTTTTACAACCTGGCCAGAAGCGATTGTGCGTCCGCCTTCGCGGATAGCAAGTTTAAGTCCTTCGTCCATAGCGATCGGGTGGATAAGCTCGCCGACAATCTTAACGTTGTCGCCGGGTTTTACCATGTCAACGCCCGCTTCCAATTCGACAGTTCCAGTGATGTCCGTCGTGCGGAAATAGAACTGAGGGCGATATCCCGTGAAGAACGGGCTGTGGCGTCCGCCTTCGGCTTCGGTAAGAACGTAAATCTGCGCCTCGAATTTTGTGTGCGGGTTGATTGACTTCGGAGCCGCCAAAACCTGTCCGCGAACGACATCTTTCTTGTCGATACCGCGGAGAAGAATTCCAACGTTGTCGCCAGGAATTCCCTGATCCAAAGTCTTCTGGAACATTTCGATGCCAGTCACCGTGGTGCTAGCCGTGGGGCGAATTCCGACGATTTCAACATTGTCGCCCATGTTCACGACGCCGCGCTCGATACGACCAGTAACGACCGTTCCGCGTCCAGAAATCGTGAAGATGTCTTCAATCGGCATCAAGAACGGCTTCGCCTCATCGCGAACCGGATCATCAAACCAGCCGTCCATAGCGACGAGCAACTCTTCGATGCACTGCGTGTTGGCAGGATCGCTGTCTTCGTTCAAAGCCTTGAACGCCGAGCCTTTGATAATCGGAGTTTCGGCCTGATAACCGTATTTCTGCAAAAGATCCTGAACGTCGCTTTCTACGAGTTCGAGCATTTCCATATCGCCGTCGAGCTGGTCAACCTTATTGAGGAAAACGACAATCTTCGGAACGCCGACCTGGCGAGCGAGCAAAAGGTGCTCCTTTGTCTGAGCCATCGGACCGTCAGTAGCCGCGATAACGAGAATCGCGCCGTCCATCTGCGCCGCACCAGTGATCATGTTTTTAATGTAGTCAGCGTGGCCGGGGCAGTCAATGTGCGCATAGTGGCGATTGTCAGACTGATACTCGAGGTGGCGAGTATTGATTGTAATACCGCGCTCTTTTTCCTCCGGAGCATTGTCGATTTCATCGTACTTGAGAGCTTTATCACCATACTTTTTTGCGCAGTACATAGTGATAGCCGCTGACAAAGTTGTCTTACCATGGTCTACGTGACCAATAGTACCAACGTTCATGTGAGGTTTGGTTCTTTCGAACTTCTCCTTTGCCATGTTTTTCTCCTTGCCGGCATTATCCAAAATGCTGACATTAAAAAATATTTTGTGTGCTGCACTTTAAGCCAGAATTCGCGCCCCTTCAAAGAAGAAATTCGAATTCGCATACACATCTTTTTATTGCGGTGAATGACTGTGAGAATGGAAGGTTGAACGTTCCATCATTTCGGAACGGTTTGGCCGACACCACCATCACCGTCAAAGCATCGCTTGACAACTGGTTTGGCACCAAGAGCCTATGGCATTTCGCCACAACAGAAACTCAAGATGCAATTTCCCCGCGCCGTTGACAACGACGCATTTCCATTCTTGAGCCGCGAAAATCTGAAATTAGAAAAGTCCGTCTCCAAACTCTTTCAATAACTTTACGATTTCGCCTGAAAAATTCAGCCTGACTCTCAAAGAACCGCCCATCTTGCAAAGATAGGTTTAGTAAGTATAGCGAAAATTTCAAATTGGGTCAAGTACAAATTTGAAAAAAATTTGAAATTTCCTGAAGAATTTTTTGGAAATTCTTCAGGAAATTTTCGGAAAAATGGTGTATAACAATTAGAAAAGCCGAACAGGGACGATAATATTCAAAGTCTTGAAAAAAACGGGAGGAAAATCTGCTTTTATCTTTGAAGACAAACTGAAATAATCATTGCAGAAAATTATGCAAACTATCAATGGGTTGAAAACCATCCCAAAAAATTCCTTTTTCATAAAGCAAATCCAAAATTTCTGCGACAGGAGGTTCGTCTTTTCGGCTTTCAAGAAGGCTCTTGAAGTTGATTCCGCTATTCTTTGTATCTTTCCAGTCGAACTTCAAATTTCCATGTTCAATGAACAATTTCAGCGTTTCAAAATAACCCTTGTCAAAAAGTTCGAATTGTAGCGGTCGCCCGCCAAAGACTTTTTCAATGCGGTAGAAACCTTCATACTTTGTAAGAAGAAGGACAAGTCGCTCATCGTTGTCACGGTTCAGGGCGGCTTCAAAAATCTGTCCGGCATAATTCGGATTGCTGGAAAATTCAGTTTTGTAATATGAAAGAATTGAATTCAAGAGACTTTCGTTGCTTCGCAGGCTGTCTGTCCTCAAAAACTGAACGACAGGATTTCCTGTCTCGAATTTGCTCAGATCCGAAGAAAATGTATGGTAGGATGCCATGAGTTCTTTCGGACAAGCTTTGCCTGAGGCATTGTAATCGAGCAACATTTTCATTATATCTGGCTGTCTGTTCAGTATTGCGCAAATGAGATAATTTCCGCATCCGCTTGCGACGGCTGGCACACGATTCATTTTCAGCTCCTTAAAGATTGCCGTAAACAAATCCGCATTTCCGCTTTCTATGCACAACTGAAGCACAGTCTTCTTCATATCCTGACTTCCATCATACCTCCTTGAGTACATGAGCGCAGGCATTTCGTACAACTGTTCTTTTATGCTACAGATGTCATCCTGCGTCAAAAAATTCTTTGTCAAAAGAGAGAAGAATTTATCTTCGGCTTCATGGAAAAACGCATCGTCTAGTTCTTCGGGAATGCTTGCGCCGTTCCGGAATTTGTTGTACACAATATAGAAAGGCGTTACGTATGCGGCTGTGCTCATGCTATTTGCAGCATTCAAGGCTTCAACAAGTTCAATGTCTTCCCGCAACTGAGTTCGTCCTTTCATGGAATTTTCTGAATTCTGTTTTTCCTGTTCCACAACACGGCGCAGCCTTTCTTTCATAATGGCAAGATAGACATTGTAATTTCCTTTTCCGCCGTCAAAAGCAATCACCGGCAGAGTTTTTTTGTGGTCATCGCGCACAGTTATATTGGACAATTCAAGGAGCTGATTTACCATGCCGAGTTGCTGTAATTTTACGGCAAGGATGAGCGGCGTTTCTGAAAAAGAATTTTTCTGATGAATCATCTTCTCATTCTTTTCTTTTTTCAGTCTATCCAAAAAAAATGTAAGATACTCTTCATTTCCCGAACGCACAGCCTTATGCAAGCATGTTTCGTTGTATTGGTCGCTCATAAAAAGAAGTCGCGGCTCTTTTTCAAGAAGCAACTTTATGCAGTCAAGTGCCGATTTTTCCCTGAAAGAATTGGACATCACAACGCAGAACAGCGCATTATACTTTTCTTTGGAAGTCGCCCTGTATTTGAGCGGCTCGCTTTTTTTCTTTTTTGAAACGAGAAGAGCGTCATTGTGCCGCACAAGTTCCTGTATGATTTCTTCATGCCCGTTCCATCCTGCCCACATCAGCGCAGTCTGTCCAAGCCTGTCTGCTGAATTCAAGTTTGCCTTGTCAGAAAGTGCTTCCCTAAGATTTTGCATATCTCCGGCTTTGGCGGCATTGAATAAATTGACATCAGCTTGATTCTGGAATTCGTCCGTATCGCATTCCAAAAGTCCATTTGTGCGTGGAAGTGAACCGCACCCGACAAGAAGAGCCAGCGACAAGGTAATCAGCGCATTTTTACCAGACACAATATTCCTCCAAAAGCATTTGAACCTGCCGACTTCCGCCTTTTTCCGCATAATAAAACACATCGTTTCCAACGCTGTCTACGGCGTATATGTCTGCCGAGCCGTCGTTCAGAATAAGTCGGACAAGCTGAACAGAACCTTTTTGCGCGGCAATATGTAGCGCAGTTACGCCGTACATATCAGATGTCGCCACATCAGCTCCATTTGAAAGCAGAAATATACAGGCAGGAATATTTCCTTGTGTACAGGCGTACAAGAACGCATCCATTCCATACATATCAGTCGCGTTGACATTCGCACCGTCGTGGACAATTGCAGACAGAAGTAAAGTGCTTTTATTTTCTACCGCATAAAACAAGGCGGTACGACCCATGTTGTCCCGCTGGTTCTTATTCGCACCGTTGTTCATCAATAGACGCGCAATCGGTTCGTTACCGTACTTTACCGCCGTCATAAACGCCGTTATGCCGAGCGCGTTCTGCACATTCGGATTCGCGCCGTTTTCTAAAAGTAATTTGACGATGCCGTAGTTTTGTACTGATACTGCATAATTCAGAATGCTTTCTCCGTTCGGAAGCAGCGAATTCGGACTGACTTTCTTTTCCAAATATTTTTTTACTCCCACGAGATTCTGAGTTCGGACGGCTTCAAGCAGCGCATATTCATTCAATTTCGCCATCCGCTCTTTCCGATATTTTTCCAAAAGTTCGACAATTTCCCTATAACCACGCGATTTTGCTATGGCGAGAGCATCTTGTCGAGCATCGTTATGACCTTCTGGCTCTGCATTGTTTTCCAAAAGCAATTCAGTAATAGAAACTTTTTTGCTATATTCATTATGGCGGCTCTCAATGCACCAGAACAGCGCGTTGCCGTATTCGCGAGAATCAAGCCAGCTTGTGCTGAGAAGAGTTGACGCACCTTTTTCAAGCAGGAATTCCACCACATCATGCCTTCCACGGTAGCTTGCTTCCGACAATGCCGTCCATCCTTTATCGTCCTGCGCATTGATGTTCGCGCCACGCGCTATCAGCATTCTGACAACATCGGCATGGCCGCGGTTCGCCGCAAAAACAAGGGCGGTCTGACGGTCGCTTCCGTCTCTCGCTTCGATGTTCGCGCCTTCTTCCAAAAGCTGTTCCGCACGCGCACAATTTCCGCCCTCGCATGCTTTTATAAAAGCGTCGTCCACGGACAAAGCAAACATATTTGTCGCAACGGTAAGGACACACAGTGAAAGAATGTGTTTTCTGTTCATTCAGGGTTTCACTCCTTTTTGGTATTTTCTATGAAAAATTCTACGCGACGGTTTTTCCAGTTTTCTTTGCTGTTGGGAGAAACAATGTTTTTATAGCCGCCGTTTGCTTCAATGCGGATTTTTTCTTCAGGCAGTCCATAGAATACAAAAATTCTTTTTACAATTTCCGCGCGCTTCCTTGACAGCAAAACAAGTTGGGGCTGCTCTTTTTTCATTTGCGCATTGTCGGGATATGTCGTATAGTTTGCGTTCCCTTCTAGAACTATCATATCTTCATCGGACATTTGGAGAAGCAAAGCCGTCGCGATATTCCGAAGCGCTGTGGAATTCCTCATAAAAAATTCATTATCTGTAAATATGGTCGATTCATTGGCAGTAAAGTATACGGACTCAGCAAGGATTCTCCGCCTTGATTTTTCGGAATCGGCGTCACTATAAACAAGTCCTGACCGAATGTTTTTTTCAAATGTTTGTCCGGCATATTTTCCGTCTGTCACGCTCAATGAAAACTTGTATGTTTCCCCGGTAGAAAGCACTCTGTTACCATCCGAATCAAGCCCATCCCATGTCATGTCGGAAACATCGTCAACAGCCTTTTCAAAAATCGGCTTTCCGTTTTGGCTCACGCGCAACACGGCGGAAGAAAACGATTCCGCACAATCCGCAAGCGACAACTTGAAAACATCGTCTTCTTGCATTCCCGAAAGAAAGGGTTCGCCTTTGTTTCTGCCGTGTTCCGTCATGGCAAAATTCCGTGCCGCCGCAACAACGAAAACACAAGTGCCGCTCAATTCATTTCCCGCCGAATCACGGCAAACGACTTCCGCCGTATATGCGCCATCGGGAACAAGTTTACCCGTTGTTTCAGAAATGCCGTTCCATGAAAATGGCGGACAAGTAACATCAAATGTGTCTTCATATTCACAGCTGAAATGCACATCGCCGTTGCTATCTTTTATGAATGTCTTCCAGCGGCATCCTGAAATTCCTGTTCCGATATATCTAAATTCGGATGACGAGCCGTCTTCCCGATATGCAATGCCGTCCGTCGATGAAAAAACGGAAAGATTCAACGGATATTCGCCGAGTTCAAAAAACAGAGACTGTTCTGTTGTGTTCCCTGCGCAGTCGCGGGCAATGATTTTTATTTCATGCGTTCCAGAAGGAAGTTTCTTGTATTCATCATACGAAAGTCCAATTCCGACGGGAAAAGAAATCATTTCGTTTTCAGACAATTCGGACTCATACAAGATGCGCGAACCGTCAAGCAAGACGCGCCACAAGTTCGCCTTTTCCGACCGCTCATTGTCCACAAATACAGAAAGTTCTTCGCGGCGGTTTTTGAAAACTTTTGTCCGTGACAATCGCGGAGCGATAATCGGCGGTACGCTGTCAAGATGAATGGTATATGCATACGGAATAATGTTATCAGGATTTTTTCGGCTCGTTTCCGTAAGATGTAGCGTATAGCTTCCGTCTAACACGGATTCTCCATCATCCTCTTTAAAATCCCATTTCATCTGAATTCTATCTGCCCTGGAATAATCTTCTTCCCGGGCAATGAATTCACGCACAGTATCAGGACTAGGAGACGCTTCCACGGCATCGCAGACAGTTCTTCCGTATTCATTTTTTATGGAATATTCGTACTTGTTGGCTTTGATATTTGCGTCCTTCATAATCAACAGAGGAGAAGACACGTTCGGATTTATGTAGTACACCGTCTGCTCTGCCTTCAGGCTGAAAACGCCCGAAAGCAAAGCAATCCATGTTACAAATTTTTTTTTATTCATAGTCATCTGCAAGTGCGCGGATACCGCTGTGTCTTGATTTTTTCATCAAGTCAAGGACGGAAACGCCCGCGTCATTTGTCGCATATATATCACACGCATTTTCCAGCAGGAACTTTGCGGAAACAATATCATCATTTCTTACCGCAATGTGGAGCAACGTGTTTCCCTTTGCGTCGGTGCTTGACAAATCCGCACCCTTTGATTCAAGGAATTTCAGCAAAGCGCCATTCCGCTTTCTGACGGCAATCAGTTCCGCCGTCATTCCTTCCGAATCCGGCTTGTTCACGCTCGCGCCCGCATTGAGGAGCGTCGTAATCGTGGAAACGCTGCCTTTGTCCACCGCATACAAAAAAGCGAGTTTTCCGTTTTTGTTGCGACTGTTGCAGTTGATGTTGTTTTCAAGCAGCAGATTTATAATTGCACTGTTCTGGGATGACAGCGCATAGAACAGCCCGTTGTTTCCAAGCGCGTCAGAATCATTCACATTCGCGCCGTTTTGCAGAAGCTTTTTTGCAACGGCATAATCCTGATCCTTTATCGCCTTAATCAGTAGAGAATCCGTCGCGCCGAAAATAATTTCGTAGTCGCCCGAAGCGTCGGTAAATCCCGGCAGTACTTTTTCGGAAGACGGCTGAGGCTTTTTGCTTTCGTCTTTTATGCCGAACAGCTCGCGGATTGTGCGATTTTCAGACTTCTTCGCGTAGTCGGCAGGAGTTTTTCCCGCCTTGTTCTTTACGGATTTTGACGCGAAGCTCTTCAGAAGGATTTCCACTATTTCAGGCGATTCATTCAAAACGGCGACATGAAGCAATGTCTGCCCACCTTCCAGCTCTGTGGCATTGATGACAGCACGCATTGTCTTGGGCGCGGTATCGTCGGCAACAAGCCTGAGCGCCGCCGTGTCATTTTCCATCACGCATTCTTTGAGACGAGAGAACAACGCCTCCTCTTCGGAGACGGCAGGAATAGTCGGCTGAATACCCGTCGTTTTGCAGGAAAACAAAAGCAGCGGACAAAGTATGAGCAGGAGAAGTTTTTTCATTTATTGCGCTCCTCCGCTCTTTTCGCTCTTTTTTCTTCTTGTGTCCGTCTTGCGTTTTCTAGTCCCCTTTCAATTTCACGAAGTTTATCAAGAACCCAATCGTTATTTGTGATGGTTGCATAATACTCAACATCATTGCCAAAATCATCGGTCATATACAGAATGCTTTCTTTTGGATTGCAAAATTCCATAATGTATTTTATGATTTCGTTAGATTTTCTATTTGCAATAAGCCAAATTAAGATTGGTTGTCCGTTATTGCGACTCTTCCACTCAAGATCAAAAGCATTGCTTCCAGTCAACATCATCCTTACAAGAAACAAATCTCCGTTTTCACATGCTAGCATAAATGCATTAGAACCGCTCATATCACATTGACTCCAATTGACAGAACTGCTACTAGAAAATATGCGTTGGGCAGCATCACGATTTTTATTTTTAACAGCCCACATAAACGCATCATATCCGTCAATATCCGTTTTATTTACATTCGCTCCATTTTTCAATAAATAGCTCAAAGGAACAGGAGATTTGTTTTCAATGGCATACATCAATACTGTTTTTTCTCTTTTATCATAATCATCTACGTTGGCATTTCTCTTTACTAGCATTTTGAGAATGGCTTCATTGTCACAATCTTTTACAGCAAACATAAGAGCTGTTTGATCATAATTATTCTTAAATGATGCGTTCGCTCCTCCTTCCAGCAAAAGCTTTACACCTTCGTACCACTGTTTTTCACAGGCATACATCAAGACGGTTTTATCCTCAGAATCCATGTAATTTAAATTTGCGCCTTGCTTCATAGCTTCTTTTAGCAAATTATCATTTTGTTCCCGAACCGCCTGTAAAAGCAGCTCATCAGGACTTAGCGCATATACAGTTGCACAGACCAACGCAGCGAATGCGACAAAAACTGCCGTCTTTTTCCATATTTTCATAAAAACTCCTTAATAAAATATTGTTTTCTCCAATTGTAGATACTTGATAATAGTAACACATTATACTAATTATTGTCAAGTGGAAAATCATTACTTTTATCGTAGTATTCTAAATATGACTCAAAACGAACTGCGAGAGTGCCTTTCTTCAAATATAAAACTATACAGAAAGCGCCTTTTTTTGACGCAGGAAAAGCTTGCCGAACGAGCCGAGCTTTCCGCGCAGACAATCAACGATATAGAAGGATGCCGCACTTGGGTAAGCGACAAGTCGCTCATAAAGATTGCGAATTCTCTACATGCAACCCCAGCTGAACTGTTGCTACCAAATCAAACTATGAAAAAACCCGAAGCTGCAGCGGACACTATAAAAATCATGAGAATCCAATCAGAACTGACAGCCGTAATAAGTGCACAGATTCAGGAAATTTTCGCAAGGTATCAAAATCAATCGTCCTAACATTAAGACTCACGAGTCCATAAAAAATATGTACGGCAATGCCATGCTACCGAATTTCATAAACGCGCCTTGTTCGATTATGAAATTCACAAAACTTTGCACTAATAAAAAGTCTCCAAAACAAACTAAAGTGTATATGCCACACTTTGTCACCCTTATTTGAGAATACGCTTGTACAAAGACGGTAAACGTATAGTCAATTATATATTCTATAATTTTATGACAAACCTTCTGCCCAATTTGAGCATATATATCCTTAAAATCCATGCCAGTTGTTTCTGGAATATCTTTCTTGATACTTGTTTCTAACGGCACATAACTCTCCACTCCCAACCATAGGCTGACGGCGTTACCATGTCATATGACTTATCATTATGACATAAATTGGAAATTCTTCAGGAAATTTTCGGAAAAATGGTGTATACTATACTTGGTAAGGAAACTTTGTCAGTTTCTTATTTGATTTTTTTATGGAGGAAAAATTTTGGAAAAAATCGAAAAAATTACGGCGGCTTTGCTTGCGCTTTCTTTTTTTGCGTTCTTTTCGTGCGGCGCGAAGAATTCCGAAAAATCGGCGGAAATTCCTGGCTGGGATTTGGTTTTCCAAGATGAATTCGACGAATTCCACGCGGAAAATTGGTCGTACCAAAATTGGGAGCCGGGCAGAGTGAACGCCGAACTTCAAAAATACACGGATTCGGAGAAAAATGTCTATGTCAAAAACGGCGCGCTCGTGATTCAGGCTTTGAAAGATGACGGCGGACGATACAAATACACATCAGGCAGGCTGATTTCGTTCCAAAAAAATGAATTCAAATACGGTCGGTTCGAGGCACGGATAAAAGTTCCTTCAGGACGCGGATTTTTGCCGGCATTTTGGCTGATGGGAAAGGAAAGCGGCTACGGTCAGTGGCCTCGTTGCGGCGAAATCGACATAATGGAAGTGATGGGACACGACACGAAAACGCTCTACACGACGATTCATTATGGAAGCGACATTTCGCGCGACGCGCGGCAAGGTCAAGGCGTCACTTCAGGCGAAACGGATTTTGCCAAAGATTTTCATGTCTATGCGTGCGAATGGGATCCTGGTGAAATTCGCTTTTATGTCGACGATTCGCTCATACACACGGAAAACCAATGGTACACGGCGCGCTCATATAATGGAAAAAGGCAGCCTTATCCCGCTCCATTTGACAGGAAAATGTACATAATCTTGAATCTCGCGGTGGGCGGAAATTGGGTGGGGAATCCCGATGAAAGCACGAAATTCGGAAAGAATGCGCGGATGCTTGTGGACTATGTGCGCGTCTACCAAAGGCAAGGCGGCTATGACGAAATGGAGGCAAATTGCACGAAACCGGAAGTGGCGTTCAAGCCGAAGCATTCAAATTAAGGAACGTTTGAACTCAGCAGCTAGAATTGCGTTGCTGAGTTTAATACGAGTTTGCTTTGCAAACTTGCTTATTCACTGCGATTTTCGATTTGCTGTAGCATTTTTGTGAAAAATATTTTATAATTTTTCTTATGACGCAAGAGGAATATAAAGAATTTTTGGCAGAACAATTTTCTAAAAATTATTCTGTCGGCGATTTTTATCTCGCAAAGAAATACAGTCTTGTGGCACAAAGCGTGCAAGACGAAAATTTTTCGAACAAAAAGCGTACCTCGTTTTTGAATAGCGTCGTTTACCTCGTTTCGCTTGATTGCGATGAAAAATTTGTGAAAAAAGAAATTGATGCGCTTCCGCAAATCGCGCTTTCTGGATTTCGGAATTCTGCGAAAGACAAAACCACTACAATCGTGCGCGTTTTCGTGATGGATGAAATTCCGTTCGACTTGATTCAAGAAGTTCGCCTGTTTAAATTTTCGCGCAGCGAATTTTCGCCGCACCGTTCGTATACGGAAGCAAGAATTTTGCTGGTAGATTTTCCGAACGGCGAAATTTATGCGAACCTTGCCGGAGAAGAAAATGTGCAAGAATTTAAAGTAGAAAGATGAGGGAAAGTTTAAACTTGTCGTCAAAAATGTCGCCGACAATTTTAACTTCGAATAAATTAATCGCGAGTTTTCGTGATTTTTAGTAGCGAAACGGATAAAAATGCGAGCCGTGCAAACAAACGAAAACTCGGTAGCACGGCGCAAGCCGTGCGATTTGAGCGTGTCGAAACCTCCTGCTTGTTGCGCCCAACTGAGAGTTTCACTTTGTTGAAAAAAAACTTTAAACGCTTTTTAAAAATTGCAAAAGTTTTTCCTGTTGATTTTTTGAAAGTCGATTTATTTCGCGTAAAATTTTCCTTTGTCGTTCCGTCAGTTCCACGGTCGGCGCGTCCGTAAAAAATTGAGAAAGCGGCATGTTGAAAGCATCGCAAATTTTTTCGAGAGAAGAAATCGAAGGCTGCATATTTTTCCTGTACCACGATGAAATCGTGGATTGCGGCAAACCTGATTTTTCCGCCAATTGATATTCCGTCCAATCTCGTTCCAATCTTAGTTTTCTGATTTTTTCCAAAATGTCCATAATTTTTTAACAAAAGAATTTGAATTTGTTTTTGCGAGCACAAAAATCCAATACTTATTTTTGTCGTTTATTTTACTGAATTTTATCGTTGACAAATAATAATTTTTATCGTAATATATTAACGATATTTCGTAATAACAATTTTTGAAAAATTTGAAATTGCGAAAAAAAAATTATTGAGCAATAGGAGGCTCGAAAAAAATGAAAAAGAAAATTTTATTTTCTTTGTTGGCTGCGTTGGTTTTGTCGTTTACGGCAACGGCAAAAGCGGGAAAAACTTCAGTGAAAACCATTGTTGTTACTGAAGATGAATTCACAGGAAGCAAAGTTTACGAACCCAAGGACAAGTCGGCTTTAGAGTTAGAGGGAAACAATTTTCTTGGAATAAACATTGTTCCAAGCATTTCTATAGGAGATGAAGAATCTTCGATAAAATTGGTCATTGAGTATAAACTTGCAACGACCGATGATAATTTTTTTGAAAAAATTATTTTCATCGGAGGCGGGAAGAAAGTTCAAATGGAATTGGACACTTCAAAAATGACCTCCCGTGATTATGAGATGCCCATGGTCGTAATGACTGTAAAAATGCACAGCCACAAATGTTTTGGAAAAATTTCAAAAGAAGAATATGACCTTTTAAAAGAAGTGTTTTCGAGCACTGATTTAAAGTGTGCCGCTTATTCGACAACAACTGGAACATTTCAAGGAAAACCAGATGGCAAAAAACACATGACCTTATTTTCCGATTTGGAAACGGCGGCATTGGCAGACAATCCCGAAGTGGCTTTCGCAGAGAACGATGGAGTAATAACAATCTCCGCGCAATAAATTAAAACTGTTTTTATGACGGCGGCAGGAAAGATTCTTGCCGCCATTTTTTCGCAAAAAATCACGCGCCGCGCGATGGTCGATTCCGATTCGGTCGTCTTCTGAAAGGCGGAAAATTCGTAATTCTGCGCGAAAAAATCGGACACTTGTTTTTACCATTGTTTTTTCGTGCGAGCAGATTCGCCAAAACAAACATGCCGATTTCGCCCGTGCAAAACAAAACTCTTAAAATATTTTGCGCCGGAACTTTTTGTGCGCTCAAAATCAGACTGTTCAACATAATTTCACCTCCATAAAAAGTCAAGATTGAAATTTCAATTTTATTCTTGACTTTTTAACACATTCGCAACAAGTCGCAAGCTTGGCTATCGAAGTTTCAAGCGGAATGTGCAAGTTTAGTAAGTCGCGACGCGACTGTAGAAACTTAATGTAAAAAACTGCCGGCTGTTCTTTTTTAAATATAAGCAAAGTGAAGCGAGAAGTTCCAATATATTGTTTTTATTAAATTGATAAGTTTTAGTTATGAATTATTTTTCGCTGAAATTTCAAAAAAGCGAATCGCAAATTTTTTTTACGCCTTGCTCGCCGCCTTTGCAAAATGCCGAAATCAGCGGACGACCGAACAAAATTTGTTCCGCGCCCAAAGCCACCGCCGCAATCGCATCCCGCCTCGTGCGGATTCCGCCGTCCACCCATACTTGCCCGCAATGCTTTTTCAAGAACGCGAAATTGTTTTGAAGGAATTCCGCCGTACTCCCAATTTCGGTTTCCACGCGCCCGCCGTGGTTTGAGACAAGCGCGACATCCGGCCGCAATTCTTCCACCAATCGCAAATCATCTTTTGTGAAAACGCCTTTCACGACGAACGGAATTTTTGCCGCGCGTTGTAACTCTCGAAGTTGCGACGCGGACTTTTTTTCAAGATGCGCTTTGCCGCGCATCGTCGCGATATTGTACGCGTCGATGTCCACGCCGAAAAATTCCGCAACGCCCGCCGCCCATTCAATTCTTTCGAACAATTTTTCCTGCGGATACGGCTTGAGAAAAACAGCAGCGCGTTGTGGCGCGAGCGCGCGAACGGCATTTATTCCGAAAATCAATTTTTCGTCAGGAACGCCGTCGCCGATGCTCAAAGATATTCCCGCTTCCGCACACGATTTCAAAAACGGCGTGTAAAAACTTTCTTCGTCGCGCCAGCCGACATTTTCTACCGCGCCAGTAATCGGAGCGAGTCGAAAAAAGTTCGCGCCCGCATCATTCAATTTTGATTCGGCATTTTGAATTTGACTTGAAGTCAATTCGGAGAAAATTTTCTTCCAAGCGGCGCAATTGAGGATATTGTTTTTTCCGCCGAAAACGCCGCCCATTCCGGGAAGCTCGTCAGAACAGGCAAGCCCGGAACATACGGCGCAAAATCGGCATTTGAAATTTTCAGTCGCCAAAAGAAGTTCCCAAATTGCGACCCGCCAAAAGCATCGGATGATCAAGCGGAACGTTTTTCACTTTGCCCGCCACATCTTTGAGCGGAACGGCAACAATCTTGTTGTTTTGAAGCGCGACCAAATTTCCGAATTTTTCTTTCGCCAAAAAATCCGCAGCCGCCACTCCGTATTGGCTCGCCAATACGCGGTCGTAAGGCGAAGGCGTTCCGCCTCGCTGCAAATATCCCAAAACCGTCACGCGTGATTCCAACTTTGTAGCCGCCTCCAATTCCTGCGCCACGCGATACGCGATGGAATACGGCATTTCCGCACGACTTTTTTTGAAAGCCTTTTTTTCAAGCTTGGCTTCCTTTTTGGAAAGCGCACCTTCCGCAACGATTACAATGGAGAATTCCTTGCCGGCTTCTTTTCGAGCCATCACGCTTTCTGCCACCTTTTCGATGTCGTAAGGAATTTCGGGAAGAAGAATCACGTCGCCGCCGCCGGCGATTCCCGAATAAAGTCCGAGCCAGCCCGCCTTGTGTCCCATCACCTCGATGACCATAATGCGGCTGTGACTGTGCGCCGTGGTGTGAATCCTGTCAATGGCTTCTGTGGCGACATCGAGCGCGGTATGAAAGCCGAACGTCATGTCAGTAAAAACAATGTCGTTGTCAATCGTCTTGGGAAGCCCGATTACGTTCAGTCCTTCATCTGAAAGAAGGCTCGCCGTAGTATTCGTGCCGTTTCCGCCCAAACAGACGAGCGCGTCCAATCCCCATTTTTTATAATTCTTTTTTATTGCCTCCACGGGCATAAGTCCAGTTTCAGCATTCGGCTCTTTCGCCTTGAACGGCTTTTCACGGCTCGTTCCCAAAAGCGTTCCGCCGAGCGTCAAGATTCCCGACAAATCTGTTGAAGTGAGTGGCACGCAGTTTCCCTGCACCAGCCCGCGATAGCCGTTTTTGATTCCGATGAATTCCATCCCATAATGAATCATGCCCGCGCGACAAACTCCGCGAATGGCCGCGTTCAATCCTGGGGCGTCGCCCCCGCTGGTGAGAATGCCCACCTTTTTTACAGAAGTCTTGCTCATAAGAATATTGTATCACAATAATGAAGATAAAACAATATTTTTTTTCTAAAAAATATTTTCATTTTTCCGATAATAAAAGAGTAATTGGAAAGGGGCTTTATGAAAAACGATGTTTTAAGAAAAGCGGCAAGTGTGATTTTGTTTGCACTTGCGGCATTTTTTTCGATCGCGCTTGTAATGAAATTTTTGAGTTTCGGCGCGTATACAGGTTTTGCAGGATTTCTCTGGAACACAGGAAACAGCGTTTCTTCCGCTTATGGATTTTGCAGCATTTTGATTCCGCTGTTTTTGTTTGCGGCGGCGATGCTCGAAATTTCCAATCAACGCACTTTTAAAAAATGCGTCTACATCAGTTTCAGTGTCGTGCCGTTTTTTACCGCCGTAGTTATAGAAAAAATTTATTGCAATTTGACTTTTGGTCTTGAAGGATTTCCGCTGTTCAAAGCCTTCCAACTTTTGCTTTGCATTGTTTCGGCGATACTTGTCGTGACAATCGAATATCTTTTGGCAGGAATTATTGCCGAACGTTTTCTTTTTGGTCTCATCGGAAACAAGTCAAAAATGGAAATCAATTCTTTGAAAGAGGATTTTTCGTTTAAGAATGAATCAGAATTCGAAGAAACGCTTGACGATGCGAAAAATGAAAATGACGAAATTGCAAATTCTGAAAAAGAAAGCCAAGATGAAAATTCAATTTCAATCGAAGAGTCGGAAACTTTGCCGGCGCAAGAAATTTTAGAAAACGAACTTTCGGAAACCAGCAAAAAATATTTGCATGAATTTGATGATTTGGTTTTGACAAGCGCGATTGAAAACAATGACGACATTTTTGATTCGAAAAATTTCGATGACGACAAAACGCTTGAGCTGATTCAAATTTCAAATGCCACGAAAGTCGCCGTCCGCGACATTCAAGTCGATGCTTCTGAAGACGAATTTGACGAAGACGATTATCCGAATTACGAAGAATCCGAGGCAGAAGATTTTGAAAACGAAGACGATTACGGTTACAATGCGCTCGATGAGGAAGAAAACGATTTTGAATTTGTACAATCTGAAGATGAATTGCAGGAAGAAAATTTCGCTGAGTATGAAATCGAAGAAAATGCGATTGGCGAAGAAGAAGTCGACGAAAGCGAATTTGAAATTTCCGAAGAAAGCGAAAATGATTTTGAAGAAACGGTAACGGAAAAACTCGAAGAAAAAAAAACTAATGAAAACGCGCTTCCGTTTCCTTTGATAAAAGTTTCAAATGAAAAAAATTTCGCAAACGATGAAAATGACGAATCGGAAAATTTTTCCGACGATGAAACGACGGAAATCGAATCTGCAAAAATTGATGACGCGCGCGATATGAACGCAAAAAAATCCGCGCCGAAAAATCCGCCCGCGAAAATTGAAAGCACAGGAAAATCTGCCTCGACTATTTTTCCGAAAATAATCGATTCGAGATTTACGCGCAATGTCTACCAAATTCCGACCGAACACATTTTGGATGAATACGAAGATTCGAAATATTGGATTATCGACGAAGACACGAGCCGCGCGAGCGAACAGTTAAAGGAGACTCTCGAAGAATTCAAAATCAGCGCGGAAGTGACGGGAATCCGAAAAGGGCCTGTCGTCACAATGTTCGAGATTTTGCCCGCGCCCGGAGTGAAGCTCAGCAAAATCGTCGCGTTGCAGGACAACATCGCTCTGCGCCTGGCGGCGAAGTCCGTGCGAATCGTCGCGCCGATTCCCGGCAAACGCGCCGTGGGCATCGAAGTGCCGAACAAGGATCGCGCGATAGTTTCATTTCGGGAAATAATTTCGCAGGAAATGGGCGAGTTCAAAAAAATGGCTGTTCCCGTCATTTTGGGAAAAGACATTCAAGGCGAAGCGCAAGTCATCGATTTGGCGAAAACGCCGCATTTGCTGATTGCAGGCTCGACCGGCTCCGGAAAATCCGTGTGCGTCAATTCGCTCATACTTTCGATTTTGTATAAGCGTTCGCCGCAACAGGTGAAACTGATTTTGGTCGACCCGAAAATCGTCGAGCTGAAACTTTACAATGACATTCCGCATTTGCTCACGCCAGTCATCACCGAGCCGAAGCGGGCGTTGCAGTCGCTTCAATATTGCCTTTGCGAAATGGAACGACGCTACGCGTTGCTTGACGGACTCGGAGTGCGCGACATTATCAGCTACAATCGCCGAGTGGAAGAGCGACACATTGCCGCGGAAAAACTTCCGTACATTGTCGTAATCATCGACGAGTTCGCGGACTTGATGGCGACTACGGGAAAAGAATTGGAATCGACAATCGCGCGTTTGTGCGCGATGAGCCGCGCCGTGGGAATCCACCTTGTCTTGGCGACTCAGCGTCCTTCGATTGATGTAATCACGGGACTCATCAAGGCGAACATTCCGAGCCGAATCGCTTTTGCCGTCGCCTCGAAAGTGGACAGCCGAATCATCATCGACCAAGTAGGCACGGAAAAGCTTTTGGGACGCGGCGACATGCTTTTTGTAAGCGCGGCGAATCCCGTACCAATCCGCATTCAGGGAACTTTCGTAAACGACGACGAAGTGGAACGCGTGGTGAGTTTCGTAAAACAATACGGATTTCCGGAATACATCGACGACGAAATCTTTGTCGAAGACGATGACGATGTTGACAGCGAGCCGGGCTTGTTCGACGGCGGCGACGATCCGCTTTATTCAAAAGCGTTGGACATCGTTGTGGAAGCGGGAAAGGCGAGCGCGTCGTACATTCAGCGCAGGCTGAAAATCGGCTACAATCGCGCCGCGCGTTTGGTGGAAGAAATGGAAGAGCGCGGAATCGTCGGACCCGCGAACGGAAGCAAACCGCGAGAAATAATCCATATTCCATGATAGACAATGGTGTTTTACACCATTGTCTATCATACGAGAATTTCAGTTTCCGATTAAATCGGAAACTGAAATTCTCGCGACGTGAAAAAGAAGTTTTTTTTACTCGTGAAACTCGTATTTTTTGCAAGCAAAAAACCGAAAAAATTCGCATATAAAAAAAAGCCACAAACATTTTGCTTGTGGCTTTTTTTGGTGCAAAATTTACTTTCTTGTAAAGTTTATTTCTTTGTGAAGGTTACTGCACTATCTTCGTCAAGTTGCATAAAAATTGTTTCATTTTCAATTTTCGCATCTGTTGGTATAGCATTGTCTCCAAGTGCTTGCAATTTGCCATCTGCACCCGCCATGTGTGTAATGGTCGCCTTTATAGTGCCATCCTTTGTGGTGTCGCCTGTGTACGTTCCTTGTCCATCCATCGTAACTTCGAATGAATTGTCGTCAAAAAAACGGAGCGTCATTGTCTCTTCACTTGTCCAAGTCGTAACCACGCTTGGTTCGTCGTCGTCATCACTGCTGCACGCGACAAAAGTCAATACCAACATCATCGCCGCCAAAAAAGCGGAAATTTTCAAAAGCTTTTTCATAAAAAGCCTCCTTTATAGATTTTTACCGCTTCAATCATAAGAAATTGCATGCGGTCAATATTGATTAAAATTATAACGGGCGTTTTATTTTTAACCCTTTCTCGTGATTAGACGCATTTTTGCAATTTTTTTCTATATATTTATTTGAATCAGAATTTTCTTTGATTGCTTTAAAAAGGTATTGACAAAAAATAAAACGCCGATTAAATTTTTATTTCTGAAGAAAATATTAATTTTATTCAGAAGTAAAAAAGTCGTTTCGTAGTGAAACTAGAAACGACAGGAAAGAAACGAGTTTTGGAACAAAACTCGAGTTAAAATGAGCGGCAACATTTTTGACGCTCATTTTAAATAACTCGCAAACATCGTGCCGATTCTTGCGCGAACACAAAACGGCGAGAAAGTCTCGCGATTTTTTTTCATGGCGCACAAATTAAAAATTTTCTCTCGCCGATTGCAAAAATTCTGCCGAAACTATAAAATGAAAGCGATGAAAATTTTTCTCAAAACAAAATTCATTTTCTCTATAATTTTTTGCGCGACATTTTTTTCGATTTTGATTTCGTGCGCGAAAAAAAACATCTCGGAACAAATTCCTTTCGCCGCCGATGAAATCGTGAATTTGGAAAAAAAGAATTCGACGTTCGAATGGTTCTGCCTGACACGCGACGGTTTTGAAAAAGTCGAGCGTCCGCAAAAAACTCCCGCCATCATAAAAAAGCCGTGGACCGAAGCGTTGCGAATTTCTTACATGGCGCAGGCGGCGGAAAATTCTCCGCTTGACATAGACGCAAAATCCGCGCCAAAAGTTTTCGCTCTTGTCAATCATCTTGGCGTGATTTCGCTCGGCGCGGACGAAATCAAAATTTACAATGACGATTCGATTTTCACAAATCGCTCCGCCGAAAAAATCGTTTTTATGAACAACACGCCTGTGATTTCAGTTTACAAAAATTCTTTTTTCAATGAAAAAATTTCCGCGCGCGAACCGTTTCGTCCTTTCCTCGTCCAGTTCGCGCAGGATTCTGGCGTGTTCTTTCCGATTCTGACTTATGAAAATCTCGCGCTCGACGAAAAAACTCAAGTGAACGATTTTTGCTGGAACGGCACGCAATGGTTTTGCTCCACAAAATCCAGCGATGAAAATGAAACGAAATTTGAATATTTGAAATTCCGTCCCGAAACCGCGTTGCTTTCGATTTCGCCCGAACGAAATTTTATTTCGATAGAAGAATCCGACGAAGACGAATTTCGCGCGCAACGCCGTCCGCAACAATTTTCCTACGCTCCTGAGCGCGTAAAAGAATTGCTCGGAAATCTGCCTGCAGATTTTAATTTTTACGCCGAATGCAAAATCGCTTCAGGGCCTACTCCGCGCGAATATTTGCGCGGCAAAGTTTCAAGCGGCGCAATGCAAAAAGCCACCGTGCAAATCAGCGACACTTGGATCGCCGCGCTTTTCGAAGACGGCACGGTTTTTTTGAACGGCGCGCTTTATGGCAAAAAAATTCTGAACGGCGGAAAGCCAATCGCGCTTCGTCTGCCGAAACTTCCCGGCGGCTATGTTTATTCCGATTTCGGAATTTCAGGAACGCAGTTTTTCGCAGCTTGGGAAGAAAGCGAATTTTTCAAAACAGGACGAGCCGGCTTTATAAAAGTTGACTTGGAAAAAATCCTCTACTAGACGACATTTAAAATTATCGCGTCGCACCATCGCACATATCGCAAAAAAAAGACCGCGCTCACGCGCGGCCTTTTTTTAGTTTTTCAAAAAACTATTTTTTAGTCGTCTTCTTTGCGGCAGGTTTTTTCGCAGCGGGCTTTTTAGCCGGTGCTTTCTTTGCGGCGGCTTTTTTCGCAGCCTTCGCATTGATTACGGCCTGCGCTCCGGCAAGACGCGCCAACGGCACTCGGAACGGAGAGCAAGAAACATAGTTGAGTCCGAGTTTGTAGCAAAGCGCGATTGATGCGGGGTCTCCGCCGTGCTCGCCGCAAATTCCGAGGTGCAAGTCGGATTTTACCGAGCGACCTTTTTCTTCCGCGATTCCAATCAACGCGCCAGGACCTTCCTCGTCAAGAACGGCGAACGGATCTTCGGCAAGGATGTTCTGCTTGAGGTAAGAATCGATGAACTTGCCGTAGTCGTCGCGGCTGAAGCCGAACGTAGTCTGCGAAAGGTCGTTCGTTCCGAATGAGAAGAAGTCCGCGTATCCCGCCAATTTGTCGGCAGTGAGAGCGGCGCGCGGGAATTCCACCATCGTTCCGATTTCAAACTTGAGTTTCGTTCCTTTGCTTTCGTTCACTTTTTCGATGATTGCCAAAGCCTGTTCGCGAATCTGCTTGACTTCGTTGCAAGACACGACGTTCGGAATCATAATCTGAACCTTGTGCTTCACGCCTTCCTTTTCCAAACGCGCCGTAGCAAGCGCGATGGCTTCCACCTGCATTTCGTAGATTTCAGGATATGTCACTGCGAGACGGCATCCGCGGTGTCCGAGCATCGGGTTGTGCTCGTCGAGAGCGGCGACTTTCGTAGCCAACTTGTCGCGGTCAACGCCGAGTTTCTTGGACAACGCTTTCAGCTCGTTTTCGTCGTGCGCCTGAATGAATTCGTTGAGCGGCGGATCGAGCAAGCGGATTGTGACGGGGCGTCCTTCCATGACTTTGATGATTTCGTAGAAATCCTTTTCCTGAAGCGGAAGAATCGCCTTGAGATTTTGCTTGCGGTCTTCTGTCGTATCGGAAACAATCATCTTCTGGAAAGAAGTGAGTTTCGGCTCGTCGAAGAACATGTGCTCCGTGCGGCAAAGTCCGATTCCGGCCGCGCCAAATTTGAACGCGTCCTTCGCATTCTGCGGAGTGTCGCCATTCGCGCGAACTTCGAAACCTGAAACTTTCTTGCCAGAAGCCGTCGTGCGAACAGAAGTGTTTCGAACTTCATCCGCCCAGCTCAAGAACGTTTCCAAATCCTTTGAAAGAGTCGCGGGCATTACGGCGACCTGTCCGTCGTAAACTTTTCCAGTTCCGCCGTCGATTGTGATGAAGTCGCCTTCTTTGTAAGTGCGTCCGCCGATTTCGACTTTTCCGCCAGTAAATTTAACGTCCGCGCATCCGCACACGCAAGGAGTTCCCATTCCGCGAGCAACGACCGCCGCGTGGCTGGTGCGTCCACCTGTGGAAGTCAAGATTCCCTGTGCGACATGCATTCCCGCGATGTCGTCCGGCGAAGTTTCCTTGCGAACCAAAAGAATCTTCTTGCCTGATTCCGCCCATTTTACGGCTTCTTCGGCAGTGAAAACAATCTGTCCGCAGCCCGCTCCCGGAGAAGCGTTCAAGCCGGTCGCCAATTCCGTAGCCTTCTTGACGGCGGCGGGATCAAGCTGGGGAAGAAGAAGCTGGTTCAACTGTGTCGGCTCGACGCGGAGCAAAGCCTGCTCTTTCGTGATGAGCTTTTCGGCGACCATGTCCACAGCCATCTTGACGGCGGCCGCGCCCGTGCGTTTTCCGTTGCGGCACTGAAGCATGAAAAGTTTGCCTTCTTCGACGGTGAATTCCATATCCTGCATATCGTGATAGTGCTTTTCCAAACGATTGCGGATTGTGACCAATTCCTTGTAAATTTTCGGATTGGCTTTTTCAAGCTGGGAAATTTTCTGCGGAGTGCGGATTCCAGCGACAACGTCTTCTCCCTGAGCGTTCATCAAATATTCGCCCATGAATTCGTTCTTTCCAGTAGAAGGATCGCGGCTGAACGCAACGCCAGTGCCGGATGTGTCGCCCTTGTTTCCGAAGACCATCGCCATTACGGTAACGGCAGTTCCTTTGAGCGCGCCTTCCTTGATGTTGTTCAACTCGCGATACTTGATAGCGCGGGGATTCATCCAAGAACCGAAAACCGCTCCAATCGCGCCCCACATCTGCTTTTGCGGATTCTGCGGGAAATCCTCGCCCTTTTCATTTTTGTAAAGAGCCTTGTATTTCGTGACGATTTCCTTGAGCTCTTCCGTGTTGAGTTCCGTGTCTTCCTTGATGCCGCGGTGCGATTTCACTTCGTCGATGATTTTCTCGAATTTCGCGTGCTCCACGCCCATCGCGACATCGCCGAACATCTGGATAAAGCGGCGGTACGCGTCCCAAGCGAAACGCTCGTTGTTCGTCTTTTCGGCAAGACCCAAAACTGATTTGTCGTTGAGGCCGAGGTTGAGAATCGTGTCCATCATGCCGGGCATTGAAATCGCCGCGCCGGAGCGAACGGAAACCAAAAGCGGATCCTTTTCGTCGCCGAGCTTTTTGCCCATCGTCTTTTCCAACTTTGCAAGATACTTTGCAACTTCGTCTTCAAGACCTGCGGGATACTTTCGTCCCAACTTGTAGAAAGCCTGACACACGTCCGTGGAAATCGTGAATCCAGCGGGAACGGGAAGACTCAAAGGCGCCTTTGCCATCTGCGCAAGGTTGGCACCTTTTCCACCGAGTTCGGCGCGCATAGACTCATCGCCGTCCGCGTCGCCGTTGCCAAAGAAGTAGACATACTTGATTTTTGCCATAGTGGATAACTCCATAAAAGTGAAATGAATTTATAGTAATAATTCTACATTTAAAACAAATTATTGTCAATTAAAATATGTACAAAATCGAAATTGTTGCAAATTTTTTTTATAAAATTTCCATTTTTTTCAAACAAAATTCACGGCAAAAAATTCAAATTACCTTTTCCGAAAAGAAAATGCGGCGAAGAGTGCGATGCGAAAATTCAAAAAAAATGTTCTTGGCACAAAAATGAAATTGCGATATAATTTTTGTATGAAAACTTTTTCGAAAAAAATGTGCGGATTTGTGTGCGCCGCAATTTTCATCGCTTCGATTTTTTCTTGCGCGAAGAATCAAAACCAAAAAATCGCGCGGCCGACACAAGGCGTTTACTACTGCATTTTCGTGCGCTCGTTCGCCGACTCAAACGGAGACGGCATTGGCGACCTGAATGGCATCGCGGCGAAACTCGATTATTTGGAAAATCTTGGCGTGAGCGGAATTTGGCTCATGCCGATTTTTCCCTCGCATTCTTATCACGGCTACGATGTCGACGACTACTACAATGTGAACGAAGAATACGGCACGATTTCAGACTTGGAAAATCTTTGCGCGAAATGCGCCGAGCGCGGAATTTCCGTGATTTTGGATTTGCCGCTGAACCATTCTTCCGTTCACAACCAATGGTTCGTGCAGTCGGTCGATGAAAAAGATCCGAAGCATTCTTGGTATCGATGGGCGAACCCGCAGGAAAATCCCGACATCAATTTCAACGCGACGATTTGGCAGCACAAAGTCTGGAACAAGCGCGGCAAAAATTTTTACAGCGGACTTTACTATGACGGAATGCCAGATTTCAACCACGACAATTCGGAAGTGCGAGACGAATTCAAGCGCGTGATACAATTCTGGCTTGAAAAAGGCGTGTCGGGATTCCGCTTCGATGCGGCGAGCCACATTTACAATTCGGCGAAACTTCCTTCAAGCGTAAAAGACGGGAAGGAACGCGCGCTGGATTTTTGGAACGAAATCTGCTCGTATGCGAAGTCCGTAAAAAGCGATGCCTTCATGGTCGGCGAAGTGTGGGAATCGAACGGCACTCGCGCCGAATATATGCGCTCGATTCCTTCGACATTTCATTTTGACTTGGGAACAAAAATCATAAGCGCGATAAAAAATTCCGACGGCACGAACAATTCGATTGCGGCGGGACTTTTCAACGACTACGAACTGTACGCGCAAAAAAATCCGGATTTTATCGACGCGCCGTTTTTGACGAACCACGACCAAAACCGTTCGCCGCTCCAATTCAAAAACGACGAGCGTTGCGTAAAACTTGCCGCCGCGATGTATCTGTTTTTGCCAGGAACTCCGTTCGTCTATTACGGCGAGGAAATCGCGATGAATGGCGCGAAGCCCGACGAGCAAATCCGAACGCCTTTCATCTGGTCGAACAAATCTTCGGAAAAAACGCAGACAAATTGGATTGAATCAAAATACAACGCGAAGACAAAAGGCGCGGCAGAACAGCTTAAGGACAAAAATTCGGTTTTGAATTTTTATAAAAATGCGATTCATTTTAGAAATTCGAACGAAATTTTTTCGCGCGGAAAATTCCTTCCTTACGAAACCAAAAATTCGAAAATCACTGCTTGGACTTTGGAAAGCGGCGAAAAAAAAGTTTTCGTATTTTTCAACTTGGCGGACGAGGCACAAAGAATTACGCGGCCACAGCAAAGCGAGAATTTCAAGATTCTTTTTTCGGCGACCCCGCGTGACGCGAAAATTTCCGAAAGCGAAATCACGCTCGCCCCGAAAAGCGTCGCAGTCTTTGGAAACTGAAATAAAAAAGCCTCCTTAGTTTTTAACAACTCTCAAATCTTCAGATTCAAGAGTTGTTAAAAACTGCGATTTTGTAGCGAAGTGAAAAATGGCAATGAATGGCGAGTTTTGGAACAAAACTCGAGTTAAACTTGTCGGCAACATTTTTGACGACAAGTTTAAACCTTCCTTATTTTTTTAAGAAGAAAAAAGTTTCAACTTATTTCTTCTTAAAAAACGCGATTTTGCAATTAAATGAAAAATCGCATTGAATAAGCGAGTTTTCGGCGAAGCGAAAACTCGAGTTAAAATGAGCGACGCAAATTAGTCGCTCATTTTAAACGTTCGGAAACTGTGGCTTTCCGCACCTTTTCCAATCTTTCCAAATCTATTGCAAAAATTCGCGCGATTCATTATAATAAAATTTTAATATGGACAATAAAGCATTTCTTGTTCTCGCGAACGGACTCGTATTCGAAGGAAAAGGTTTTGGCGCGCAAAAATGCGCCGTGGGCGAAATCGTTTTTACGACCGGAATGACCGGCTATTTGGAGACGCTCACCGACCCAAGTTATTTCGGGCAAATCATCACCCAAACTTTTCCGCTCGTCGGAAATTACGGAATCATCGAAGACGATTTTGAAAGTGCGAAAATTCACGCGCGCGCCTACATCGTTCGTTCTTGGTGCGAAAATCCGAGCAACTTCCGCGGCGAAAAAAATCTCGACGAATTTTTAAAGGCGAACGGAATTCCCGGTCTTTACGGAATTGACACGAGGCGGCTTACGAAAATCTTGCGCGAAGCGGGAGTGATGAACGGAATGATAATTTGCGGCGAAAGCGACGAGGCGAAATCCGCGATTGCCGCGCTCGAAAACATTTCGGAAAAAGAAAAGCTTTTGCAAAAAATAAAGTCTTACAAAATCGAAAACGCAGTTCAAAGCGTCTCACTCGACTGCACGAAAATCGAAAAGCCCGCCGAAAAAGTTTTTGCCGAAAGCGCGGCGTACCGCGCCGTTCCGATTCGGACTGACGGCACGAAAATAAATGACGCGCAGGAAGCGATGCGCGGCGGCAAAGGAAAAAAAGTCGTGCTTTGGGATTTCGGCGCGAAAGGAAACATTCGGCGCGAACTTTTAAAGCGCGGACTTGAAGTGGAAACCGTGGAATGCGGCGCGACGGCGGAAAAAATTCTTTCGATGAACCCAGACGGAATCATGCTTTCCAATGGACCTGGCGATCCCGCCGACAACTCGGCAATAATAAGCGAAATCAAAAAACTTTCGGAAAGCGGAAAGCCGATTTTCGGAATTTGTTTGGGACACCAAATGCTCGCCCTCGCCCGAGGCGCGAAAACGACAAAACTGAAATATGGACATCGCGGCGCAAATCAGCCCGTAAAGCAGCTTGCCACTGGGCGCGTCTACATTTCAAGCCAAAATCACGGCTACGCCGTGGACAATGAAAGTTTGCCGCACGGCGCGCGCTTGAGTTTCGTGAACACGAACGACGGCACTTGTGAAGGAATCGAATACACGGACATTCCGGCGTTCAGCGTACAGTTCCATCCCGAAGCTAGCGGCGGTCCGCTCGACACAAATTTTTTGTTCGATGAATTCGTCGCGCGAATCAAATAGCGGGCGACTTGCCGGCGAGTTTTCTAGGAAAACTCGCGCTTATTTTTGCGATAATTTTCATTGAAAAAAATTCGAGAATTTTTTATCGCAAGAGACAAGATTTTTATCGCAAATTTTTTGAATGTGTGCTATAATATAACAATGAAAACTGAACTTGACGAAAAGCGAAAAATTCTCTTTTGGAAGACCGCAATCGCATTGCAAGCCGTCGAAGGCTTGGAGACTTCCGATGACTTGATGGAAATCGCAAGGCAAAATGTCGCCGGAGAAATTTCTGCGAAAAAGGCGGCAAATCAGGCGAAAAAAATCGACGACGAAAATCACGCGAACCTTGTCGCGGCGAGAATGTTCGAGATTTTATCGCAAACTTCGAAGTCCACAGAATTTTATCGCAATTTTTTATCGCAAGGAACTTTGCAAAACATTCATCGCAAACTTTTTGAAGGAATTTTAGAAAACGCCGGAGAATATCGCAAGAAAAATATCGCAAAAAGAGAATGGGCTTTGGACGGAGAACTTTTACTTTATCCGGAAGCGAAAAATATCGCAAATTCGCTCGAAAAGATTTTATCGCAAGAAAGAAAATTCAGTTTTGATAATCTGGAAAAGCCGGAAATCGCAAATCATATCGCACATTTTATTTCCAAATTGTGGCAAATTCATCCGTTTGAAAAATACAACACGCAGACGGTTGCGATATTTTTCATAAAATATCTCGAACATTTTGGACTTGATTTTTCAGACGAAACGCTCGCGCGAAAGCCGGTTTATTTTCGCAACTCGCTCGTGCGCTCTGCCTATAGCGACGGCAAAAAAATCAAGGCGGACACAAAATATTTTGAAATGCTTGTGCAAAACATTTTGTGCGGCGCGAAAAATGAACTTGACTACAAAACGATTCACATAAAATATGACGAATATGGAGTTGCGATAAAAGCCGAAGAGACGAAGCCTGAAAAGAAAAAACGCGTTCGCCCGAAAAAATCAGATTCAAAAAAATGCGATGCTCCAAAGAAAAAGAAAGAAAAGCAAACCCGCGAAACTGGCGTGAGAATAAAATGTGACGATGAAAAAAATATCGCAAGCGAAGCGGCACAAAAAATTGAAAAGCAAAAAAAAGTTATCGCAAAAAAAGCGAAGAAAAGTGCCAAGCCGATTTCAGAGGAAACGCCTTATATTCCGAACAATCCGAAAGTGGCGCGGCTTTGCACAAACGCGCAAATCGAATGCAACGAAAAAGTCGAAAAGATTTTGGAATATCTTTTTGAAAACAAGTCCATCACGAATTCGCAAGCGCGCACTGTCGCCGACACTTCGACCGAAACCGCGCGAAAAATCCTCGCGAAACTTTCGGAGGGCGAAATTGTCGAAGCGCAAGGCGCAAACAGAAACCGCGTTTATTTGCTGAAATAGAATTGCGATAAAACCGACAGTTTGTGCAATCAAATATTTTTTCGCGGGCAGATTTTCAACTCTTGCGCAAATTCAGATTTTCTGTTACAATATTCCACAAAACTTCAAGGCGGGGTGCGATTCCCCACCGGCTGTATAGCCAGCAAACATAAGAAGCGCGAATTGATTTCGCGTTTCTTATTCCGACACGGTGAAATTCCGCGGCCGACAGTGTTGAACTTTTTCGAAAGTTTTCAGTCTGGATGGGAGAAGAAATGAAAACTCTATTGCCGAAATTGGGCGCAGGAATTCATTCCGAATTTCCCGAAGCCAAATTTATGCGAAAGGCGATTTCGCTTGCAAAAAAAGGCGAAGGCTTTACAAATCCGAATCCGCTTGTGGGCGCGGTCATCGAAAAAGGCGGCAAGATTCTTGCATGCGGATTTCATCACACATACGGCGCGCTTCATGCCGAACGGGACGCACTTTCAAATCTCGCGAAAAAAAATCTTTTGGACGAGGCGAAAGGCGCGATGCTTTATGTCACGCTTGAGCCGTGCTGTCATTTTGGAAAGCAGCCGCCGTGTACCGAGGCTATTTTGGAAGCGGGCATTGCAAAAGTCGTGGTCGGCTCGCGCGATCCCAATCCGCTTGTCGCCGGGCGGGGAATAAAATTCCTGCGCGAACATGGAATCCAAGTGTACGAAGATTTTTTGCGAGATGAATGCGACGCGCTCAATTTCATTTTCTTTCATTTCATCACAAAAAAAATGCCGTTTGTCGCGCTCAAATATGCGATGACCGCCGACGGAAAAATCGCGACGGTTTCAGGAAAATCAAAATGGATTTCCTGCGAGACTTCGCGCGAATACGTGCACTCGCTGCGCAAAAAGTACGCCTGCATTCTTTGCGGCATCGGAACGGTTCTCGCCGACAATCCGCTTTTGACTTGCAGAATCAAAGGCGGAAAAAATCCAGTGCGCGTGGTTTGCGATTCCGATTTGCGGATTCCGCTTGATTCAAAAATCGTTCAGACCGCGAAAGAAATTCCGACGATTGTCGCCTGCGCCCTCGATGAAAAAACTTTGAAAAATGGACGAGGCGAAAATTTCGATGAAAAAATTTCCGCGCTTGAAAATGCCGGAGTCGAAATTATTTTTTGCGAAAAACGCGTAACTTCAAAAATCCAAAGCGAAAACAAAATCGACTTGAAGAAATTGATGACGCATCTTGCGAAGAAAAATCTCGACAGCGTTTTGATTGAAGGCGGTGCGAAAATAAATTTCAGCGCGTTGCAAGCGGGAATCGTCCAGCGCGTGTATTGTTTTGTCGCGCCAAAAATTTTCGGAGGAGCGGCCGCCCCCTCCCCGGTCGGCGGGGAAGGCGTAAGACTTGTTTCTCAGAATTTCGCGCTTGAACAAAAATCACTCGCGCAATGCGGCGGCGACATTTTAATTGAATACGAAGTTTTGAAAAGGAAAAAATCCTAAAGGCGGAAAAAATGTTCACAGGAATAATTGAAGAAACTGGAAAATTTTTACATTTGGAACAAAGCGGTTCTTCGGCAAAAATCAAAATCGCGGCAAGCATCGTTCTTGGCGGAACGAAGATTGGCGAAAGCATCGCGGTGAACGGAGTTTGTCTTACAGTGACGGACATCGCGCAGAATTTTTTTGTCGCGGATGTGATGCCAGAAACGTTGCGGCGTTCGAATTTGGGAACGCTCGAAAATGGCGATGTCGTGAACCTTGAGCGTGCTATGCCTTGCGACGGCAGATTCGGCGGACATATAGTCTCCGGGCATATCGACGGAGTCGGGAAAATTTCCGCGATTCAAAGCGAAGCGAATACGATTTGGTTTTACATTTCCGCGCCGAGCGAAATCCTAAAACTCATTGTGGAAAAAGGTTCTGTCGCGTTGGACGGCATCAGCCTTACCGTGGCGAAAACCGATTCGACGCAATTCGCAGTTTCAGTGATTCCGCATACGCAGACGCAAACGAATTTGCTTTTGAAAAAAACTGGCGACATCGTTAACATCGAAAACGACATCATCGGAAAATACGTTCAAAAATTTTTCGAGCAAAATGATTCAAGCGATTTGCCGCAGAAAAATGCGGGAAAAATCACGGAAGATTTTTTGCGGAAAAATAATTTCTAAAGAAATGCAATCGCAGAATTGACATTTCAAATTACGGTTTAAATTATTAGGAGGAATAAATGGAATCCAATTCAATTGAGTACAATTCAATTCCCGAAGCGTTGGAAGACTTGCGCGCCGGAAAAATAATTTTGGTGAGCGACTCTGAAGACCGCGAAAACGAAGGCGACATGATTTGCGCCGCAGAATTTGCCACGACAGAAAACATCAATTTCATCGCGACGCACGCAAAAGGTTTGATTTGCACGCCGATGAGCCAGGCAATCGCCGACCGTCTCGGCTTTGTTCCGATGGTAAGCGAGAACACCGACACGCACGAAACGGCGTTCACTGTTTCAGTCGACCATGTTTCCACGACGACAGGAATTTCCGCTGTGGAACGCGCGACCACGATTCGAGCCTGTGTCGACGAAAATTCTCGTCCGCAAGATTTCAGAAAGCCTGGACACACTTTCCCGCTCATCGCGAAAAAGGGAGGGGTATTGGTTCGAGGCGGGCACACCGAAGCCACCGTGGATTTGTGCCGACTTGCCGGATTGAAGCAATGCGGCGTTTGCTGCGAAATTATGGACGACAACGGAACTATGATGCGCGGCGAAAAAATCTTCGCGCTTGCAAAAAAATTTGGATTGAAATATGTTACGATAAAATCGCTCGCCGACTATTGCCGCGTTCAAGACAAGCATGTCGTTCAGGAGGCGCATGCGAAACTTCCCAGCGAATACGGCGACTTCGACATTTACGGCTACACCGACGACATCACAGGCGAACATCACGTCGCGCTTGTCAAGGGCAAAATCGAAGACGGCGAAAACGTGCTTTGCCGCGTTCATTCAGAATGTCTCACCGGCGACGTTTTCGGCTCGAAGCGATGCGATTGCGGCCCGCAACTTGCCGAAGCGATGCGACAAATTGAAAGGGAGGGGCGCGGCGTTTTGCTTTACATGCGGCAGGAAGGGCGCGGAATTGGCCTAATAAACAAGCTCAAAACGTATATGCTTCAAGAAAAAGGCTACGACACGGTGGAAGCGAATTTGAAACTTGGCTTCAAAGCCGACTTGCGTGAATATTGGATTGGCGCACAAATTTTGCGCGACTTGGGAATAAAGTCATTGCGCTTGCTGACGAACAATCCGCAGAAAATCTACGGACTTGACGGATTCGGCATTCGCGTGGCGGAACGCGTTCCGATAGAAATCGCGCCGCAGTCTTACGACAAATTTTATTTGCGTACGAAAAAAGAAAAGATGGGGCACATTTTTTCGCATATCGATGTAGAGTGAAAACAAAACTTCACCATAAATAAAACTTTTTCCAAACAGGAGGAAATTATGAAAGCAATCGAAGGAAAGGTCGTCGCGCCAAGCGGCATGAAAGTGGGAATCGTGGCTTCGCGCTTCAATTCAATCATCGTGCAAAAGTTGCTCGAAGGCGCGCAAGACGGACTTGTCCGGCACGGCGTGGAAGAGGAAAACATCACGGCGGTGTGGATTCCGGGCGCGTTCGAGATTCCCGTAGTCGCACAAAAAATGGCGGCAAGCAAAAAATACGACGCGGTAATTTGCGTAGGCGCGGTAATTCGCGGAAGCACATCGCACTACGATTATGTCTGTGCCGAAGTAAGCAAGGGAATCGCGCAAGCAAGCCTTTCGAGCGGAGTTCCCGTCCTTTTCGGAATTCTCACCACCGACAATTTGGAGCAAGCCATCGAACGAGCGGGCGCAAAGAGCGGCAACAAAGGCTACGACTGCGCGCTTTCTGCCATCGAAATGGTCAACGTGATGAAGCAAATGTGATTCGTGCAGAGAGGGTTCACACCTCGATGTTCTGCGTCGAGGTGTGTCGATTTAGATTAAGTAATTTTCATCAGAAGACGCAACTGGATGTCCTTAATTTCAGGGCATCCTTGCAAACGTTTTTTTTAAAATGCTGAAAAGCAAAAAGAATGTCGAAATGAAAAAAATTAAAAAAAGCAAATTTTTTTTCAAAACCTATTGACATACCCCCCCCCATATGGTATAATCTACTTACAAAGCCGATGGACTTAAACAGCCTCGGCACATCTTTTTTATAACACTATGTCTGCGCGCAGACAAAAGGAGCATCATTATGGAAGTACCAGAAACATTGAAAGGCGGATTGAAACTCAACGATGAATTGAAGTCGTTGAGCTTCACCTTGAAAGTCATCCTCGTAGTTTGGGGCGACATTTACGGACTTTTGCGCCGCCTCACAAGCGGAAAAACAGTGCCGGTAATTGTCGGTGTCTTGCAGTTCTTTACGGGAAACTTCTTTGGAATTATGTGGCTAATTGACCTCATCATAGTCATCACGCAGAAAGAAGTTACGGTTCTCGCGGACTGATTTTTTCAGTTAAAAATTTCATCGCTTTTTTAGGCGAATCGTGTCCTGAAATTGCGGTGGAATATTTCGCATGTAAAATCACATTCGTCTCAACACTTCGCCGATGTCGCAGTCAAAGATAAGTGACATACTTTTGATTTCAGCATATTTGAAGATTCACTTTTATTTTAAATCATAAAGCGGTGCGCAAATTTAACAAGTATCCTTTGCAAAAAGCCAATGAGTTTATATGAAAATTCATTGGCGTTTCCAAAATTCTCACTGTGCTTAAAAATTGCTCTGTGAGAATTTTCAAGTGAATTCGCTTCTATTCCGCCATAATCCATTCGATTTTATCCGCGTCCAAAAGTTTGTGCTCAAACATTTTGTCCAATGTTTAAAATAAGCGACTAATTTTCGTCGCTTATTTTAACTCAAGTTTTCTACGAAAACTCGCCTATTTGCCTTGCCTACTTGCGCAGACGAAATTAAGTTCCTCGGAAGTTGAGACTTCCTGCGGACTTAATTTTAAGGAACGGTTTCGTCGCAGTGCTTATGACATTTTTGTCATTAAAAATTTTGCCGCTATGTGCAACATACTGCACATAGCGGCTATAAACTTCACATAATCAATAGTTGTATTTGCTTTTATTTAATGTCAAGGAATATTTATCTATATACAAACTTCCGCTTTGTGCATTCTCGCCAGAAATACGGAAAGACAACTCTTTGTTATAATAAGAGTTGTCATCAATACGAAGATTGTATATCTTAGCCTCAATATACTTATCGGATAAATTAAAAGAATAATTCCCTTTATATCTTTTGCCATCTTCTGTCCAATTGCATTCATAGTTATCATCAAATGTCAAAGAACATTTGTACCCCTCCCATTTTGTGTGTTTAAAAAATGAGTCAACCATAGAAAAAGAGTCTAATTGAACATTACCACTATCGCAAAATCTCCCACTTGTTGAATACTTGTCATAAATAGCAAAACTATACGAATGCGAATCATTTTCGTATCCTGCCGCATATAAATATGCCGTATAGGAGTCACCGTTAGAAGTAACTTTATAAGAATACGATTCTGATGCCATATCATTATAAAAAGTTACCGTTTTGGATTCAGAAAACCACAATGACCCATCAGAATTATTTTTCCACTCTGTACCCTTAAATGGATCAAACGATGCAGTGCTACCGCCAGAAGAGCCACTGCTTCCTTCTCCACCAGACGAACTAGAACCGCTGTCACTAGATCCTCCGACTTTTTTCAATGTAACTAGATAACTACTGCCAGAAAGTTTGTATTGCCCACTTGATGCACCTGCGCTAGAAATCGTCAAAGTAGACATATCGCTTTTATATCCATTTACATCTATATATAAAGTCGCAGTATATGACTCTCCATCAGAATCAACCCTATAACGAAGTCCATTCGCAGTATTCTTACCATCGCTGACTGTACCGTCGCTGTAAAATTTCAAACTTGCGTTGCCACCGCTCCATTCCGTTCCTGCAAAAGGATTACTTACTGCATCTTCTGTATCAGAACTGCCGTGGGAACATCCTGAAAACGCAAGAGCCGCCATAAAACAGACCGCGATGCAGACCACCGCCATCGTCATTTTTACTGTTTTCATATCTTTTCCTCCTATGAAAATAAAAAAAGTTTTCGCTATTATACAATAGGGGGGGGTATGTCAAGTGGTTTTTGAAAAAAAAGCATTTTTTTGAATTTTTTTTTCAAAATTTTACTATACAAAAACTCGTTTACAGGATTTCGCCATGTCAAATTTTTTCTATGATGAATTCAAAGAGCGAAAAGCAACTAAAAAATTTTGTGAAACTGTCTCAACTTTTCATCGACATTTCAAAACGCTGACATTTAATTTCCCTCAAAACAAAAAATTCTCTTTACAAATCTCAAAAATGTGGTACAATAATAGAAACGAATGTCTTTAAGGAGTTTCAAAATGAATTTTATTTTTCTAGGACCGCCGGGAGCGGGAAAAGGCTCGCTCGCAGTAAAAGTGGCGCAGGATTACAAGATTCCGCACATTTCCACGGGCGACATTTTCCGCGCCGCGATTAAAAACCAAACTGAGCTTGGCAAAAAAGTAAAGGCGATAATTGACGGCGGCGGGCTTGTAAGCGACGACATCACTTGCGCGCTCGTCAAGGAACGTTTGGCGGAAGCCGACTGCAAAAACGGATTCATCCTCGACGGATTTCCGCGGACGATTCCGCAGGCCGACGCTCTCGCCGGATTCTGTCCCGACGTTACATGCGTGAATTTCGTGATTGACGAAGATGTCGTCATCAATCGCCTGAGCACGCGCCGCGTCTGCAAAAAGTGCGGAGCGAATTTCAACATTCTCACGAAGCCGCCGAAAGTCGAAGGCGTCTGCGACGAATGCGGCGGAGAGCTTTACCAGCGCGACGACGACAAATCCGAATCGATTATGCACCGAATGGAAGTGTACCGCGAGCAGACCGAACCGCTCATCGCCTACTATCGCGCAAAAGGCAAGCTCACCGACATTGACGGCGCGATTCAAACCGATGAATTGCTCGGCAAATTCAAGGAATTGTTCAAAGCGTAAAATCGGAAAAGATTTTTCAAAAACGCGTGTTCGGAAAACTGAAATTTCCGAACACGACTACTATTCTCAAAAAACGTCTCAAAGCGCGCCTTTTTGTCATTCGGGCATGATACGCTCGCCGTAGGCAAAGAATTTTATTCGCACCGCGCTTGCCAGTCGTCAAGAATTCAACATTTCCCTTTCAAAAAAATTCATTTAAAATTGAAATCAGTTGCAAAACTGACAAAATTGATGTATAATATGAGGATATGGCAGAAGACAAAAGGCCGCAGGCGGTTTGGGAACCAGGAACATTAGACGCGACAAGAAAGAATATCGGAGAAATTGACGTGGAAGAAGCGGCGCGCATGACGAAAGTTTTGGGCGGCGAAATAATGACGGAAAAATCCGTTCCGATTGACTATTCGAAATTGCCGAAGCGCGCTCCAAGCCGCAGAGCCGTCCGTCCGAGCGGACAGACACACGCGCAGTCAAGTTCTTCTAAAGTCAAAGATTCGGAAACGGAAGAAAATCAAAAAGTTTCCAAAGCGCAGAATCTGCCGCCCATTTCCATAAAAGACAACCAAAAAATAGACCGGCTCATGATGAGCAATTTGTACGCGATAAAGCCGAATTATGGTTTGTTTAACTTCATCAAATATTTTTCCAAAGCCGGTTCCGAGCGCGTCATTCCCGAATTTGTGGAAATCACTTTAAAGGCGCATTTGTCCCATTTGGAAAATTTCATCACGGCGATAAAAGGTTTTCCGCAAATCGCGCCCGACATTTACAAATCCAAGATGCAAACTGAATTGGATTTAAAATTTCGCATAGTACGCAAAGTCAACGAATGGAGCACGCGCAATGTGAAAATCGCCTTCACAAATCTCGAGACGCTCAAAGAAGATCCTGTCGTGTCGGATTTGACTTTGTTCGTGAAATCGATTTACAAACCGCTCATCACGCTTTTTTATCTGACCGAGCCGGTCGTAAGCAAAGCGATAAAAGAAATTTATACGGACTTGCTCCGACAGCAAAATGTCGACAAGGCGAAATTGGAAAACCTTGCGAAAAACAGCGTGGCGGAATGGCAGTATCTCTACAGAAAAGTCATCAAAGGACTTTATCCGCTTTTGATGCGAATGTGCGGCACTCCTTATGTCGAATTTCCGACTTTCTTTTCTTCGCAAGCGGCCGCTGTTTTGAATTTTTTGGGAATGCAAAAGATGGATTTGGTTTTGCAAGAAAAAAAGCAAGACGGCGATGAAGCGCAAAAGTCAAAGCAAGATGAAGAAAAATCCAAATCTGAAGAAGAGCAGAAGAAAAAGGAAGAGGAAGACAAAGAAGAAAATATGCGCGCCGAAAAGCTAAAGGCGGGACTTGTCTTGCTCGACAAACTTTTTCCCGAGGCCGGCTTTAAAAAACTCGATTCCGCCCCGGACATGTGGCCATATTTCAATCCTCTTTATGAATTTGACGAAGCCTTCCAAATGATTTCGCCCGAAAATCCGATGCAAATCACAATTATACTTTGCGAAATTATGCAGGACTTTTTTCACGCTTGCAACAAAATGAAATTCTCTGTTGAAGAAAATCCTGTTCTAAAAAATCATGACGATACGATTATAAAAGCGTTGAGCGACTGGCCGCTGTACGTAGACACGCTGTTTGAAAAAGATTACGGCAATCCTTTAAAGCAGCTTGTCAACCAAACTTATTCGCAGCCAAATTATGCGAACAGCCGCATCGGAAAAAAGACCATCACCGAAATTCTTTGGCATACGAAATATATTTTTCTTCCGCATTTTTCATTTGAGCAGCTTTTGCTCGAGCGTCCGTCGAACAGCAACAAATATGTTCCGCTTCCTTTGCGCATTTCTTTTTTGAAAAAGGCTTTCGATGATTTCGCAAGGCAGATTTCTCTTGTCGAAAATGCGAAAGGAAATGTCGTCGGCTTGGAAAATCCGTGGGACCACTATGAATTCGAACTCGAATCTCCGATTTCCAAACGAATCGATGTTTTCCTGAACGCAAAGGAATATGGCACGAAAATGACCGCCACAAATGCCAATTTGATAAAATACATCAGCTGCATTTTCGCCGTCATAGATTGGTGGGTCAACGACAAGACTTCGCCGGCATACAAAATGGACTCGACCAAAATCTACCGAACGCGCCCCGGAACGAACGAGCCGGCATTTTCCGTGGAAGCGCGCGACGACCAAGACAAGCTTTTCGCGGCGGCAGTACGCGCGACCATTCAAAAGAAAGCCGCGCAGTGACATCGTTGGCGAAAAAATCCTGTAGACTACTTCGCACTTGCGGACTCGTAATGACAAAAAAGCGAGCCGCGTGCGACGACTAGGCAATGTCGAAATCGCGCGGCATTTTTCAAAACAACATAAGTTCGCGAATCTTTACAACTGCACGCTACTTTCGATTTTCGCGTTGAACCGTTCGAGCTTCTTTCCTTCGAGCGGGTTTGCTTCGCCTTTGAGAATCTTTCGCAGCGCGTCCATTTCTTCGCCGGTAAAATTCACGCCGTCGCGCATGTCGTTTTCAAAAGAAGTCGCCGCCATCGGACAGACGATTTTCACGATTTCAAAAATCGCGTTCGCGAATTCGCGGATTTCAAACTGCGCGTGTCCGTCTAGACGCAATTTCAAAAACTTGAACAAATTGTTCAAATCCATTTGCCAATAAAATTCCGTGTACAGCGAAAGCGGAAGATTTATCCTCGCAATTTCGCGAGCAAGCCCGGTTTCCAGCAACTTTGAATACGAATCGTAGGCGGACTTTTGCCCCGACTGCAATTCGGAGCGGATTTCCCCAGCCTTTTCCTGCTCGAACGGCTCGTCGGCGCGACCTTGCTTGTTGTTCGCGCTTTGTCCCTCGATGTCCTGCAATTCGGGAACATAGAATTCTTCTTTCATAATCGAATAGCGACCGGACACTTCGTTCATCCTTCCCATTCTGTGGCGAACCCATTGGCGCGCCACGAAAATCGGCATTTTCAAATGGAAAGTGAAAACCACTTGCTCGAACGGCGACGTGTGCTGATGCCGCAAAAGATAGTCGATGAGAGCCGCATCTTGCGAAACGGTCTTCGTACCTTCGCCGTAAGAAACGCGCGCCGCCTGGACGATTCGCTGGTCGCTTCCCAAATAATCCACAAGGCGGACAAAGCCTTTGTCCAAGACTTTGTATTCTTTGTCCAAAATTTCTTCCGCGGCCGGAACAATAGTATGCGCCATAATTTCCTCCTGAATAAAAATTCGCGCGACAATTCGGCGCGGATTTTTAGCATTTTTTCATAAATTCATAAACAGAGATACAAGCAAAAATTCGTTCAAATAGTGCGATTGCCACTTTACAATTATATCAAAAATGCCGATAATAGTAAAGTTATGTTACCTGTTATTATTGCAATTATTATATGCCTCGCCGTCATCGCCATTTTGGTTATGTTCGGCGGAAGAAAATCTTCGAGCAATGGAAAGAAAGCGCGCGAAAAGGCGGCACACTCGAAAAACCGTGCGCAAATCATTCGAGACGCTACGAAAAAACTTTCCCGCGAGCCTCACAACATCCAAGCGCTTACGGCTCTCGGCGAATTATATTTTTCCGAACATCTGTGGGACAAAGCACTTCCTCTATATAACGATTTGGCGAACTTGGCGGCGAATCATCCTGAAATTGAGGCAGCCATTGTATATCTGCGACACGGCATTTGTTGTCTCCACCAAAAAAAGCCTCAGGAAGCGATGACAAGTCTCATCACCGCATACAAATTGGATTCTCACAGTTTTGAAGTGAATTTTTATTTAGGCAAAGCGTGTTTTGAAAACGGCGATTTTGAAAAGGCGATTCCTTGTTTTAAAAAAGCGTACACGATAAATCCAGAGGCGACCGGAGTGACAGGACCGCTCGGCGCGGCTTTGTACAAAGCGAAAAAATACAAGGAGGCTTTGCCAGTCTTGCGCAAGGCACTTGACGAAAATCCGCAAAACAAAGAGGCACTTTTTTCGATGGCAGACTCGATGCAAGAAACAGGCATGGGAACAAAAGCCCTGAAAGTTTTCATGCATTTGCGTCCCGATCCAGTTTATGGACCAAAAGCAAGTTTGACGGCGGGCATCATCCATGCGCGGATGGGACAAAACGAAGATGCCGTTCAAGATTACGAAATCGGACTAAAGCTAAAGGATATTCCTCAAGACACTTTGCTCGAATTGAATTACCGTTTGGCGCAATGCTATTTTTCGATGAACAAAATCGCGCTCGGATTGGCTTGCCTTTCCAAAATCAACAGCATCACGTCAAATTACAAAGACGTTCCTGCTTTGATATCGCGTTATAAAGAATTGAATCAGAATTCCAATTTGCAAATTTACCTGAACAGCGGAACAAGCGATTTCGTCGCCATGTGCCGAAAACTTGTCACATCTTATTATGACAATGCGCGTGTAAAAATTACGGATGTCGAAGTGCAACAAGACACCGTTGAAATTTCATGCGAAGTGGACACGTCCAAATGGGAAGACAATGAATTGTTCAAATTCTACAAAATGCCAAATTCATTGGGCGAATTGCCGGTTCGCGAATTTCTTTCAAAAATCCAAGACAAAAAATTGGATCGAGGCTTTTGCATAACGCCCGGCGTGTTCAGCGAAGAAGCGCACAAATATGTAGAGGGGCGTTCCATTGATTTGGTGGAAAAAGAACAGTTGATGCGTTTGCTAAAAAAAGTCACATTGAAATAAACTGCAGCATGTCGAAGCAAATGTAAAATCGCGGCGTTTTTTTCAATTCGGCGCGATTTTACATTTTTCGCGAAATTTCATTTTTCAATCAAAACCAAATTTCGCTCGCGCTCATCTTGCTCAGTCAAAAAAGGAACATCGAGCGAAATCACATTGTAGCGACCACAATTTGCTTGGCGCATTTCTTCGACTATATTTTTTCGCTTGGCTTTATACGCCGCGAGCGCGCCGCCTTTTTTCAAAACCGCGAGCAAACTGACGAGCATTTTTTCTTCCAGCGGACGGAACGCGCGGAACGTCGCGATTTCAAAACTTTCGCGCGGAATTTTTTCTAGCTCGCAGTTTTCTATGCGGACATTTTCCAAGCCCAAAAGCGCGCGGACGTTTTCCAAAAACGCGCATCGCTTTGCCATCCGTTCCACCAAGACAAAATCAAATTGCGGAAAAGCCGCCGCGAGCGGAATGCCCGGAAGCCCGCCGCCCGAACCTATGTCCGCAATCGTGATTTTCGTTTCGCTTTGCATTTCTCCGCCATCGCCAGCGGAACAAAGTGAAGCGCGGCGATCTGCTTGCGAAATAAATTGTCGTGTCTCCGAGCCTCGCAATGACAACATTTCCACGGAAATTTTTTGCGCGACGCGAGAGATTTCTTGCGCGGCGGAAAGAGTGTCCAAAATATGGCGAATGAAAATTTCATCGCGGCTTGATGCGTTCACCAAATTGTACGCGCCGTTGAAAAGCAGAATTTCGTCCACGTACTTTTCCATGAGCGGCGCGATTCGCTCTATTTCATTTTTTGAGAAATGTAATTTTTCGAGACCTTCTTCCAAAAAATTCATTTTGCGCTCGATGGATTTCCGATGTCCAAAAGCAAATCGCAATTGTCGCCGCCGTCAACAGAATGGAGCATCACCAAATTGCCTGTGCGTGTCGCCGTGAAATTCGGCACGGAACAAAATCGTCCGAGCGGAGTTTGCGCCTGCTTGCTTTGAAAAAGCGTCGGCGTTACGAAATATTCCTGCCTGGAATTTGACGTTCCGTTCGCGGCGAAAAGCAAATAGAAAGTTTCGGAAATCGTTTCGTTTTGGAAAAAAGTTTTCACGTCGCCCGTGAGCAAAAAGCTTCCGTCGTCTTCCTGTTCGCTGAAAAAAACTTGACTGCATTCTATGTTGTTTGAATTGACGGAAAAACGCAAGATTTTCGGCGGAACGGAAGAAGGCTGCGCGCCGGCAGGCGCGGCGGAAATAAAATTGCTTTGCGCGGATTTTATCTGTTCGAGTTCGGAAAGAATTTTCGCCAAAACTTTTTGCTGATTCGCGGCGTTCAAATTCGTCGCGCCCAAATTCAAAGAATTGTCAGAAAGCGCGGAAAGCGAAGAAATGCTTCCGAGCGCGCCGCGCCGCGCAAGTTGCGACAAATCCCACGCGCTCAACGACGAGAAAATGTCGGAAGAAACGTCGCCCAAAAATTGTTCGAGCGGCGCGGTTTTTTCAGTCTTTTCGGCGCTTTCATCTTTTTTTTCTTCCGAAGTTTTTTTTCTTTGCAAATATTGATTTTCCGGAATGTAAAAATTGCTTCCTGCCACTGGCGCGGAAATCAAAGGCATTTGCGGCATCTGCAATTGCGTCATCGGAGCAACTGGCGCGATTGGAGCGACTGGCGAAGTGGGCGCGGTCTGACAAAACGCGCTCGCCGAAAAAAACGTGCAAACCAAAAACGCGAATTCGACTTTACATATTTTCAAGGCTTTCCTCCACAAACTTAAGCCGCTGTTGCAGCTGCTCGATTGTCTTTGCAAGGCGGCGCGCCTCTTTTTCCAATTTCGTTTTCGCGTCATCGTTTTTTTGCGCGCGAGATTTTTGCTTCATCAACTCGCTTACAGTCGCGGGACTTTTTCCGTTCAAAAGTTGCTGTTCGGCGGCGGCTCGGTCGTCTGCCTTTCGGATTGCGCTCACCATTTTCATATTGTCAAAGCCGAGAGCGGGATTCATCGGATTTTCCGAACCCATCACCGAGCCGACTCGTTTCAAATCCCGCGCAGTGTTTCTCGGCAAGCACAGAATTCTGTCTATGTAGTCTTCATAGCGAATGTTCGCCTGTTCGCAAAGCGCGTGCGCCCGAATCAAAAGCCTGCCGAATTCCGACATCAACTTTCCGTTTTGTTCCAAATATTCCGTGCGGATTTTTTTTGTCAACTCTTCAAGTTCGGGCGAAGAAGAAATGTCGATTTTGTAAAATCCCTTTTCCTCCGCAATCGAAAGCAGTTCTTGGAATCTAGCCCAAAACGCCTGCGTGTGCACTTTCGAATTGTACAAATATTCCGAGCCGTAAAGCGCGAGCTGTTCTTCGGCGATTATGTGATGCGTGTATTCGTGCACCGCCGTGTAGACGAGCTGTTCGTCGGTCTTGAAATTTTTATTGTGCAAAATTATTTCGTGAGTGTCGGGCTTGTAAAGACCGTTCACGCGCTTGGATTCTTTGCCGCTCTGAACCACCGAAAAATCCAAATTCGACTCGCGGATTTGAAGGAGCATTGACTTGATTTTTTCATTTTCCATTAAAATTATTATAGCACAAAATTCGAAAAAATGCTAGCATATTTTTTATGGAAGAAATCAAATCGATAATCGCTTGGGGAGACTCAATTTTCAAAGGCGTCGTTTCAAACGGCAATTCAAAAGATTTTGAAATCACGCCGAACGATTCGCTCACGCTTTTTGGAAAAAAATTTGAAATCCAAATTCTGAACAAAAGCATTTACGGCGCGACGATTCAAAAATTGCGGCGAACTCAGCAAAAAAATTTCAGGGCAGGAATTTCATCGGAAATCGGGCTCATTGAATCTGGCAGCAACGACTGCGACTACGAATGGAGCGAAGTTTGCGAAAATCCTGGCGCGCCACACACGCCAAAATGCCCGCTTGAAGAATTTCGCCACATTTTGGAAGAGATGATTTTGGACGCGCGGCAAAACCAAATCACGCCGGTCGTGATTGCGCCGCCGCCGCTCGTCACAAAATGGTGGTTCAAGAATATTTGCATCGGGCTTGACGAAAAAACGATTTTGGATTTTCTTGGCGGCGATGTGGAAAAACTGTTTCGCAATCAAGAATCGTATTCCGATGCCGCGAAAAATGTCGCGCAAAAAATGAACGCGCAAATCATCGATGTCCGCGCGGAATTTTTGGCGCACGGTGATTTTGAAAAATTGATGTGCCGTGACGGAATTCATCCGAATGAAAAGGGACATGAATTCATGGCGCGGATTTTCGAGCATGAATTTTTTAATTTGAAAAAAGAATTTTAAAATGCAAGATGATTTTATAAAAAACGATTCGATTCAAAAAATAAGAAATTGCGCCGCGCAAAACGCCGTCCCAATCGTGCAGGACGAAGGGCTAGAATTCATTTTGAACTTCATCGCAAAAAACGGCGCGAAGCGAATTTTGGAAATCGGCACGGGTATCGGATATTCTGCGATAATGTTCGCGAAATGCGCCGCCGACATTCGCGTCTTCACGATTGAATCGGACGGCGAACGCTACGAGCAGGCAAAGAAAAATGTCGCAAGCGAAAATCTTTCCGAGCGTATCACTTGCTTTTTTGGCGACGCGATGGAATTCAATTTCGCGGAAAAATTCGATTTGATTTTCATCGACGGACCAAAAGCGCAGTACATAAAATTTTTCGAAAAGTTCCAAAACAATCTGTCGGAAGGAGGCGCGATTTTGAGCGACAATCTTTTTTTTCACGGAATGGTTCGCGACTTGAACCTGACGCACAATTATTCCACGAAAAAGCTCGTCAAAAAAATTCGCAAGTACATCGAGTTTTTAAAGGCGAACGAAGAATTCGAAACGGAATTTTTTGAACAAGGCGACGGAATAAGCGTGAGCCGTCGCAAAAGATAAAACGCGAAATTGTTTTTATGAATTTAAAATCCGCCTTAATCCAACACCTCATTCATCGAGCCAGTTCTGTAGCCCGACAAATCCAGCGTGGCGTAAGAAAATCCCAGCCGCTTGATTTCCGCGTGAATTTCTTTTTTATGAGAAAGCGCGTTTTGCATTTGCTCCGGCGGCACTTCGATTCGCGCCAAATTTCCGTGAATGCGCACGCGGCATTGCCCGAAATTCAATTTTCGCAAAAAATCTTCGGCTTCGTCAATGCGCGCGAGCGTCTCTTCGGTGATTTCTTGACCGTACTCGATTCTGCTCGCAAGGCACGCCGCGGAAGGCATTTGCCACGTTTCAAGTTTCATTTTTTGGGAAAGCGCGCGAATTTCCGCCTTTGAAAATCCGCATTCTTTGAGCGGCGAAAGCACTCCCAATTCCGTCAACGCTTTCATTCCAGGGCGAAAATCGCTTTCGTCATCCGAATTGCTGCCGTCCGCGACATTTTCAATGCCATTTTCCTTTGCGCTTGCCATTATTTGTGAAAAAATCGCCTGTTTGCAAAAATAGCAACGGTTTGCGGAATTTTCTTTTATTTGCGGAAACGAAAGCGCGTCAAATTCAATTTGAATCAAAGGAATTTCATATTTCGTGCAAAAATTTTGCATCAAATCTCTTTCTGTCCGCGCCACCAAAGGCGAATTGACATTCACAGCGACGGCATTTTTTCCGAGCAAGTCGCCCGCCACTTTCAGCAAAAATGACGAGTCTACGCCGCCCGAAAACGCCACGGCTACTTTGTTCAAATCGAGAAGATAATTTTGAAGCCGTTTTAGTTTTTCTTCCATAAAGCACTTTTGCCGCTATTTTGAAATTTTCTCGCGCTTCAAATTTTCCAAAAACAAGTCGATTTCGTCACGCGTTTTGAATCGAAAAATTGTTATGCGGTCGGAAAATTTTTCCAAAAGCGCGTTCACTTTCGGAAGCCGTTCGCTCGGATATTTTTTTATCCATTCGCCGAATTCCTCGTCGAAAATTTCTTCCGTCCACGGCATGTCCTCGCGTTTTTCGCCCACTCGATTTTTCGCGCTTTGCAAACAAAAGTCAATCGGAAAATCCAGCATAAAAACGGTATCACAACGAGCGAGGCGCATTTCAAGCGAGTTCGTATAATCGCCCTCGATAATCCATTGGTCATCTTTTAGTTTCTCGGACAAAAGCGCGATGAATTCTTCCTCAGTTTTCGTCGTCTTGTCCGCATTGTGAAAAAGCATGTCAATGTATGTGAGCGGCAAATTCGTGATGTCGCGCAATTTTCGTGCGAACGTGCTTTTTCCCGCACCTGAAGGTCCGATGACTAAAACTCTTTTCATTTTTATCTAAAACTCGTTTATCCATTGCGCTTTCCGCCAGAAACTTCGCGCTGTGCGCTCGTTGCGAAAGCATTTCATTACAAAGTTGCATTTTTAACAGTTCGAAAGTTAAAACTTTTTCACTATTTAAAAATTAAGAAATTTTTTTCTCGACTTTTTCATTTCGGCGAAAACGTCGTCGCCCCAAACTGGCTTTGGCGAATTGTCCTCTTTGACCAAATCCAATTCGTTGGCGGGAAGGTCGTTTTCCTGTCCGTTGCCGAACCAACTCCACGCGAGCCAGCCGACTTGCTTTTCGTTACAATAATCGAAAATCGTTTTGTACAAAATCGGCGTTACGATTTCCTTGCCTTGCGCCTTGTCCAAACGGTTGTGCTTCCATGCGAATTCGCCGACGCAAAAGCAAAGGTTTTGGTTCAAGAAAGCGTCGATTCTTTCTTTTATTCCCGCCTCGTCCGGCGCGGCGTAGCAATACATGTGCCCCGAAAAAATGATGTTGCCAGTCTCGTCTGCCGCCAAGATTTTCGGCGCGACTTTCGCCAGCCCCAAAAGGTCTTGACCATAACCCGGCGCGTCAATCATAATCACATTTTGAATTTGCGCCGCGCGCATTCTTTTCACGGCTTCGACATAAGTCTGCGTGTAAATCGGATTTTCGCTTTCCCATTGCTTCGACCATTCGTTCGCGATGTTCACGATGCAGCAGTCCTTGTGCTTGTTCAAAATTTCTTTTTGCGAAATCCAATAATCCACGGCGGCTTCGATATATTTCGCCTCGTTGAATCCTGTGGAATCATGAATTTCCAAAATCGCGATTTGCCCGTTTTCCTTACAAGTCAAAATCAATTTTTCGAGCGTGGCGGAATCTTCAGGACCTGAATCCCAATTCGGATTTATGTTGATGCTGATGACAATGCGGCTCGCATTCGAACCGTATTCGGCGGATTTTTTTATGTCGTCGAACGAGCGTTCTTTGAACCAAGCGTAGGCGATGTTCGTCCCGCGCATCAAAAATTTTTCGCCGCTCGCAAGGCAAAGCGACTTTCCTTCTACATGCATTTTTTTCTCCATGAAAAATATGAAAAACACCGCGCAATTTTTTGCAGGCGTTCAACAAAAGCATTATATAATATTTTCACATTCTTTGTCAAAGGGAAAAACCGTTTTCTTCAAGATTAAAACAAGTTACTTTTTCCGCATGTTGTTTTAAACAAATTTGATTTTCACTTGGAATATTTTTCGTCAACAGACAACGCAATATTTTCAAACTTTACTTTATCCGAAAATATTAAAAATTAGGAGGAACTCATGGTATATGGTTACATCAGGGTAAGCACGGGAAGACAGACTGTGCAAAATCAAAAAATTGAAATCCAGCGGTTTTGCAAGACACGTAAATTTCACAACGTGCATTGGATTTCGGAAACGATTTCTGGAACGAAGTCGCCCGACAAACGCAAGTTGGGCGCGCTGCTGAAAGCTGTCGGCGAAAACGACATAATTGTCTGCACCGAAATTTCACGGCTCGGCCGCTCGATGATGATGATTTTCGACGTGCTCAACAAGCTCATGACTGTCGGCGTAAAAGTTTACACGATAAAAGAAAACTACGAACTCGGCGACAACATACAGTCGCAGGTGCTGGCGTTCGCGTTCGGACTTTCGGCGCAAATCGAGCGCGACTTGATAAGCGAGCGCACGAAAATGGGATTAATCCGCGTTCGCAAAGAAGGAAAAATCGTCGGTCGCCCAAAAGGTCAAAAAGCAAAAAAATACAAGCTCACCGGGAAAGGCGCATACATAAAACGCGAGCGTGAAAAAGGAAGAGACAAGACATCGCTCGCGCGAGAACTGGGAGTGAGCTGGCCGACGATTCAAGCGTTTATGAAACTGAAAGGCATTGTGTGATTTTTAAGGAAGCGGCGCGAGCAAATCCAAAAGGTCTTTGAAATTTTCAATTTTGGCATCATAGGTTTGCGCTCTTCCAAAACCGTAGCCCGCCCAAATGAATTTTATTCCAGCCTTTTCGCATGCCGCGCGGTCGCCATCCGTATCGCCGACATAGACTGGATTTTTGAGACGATTTCGCTCGCACAAAAGGCGCAGGTTTTCCGCCTTGTATTTTTTCGTGTCGCCGTAGCATTCATGGTCGCGGATGAAATTCGCGATTCCAATTTTTCGCATTGTGAGTTCAATATATCCGCTTTGACAATTTGAAACGATGTAAATATCGAATCGTTCGCTCAATTTTTCTATCGTGGAAGCGACGGCGGGAAATTCGATTTTATTTTCGTTTTCGTTGAGCGCGACTTGTTCTTGCTCGCAACATTCTTCCATCAATTTTGTTTTTTGCGCTTCGCTCAAATTCGGCCAAAGGCTGTCGGCGATTTTGTCCATCGGCTTTCCGAATTCGCCTTTGAGATTTTCCGCGTTCACTTTTTTCGCAGGCAAATTCAATTTTTCAATCGCCTTGTTCCAAGCCTGCGCCACTACGCCCGTCGTGTCCCAAAGCGTTCCGTCAATGTCCAAAATAATCGCGTCAGTTTCGATTTTCATTCGACAATAATAGCAGAAAAATTTGTGCAAGTCAAGATTGAGTTTTTGCAAAAAGCGTTGCGCCTCGATGTCTTTGCGACCTTGAAATTGCCTTGAAATTCTGTTACAATATTTTCAAGAAAATCGCGGGCGAAAATAAATTCGACTTCGTAGTTATTTGTACGGCGCGAGATTTGTATGAAAACAGGAGTTCGTTTTTATTATGAAAAAAGTTTTTAAAATTTCGCTTCACTTTTTTGTGCCGCTTTTTTTAAATTTCATTTTTTTGAATTTTGCATTCGCCGCGAACTTGCCCGACGACATTACTTTTTGGAGCAACTATCCGAATGAGATTTTGGCGGACGCGCTCGTGGAAAAAATGAGCGATGAGGAATTGTATGCGCAAATCCTGATGTTCGGTTGGGCGGGCGCGGAGCCTTCTACGCTGCTCAATTCGTGGGTGGACGAGCGCGGCTTGGGAAGTGTAAAAGTTTTTGGCTGGAACACGGACAACATTCGCCTTGTGGCCCGCTCCGTCAAATCGCTCCAACGAAAGGCTTTGGCGCGGCGTTTTAAAATTCCGCTTTTCGTAGCGACTGATCAAGAAGGCGGATGGATTCGGCATGTCAAAGGAAGCACGAGCGTCACGCCAGGAAATTTGGCAATCGGCGCAAGCGGCTTTCCTTACGACGCGTATTATTCTGGTTATTACATAAACCGTGAAATTGCCGCCTTGGGAATAAATATGAATTTCGCGCCCACAATCGACTTGTATACGGACAAACGCTCGACCATAATCGGAACGCGCTCGTTCGGCGAAGATCCGCGCAATGCCGGAATTCTCGGCGCGGCGTTCGCACAGGGAAGCTTGGATGCCGGCGTGATTCCGACGGCAAAGCATTTTCCGGGACACGGCGACACGCAAAACGACTCGCATTTGTTTTTGCCGAGCATCGACATTGACGAAAAAACTTTTGAAGAGCGCGAACTTGTTCCATTTAAATATCTGATAAAATCAGGTGTTCCCGCGATTATGAGCGGGCATTTGAGCTTTCCACGAATTTGTCCTAATGGAGAGCCCGCCACTTTGTCCGAATTTTTTTTGACGGAAATTCTGCGAAATCAGCTCGGCTTTGAAGGTCTCATCATTACCGACGATATGATGATGAACGGCGCGACGCTTTATGCCGGAGCAGTTTCTGCGGCATTCAGGATGGCGGTGATTGCGGGAAACGACATTGTGATTTCTTCGACAACGGCGCAACTGGACGAACCGCTTTGGAGCGCGAATGTGCGTTTGATGAAAACCGATGAGAAATTTCGAAGCAAAGTGAAGGCGGCCGCTCGACGAGTGATTTACGAAAAGTTAAAATATTTCAAAGGAAAAAATCCCGCGCCGCTTTTTCCAGATGAAAACAAAATCGACGAAAGAATTCCCGACAAGGACGGCGAAAAATTTTTTCTTGAGCAAGCCTGTCGCTCAATTACAGTTTACCAACGGAAATCACGCGGTTTAAAAAAGTCCGATTTCGGGCGAGTCTTGCTTTGCGGAAGCGAGCCTCGATTTTTTTCTTCGGGCAAAGAACGCTGGCCTGATTCCGGCGAATTCCGTTTTAGTTTTTCAATGGGACCAAACGAAACACAATGGTCGGCGGACAACATTCTGCAAACGGCGGCTCGTTACGACACGATAATTTTTTGCGTAGTAGACGCGAACAGCGCGCGCGTGGCTCAAACTTTGCGACAACTTTCACAGCAAGGAAAACGCGTGATAATTTTTTCGATAATGTCGCCGGTTTTGGTAACAGACTTTGATTGGGCGGACACGATTCTCTTCGGCTACAGCTATTCGCCGTACAGCCTGGAAGCGTTGATTGGCGCGTGCGCAGGCGAATTCGAGCCGCAAGGCATCGAGCCAATCAGCAACAATTGAAAAATCAAAATTGATGCGAAGTTCACAAATTGCAATTTCCAAAAATATTGAAACCATCATTTTGTGGCGAAGCAAAAAAGCGGCGCGATAATCGCGCCGCTTTTTCAAACCTCAAACATCTCGTTTTATTTTTCAAACGCCGCGTCAACTTTTTCAAGCCATTCATTTTTTTCGCCTTCGGAAAGGAACGATGCCTTGAAACTGTTCTCAATTAAAACTTTGATTTCGTCAAGCGTAAAATTCAATTTCGTGTGCAACGCCCACAGTTCGTCGAGCAAAGTCGTCTTGAAAAAGACAGGATCATCCGTGCCCACTGTCACAAGCAAGCCTTTGTCGAAAAACGCGCGAATCGGATGGTCTTCCATTTTCGTGACGATTTTTTTCGTAAACGTATTGCTCGTCGGACACACTTCGAGCGGAATCTGTTTTTCCGCCAAAAACGCCAAAAGTTTTTCATCCTGAATCGAAGTGATTCCGTGTCCGATTCTTTCGCTGTGCAAAATGTTTATCGCGTCCCAAACAGATTCTGGTCCGACATCCTCGCCGGCGTGCGCCACGGCGTGAAAACCTTCCGCATGCGCCTTTTCAAAAACTGGTCCGAAATCCTTGCACGGTCCTTTTTGCTCCGTGCCGCCCAAGCCGATTCCGAAAATGCATTCGTCGGGAAATTTTTTCATCATTTCATAATTCGCCATCGCATTTTCAAGCCCGAACGTGCGCGAAACATCCATCATCAATTTTATCGTGATGCCGCATTCGTCATGAATTTTTTTTATGTTGCGCGAAAAATTTTCCACCATCGCGCCATAGTCGAAGCCTTTTTTTATGAACGCGCTCGGAGCGAAAAACGCCTCGCAGTAAACGATGCCGTTTCCTTTCAAATATCGCGCGAAATCGTCGAACACATAGTCAAAGTCGCTCACTTCAATGAACAAATCCTGGACTTTCAAAAACGCCTGAATGAATCCGTTCAAGTCGTCGTAAGTGAAAAGCGCGCTCTGCTCGTCCTGCGTCATTTCCGCGCCGAAACGCTTTTTCCAAAGCGCGCGAATCGAAGTCATCGTAATCACCGCTTCAATGTGAATATGCAATTCAGCCTTTGGAACTCGCTGCAAAAATTGATAGAAATTTTCCCTTTCCAAAATCTTTCCTCCAGAAAAAACAACATCTCTTCAAATTTTATTATCGGCAAATCGCGCAAAAAATTTGAGCGAATTGAAAAAATTGTGGAGACGAGAATCGTCATTGCGAGCGGAGCGAAGCAATCCATTCCACTGTAAATTGCCACGCCGTTTTGCACCCGACGCGCTCTATTACATATTACTTCTTACTGCCTAATTTATGCCTGCCTACAAATTTGCATCCAATTCATCGACGATTTGCGAGAATTTATCGAGCGCGGCTTGAACCGGCGCAACGCTTTCCATGTCCACGCCCGCCACTTTGAGCGACTCAATCGGATAGCGCGAGCCGCCCGATTTCAAGAACGCGAAATAATCGTCGCGCTCCGTTTTTCCGCCAGAGCACACTCGTTCCGCCAAAGCCAACGCCGCGCTGATTCCCGTGGCATACTTGTAGACATAGAATGCCGAATAAAAATGCGGAATGCGCAATCCTTCCATGTCGCTCGCCTCTTCGAAATGCATTTCAGATCCGAAATATTGTTCGAGCAAATCGCGGTAAGTTTTTCGCAAGACCGGCGCGGAAAGCGGAGTGCCGCCTTCGACAAGTTCGTGGCATTTCAATTCGTATTCTGCGAACATCGTCTGCCGATGAAGCGTCGCCAAAATGTCCGAAGCGCGCATCGCCAAAAGATAATTTTTCATCGCGGAATCTTTCGCATTTTTCAGCAAGTGCCGGAAAACCAATTCTTCGTTGAAAGTGGAAGCGACTTCCGCCTCGAAAATCGTATAGTTGTATTGCATGAAAGGATTAGACTTCGCGCTGTAATACGAATGCATCGAATGCCCGCCTTCGTGCGCGATTGTAAAGACATCGCGAATAATCGAATCTTTGTAATTGAGCAAAATGTACGGATATCCAGTGTACGCGCCCGACGAAAACGCGCCGCTTCGTTTGCCGCGATTTTCGTAGCGATCCACCCAGCCGCCTTTGAGTCCCGCGCAGAGCGTGTCCGTGTATTCGCTTCCGAGCGGAGCAAGCGCCTCGCGACAAATTTCCACCGCCTCGTCGTAAGAAGTTTTCGTCTGAACATCCTTTACGAGCGGAACGTAAACATCGTAATGCCGAAGTTCTTCCACGCCCAAAACGCGCTTTCTAATAGAATAATATTTGTGAAGCGCAGGAAAATTCTTGTGGACAGTTTCAATCAAATTCCGATAAACGCTTTCCGGAACTTTGTTTCCGAACAAAGCCGCGTCCAAACTTGACTTGTAGCCGCGAGCGCGCGATTCGAAAACATCTTGGTTCACGCTGCCCGCATACAAATTCGCGAGCGTGTTTTGATGCTGCTCGAAAACGCCGTAGAATTGCTTGTAGGTTTTTTCACGGATTTCACGATTCGGATTTTCCAAAAATTCAGTCCATGTCGTCTGCGTGAGCGGCAATTTTTTTCCGTCCACTTCGACGCTTCCAAACAAATTGTTCAAGTCGACGTTTTCCATCACGCTGAACGTTTTGTACGCCGTCAAAGCGGATTCGCCTTGAAGCGCGAGAATGCGCTCTTCCTTTTCGCTCAAAATATGTTCGCGCGCGCGAAGCAATTTTTGAATGAAAATCTTGTAGTCGCGGAAATCATCGCGCTCAATCCATTCAGAAATTTTTTCCTGCGAAATCGCCGCCAATTCCGAATCAAAAAAACTCACTTGAGCCGAAGCCTTCGTGCTCGCCATGTTCGCGCGTCCTTCCATATTCGTGGCGCGTTCGTCGCCTTCGTCGGCGTTGTGCATGAGGCTCGCATAGTTGTCCACAAGTTCCACATTTTTCCAAAGCGCCTCATAAGCCTTGAGCGCGGCAAGCAAAGTCTCCGCGCTCTCGCCGAGCGTGCCTTGAAATCGCGCTACGGCATTCGCGTCACGTTCGATTTGCGAAAGCGCGTTTTCCCAATCTGAATCATTTTTAAAAAGTGTGGTCAAATCCCACTTGTCGCTTTCCGGAATTTCATTTCGCAAAGGAATTTTTTCGTCTGCCATATTCTATCAGCATAACACATGGCACGGAAAAGTTCAAGCGTCGTCCCTTAATTTTCAGCAACGAAGAAAGTATCAACTTTCGAGTTGCTGAAAAAGTCGTTTCGCATTGAAACAAGAAACGACAGTAAATAGGCGAGTTTGTGAAACAAACTCGAGTTAAAATCAGCGACGCAAATTAGCCGCTCATTTAAAACGTTCCTTAAAATTAAGCACCGCAGGAAATCTCAATTTCCGAGGATGCTTAATTCGCCTGCGCGAGCAGGTAAGTCCGACAAACGAGTTTGCAACGCAAACTCGGATTAAACTCAGCAACGCCATTCTAGTTGCTGAGTTTAAATGTTCTTCATTCTGAACACTTAAAAAAATTCTAATTTACTATTTTATTTAAGCAAAATTTTGTATTTAAGTTGAAAACGCGAAATGCCGACTATAAAAGTGTATGAAACTTAGCATAGACGAATTCAAGAAGCGTTGCAATTTTCAAAATTTACTCTTGACAAATTGCCATTCCAATGCTAAAATCAAGACAATGTGCTTATTGTCGTCATTTGCATGACAATGGAGAATTAAATTGGTTAAAAACAAAGATTTATCAAAAGTTATGGCCCGCTCTTTCAGGACAGACAAACCGACATTGAGGCAAAAAATTCGCGGTGGATTTTCAAAGTTTTTCCATATATTTGACAACAAACTTACCATAATGATTGTTCCTCATTCGCAAGGCAAAGTCATGAATTTGCAGACGAATGTCTTCGCGATGGTTTTGGGAATCGTCATCATCGCGGGCATTTTGACAAGTTTCATTTTTTTCAATAAAAATGCGGTTAATTCCAATGCGGAAATCAGCCGGCTTTTTTCGGAGAACCGCGAAACGATGGCGAGCCTTGACGAATTGCGCGACGAGAACAACAATCTTTTGCAGACGGCGAAACGCTTTCAGTCTTCGTTGAGCCAGTCGCTTTCGCTTTTGGGAATCGACCAGCAAACGAATTTGGGGAATTCCACCATGCCAAACGGCGACCTTTCTTCGCTGTTCAGTTCGGAAGATTTGACGATGGGAAGCGTCCGAGAAGCCGCGGACATCCGAAAGCTCACTTCCTATTTGGAAAACGCCGTTCAGCCAATCGAGCAAATCGGAAAGCTGCTTGAAACGCAGAATTCGCTTTTTGCGGACATTCCGAGCATTTGGCCTGTGCGCAGTCCGCAGCTCCATATTTCAATGCCGTTCGGTCCGAACATTCACCCGATTACCGGTCAATGGTATGTCCACAAAGGTCTTGATATGTCCACATGGCGAAGCGGCGACCCGATTCGCGTTCCGGCAAACGGACAAGTCGTCACCCGCGCATACGATGCGGGCTACGGAAACAATTTGATTATCAAGCACAAGCACGGCATTTACACGCGCTATGCGCACATGAACACTTTCCGCGTCGTTCCCGGACAGTTCGTTTCACAGGGAGACATCATCGGCACTATCGGAAATACCGGCGTTACGACAGGTCCGCATTTGCATTATGAGGTTCATATCGGAAGCGATGTCGTAGACCCAATGAAATACCTCAACATCAAATAAGCAAGAAGTTATGACAAAGGCACCGCACACGCTAAAAAGCCAAGCCCGCTTTCATAAATCGCTCTTGACTTTTTAATAGGAGATAAAAATGGGCTTGCTTTTTGACGACATTTCAATCAGCACAATAATCGGCGCCGGCTCGTCGTTCAAAGGAGATTTGCGCGTCTCGGGCGCGGTCATGATTGACGGCGACCTTGACGGCGACTTGCAGACAACGGGAAACATAATCGTCGGCGAGGCGGCGCGGATTCGGGGAAACATCAGCGCGAAATCCGCCGTCGTAAACGGAATCGTTTTGGGCGACATTTCCGCGCCCGAAAGCATCAAGTTGAACGCGTCGTCCGCCGTAATCGGAAACATCGCCACGCGCAAATTGCAAATCGCGAACGGCGTGGTTTTTCACGGACACTGCATCGCGCTTTTCGACGAGTCTTCGTTCGAAGCGGAAACCAAAAGGCAGGACGAAATCCGCGAAATCAAAAGCAAGTCAATCATCAGATGAATTCAATCGACCCCACTTCAAACGGATTGTATTACAACGCGACGCAGGCGACGCAAAGCCAAATCGCTTCCGACGAGGCGCGCCGTAAGGAAAAAGCGCAAGGCGTAAAAAAACCGCTTTTTTCTTCGCTCGTCCAAAAAAATCTGGAACAAAATTCTTTGACGGCGGCAGGGCTTCCTGCGGAAATCGCGGGAATGAGCCAAGAAGAGGCGATTGTTTTTTTGAAGGACCAGCTCGATGTTGCGGGCGATGAACTCAGTCGATTCGGAAGCGGCGAAAGTTTTGAAAAGTACAAAAAGGCGGTCGGGCAATTTGTCCGCTACATCGAAAAGAACAATTACGCTTTGGAAGAGCACAAACGGCCGGGATTTCGGCGCGGAAAAAAACGCGAGCCTTTGATTTTGATTCAGGCGATAAACCAAAAGTTGGATCATCTCGCCTACGACATTTGGTACAACCATTTGGACAAACTCAAATTGCTTGAAAAAATTCACGAAATAAACGGTTTAGTTATAGACTTAACCGCGATTTAAAAGTAAAATATACATTGAATTAAATCGGATGCCGCGGAATTCGCGACTTCATTTTAGGAAAAAGTATGAGCGACATTTTTGAAAACGACATAGAACAGGACGACGACATCGCGGCTTTGGAAGACGATTCGGGCGCGGAAGTTTCGGGCGAAAAATTTGTTTTCGACGAACCGCTTTACGCGCTAAAGTTGGATTATTCGTGCGAAGGCATTTTTGCTTCGCCCGGCGGTTTCAAGCTGGAACAAGGCGAAAACGTCATCGTGCCGACGCGCTACGGAAAAGATTTGGCGCGAGTTTTGGGCAAGGCGAAAAGTCCGCTTGGCATAAAAAAAGACGACATCGTTCAAATCGAGCGCAAGGCCACTTCCGCCGACTTGCAAAAAGTCGAAAATTTCAAAAAAAAGGAAAAGGACGCGTTCAAAGTTTTTCAAGAAAAAGTCACGGCGCACAAACTCAATATGAAATTGGTCGGCGTACATTTTTTGATTGACGAGCCGAAAGCACTTTTCTTTTTCAGCGCGGATCAGCGCGTGGATTTCCGCGAACTCGTAAAAGATTTGGTGAGCGTTTTCAAAATGCGAATCGAATTGCGGCAAATCGGCGTGCGCGACGAATCGCGGATAACCGGCGGCTTGGGAATTTGCGGCAGGGCATGTTGCTGCCACGCCATCAGCGACAAATTGCGCCCTGTTTCCATCCGAATGGCGAAAGAGCAAAACCTTTCACTGAATTCGATGAAAATTTCGGGACAATGTGGACGGCTTTTGTGCTGCCTTGCCTATGAATACGATTTTTACTCCGAAGCGCGAAAAAAACTTCCGCAAGAAGGCGCGCGGATTTTCTACGACGGAACGAATTTCAGAATCACAGAAATCAATCCGCTCAGTTCGATGATAAAACTTTACGGCGAGGACGGCAGAATTATCGAAGTGAATTCAAAACGTTTCGTAAAGGAAAACAATCGCTGGCGAATAAATTGAAAATAAAAAAAATCCGCGCCCAATGGCGCGGATTTTTTCATCACACTTTTAGAGATTATTAAAATAAACTTCGCTGAATTTCCTTTTCCTCAAAGGTATTCAGATAGGAAAAAACTTTTTCCACACCAAAAAGGATTTTTTCTTTTCTACAAAAATCCTCCAAAATTTTCATAAGATATGAATTGTTTTTGCTGGTAAGTTCATAAGCGTTCCTGTACCACTTGATATATTCATCTTTAAGACCAGAGAAATGCTCGTCAAGCCGCTCGTAAAAATATTCACGATTTCCTTTTCTCAATGTAAGTCCAAAGCCAAAGCATATAATCGCCTTCACATTCGCCTTTTTGCAAAAATCCAAAACACCTCGAAGATTTTCTTCCGTATCATTGATAAATGGCAAAATCGGAGAAAGCCAGACAACAGAAGGGATACCAGCCTCTTTCGCCTTGAACAAAACTTCAAAGCGTTCGCGAGTGGTGGCGACATTTGGCTCAATTTTTTTGCAAAGCGTTTCATCAAAAGTCGTGAGCGTCATTTGCAAAACAGTCTTTGTCCTTTCATTTATTTTTTGCAACAAATCAAAATCACGCAGAACTAAAGAACTTTTTGTGTGAACCGTTGCGCCGAAGCCGTATTTCAAAATCACTTCAAGGCATCGCCTTGTAATTTTCAAATTTTCTTCCGCCGGAATATACGGATCACACATCGCGCCCGTCCCAATCATACACTTTTTGCGCTTGCAGAAAAGCGCACCCTCTAAAAGCTCAACGGCATTTTCTTTGACAATTACATTTTCAAAAGGCTTTGGAATTTGATAACATTCGCTCCGCGCATCGCAATAAATACATCCGTGCGTACAGCCACGAAACACATTCATTCCGCGCCCGCTGTTCGCCGTCAAAATTGACTTCGCCTTTACAAATCTCATTTGCAGTCAAAAATGCTTATTTCTTGCCAGATTTTATGAACGCAAACAATTCTTCCATGTCGGCAAAACCATCATAGTCGCCGACAAAACCCTCGCGATGATAAACCACGCCCATTTTTTCATTGCGCTCAAGACAGTCCAACAATTCCTTCTCGCCATAACGCCGCGCGAATTGCGTGAACGCCGGCGGCTTGGTTTTCGAGAGCATTCCCTTCACGCACGAAACTTCGCCACACTCATAACAATGCGCCAAGCCTTTGTCTTTTGAACATCTTCTGTTTTCGCACCAGCCGCTGTCAGGGCAGGAACCAGAGTCGCATCCGCCGCATTCCGAATTTTCGGAGC
>JAAGKN010000300.1_pt1 | contig 110830 bp, 97 predicted proteins | sample 6206371 | NCBI WGS metagenome assembly JAAGKN01 (sample SAMN11533720, study PRJNA540317) | gut metagenome | isolation source: fecal pellets from male and female animal of same cohort | host: Peromyscus leucopus | place: USA:CA | collected 2017
CCTAATGACCGATTTGGGTTTAATAAAAACTGATGCAACGCAATAGTCATGAATACTGACACGATTTTGAAATCTGCCGATTTTGGGCCAACACAAAACATAACGGAACAATGCATGGCTCATCGCCATGAAATTCCCACATGGCACCAAAGAAGAACTAATCATAGTCAAATCTTCACAACGTCTTCTCCGTGCATGATTCCCAAGTATTCCTTACTTGATTCCTTTGGCATTCAATGCTCGAGAATAACGGCGCGCATTCGCCAAATGTTCGGAATATGTCTTTGCGAAATTATGAGAACCAGAAAAGTCCTCTTTAGCACACATATAGAGGTAGCCACGCTGTTCTTGGTTGAGCACGGCATCTATTGCCTTGACAGACGGAATACGGATAGGTCCAGGAGGCAGTCCACGATTGATATAGGTATTATAAGGACTTTCCACCTGCAAATGATTGTGATATATACGACGAAGCGAGAAGTCTCCTAATGCAAACTTGACAGTAGGGTCGGCCTGCAAAGGCATCCCCACTTCAAGACGATGTATGTACATGCCTGCAACCGTAGGCATTTCGGGAACGTATGCAGTTTCTTCGGCAACTATGCTGGCCAAGGTTATCACTTCCTCACGTGAAAGGCCCAAATTCTTGGCCTTGGAGGAACGTTCCGCATTCCAAAACTCCTCATTCTCCTTTCGCATACGTTCCATGAATCCGTCCATGGAGATGTTCCACCATATCTGATATGTATTGGGAATAAACAAAGCCGGAATGGATTGCGGTGTGTAACCCCAGCTGGCACAAAATGCAGTGTCGCGGAAAGAGTCTGCGAGGCGCATACTGTCCAACATCAAGTGACGGGACAAATATCCGGCCAACATATCCATGGTGCGAGACTGTGGTATGGTTATATTCACCGGAGTCTGCAATCCATTGCGCAACTTACGATACACCTGCAACATGCTTTCATGTGGCTGTATCGTATAATGCCCTGTACGTGACCTGTCATCAAACAAACGATTAAGCAACGCCCATCGTCTGGGCGCACCTACTTTATACATGACAGAATCAGGCGTATCATCGGCATCGATATACACGCTGACGGGTGACGACGTTTCGTTCATGGATACTCCTAAAGGCAACAAAAGCCATGCTGACAATAAAATTATCGAAAGTACCACGGCCACTGAGATGTATATCAGTTTCTTCATTGATTTATACCTTAGTTCATATATATGGAGAGAGTTCACCAACCACAATCATGCATTCGACAGCATGGTATCCTATGCAAAGAAATCGGGCTTGTTTCTGCGCGCCTCGTCCAAAGAAACCAAGGGTTGTGGAGCATATGATTGACGAAGTCTCTCTTGTTCTTTCTGCAAATTGCTTACTGCCAAAGATGAGAATTGCGGATTAAGCAGTTGGGAGACAACAGGACAATTCTGTGAAGCATCCTTCACCCACACCACAGGTCCGCCATACAACGGAGCTATTTTCAAAGCCGTGTGCAATGCACTGGTGGTGGCACCTCCAATCATCACCGGAACAGATATGCCCGCATTATTCAACTGGCGCACAGTTTCCGCCATCTCCGCAAGGGACGGAGTTATCAGTCCCGAAAGTCCTATGACATCCGGGTGATGCTGCAAGGCGGCCTTGACTATTTCCTCTGCAGGAACCATCACTCCCAAATCTAAAATTTCATAGCCATTGCAGGCCATGACTACTGCCACAATGTTCTTTCCAATATCATGGACGTCCCCCTTGACCGTAGCCAGCAAAGCCTTGCCGGAACCACTACTACGCTGCACCCCAAAACGCTGAGCTTCGATATAAGGCTGCAATATACTGACAGCATGTTTCATGGTACGGGCCGTTTTTACCACCTGTGGCAGGAACATTTTACCCTCGGCAAACAGCTGTCCAACTCGGTTCATTCCGTCCATCAGTGGTCCCTCAATGATATCCACCGCATGAGGATACAGCATAAGAGCCTCGGCCATATCTGTATCCAGTCCTTCGGAAATACCCTTTTGAAGTTTCATGGCCAGGCGTTCATCCACAGGAAGTTCATTGGTGTGTTTCTCTTCTGCATCAAATGAAGAAAAGGAACCCTTGGACTCAGCCGGAACATTAGCAGCACCAAGGCATGTAGCAAGTTCTATCAATGCTTCGCTGGCTTCGGCAGAAGGATGCAACAGGACATTCTCTATGATTCTGAGATGTTCGGCAGGAATATCGGAATAGGTAACCTTGGCAGAAGGATTGACAATGGCCAAATCCATGCCGCGCTGCATAGCCTCGTAAAGGAAAACGGCATGCATGGCCTCGCGTATATAATTGTTACCTCGAAATGAAAAAGACAGATTGCTGATACCACCGGAGACATGTGCCTTGTGCAGATTGGCGTGTATCCATTCTACCGTACGAAGGAAATCGAGAGCATAGGAATCATGCTCAGTGATGCCCGTTGCAACGGAAAGGACATTGGGATCGAAAATAATGTCCTCGGGAAGCATTCCTATCTTGTTGACAAGCAAATCATAGGAGCGTGAGCAGATTTGTATCCTTCGCTCATAAGTTGTCGCCTGGCCTTCCTCATCGAAAGCCATGACTATCGTTGCAGCCCCCATACGCCTGATTTCACTGGCATGGGTCAGGAACGTCTCTTCCCCCTCCTTCAGCGAAATGCTGTTGACGATGCTCTTGCCCTGCACGCAACGCAGGGCAGCACGAATCACGTTCCAATCACTGGAATCAATCATCACCGGCACACGGCAAATATCAGGTTCCGAACCTATGAGATTGAGAAAATGAACCATCTCCGCCTTGGCATCCAACAGTGCGTCATCCATGTTGACATCCAAGACCAAAGCCCCATCCTGTACTTGTCTGCGGGCAATGTCCAATGCCGCATCATATTGCTTCTCAGAGACGAGACGCAGGAATTTACGACTACCAGCCACATTGCATCTCTCGCCAACTACAACAAAAGAGGCATTTCTGTCAAGCGGTTCCAGACCGCATATATTTATCTGCATAACTCTGCTACCACTTTTATATGTTCCGGGGTCGTGCCGCAACAGCCACCTATGATATTCACCAAACCCTCGGCAATCATTGGACGTACGCTTTGGGCAAAACATTCCGGAGTGACATCATACTGTCCCATGGAATTGGGCAAACCGGCATTAGGATGACATGAAACAAAACACTTTGAAGCATCATTCCACCCCATACGGTCAATGGAACGATGCAAATTGTGCAGTACAGGCAACATGTCATCTGCTCCGAAAGAACAGTTCAATCCCACAGACAACATGCCGGAATGTTCAATAGAAATCAAAAATGCCTCCAAAGTCTGACCGGAAAGCAAACGTCCGTTGGCATCGTTAACCGTAACGGAAAGCATCAACGGTACATCGCAACCGATACGTTGCATTACCTCATGTGCAGCATATATTCCAGCCTTGGCATTAAGCGTATCAAAAATGGTTTCCAGCAAAATAGCATCCACGCCCTCATCCACGAGGGAAGAAATCTGTGCAATGTATGCATCTGCCAATTGATCAAACGTGATTGAACGAGATGCCGGATTGTTTATATCTGGAGATATGCTCAATGACTTGTTGGTGGGACCAATCGTAGCAATCACAAATCCATTGCGACCGCTATCCACAAATGCTTCACGTGCCAACCGCACAGCATTTCGATTCATATCCTCCACAAGATGTTCGCAATGGTAATCTGCCTGAGAGATAGCGTTAGCAGAGAATGTATTAGCAGTAATTATATCTGCACCGGCCCGGACATATTCAGCATGTATTTCCTTCACGACATCCGGACGTGTAAGATTCAACATTTCGTTATTTCCAAGCAACATGCCCGTGACATGCCGATAGCGATAACCGCGAAAGTCCTCTTCAGAAAGTCCGTAGCCCTGCACCATGGTGCCAAATGCCCCGTCCAATATCAAGGGAGCGGTATGCTGTTGTAAAGTTTCCTTCAAACTCATTGTTCTATCTCTGCAAAAGCAGACAAGTGTTCGTCAATATACTTGGCCACCATCTCCGTCAACTCCTCTTCCATCTCTATGAACTCGTCATCCAGATTGTCCGCCTCGGGATATTGTTCAAACATGGCCATGAACTCGTCATCGGAACATTCCGCAGTAAGAGCCTCGTTGTTTTCCTCATAGAACTTACGTCCGCTATATACCAACTTGGAAAACTCTTTGGCACCCCACATACGCATGGCCTTGGCAAACGGATTGAGAAAAATAAACGGACCATAGCCATTGTGTATCAATTGAACATGCCCCCCATCCATCACCTCCTCGCGATATATGCAGTAAGCCAGCAACGTTATTTGATCCGGATTCAACTGCTGCATACTTTCAGATGTCAAATCTCCACCGATAGCCTCCATGATAGCATTATAAAACAACTCTACAAAGGCATCCATACTCTTATTGGCGGCTGCAACAACTGCCGATTCCTTGATTTTTACCATAAAATTAAAGACGTATTTGGCTTTGAAACTACCACTTCTTGACAGCACGATCCATCTGACGTCTGTCCTCCTTTTCCTTCAACGTTTCACGCTTGTCGAATTCTTTCTTGCCACGCGCAATACTGATATCCAGTTTCGCCAGTCCGTCACCGTTTATATATAATAAGGTAGGAACTATGCTGAATCCCGGTTGCTTCACCGTCTGCTGTATCTTACGTATTTCTCGCTTATTAAGCAATAACTTACGGTCACGACGTTCCACATGATTGTTATATGATCCCTGCTCATAATGAGCCACATACATATTTTTTACCCACACTTCACCATTATGCACATAACAGAACGTGTCCACCAAAGAGGCCTTGCCCTGGCGAATACTCTTGATTTCTGTACCGGTAAGCACTATACCGGCCGTATAGTCATCGAACAAAGCGAAATCAAACGAAGCACGTTTGTTTCGTATATTCACAGCCTTGGATTTGACTTCCTTCTTACTCATAATCGATGCCAAAGATACGAAAAAACGAGGACACGATGATTATAATGTGTTGTTTTTGCAACCGAGGTGATAAAATATCGTGCAAATCCTTGCTATGATACCCAAAAATGACTATTTTTGTAAACGGAAAAAGTGACGGACTCACTTAAAACACTACAAAACAACCAATACAACAAAACATTATGCAGTACACACACGAAGTACAGAACATGTGTTGTGTGGCAAAAGGCCCCAACCATGGTCCTGCCCCCATTCCCGAAGAGGGTAAGTGGGTGCAAGCAAAAGAAATCAAGGACATCAGCGGTCTTACCCACGGTGTGGGATGGTGTGCTCCCCAACAGGGTGCCTGCAAATTGACTTTGAATGTCAAGGAAGGTATCATAGAGGAGTGCCTCGTAGAAACCATAGGTTGCTCAGGCATGACCCACTCCGCCGCCATGGCCAGCGAGATTTTGCCAGGCAAGACCATTTTGGAGGCTTTGAATACCGACTTGGTATGTGATGCTATCAATACCGCAATGCGCGAACTGTTCTTGCAGATTGTCTACGGTCGTACACAGTCTGCTTTCTCTGAGGGCGGTTTGACCATAGGTGCAGGCATGGAAGACCTCGGCAAGGGTCTGATTTCACAGACAGGCACCCTCTACGGTACCAAGTTGAAAGGTACACGTTACCTCCAGTTGACAGAAGGATACATTAGCAAGATGTTCCTGGACAAGGACGATCAGGTCTGTGGTTACGAGTTTGTACACATGGGTAAATTCATGGATGCCATCAAGAAGGGTATGGATGCCAATGAGGCCCTTAAGAGTGTTACTGGTACATATGGCCGCACCAAGGCCGAGGATGGAGCCGTCAAGAGTATTGACCCACGTAAAGAATAATACAGGAGGAAACAGACTATGATTAGAGAAGTAAAATTTGAATCACAGGACCGTCGTATCAAGCAGGTGCTCGCTGCCCTGAACGAGAACGGTATTTCTTCTATCGAAGAGGCTAACGAGATTTGCGAGAAGGCAGGTCTTGATCCTTACAAGACATGTGAGGAGACTCAGATGATTTGTTTCGAGAACGCTAAGTGGGCTTATGTCGTAGGTACAGCCATTGCCCTCAAGGAAAAAGCAAATGATGCCGTGGAGGCTGCCAACTATATTGGCGAGGGCCTGCAGAGTTTCTGTATTCCCGGTTCTGTTGCAGATGACCGCAAAGTAGGTATCGGCCATGGCGAGCTTGCAGCACGTCTGCTATCTCCGGAAACCAAATGTTTTGCATTCCTGGCAGGTCACGAGTCTTTCGCCGCAGCAGAAGGAGCCATCAAGATTGCACAGATGGCCAACAAGTCAAGACCAGCCGACAAGCCCCTTCGCTGCATCCTTAACGGCCTCGGCAAAGACGCAGCAATGATTATCAGCCGTATCAACGGTTTCACCTATGTTCAGACAAAATTCGACTACTTCACTGGCGAGTTGAAGGTTGTCAACAAGACAGCATACAGCAACGGTCCTCGCGCTGCCGTAAACTGCTATGGTGCCGATGACGTTCGTGAAGGCGTCGCTATCATGTGGCACGAGGATGTAGACGTTTCCATCACAGGTAACTCTACCAACCCAACCCGCTTCCAGCACCCTACGGCAGGAACCTACAAGAAGGAGCGTATTCGCGCTGGCAAGGCTTACTTCAGCGTAGCTTCAGGTGGTGGTACAGGTCGTACACTGCACCCTGACAATATGGCCGCAGGTCCAGCTTCATACGGTATGACCGACACCTTGGGCCGTATGCACTCCGATGCCCAGTTCGCAGGTTCTTCTTCAGTTCCCGCACACGTAGAGATGATGGGCTTCTTGGGTATTGGCAACAACCCAATGGTTGGCTGTTCAGTAGCATGCGCAGTACAGGCCGACCTCTATCTCAACAAAAAGTAATTACACACGAAGTCAGGTACTTACCATTGACAACATAAAGTAATTAACTAACAAATTCCATCTCCTATGGCCTATATGGCTATAGGAGATTTTTTCGACTCCTCCAATCAAGACAAATTACCACATGAACAGAAGTGAACTAATATCTGCCGTAGCAGAACGGACAGGCAAAAGCAAGGCAGAAGCAGCAACAACAGTTGATGCAGTTTTTGGCATCATGGCTGATTGTCTGAGCAACACAAAAGAAGAAATCTCTATTGCTGACTTTGGACGATTCTTTATCAAACATCAAAACGAACGCATCGGCTTCAATCCACAAACCGGAGAAAAGATTACCATCGAAGCAAGAGACAAAATTACCTTCAAAGCCTCTAACAGCATAGAGTACTATAGTCGTAAGCACTATTGACATGTTTGATAAACATACCTGTGCCATGTAAAAAACTACCATACCACAATTGGACATGCTCAAGATCCACCCAATCATCGAGAAGGAACCTGAATAGACTCTGATAATCCCAACACGTTTATGCAACAGCTTGACGATATTTCAGACACAGAACTGAGCCATTTCTTCACTTTCCTTGTCATATTGCAAGTGTAGAACAAGTTCAATGCCAGTACCTCCCCAATACTACCAATAAAAAGACATAGACATTCCTATTGTCTTATTTTCTAAGTAAGTAGCGGAAATTAGTTTATATTGTTATTTGAGGTTATCGGGCTGAGTGTCAATCTTACGAAGATGGAGTTATGGGAGTCCATAATGACTGATGAGCAAGAACGAGAATCGGATTGAGAATCTTGAAGAATGGTATAAACTAATTCTCGATGCTTACTTAATACATAACACATTATAGGCCTAACCACACATATGAATCAACTACACAACGAACAAAGGCAACGCAAAGGTATGATGCTCGCGGAAGATATAAACAGGACTACAACATGCATTCCACACAGCGTACATACATTGCCATAGACCTAAAGTCATTCTATGCTTCCGTAGAATGCGTGGAACGCGGACTTAATCCGCTCACAGCACGTTTGGTTGTGGCAGACGAAAGCCGCACTGACAAGACCATCTGCCTTGCCGTAACACCAGCCCTCAAGGCATTGGGCATCCCCGGCAGACCCAGACTATGGGAGGTTCGCCAAAAGGCAGGCCGTCTTGAATACATCGTCACACCGCCACGCATGGCCCTTTATCTGGAATACAATCGTAGAATCATGGATGTGTATACCAAGTACGTCGCTCCCGAGGACATACACCGTTATTCTGTGGACGAAGTCTTCATGGACATCACCGATTACACTTTAATCAGCAAAGCCAATGCCTATGACCTTGCCACCACAATCATAAAGGATGTACTCAGTACCACAGGTATTACCGCCACTGCAGGAATAGGCGAAAACATGTACCTTGCCAAAGTGGCCATGGACATTGTGGCCAAGCACATACCAGCCGACAAGAACGGGGCGCGCATAGCACAACTTTCGGAGCAGGACTACAGGAAACAGCTATGGAACCATACCCCGCTGACCGATTTTTGGCGTGTGGGACGACGCACGGCCGAAAAGCTGGCACGCTACGGCGTACACACCATGGGCCAACTGGCACGCATGTCCCTATCCAGCGAAGAATTGCTCTACAAGCTATTCGGAGTCAATGCCGAACTTCTCATAGACCATGCCTGGGGATGGGAGCCTTGCCGCATCAGCGACATCAAGGCCTACCGTCCCAAGTCATCGTCCATTTCCTGCGGTCAAGTCCTCAGCAGACCTTATACGACAAACGAGGCACTCGTGATTGCCAGAGAAATGGCGGAATCGCTTTCACTTGACCTGCTGGCAAAACATATGTTGGCAAACCAAATAATCCTGACTATTGGATACGACATCGAGAACCTCACCCGCCAGGAAATACGTGTCCTATACGATGGTCCTGTAACCACCGACCGCTACGGACGCATGGTCCCAACTCATTCCCACGGCAGCCTGACCTTGGAGCATCCCACATCCCTGGCCCAACATATCACCAATGCCACCATGCAACTCTTCAGACACATAGCCAATGGCAATCTGCTTATACGCAGACTTACACTCGCCGCAGGCAATACCGTCTTGGAGTCTACGGCCCCAAACAAGCCTCATAAAGGTCAAGCAATCCAGTTGGACCTGTTTGCCGATATGCCTTCAGGCAACAGCGAATCAGCAGAGGATAAAGAACAACAGGAAAAGGAACGCCGCCTGATGCAGGCCTCCCTCTCCATCCGCCAACGTTATGGCAAGAACGCCTTGCTTAAAGGAATAAACTTTGAAAAAGGAGCAACAGGCCGCGAACGCAACAGCACTATAGGAGGACATCACAAATGACCAACTACGACGATATAATAGACCTGCCTCACTGGAATCCACGAGGACGCAAACGTATGAGCATGGAAGCCAGAGCCGCTCAGTTCGCCCCGTTTGCCGCCTTGAAAGAGGGAGAGTCAAAAGAAGAATAACATCATTAGCCATAGAAACATAACTTCATTACCATGGTTCTTCGCATACTCATCATCACACTCATCCTGTCCATTCTCTCCGACGTATACCTGTGGTACAACGTGGCATGCCACTATCCAGCCCCATGGCGATATGTCCATTGGTTCGCCCCTGCGATATTGTGCTCTCTTCTGTTTTTCCGGGCGTTAGGAAGTTCTGCCTCATGGATGTTCATACTCATCATCTGCATTTTCCTGGTGGCATACATACCGCGTTGGTTTCACACCGTCTTTGTACTGATGCACCTGCCACGCATGGGAATCGCTCTACGGGCGGGGCTTATTGCCATAGTCCTCTTCGGCTTTCTCTTCGGCTGGAGGCATCTTGTCGTACGTCATGTTTCCATAGCATGCCAACATTTGCCTGCATCATTCCAAGGATACCGCATAGTGCACATCTCGGATCTCCATATAGGTACCTACGCCACAGCACCGCACATGATAGACAGAATCGTAGAACAGGTCAACGCACAATGTCCCGACATGATAGTCTTCACCGGTGACATTGTAAACCTCTCATCCGACGAACTGCCACGCTTCCTCCCTGCCCTTTCACACCTGCATGCCAAGGACGGCATCGTATCCATTCTGGGCAACCATGACTATTGTACATACGGTACCCGTGATGCCCAACGTCCACCACACGCACAAACACTGGAACTGATTGCCATGCAACGGCAAATGGGCTGGCAAGTATTGCTGAACGAGCATATCATAGTGCGCCACCAATCCGACTCCATCGCCATACTCGGCATAGAGAACGGCGGCAAGCCGCCATTTCCCCAACGTGCCAATCTGCCCAAGGCAATGAACCGCCTGCACAAGGGGACATTCAAAATACTGCTCAGCCACGACCCGTCATTCTGGCGACATGCCGTGGCCGGCCATACCGACATCCCCCTGACCCTCTCCGGCCACACCCATGCCATTCAGTTGCGTATTGGTAACTACTCGCCATCGGCTCTCATATATCCCGAATGGGGAGGTCTGTACAACCATGAGGGCCAGTTGCTATATGTCAGCACGGGCACAGGCAGCAACGTACCCTTCCGCCTTGGAGCATGGCCCGAAATAGACGTCATCACGCTCACAGGGGCAGACGAACAGTAAAGCGTGTCCCTTTACCGCCATTACCTGGCTCCATACCTATCATTCCGCCATGGTTGGAGACAATCTGCCTGCACACGGCCAGACCTATCCCCTGCCCCTCAGGCTTGGTGGAAAAGAACGGCGTGAACACGTTTTCCATGGCATGCCGGTCTATGCCTGCGCCATTGTCCTCAACGGACAGCAACAACCATCGGCCGTCCTCCGTGGAAACGAGCCTCACCCCAATGCACGTCGCTCCTGCCTCCACGGAATTCTTCAGCAAATTGATAAGCACCTGCTCCATCTGTGAGCAGTCCAGGTTCACCACTGCATCATGGCATTTCACATCCCAGCACACGCGACACTTGTCTCCAGCAATGGAGCTGGCAACACTCGTTAGCCCATTCACGAATTCCCCTACATTGACAGCCTTCATCTCAGGCATGGCTATTCCTGACACCTGCCTGTACCTCTCCACAAAACGTATCAGTCCGTTTGCCCTGCGGCTTATGACCTCCAATGCACTGCGTATCTCGTCATCTGGCAGGCGCATGTCTTCATTGCCATCTGCCAAGGCATAACCCAAAGTTTCAGACAAAGAAGCAATAGGACTGAGCGAATTCATTATCTCGTGAGTAAGAATGCGCATCAAGCGCTGTTGAGCCATCATCTCTCCTTGCCTCATAATAGGCTCCACGCTTTGCAGACTGTACAGACGATATGCGATGCCACGCACGTATATACCAGTCCTTGATGCCGCATATTGCCTTTCTTCTCCATGTACAGTGGTAAATGACATCAGTTGCGGCGTACCCTCCTTCAAGTCCCTCAGTCTCTGTGGCAAAGACGGATGCAATGCGGCCAGACTGTCAAAGGACTCGAACATGAATCCACACAGCCCATCCACCGCAGAACGGTTCATCCATCGCACCATTCCGGCATCATCGGTAGCTATGAGCATGGCTTCCACCTTGGACAACAGGGCATCGTAGAAGTGCGACTCTCCCTCACGACGTTGTTCCGTCTCGCGGAATTCCATTATCACGGCATTTATCTCCTCCGCCATGCGCCTCTCCTCGCCATGCAGGTGCTCCGTGGCATATTGCAGGCTGAAGTCGCGCATCCTCACAGACTCCAGCATCTGTCGCAGCCGTCGCGTGCTCCTATTATATAATATGTGTTGCCAAAGTCCCATCAGATTCCGTGTTTGTCTATCTTTCTGTACAAGGCATAGCGTGTGATGCCAAGCAGCTCCGCAGCCACCGACATATTGCCGTTGCTGCGCTCCAAGGCACGGCGTATGGCGGTACGCTCCAGTTCCTCCAGATTCAATGTCCGTGTGGAGGTCTCACCGCCCCAGTTGGCACTTCCTGCATCCTGCAACAGCGGCATGGACGGGTCTATCACCCTACGTTCCATGCAATGCTGCATCTCGCGCACGTTTCCATGCCACGGATGCATGAGCAGCTGCCTTTCCTCCTCACGGCCGAACTCCGGCACCTCCACATGGTACTTGGCTGCATATATCCGGCAGAAGTGGCGTGCCAGCAACAATATGTCGCCACCACGTTCACGCAATGGAGGCACATGCAGCTCTATGGTATTCAGTCTGTATAGCAGGTCTTCGCGGAAGGTACCCTGCGCCACACGCTCACGCAAGTTAGCGTTGGTGGCCGCCACTATGCGCACGTTTACCCGCCTGACCTTTGTGGAACCTATGCGCGAAAACTCGCGTTTCTCTATCATCGTCAGCAGTTTCTGTTGCATGGCCGGCGTAAGGTTGCCTATTTCGTCCAGAAAGAGCGTCCCCCCGTCGGCCAGTTCCACCCTTCCGACCTTGGAAGAGGCCGCACCTGTGAAGGCACCTTTCTCGTGGCCGAACAGTTCGCTCTCGAACAGTTGCTCGGGTATGCATCCCAGGTCTATCGACACTATCGGCTTGTCCGCCACGCCTGACAGGCGGTGCAATTCATGCGCCACCACGTCCTTGCCCACACCGTTCTCTCCGGTTATCAGCACATTGGCCGACGTAGCGGCCACACGTACGATGCGTTCCTTCAGAAGCAGCATCTGCGGTGATTCGCCTATGAAAGCATCGTTCCCTTGCACCCCCTCCCTATTGTCTGGCAAAGGCAGTGGCTCGTTCGAGGCCTCGGCCTGCAAGGCCGCCATCCTGCTGCGCTTGAGGTCCACTGCCGAGTGCACCGTCTCCAGCATCTTCCTGTTGTTCCACGGTTTAGGCACAAAGTCCACCGCACCTGCCTTGATGGCACGCACTGTCTTCTCCGTGTCCACATAGGCCGTCATCAGTACTACCACGCTAGTGGGGTCTTTCTCCAAGATGCGCGCCAACCATTCGTAGCCTTCCTCTCCACTGACCACGTCCCGGCCGAAATTCATATCCAGCAGTATCACATCGGGGGCGAAGCTGTCCATGAACTCCGCTATCCTCTCCGGGCGGCTGATTACGCGGATGGCATCCACCCAAGGGCGCAGCAGCATGTTCAAGGACAGGAGCACATCCTCGTTGTCGTCCACTATCAGTACCTTACCTTTGCATTCCATAATTCATGATGACGCAAACCTTACGTCCATCCAAAGGTACGCAAAAATAACGAACGCCCAAGGGCGCGGGAAAGTGTTTTTGCCATCTCATGTCCACTTTCCCCGTCTTTAGGCCGCACGATGCTGCTTGAGCATGTGCGAAATCGCACGCGCCATGTGCACTATCGCACGGCCACGATGCAGGCAATCGCAACATACGTTGCTTAGTTACAAAGACTTACAGCTTTGGCACGCTATTTGCAGAGTTATGCATGGAAGCAATTCCACACAAACAACGCCCAACACACACCTACAAACATCCACACCATGCCCTACCGCCATCCGCCTTAACATCCACGCGTCAGCCATCGGGGACTTAGATGCGCCCCGACATACTATTCCACTGTGAACACACGTTTAATAATATACACATACTTTATATAATATATGTTACTACACTACATTGCCACCGCCTGGCGCCACATGCTCAAATACAAGACACAGAACGTCATCTCCATCCTGTGCCTTGCCGTGGGCGTGGTGTGCTTCGCACTGACGATACAGGCGGTGCTGACCGCCGCCACCATCAGATATGCCAGGCAAACAAATACAGACACGCACATTGTGCAGATTGTCCATGATATCTCGACACAGTACATGCGTGCGCCCGACAGTACACTGATTGCACAAATCTACCAGCATCGCCTCCCGTCAGTGCGCGAAGTGGACTTCTGGTACCGGCCATTGGGCGTGAATTTCACCTTCGAGGATGCCACGTCACTGCCAAAGACATGTTTATGCAGCTTCAACAATGTGCCCCCACGCATGTTCCTACGCTACAACATGCACTCTGCCATCACCGGAGAGCCAATACCAGAACTGGACGAGGGCGACGTGATCATCAGCGATGACATCCGCGACAAGGTGTACGGCAAAGGAACAGACCCTCGCGGCTTCCGCATACTCTGCGAAATCGACGGTGGCGTACGCACCATACGCGATGTGGTGCCCGCCACCATCGCCACATCGGAATACGGGGGGAGCATCTTCTACATCAGCCGCATCCCCATAACGTCACATGGATTGTCCTCTCCAGGCAGGTCCTACAATATACTGAACGTGGAGGCAAACAACGGCTACGATGCCGATGCCCTGGTTAGGGAACTGGGCAACGTCTTTCCCGGCCACAAGTTCATACCATACAAGACGGCCGACAGACCTGTCGACACGGACATCATCTTCGTCATTGCGCTCTATGCCATCGTGGTGTTGATTGGTGGCAGCGTATTGGTAGTGGGCGTAAGCGGATACCTTAAGATGCAGACACAGTTGTTTGCCCTCCGCTCACGCGAGATAGCCCTGCGCCGCACCCTTGGAGCACGCCCATGGCAATTGTTCATGCTGTTGGCCACGGAGACCGTGGTGGTGTTCGTGTTCACTGCCTTGGCCGCCAATCTCTTCACCGCCCTGCTTACTCCCTACATCCTGCAACCTTTCACAACGACCCTGCAGCTGAACCTCTCCTTCTCACACGAGTTGCGGCAATTCCACTGCATCCAATGGTGCGTACTGCTGGGAACAATGGCAGTGACGTTGTGCATGGCCGCGTGGATGGTACGCAGGCAATTGCACGAACAGGTGTCCACACGAGTGGGGCGCAGCGGTCATCCTCGCACCAAGGGTCAAAGCCTGATGCTGTGCATGCAGTTCGTCACCAGCATGGTGCTTTTCGCAGTCACGCTGTGGGGATACCGGGGATTATCCGTCAATGATGACGACTGGTACTATGTCATGACGCCCAATGCCGGTGGTGCTCCCAACTATGCCCCTTACCGCCATGCGATGACAATCAACAAGCAGATGGCAGAACACCTGATACCCGATTTCACCGACAGCCTACATGCCATCCAGGGAATAGTGCACACCAGCAGGGTAAGGTACGGCTTGCATGAGACCACAGAACCGGACACCGCACTGATACTACACCACGACACAGTACATTCCCGGGACACAAGCGGCCAAACGATATTCCAATACAGCATGATGGCCAGCGACGAGGAACTGGTGGACATGCTGGGATTAAGCATCAGCCCAACTCCTTACCGCGACAACATACAATGGAACTTCGCCACTGCCATATATGCCCGCAACGAGGATGCCGAACGGCTGCGCACGAAATGGCACCTGCCGGCCATCACCGATGCACCGACGCGCACATTGCACGGTCAGCAGACCTATGCCCTGCTGGGCTATGCCCCGTGCCCGAGAGGATACCAGAAGACGGTCATATGGCAACCCACCCCATCCTATTGGCTGATAGACAATGACTCACAGCAGGACGGCTTCCACCAAGAGCGCAATCATGACGCCTTGAGCGTATATGACAATTATTTCATCTTCTCCAACGGATGGCAGTACGACAGGGTGGAAAAGAAGGTACAGGCCATGCTACAGGAAGCAGACCCCGGCAACAGAAACCGCCCCGCTGTACAAAACGTATATGAAAAATGGTTTGCCGAACGCCATCTGATGGACATGCTTCGCAGCATATGCTTCCTGCCGGTGCTCATTTCCATCCTGTGCATCATAGCCGGTGTGTATTCCGCCATCTCACTGGAATGCCGCGGCAGGCAGAAGGAGATAGCCCTGCGCAAGATACACGGTGCACGTTCGCGCGACATCATGCACATGATGGGCAGTTACTACCTGCGCCTGCTCATTGCCAGCGGAATCATCACCACGGTGCTGATTGCCGGGGCGACAGGAATGCTACTGTGCATGGGCGTACCGATAGACTATGGCATGCACGGCATCACGCTCCTATTCGTGTCGGCCTCCTTCATTGCCGTGACGGCTGTCACCCTGCTGACCATCTGGCACAAGATTCGCACTGTGAGCCAGCTGAATGCAGCCGACATCATCGCAAAGGAATGAGGGCTACATATATATATTATAACTTAACACCGAAACAATATGATTACACTGAGAAATATAAGCAAGTCCTTCCGTAGCGAAGAAGTAGAAACCTGCGCCCTGCGCAATGTGAACATGGAGGTAAGACGCGGCGAGTTTGTGGCCATCATGGGACCAAGCGGCTGTGGCAAGACCACGCTGCTGAACATCATGGGGCTGCTGGATGCGCCCTCGGGAGGCACCTACCTGCTGGAGGGCAAGGACGTAAGCCAACTGACAGAGGACGAGCGCACGAATCTGCGCAAGGGAAAACTGGGCTTCGTGTTCCAAAGCTTCAACCTGATAGATGAGCTAAGTGTCTATGAAAACGTGGAACTGCCACTGCTCTACATCGGGTGCCCAGCCAAGGAACGCCGCGACAGGGTGCAGCAGGTGCTGGAACGCATGGGCATGGCGCACCGCTCACAGCATTTCCCGGCCCAACTCTCCGGCGGGCAGCAGCAGCGTGTGGCCATGGCACGTGCCGTGGTGTCGCGTCCACAAATCATCCTGGCCGACGAGCCTACTGGCAACCTTGATTCCAAACACGGACGCGAAGTGATGGAACTGCTGCACGACATGCACGACGACGGTGCCACCATCGTCATGGTCACTCACTCGCAACACGATGCCGAGTATGCAGGACGAGTTGTGAACCTGTTTGACGGCGAGGTGGTGTCGGAGTTGCACCTATAAATCCGACTACCTTGATGGAGAGACCATACAGGGGGGGAACACTGCGCCCCCCCCACTTTTATCCCCGAAAGGATGAATTGGCAGTACAAATCAGCTGATTTGTACAAATTGATACGCTAATGAGCGATTGGGGATTAACCAAGATAATCCCGGCAAGAAGTTCCTCGCACACCTTGTCATTGATATCTACAGATTCTTACACCAGCAAAAGTCCCCAGTGAAGGCAGTTCATGACCATAGTATTGTCGGGGGAACGACAATACTATTATCGGGGGCGCGACAATACTATAGTCCGGGTGCCAACAATACCATGGTCAAGGTCACGTCCATAGCATGGAGCGAAATGCCGAACACTCGTGCACAGTAACACGTTCAACCCGAATCGGTATTGAAAAGTCCCTACATGTGCATATCCGTTGAATGACTTCGCTGCTCTCGGCCTGACACCATGAGGCTACACCTCCATGGATGACAATGGGGATGTCCCTACGAACCTGCTGACGCGACGAAGTGTTAAATCAATGTTAAATATAGTACCTTGTTATGCATGGTACCATTATTATACATACCTTTGCGTCGTGAAACCCACAAACCGAGAGAACTATGAACGTAGAGAACACTAAGGCGCAAATGCGCAAGGGCATGCTGGAGTACTGCATCATGCTTCTGCTGAGGCACCGGCCTTGCTATGCCAACGACATCATATCGCAGTTGAAGAGTGCGGATATGATAATAGTGGAAGGCACATTGTATCCCCTGCTGAACAGGCTGCTGAAGGAAGGGATACTGAAATACGAATGGCAGGAAAGCACACAAGGACCTCCACGCAAGTACTATTCGCTGACCATGGACGGAGAGGATGCCCTGACGCAACTGAACAAAAGCTGGAACGAGTTGAACAACACAGTGAACATGCTGAACAACCAATGACATACCAAGGTGTTACAGCGCAGCATATACAATTAGAATTACACACACTAACACATAAGGACGTATGAAAAAAAACATCACAATAAATCTGTTTGGCACGCTGTACAATATAGACGAGGACGCGTACCAGTTGCTGGAGAATTACCTGCAAAGCATGAAGAGATACTTCGGGCACAAGGACGGTGGTGAGGAGATAGCCAATGACATAGAACACCGTGTAGCGGAACTGCTATGGGAGAAAAAGGAACATGGCATGGAGGCCGTAAACTTGGACATCATAAAGGAAATTATCGGAACCATAGGCAACGCTAAAGAGATTGCCGGGGTGGATAGCGAAGAGGATGCCAGAGACGAGTACGGAACACAAACGCAGGACAACGACTCTTACGATGCCACTACAGCTACCTTGTGGCAGAAAATCAGGCATCACTTCAAGAACCGCAACCTCTATCGTGACCCGGACAATATGATAATAGGCGGTGTCTGCTCGGGCATGTCCTACTACATCGGTTTTGGCGACCCGATAATATGGCGCCTGCTGTTAATTCTGCTGCTGCTGTTCAAAGGCACCGGCTTGTTAGCATACCTTATACTGTGGCTGATAATTCCCCTGGCCCGCACACCGGAGGACAAACTGCGCATGAAAGGCGTGCAGCCGACACCGGACAGCATCAACCAACAGATATTGCAAGACCACACCAATCAGGAGAATCGCATCAGCGGTAGCAGGCAGAACAACGGTTCAGGCTGTCTGAAGGTTCTGTTAGGCCTGCTTCTACTACCACCATTGTTCTTTATCACAATATTCTTCGGTGCAGGCACCATAGGCTTGCTTGGTGTCTTCGCAGGATTCACAAAAATTGTACTGGACGGTGAAATGGCTTTTGTCCGCACTATCATGGAATCAACAGGGGCAATGATGCTATCTGGGTTAGGATGCACACTGATAGTCTTGGTAATTATACTGATAGTACTCGTCCGCTGGCTATTCGGCTCACGTCAGCCCATGCGTATATGGGTAAAGATGACATTACTGATAGCCGCAGTGCTGTGCCTTGCATGGGCCGTGTACTCTATTTCACGCAGTATAAGCAGGATATACTCGTTGAACGAGGAGCGTGACCATTCCTTTGTAACCGCCTCGTCCCGCAAGCCCAAGCCACAGCCGCATCTGGACGTCCCGTACCTGAACGAAACCGGATTCTCCGTCATAACCAACAATACCATCCGCTGCACATGGTCCGGAGACTATCCAACCGGCGATGGAGAGAAACGCTATCTGGACGCCAGCAACTACCCATACACAGTGATATTCACAGCCGAGAAGACAGATACGGTCAAGCCCGGATTCTACGACCTGTATGCCTTGGTGAGAGCCGAAGACGAGGGAGCCTTTGTCTATGCCAAATCGCGTGGCATACAGATATTGCAAGCTATCCCAGCCGAGGGCAACGAGCATGGCAACCTGTGGAAATGGGCCTGCGGCAACGCCACCATACCAATGATGCAAGAGGCATACCAGAAGTTTTGGCCAGATTCCATCAAACAGAAGATAGCATCGGCAAACGACAGCCAAGGCTTCGGATGGTCGGTGGTAAGCATCAAGAATATCAATGTAGGAAGCGACGGCATAGTAGCATACGGCATAAGCACAGACACGGCATTTACCAAAGAGAAGACGGAATGCGAGTGGGTGTCGGCCACGGACTTTGTACTGGTTCCTGCTAAGAAAAACAAGTAAGAAGGTTTAGTTGATAAATATATGCCGCATCGGCAACCGCAGCCCTTTAACGAGGACAGACGGTTGCCGATGTTTTTTGAAGCAGACAAAGACTATTCGCCATAAATGAATTATATCTTGACAAATATGCGTGCCTTGTGCATGTAACACAGGATGAGGAATATGACGAGGTAGTTGCCAAATGCGAGGCAAACATCATACAATTCCCCCATGTACGGCTGCAAGCCATAAGCGAAAGACTGAACTATGCTGCGGAAGTTCACCACCTCGCCAAGCATATATGCCACTATGGAATTGGTGCCATATACCTTGAGCCATGCAAGGCCTCTGTTCCAGCCACGCACATCCACGATCCAATAGAACAAGGCCATCAGTGCCCAGCACCATCCGCCAGAAATCAATACCATGCTGGTGGTCCACAGATGCTTGTTCACCGGAGTATGCATGCCATGGACATAGCCCGCAAGCAACAGGAACCCCGCCGTGGCGAACAGCCGCAAAGTCGTTACGTTGCCGCGTTCTGCTCCCGTCTTTATCACATGCCCGGCCAAAGCACCCAACATGACAGTAGCGCCAAAGGTGAGGCTGCTCCACACCCATGTGTAGGTGTACCATGGAGAGAAATGCCATTGTCCTTGTTCGTCCCACCATACTCCGTCACGCCAACGGCCAAGGACGGCACGGTCCACCATCTCGGCAAAGTTGCCATCGGACGTATAGTCGCCGCAGAAGTGCATGGGTATCCAGTAAACAAACATCAGCATACAGACGGCCAGCACCTGGGCGCGGATGCCAAGGTGAAGCATCAGCATGGAAGCAATAAGATAACCGGAGGCAATTGCCTGGAGCGTATTGCTGTATAATCGCAGATACCTGAGGTCGAACCCGAGGAGGTTGCCCTGTACCACCATACCGAGTACAAAAAGGATGACAAAACGCTTCAATATCTTCCTGTATATTGGTCCCTTGTCTGTGGAAGTCCGGTATTTGGAGAAAGCAAATGGCATGGATGCTCCGGCCATGAAGAGGAACAGGGGCATGACCATATCCCACAGATGCAGGCCTTCCCAGTCTGCATGCGAGAACCAGCTTCCCAGGGTTTTCATCCATGGAGCATCGCTGTGGCGGCATACCTGCATAAGTACTGGTTGGAAGAATACGAGAAGGAAGAGGTCCAGACCTCGAAGTATGTCCAAAGACTCAAGACGTTTAAATGGCTGTTGCATAAAAATGACATTATTTATATGATAGTTTACTTTAATGGTACGAGACTACATGTACAAATGGAACATTACGAGATACGCATCTCGTAATGGATGACGTGCGTATCACACACCTGATGATTAAGCCATGTCATAATGGATGAATGCCATATATGTGTCATAGCCGATGTATAAAAGAGCAATAGTCCCGAGAGGTGTCCCGGGACTATTGCTTCTGTTATCGTTTACCGTCAAACGGCATCCAAGGCAAATGGTTACTCATACTCCTGCCAAGCCTTGATTTGTATATCCTCCTGCGGGAGACGGCAGAATGCCTCTATGAAAGCACTGGCCAGACGGGCGTTGGTAATCAAGGGAATGTTGTGGTCGATGGCACCACGACGTATGCGGTAGCCGTTGGTGTGCTCGCGCTTGGTGTGGTTCTTGGGCACGTTGACGATGAGGTCGAAACGGTGCTGGGCTATCATGTCCATGACATTGAGCTTGCCCTCCTCTGCCTCGTCAGGACGGCACACAGGAATGGCAGTGGCATGGTTCTCGTTCAGGAAGCGAGCCGTGCCCTCGGTGGCATAGATGGTGTAGCCGGCCTTGCACAGAGCCTGGGCAGCATCCAGCAGGGAAGCCTTCTCGCGCGTACTGCCGCTGGAGAGCATGACACCCTTGTCCTTGGACGGAATCTTGTAACCTGTGGAAATCATGGCATTGAGCAATGCCTCCTCATAGCTGTCGCCTATGCAACCCACCTCGCCCGTAGAACTCATGTCCACACCAAGAATGGGGTCGGCCGGAGACAGGCGGTTGAAGGAGAACTGGCTGGCCTTCACGCCAATGCGGTCTATGTCGAAGACGCTGCTGTCCGGCTTGCGATAGGGAGCGTCCAGCATGATGCGCGTGGCAGTCTCGATGAAATTGCGCTTGAGCACCTTGCTGACAAATGGGAAGGAGCGGCTGGCACGAAGGTTGCACTCAATGACTTTCACATCACGCCCCTTGGCCAAGTACTGGATGTTGAAGGGACCAGAAATGTTCAGCTCCTTGGCTATAGCGCGGGAGATACGCTTGATCTGGCGCGTGGTGGCAAAGGAAATCTGCTGTGCCGGGAAGCACATGGTAGCGTCACCGCTGTGTACACCGGCATACTCCACATGTTCGGAGATGGCATACTCCACTATCTCGCCATTCTGAGCCACACCATCGAACTCAATCTCATTGGTCTCGGTCATGAATTGGGAAATGACCACGGGATACTCCTTGCTGACTTCGCTGGCAGCAGCAAGGAAGCGTTCCAGCTCGTCATCATCATGACACACGTTCATTGCCGCTCCGGAAAGGACATATGAGGGACGCACGAGAACAGGATAGCCTACCTCGTCTATGAATTTCTTGACATCGTCCATGCTGGTTAGAGCACTCCAGCGAGGCTGGTCTATGCCCAACTGGTCAAGCATGGCACTGAACTTGCCACGGTTTTCGGCACGGTCGATACTTACTGGATTTGTACCAAGGACCGGTACAGCCTGACGGAAAAGTTTCATGGCCAAGTTGTTGGGTATCTGTCCGCCGACACTCACGACTACACCGCTGGGACTTTCAAGGTCTATGACATCCATGACGCGCTCGAAACTCAGCTCATCGAAATAGAGACGGTCGCACATGTCGTAGTCGGTCGATACGGTCTCTGGGTTGTAGTTAATCATTATGCTCTTGTAACCCAACTTACGTGCAGTCTGTATGGCGTTTACCGAGCACCAGTCAAATTCCACGCTGGAACCTATACGGTATGCACCTGAACCAAGCACAATTACACTCTTGGAGTTCTTATAGTAGTTTACATCATACCCCTCCACTGCATAAGTCATGTAAAGATAGTTGGTAAGGTCGGGATGTTCGCTGGCCACAGTGGGTATGCGCTTGACAGCAGGCAGGATGCCCAACTTCTTGCGACAGTCGCGAACCATAAGGTTCTGGCGTTCCATATTGCCTTCAACATGCTTGAAGACACAACGGGCAATCTGGAAATCACTGAAGCCAATGGCCTTGGCATTGCGCAAAACATCGGCAGGAACAGCCTCTACGCCATCGTACTGCTGAAGAGCATGCTTCATATCTACGATGTTCTTCAAGCGAGCAAGGAACCAGACATCTATCTTGGTAAGCTCTTCCAAGCGTTCAAGGGTATAGCCTTCCTCCAAAGCCTGTGCTATGGCAAAGACACGAAGATCTGTCGGATTTGACAATTCCTCGTCCAAGTCATCGAAATGGATATGGTCGTTACAAACAAAACCGTGCATGCCCTGGCCTATCATGCGCAGGCCCTTCTGCATGATTTCTTCCAAGGAACGTCCAATGCTCATGATTTCACCCACGGACTTCATGCTGGAACCTATCTTACGGCTAACTCCAGAGAACTTGGTCAAATCCCAACGTGGTATCTTGGCAATGATGTAATCCAACTGAGGTGCGGAATACGCACTGTTGGTAGTGCCAATCTCGCCAATCTGGTCGAGAGTGTAGCCCAAAGCAATCTTGGCGGCAACGAAAGCGAGCGGATAACCCGTGGCCTTGGATGCCAAAGCGGAGGAACGGCTCAGACGAGCGTTTATTTCTATGATACGGTAGTCATTGGTCTCGGCATTGAAAGCATACTGGATATTGCACTCGCCCACGATATTGAGGTGACGTACGCACTTCACGGCAATATCCTGCAACATTTCTATCTGGTCTTCACACAAAGAGCAGATGGGAGCAACTACGATGCTCTCGCCGGTATGTATGCCCAGCGGATCGAAGTTCTCCATGCCAGCCACTGTGAAGCAACGGTCGTTGGCATCGCGAATGACCTCGAATTCAATTTCCTTCCAGCCCTTAAGGCTCTCTTCAACAAGCACCTGAGGAGCAAAAGTGAATGCACTCTCGGCTATCTCCTTGAACATCTCTTCGTCCTTGCATACACCGCTGCCAAGACCACCCAAGGCATATGCGCTGCGAATCATCACGGGATAACCCAGACTACGTGCCGTGGCAAGGGCATCATCCATGTTGTCGCAAGCACGGCTCTTGGGAGACTTCAGGTTGATCTTATCGAGTTCCTTTACAAAAAGGTCGCGGTCCTCGGTATTCATTATGGCATCCACGCTGGTGCCCAAGACCTCCACGCCATACTCCTTGAAAGTTCCATTGAGATACAACTCTGTACCGCAATTCAAGGCAGTCTGTCCGCCGAAAGCCAACAGGATACCATCCGGACGTTCCTTCTTGATAACCTCGGTGACGAAATGTGCATTGACTGGCTGGAAATATACCTTGTCGGCAATGCCCTCGCTGGTCTGGATGGTAGCTACGTTGGGGTTGATAAGCACAGAATGTATGCCCTCTTCACGAAGAGCCTTCAATGCCTGTGAACCACTATAGTCAAACTCACCGGCCTGACCGATCTTAAGTGCGCCACTTCCCAATACAAGAACTTTCTTGAGTTGCTTTTTCATCATTATATATTCGTTATGTTAGTGTTCTTTCGAGCTATTATGTCTCGTCTGTGTGTATCATATAGCAGATTCAGATACCCGGCATAGTATTACAGTATAAAAGAAAGCCACTCTAACCGGTGGTCAATCACCGGATAGAATGGCTTTTTATACTACTGTCGCCTCACCTGCGGGGGCCTTACACACGTTTAACTTAGGTCGTAGCATCTGAACTTCCCTTTTAATCGCATGCAAAGGTATGACTTTTTTTCGGAATGTTAAAGAACGTGCCTTGCTTTTTTCGTGATTTAAATCACATGCCTGCGCAAAACCTTAGTTGAGGCATGGTAATTCAAATCATCCGAAAGCTTGACCGTCAGTACACATCAGTCACTGATATAATACTCTATGGTGCTCACCACACGGATGTTCTTGATATGAGGAGTGTTTTCGTCCCTGTTGTTGATACTGAACTGTCCTTGTGTGGCACGGCGTATCTTGCCCAACTTGCTCTCGGAGTCCTTGGCAAATTTTTCAGCGGTGATGCGCGCATTCTTTGTAGCCTCTTCCACCATGGCCGGCTTAATGTCGTTCAGACCAGTAAACTCGTACTTGACGCTACCAAGGCCATAGTCGCTCGATACCAAGGCTATACCCATCTTCATCAACTCGGCTTGCTTCTGCATGATACCGCGAACCTGTTCCACCTTGCTGCTGCTGACAGTGATGATACTGGTGGCCACATAACGATTAGTGAAATTGGTCTGGGACCAACTGTCGGCAAAACGGTCAGTCACCTGAGGTGAATTAACGGCAATCTCGCCATCTGACAGTCCCTGTGCCTTGAGAAATGAAATCACCTCGGCATTCTTCTTCTTAATGTGATCATATATCACAGCAGGATCATTGCCCAACTCCTTGTATACCAAAGGCCATATAACCTTGTCGGCAGGAACCTCTCGCTCTGAAAGCCCCTTGACGGTTACAACACGTTCACGCTCAATGATACGGTTGGCAAAACCACTGACCGCATTCTGAACAAACGTCCCGAATACCATTAAACCTACGGCAAGAATGACTGCCTCCACATAATAGTGCTTCATACTGTAAAAATAATTGTTAATAATATCCATATGCCTCTCATCATAATGACATATCCCAAACGGTGGGGACATTCATCCGACTTAACAAAGACAATACATTTCAAATATCAGCATACCTATACATTATATATAAGATAAGGAGCCGCATAAACGAAGGTTATTGCATTATCAATACTTTCTTGCCGGTAGAAGTCACATATACACGACCTTTCTGAGGATTTGCCACTGGCATACCATCAATGTCATAGAACACGGTCTCCGTATCCACGCCTTGTACGCCATCAATACCAGTAGACAAATTTTCGCGCGTTTGCAAGTACAACTTGGTTATGTCATCCAGGTCCGTTGTCAGCATGTAAGCACGATTCACGGGAACTTCCTGCCGTGAAACCGCAGGCTTCATCATAACATCAGTGCCTGCTTCCTGAGAGGCAGTAACATCAATCATAGCAGAAGAACGAACTATGCCGGTAAGCTTCATCGTTGTACCCTTCAACACATTGGACATGGCAATGGAAGTCACAGCTGCAGGACATATGGCAAACTGATACATTCCGGCAGTAGCACCAAGTATCACAGGCATACCTGCAGGAATGACTGTTTCATGAATCTGGTCCATGACCGCATAGGTGTACATCTTGTCTGCGTATTGGCGTGTTGCTATCTCGCCAACGGCATACGCATGAACACCATCCGGCAACTCCAAGGGCATGGGATAACATGCGGTATAGTATCCGGAGGCAGGTATGGTTACAGACAGACTATTTACCTCCTCCACCTTCCAGCAACTATTAGGATCAGACACACCTGCGGACCAATACCCGGTAGTCGTTGCCGAATGAGCGTTCAGGTACTGTCCGATATAGTTGGATTTGAAAGTATACACGTCATCGGTTTCGTCGACACAGACAATTTCCCACGAAGAAGATTTGTCTTTGGGTTGCAAAGACGTTATTACCTCATTGGTTCTACCAGGCAAATACAGGCCACTCTGAGGATTAAAAACATAGCTGTTGCCGGCATCTTTCTCTATGGTCCATATCTGATCCATAGAAGCACTCTTTGCTGCGCGTGCCATATTCCACGTGATGATACCGTCCTGTGCAATGGACGTGTTGGCTCCGCAACTAAGCGCATTACCCCTGCCCACATTGGTGACAGTATAGTACCTGCCCACCTTCAGCCCCTTGATCAGGTTTGCCTTTTCATAGATTTTCTTGCGCATGCCGTCGAATCCTACTGCAACTATATATGCCGCCGCATCGGATTCTTCGGAAGAGACAGGATAGAGCACCTGGGTATAGGTGTGGGCATCATCGCTGTTGAGAGCATACATGGTGATACGTATGAGAGAGTCCTGAGCAGTATAGGTCTCAAAGGCCACGGCATTCTTAACGTAAGAATGCAGAACCGTAACCTTGCCATTGGAATACGTACATCCGGCACCCGTTTCCTCTGGTACGGACAGTTGGAGCCTGTCACGATAAATCTTGTAGTTATGGGCATTGATATAGTTGATTTCCTCATTGACATCTGGATAACCTTTGGCAGCCACATATTCCTTGAGGTCATTTATCATCTTCAGGCTGATTTTGTTCCATCCTGAACCATAATCCGCTATATAGGCATCAATGGGCTTAAGCATACCGGCCTTCTCGAAGAAAGGCAAAAGATTAAGCTGCGCACTATCGCAGACCAGCTTCATAAAGTTCATCTGCAACTTTCCATTGGTATTGTATGTCTGGGTATAATTCTCTGTCCTGCGTATACTCTCGATGACCATAGGTATGATATCAAGACACCTTTCGGCGAGAGTGCCCCACAAATTAAGTTGCCAGAATGGAATAAGTTTGACGAAATGGTCATAATTGCGTGTCGGAGCATTGACGTCACCTATATAGTTACCATCATAGTCATAGTTAGGCACATTGGGGGTATCTGGTTTTGTACCATAGTAATCGGGGCCTTCTTGCAACTGCCATGGTTTCCCCTTGCGCAGGCCTTCCTCAAAGTAGGCTTGCATGCGACCGCCTCTCGTGTAGGCATAGTCATCCAAACCGGTCACTTCGTCCTCCATACGGCACCACTCCTTATGATTGAACAGAATCTCGGCCCAGGAGGCGTATATATTGTTGGTGGTCTCGCCACATCCGCTCCACTTGAAACCGTCTATCTGGTTATTATGTCCCCACTCGTGACCTATGCCCCAGAAACCAAACACTTTGGCATCAGGAGTCATGTTGTCGCGCAAAGAGTTGACATGGCAATAGGCACCATTGCCTCCGGCTGCCATGAAACCGTAAGTTGAGGCAAAAAAGAGTTGGCGGTTCTTGGCCTGGCGACCATATTTTTCCAACCCCATCATGTTGCGCTCGGCCCACTGTACCTGCTGGTAGAGTGTCATCACGGAATCCACATTTTCCGGACAATGCTGTTTCCATGAACATACGGGATAAGCCAACTGTGCATGTTCGCTGCGGACAATCAGTATGGTACTGTCGTTGGCCTTGAATGGTTCCAGCATTTTCTTCCAATCCTCATTGGTCATGGTGGCTTGGTCCCAATACCCACGTACAGGTGCATTGACGAAGTGCACCTTCACATTGGGGGCTGTATTGTAATTGTCGGTATAATAATCCACAAAAACGTTTCCTTCGGTAGATGCAGTTATCTTGTTCAATCCATTGGTCAGGCTGTAAGTACTGCCATTCTCGTTCCTTACCCAGTTCTTGATCTTCAGTCCAACGCGCTCGGTGGTGATTCCACTCACAACCACATAACACTCGTCACCCGGCATCAAGTAAATCCCAGTCGGGTTCTCCCATTGGTTGTAAGGGGCACTTGTTTTCAGTTCACTCTGCAAGGAATAAATATCACGATAAGGTTCATACTCGGCAACGCGAAACTTACTGTAACTTTCTGCATTGGTGAGGAGATTGTCCACCAGAGTCTTCAACACGGCATCCTCTATGCCCTCCGAGGATGTCACCTCTGGTTTCAATTCTGAAAACACCGGGTCGGCGAAATATGTCTGCCACAGTTCCTGAGTTGTATTGTCTATGGCCAAAGCCTCAATCTCCGCAGCCGTGGCATAACCGTTGGCACCACTGTTGATGGTGAATCTCACCCGTTTTACCTTGTCCACGCCACCATCTCCCATGGAGAACTCATAAGGCGAGGCACTGCCATTGAGGTCATATTCCCCCAAAGTCGTGAACTTGGTGCCAATGACACCAACTGCATACTCCACCTTCACTTTGCCCCAATTGCCATTGGCAGTACCTGTACGTGGGACATAACGTAGAATGTCAACATGGCTCGGGCTGGCGAACTCAATGGTGAATGTAACCGGAAAATTGTTGCAATCCGACCATTTGGCACTCCAAAACGTATTGTGATCTCCGTCTATGGCATACTTGGCAGGACCCTCATAGCCCCCATGGTCACTTTCCACACTTGAGGCCGTTGCCTTACTTACATTTACTTTCTTCAGCTCTGCATGCGACAGCATAGGCAAACACATGCAAGCACAGATGAATAATAGTTTCCTCATGGTTAAATTATGATTAAATAAAACTATATAACAAGGGGTTTCCATACAAAGGTAACTATTATTGTTGACATAACAACATGTTTGATACATTTATTTCCATACACCTGCACCCCTTTCTTCTTCCGGCAGTTACACTTATACTTGCATGCCGTATGCATCACGCGCCATGACACATGAATTTCCGACGCAAAATTTCGTCTCAACCTCATCAAGACTGTATTTGCGGACAAGAGTCATAAAAATGGAGTTGGGACATGCCACCCGTGCGGCATATTCCAACTCCATAACAATGAATCCTGACTATCGCATCTCGTCTCGTAGCAACAGTCTTCACTATGCCTATTACTACATCACCAATAACTTATTGCCAGAAGAGGTGACGTATACGCACCCTCTTTGAGGGGTAGCCACACGTGCACCATTTAAATCATAGAGAACAGCATCAACCTCTTCACTCTTCAAATTTTTAATATCGGTGGACAGCGCATCACGTGTTTGCAGGTATACTTGGGTCACACCAATATCTGCCTTAAGCATGTAGGCACGGTTTGCCGGTATCTCGGATACGCCCGCTTTGACTCTCATTGTAGCAATGGTACCGGCATCGTTGGACTTAGATACATCAAACATGCCTGAAGAACGTGTTATACCGGTGAGTTTCATGGTTGTACCACGCAGGATATTATCCACATCCGTCTCGATGTTACCACCAGTACGGAAAGCAAATTCGTATCGTCCTACCGTGCCATGAAGGATTACAGGCATGCCGGCAGGCACAAAATCGCTCTCCAGCATCTCTAAAACGGCATAATTATAGGCCGTGCCGGCATATTCCCGTTCTACGATCTCTTTTATAGTATAAGCGTCTACATCTTCAGGCAAATCCAAGGCTATTGGATAGCAAACTGCATAATAGCCGGAAGATGGAATGGAAATAGTAACAGACTCTACTTTCTCCACAACCCAACGACTATTGGCATCCCCAGAACCACTTGACCAATATCCTGTATTCGTAGCGGTATGAGCGTTGAGGTACTGGCCGTTAGATGTTGACTTGAAGGTATATTCATCACCATCCTCATCAACACACTGTATTTCCCATGTAGAGGAATTGGCCTTGGGAGTCAGAGACGTGATTACCTCATTGGCTTTACCTGGAAGATACAGGCCGCTTTGGGGATTGAACAGATAATAGCCGTCACCGGACTTCTCCACCCTCCATATCTGTTCCATGGCCGCATTTTTGGCGCCACGTTCCATATTCCACGCTATGGTGCCATCATTTGCCATGGTAGTACCGGCACCGCAACCGAGCGCATTGCCCTTACCTACGCTGGTGATGGTGTAAAATCCATTCGCATCAAGACTCCTGACTATGTTCATCCGTGCATATATCTTCTCGCGCGTACCGTCATAACCTACAGCCACGATATAAGCAGACGCATCGGCCTCGCTATCAGTTGTTCCGGCAGGATATAACACTTGAGTATACGAATGTTCATCATTACTGCCCAATCCATACATGGTAATACGCAGAAGAGAATCCTTTGAGTTATAGGTCTCAAAAGCCACGGCATTCTTCACGACAGAGTGTTGTACAGAAACTTTTCCATTGGCATACGTGCAACCGGCGCCAAGCTGTGCCGGAACTTCCAACCTGAGCCTATCGCGATATATCTTATAGTTATGGCCAGTGATATAGTTCATTTCATCAGTAACGGCAGAATAGCCTCTGGCAGCCACATATGCCCTAAGCTCATCAATCATATCCTGGCTGATTTTGTTCCAACCTGCACCATAGTCTTCTATGTAAGCATCAATAGGTTTCAACATGCCGGCCTTCTCAAAGAAGGGCAAAAGGTCAAGACGGGCACTATCACAGGCCAGTTTCATGAAATTCATCTGTTGCTTGCCATTGGTATTATATATGGACGTATAGTTATCGGTCTGACGAATACTCTCTATTACCATAGGGATAATATCCGGACATCTGCCGGCCAACGTGCCCCACAGGTTCATCTGCCAGAAAGGAGACAACTTGACAAAATGGTCATAGTTGCGTGACGTTGTAGTGATACTGCCTATATAATTACCGTCATAGTCATAATTGCTCACAGTCTTGGTCTCCGGAACTGTTCCATGATAGTCGGGGCCGTCTTGAAGTTGCCACTGCACACCCTTGCGCAGTCCTTCCTCGAAATATGTCTGCATACGTCCGCCGCGCATACCACTATAATCATTGATACCGCTAACTTCATCCTCCAAACGCAAGTTATAAGGATGACTCGAGAACAGAATCTCAGCCCACGAAGCATAGATATTATTGGTAGTCTCACCACATCCGCTCCACTTCAAACCGGCAATCTGATTATTGTGTCCCCATTCGTGGCCTACGCCCCAAAAGCCAAATGTCTTGCTGTCGGCCGTCATCACATCGCGCAGGCTCCCGATATTGCAGTAGGCACCATTTCCGCCAGCCGCCATGAAGCCGTACGTGGTAGCATAAAATAGCTGACGGTTCTTGGTCTGACGGCCATATTTCTCCAGCCCCATCATATCACGCTCGGCCCACTGCACATTTTGGTATAGTGTCATCAACGAGTCCACGTCATCCGGGCAATAGGCCTTCCATGAACATACAGGATAGGCCAATTGAGCATGCTCGCTACGGACGATAATTATGGAACTGTCGTTAGGCAGTGGAGCCAGCATCTTCTTCCAATCATCGTTGGTCATTGTAGCCTGATCCCAATACCCACGAACGGGAGCGTTTATGAAGTGTACCTTGACATTCGGTGCAGTCTCGTAGTTGTCGGTGTAGTAGTCTACAAAGACATTGCCTTCGGTAGACGCAGTAATCATGTTCAAGCCATTGCGCAAACCGTAACTACTGCCATTCTCGTCCTTTCCCCAATTCTTCAGCTTCAGTCCCACACTCTCGGTAGTGATGCCATCTACTGCCACATAACAGACATCACCTGGCTTCAAGTACACTCCTGTCGGATTCTCCCACTGATTGTATTGGGCACTGGTTTTCAATTCGCTCTGCAAAGATGCGGTATTGCGATAAGGTTCATACTCGGCCACACGGAATTTCTTATACTCATCGGCAGAGGCAAGCAGGCTGCTGACCAAAGTCTTTACATCAACGTCCTCTATGCCGTCGGCAGAGGTCACATCGGCCTTCAGCTCCGTGAACAGATTGTCGGAAAAATACCTTTGGAAAGACTCCTGTTTGGTATTGTCATAAGCATAAGGTTCTATTTCGGCAGCAGAAGCAAAACCGCCATAACCACTGTTAATGACAAACCGAATCTTGGTGGCGGTAATACCATCGTCTCCAAATTCAAATTCATAAGAATCACCGCTGCCATTCAGCGTGTAAGAGCCGGCGGAAGTCCAATTGACACCGAGGGACCCCGATGTATACTCCACCTTTACTTGGTTCCAATTACCATTGCTTCCGCTATTGCGAGGAACATATCGCACCATATCCACGTGACTTGCCTCTGCAAACTCAATGGTAAATGTTACGGGGAACTGAGTGTTGCTCCAACTGGAATGCCATATGGTATTGGCATTTCCGTCGACGGCAAGGGCAGCACCCTCGCCGCCTTGTTCACTTGTAGCCGTAGCCTTTTTCACGGCAACCTTCTGCAATTGTGCATTCACCAACATTGGAAGGCACAAACACATCATAGCAAATAAAAGTTTCTTCATACTGTAGTTTTAGGTTATAGTTTATACAAAGTTATCTGCGCAAAGGTAGCAATTATTTTTGGTAGGCCAATGTTTTTCCTTTGACATGTCCGCATACGAGAGCGAAATAGCATCTCGCCAAGGATGCTATTCCGTCACCATATTGCCCATACCCCGACAATACTATGGACACATCCCCAATCATACTATTGACACACCTCCGACAATACTATTGTCAAGGATGCGACAATACCAATGTCAAAAACGTGGCAACGAGAAGACGCGATTATGTAAATTTTCCATCTGCCGTTGGAGCCATAATGAGCAGAGCAAAAATGCCTGGGTATGGTCAAATGCCACAGATTTCCGACTTCCCTCCAGCAAACATCAATATGCAAGGCCAACAAAAAAGAGGAGCCTTGCACAAGCACTCCTCCATAACGTGATTCGGAAGGGGCTCGAACCCTTGACCCGCAGCTTAGAAGGCTGCTGCTCTAATCCAACTGAGCTACCGAACCATCTTCCAATAACGGCATCAACTGACGCGTAACATAACGCCCATGCCCTTTATTGCGAGTGCAAAGGTATAAAGATTAGAGTAAATGGCCAAAGAAAAGAAAGATTATTTTCTGTTTTCTCTTCTTTTGGCACGAACTTTGCATAAAGATATATGAAGCATACATCCGCATAAGGATGAAACTGCTGCAGAACACGAACATACACGCATTATGGATAACAAATTCTCAAAGGATATGACATCGGTATTCATCTTTTCCAAAGAAGAAGCGGAACGAACCGAGTGTGACAATGTGTCACCCGAGCATCTGCTGCTGGGAATACTGAGACAAAATGTCAGCAACGCCACACGCATGATGTATCATGTGCAACCCGATTTGCTGTCTCTGAAGAGGCATTTGGAAGAGGTGGCACGCGAACATAAGGCGACTATCGTGCCCGACAAGAATAATATGGAGTTGAGCCATGAGGCCACACGGCTGATGCGCCTGAGCGTGTTGGAAGCACGTGCCCAGCATGCTGACGAAGTAGACACGGAACACTTGCTGAAAGCCATGCTAAAGGATCGCGGCAGTAACATACAACGGTTGCTGAAAGAACACGGTTTAACCCGCGAAAACCTATGCGGGGAAGTACAGGACGGATATAGCTATGATAACGATGACGACAAGGAAGACTCCGAATCGTCCAACGAGGAATATGCAATGAGCGATTCCGAATCCCGGGAAGCCCCCACCCTTACGAAAAAGAAGAAGACAAGCGGCACTCCGGTATTGGACAACTTTTGCACGGACCTTACAGACAAAGCCCGCAAAGGAGAGCTTGATCCCGTGGTAGGGCGTGACAAGGAGATGGAACGTGTAGCACAGATTCTTTCACGCAGGAAGAAGAACAACCCTATCTTGATAGGCGAACCTGGCGTAGGCAAGAGCGCAATAGTGGAAGGCTTGGCGCAAAGAATCGTAAAACACAAGGTGGCACGCCAACTATGGAACAAGCGTGTTCTCACACTGGATATGGCTGCCATGGTGGCAGGAACAAAGTTCAGGGGACAATTCGAGGAACGTATACGTAACTTGCTGCATGAATTGGAGAACAATCCGGACATTATTATATATATAGACGAGATACATACCATCATAGGTGCCGGCGGATCGCAAGGTAGCATGGATGCCGCCAACATGCTTAAACCAGCATTGGCACGAGGTCAGATGCAGTGCATAGGTGCCACCACCATAGACGAATTCCGTAAGACGATAGAGAAGGACGGAGCCTTGGAGCGCAGGTTCCAAAAAATCATGGTGGCGCCATCCACGGCCGAGGAGACTTTGCAGATTCTTCACCGTCTGCGGCCTGTATACGAAAAGCACCACAATGTACGCTATACGGACGAGGCGTTGGGAGCATGCGTGCAGTTGACACAACGTTACATCAGCGACAGGTCTTTCCCTGACAAGGCCATAGATGCCATGGACGAAAGCGGCGCACGTACACATATCTCCAATATCCCGGCCAGTACAGAGATAGACAATCTTGAAACTGAACTGCGCGACATCGAGGAACGCAAAAACATGGCCATCAGCACTCAGAACTATGAGGCTGCGGCCGACCTGCGAGATGAATTGCAACAGAAAAGCGAACAACTGGAACAGCTGCAGAAAGCCTGGGTAAACAAACATGAACAGAAGGATACCCAAGTGACGGCCGAAACCGTGGCGCAAGTGGTAAGCGTGATGACCGGCATACCCACGCACCGCATAGGTGAAGAGGAGAACTCGAGGTTGCGTCAACTGGAAAAGAATCTGCAGGCCAACGTCATAGGGCAGGACGAGGCTATCAGAAAAGTGGCACGTGCCATACAGCGTAGCCGCGTAGGGCTCAAGGACCCCAATCGCCCCATAGGCACATTCCTGTTCGTCGGCCCTACAGGCGTGGGCAAGACTTACCTCACCAAACGCCTGGCCCTGGAAATGTTTGGAAGCGAGAGTGCACTAATTCGCATCGACATGAGCGAATACGGAGAAAAACATACGGTCAGCCGGATGATGGGCGCGCCTCCGGGATACGTGGGATACGAAGAGGGCGGACAATTGACAGAGCGGGTTCGTCGCAAGCCATACTCCATCGTGTTGCTGGACGAAATAGAAAAGGCTCATACCGATGTCTTCAACATCTTGTTGCAAGTAATGGACGAAGGACGACTGACAGACGGCAACGGTACCACAATAGATTTCCGCAACACCGTCATCATCATGACCAGTAACTCCGGTACCAGACAAATCAAGGACTTTGGTTCCGGCATAGGCTTCCAAAGCCAGCCAACCGTTGAGGAACGCAAGCAACAGACCCGTTCTATCGTGGAGAAAGCGTTGAAGAAACAATTCGCGCCTGAATTCCTGAACAGGCTGGATGATGTGATTTACTTTGACCAACTATCACGTGAAGACATCAGACGAATTACAGACATAGAACTGCAACCTCTGTTGCGCCGCATCAGAGAAATGGGATACACGCTGGAACTGTCCGACAAAACCATAGAGCGCATTGCCACAGAGGGTTACGATGTCCAATACGGAGCGCGTCCGTTACGCAGAGCCATACAACGTATAATAGAAGATCCCATATGCGAAATACTATTGTCGGATGTATCGGAAAGCGACAATGCCGACAGTCCAAGGAAACTTAGCGGCAACACCATAAGGCTGTAAAAACAACTATAGCAGACAAAGATACGAACACATAACACAAATCATTTATCAAAACATATGAAACAAGGTAACATTGGGGTAACAACAGAGAATATCTTCCCCGTAATCAAGAAATTCCTTTATAGCGACCATGAGATTTTCCTGCGCGAAATCGTAAGTAACGCAGTGGATGCCACACAAAAGCTGAAAGCATTGGCAGGCAAAGGCGAGTTCCATGGCGAAATGGGAGAATTGAAAGTGAGCGTAAGCATCGACAAGGATGCCAAGACCATCACCGTCAGCGACAACGGCATAGGCATGACGGCAGAGGAAATAGAGAAGTACATCAACCAGATAGCGTTCTCCGGTGCCAACGATTTCCTGGACAAATACAAGGAGGACGCTCCGCAGATAATAGGTCACTTCGGTCTGGGCTTCTACTCAAGTTTCATGGTCAGCGACCGTGTGGATATCATCACACGCAGCTACAAGGATGGGGCCACTGCCCAGAAATGGTCTTGCGACGGCAGTCCGGAATTTACTTTGGAAGATACTGAAAAAGAAGGCCGTGGCACGGATATCGTAATGCATATCAGCGAGGACTGCGAGGAATTCCTGGAGAAGCACAAGATAGAAGACCTTCTGAAGAAGTATTGCCACTTCCTGCCTGTTCCTGTGGCTTTCGGCAAGAAGAGCGAATGGAACGAGGAAGAAAAGAAGATGGTAGAGACAGAGGAGGACAACATCATCAACGACACGGCTCCGCTTTGGACACGCAAGCCCAGCGAACTGAAAGACGAGGACTATAAGGAGTTCTACCGCAAACTCTACCCAATGGCCGACGAACCCCTGTTCTGGATTCATCTGAACGTAGACTACCCATTCAACCTCACCGGCATATTGTACTTCCCCAAGATAAAGAATCAACTGGACATTCAGCGCAACAAGATACAGTTGTACTGCAATCAAGTATTCGTAACGGACCAGGTAGAAGGCATAGTGCCTGAATTCCTTACCCTCCTGCATGGCGTAATAGACTCACCTGACATTCCATTGAATGTCAGCCGCAGCTATCTGCAGAGCGACCAAAACGTGAAGAAAATAAGTCAATACATCACCAAGAAAGTGGCCGACCGCCTGAACGGCATCTTCAAGAACGACCGCAAGGAATTCGAGGAGAAGTGGGACGACATCAGCATATTCATTGACTACGGCATGTTGAGCGAAGAACAGTTCTACGATAAAGCCAAGCAATTCTTCCTGCTCAAGGACACGGACAACAAGTTCTTTACCTTGGACGAATACAAGACCTTGGTAGAAAGCAGCCAAACAGACAAGGACGGCCAACTCATTTATCTTTATGCCCAAGATGCCCAAGCGCAATACACATATATAGAGGCTGCAAAGAACAAGGGGTACAGCGTGCTGATGATGAACGGCCAATTGGATACTCCTCTAATCAATATGCTGGAACAGAAACTGGAGAAGACACATTTCAGTCGTGTGGATGCAGATATAGTGGACAACCTCATCAAGCACGATGATGCGGAAAAGGAACAGCTGGACAAGGAACAGGCCGAAAAACTCCAGAACCAGTTCAAAGAGAAGTTGCCCAAGATGGACAAGGTGGAGTTCACCATCCAGACACAGGCCATGGGTGCAGAACAACTGCCTGTGATGATTACTCAAAGCGAATACATGCGCCGCATGAAAGACATGGCTCGGATGCAGCCCGGAATGCAATTCTACGGTGAGATGCCAGACATGTACAATATGGTATTGAACACCGACTCTCCTCTTGTCAAGGAGTTGCTGGACAACACAAACGAGGAGCGTATCAGTCAACTGATAGACTTGGCATTATTGCAGAACGGGATGCTGAGCGGAGAGGCTCTGACCAAGTTTGTAAAGCGTTCGGTGAACATGATTAAGTAAAGAAGCAAGCCCATACTGATTGTCAGCAGGAGGCCAGGCAGATGCTATATGCACATCTGTCTGGCCTCCTGCTGACTGTAACATATATAATCATTCCTAGTATTGTTTCTATGGAAATTTACGCAAGCATTGACATGTCTAATTGTATATTCAACTATCCTGACATTAAAAATTTTATGGAAAACATGTGGAAAACATAAAATTTGTGTAACTTTGTCCGTCACATTATACATATAATGCAAAAGAGGAACTCTATTCTAATTAGACAGTATGACTCGCCATGTGGAGTGCTGATGCTTGGTTCATCGGACAACAAGCTATGCCTGTGTGATTGGCAAGTAGAACAGCATAGAAATCATGTTGACAGACGCTTAAAAAACATATTACAGGCCGAATTTGAATATGGCACGTCTGAAGTGATTGAGCATGCGATGCTGCAACTTGACGAGTTTTTTGCAAGACAGCGCAGGGAGTTCCGTGTTCCATTGCTATTTGTCGGGACTGACTTTCAGAAAACTGTATGGAATGAATTATTGAACATACCTTATGGGAAGACTGTCTCATATAGCGAAATGTCCCGAAGGATAGGTATGCCTAAATCAGTCCGTGCAGTGGCCAATGCCAATGGAGCAAATGCGATATCGATTTTTGTCCCTTGCCATCGTGTAATTGGGAGCAATGGCTCGTTAACAGGCTATGGAGGAGGACTTGATGCCAAGCGTTCACTCTTGGAACTGGAAAACGCCCTGTGAAACATTATGAGTCCCAATCGAATAAAAAAACAGAACAATAGAGATATACAATTAAATTTCCAAGAAAATATGAAACACGGATTCGTAAGGATTGGAGCCGGCATACCAGAAGTGAGAGTAGCCGACACGCATCACAATATAGAAGAAATAGAGAAGCTCGTACTGAAGGCTCAAGCACAGAATGTGGAAATTCTTGTGATGCCGGAGCTTTGTATAACCGGATATTCATGCCAAGACCTCTTTTTTCAGCAAGCCTTGATAGAGGAGGCAGAAGTGGCGTTGATGAAACTGATGGACTTTACACGTTCCATGGACATGATTTTGGTGGTGGGGATGCCTGTGACGTACAATTCCCAGATTCTCAATTGTGCCGTGGTGCTACAAAAAGGTAAAATCCAAGGCATAGTGCCCAAGACATTCCTATCCAATCATGGCGAATATGCAGAGAAACGCTGGTTCACTCCTATGCCGGATATGGATTACATAAACGTGTGGATGTGTGGCGAATTGGTCGAGATAAAACGACACCAAGTATTCAATACGCGCGCATGCAGCTTTGGCATAGAGATAGGCACTGATTTATGGAGCACCACCCCTCCATCCGGACAATTAGCTATGATGGGAGCAGAAATCATTCTCAACCTGTCTGCAGAAAGTTATTTGGCAGGCAAGCGAACCTACCTGCACGACCTTGTGTGCCAGCAAAGTGCGCGTTGCATCTGCGGATATGTCTATGCAGGAGCAGGATTTGGCGAAAGCACTACCGACATGGTATTTGGCGGACAAGCAATGGTGTGTGAGAATGGAGCGATGCTGGCAGAGAACGAAGCTTTTGTCATGGAGCCGCAATTGGTATTCAGCGAAATTGATGTAGAGGCCATACGTATAGACAGGCGCGTGAATGGCACATTCACAGATGCAAAGAACATGCATGACTGTAAATCCAGCAAGTATATTGACACGGACATGATGATAATGCACGAGTTGGAACTGACCAGAAACATCAATCCGCATCCTTTCACCCCAGACGGCAAGGAAGCTTTAGCAAAACGTACGGAAGAGATATTCGACATACAAACTCTTGGTTTAGCAAAGAGACTCAAACACACTGGTTGTAAAACCGTTGTGCTTGGAATTAGCGGAGGTCTGGACAGCACTTTGACCCTTCTGGTGACGGTCGCCACATATGACAGATTAAAATTGGATCGCAAGGACATAGTAGGCGTGACCATGCCAGGCTTTGGGACAACAGACCGTACCTATGTCAATGCTTTATCCTTGATGAAGCAATTGGGCATGACTGTACGCGAAATCAGCATAAAAGAAGCTTGCCTACAGCATTTTCGCGACATCGGGCATGATTGTGAGCAACATGATGTGACATATGAAAACTCACAAGCACGCGAACGAACACAAATCCTGATGGACATAGCCAATCGGCTGAATGGCATAGTTGTCGGTACCGGAGACCTTTCCGAATTGGCATTGGGATGGGCTACTTATAATGGCGACCACATGTCCATGTACTGTGTCAATGGCGGTGTCCCCAAAACGTTTGTACGCCATATAGTGGCATGGTATGCCGAGAAGCAAGGCAACAGTGTCATAGGAGAGACCTTGCGGGATATAATAGACACTCCCATTTCACCGGAACTCATACCGGCCAATGAAAACGGTGAAATCAAGCAAAAGACAGAGGATTTGGTAGGGCCATATGAGTTACACGACTTTTTCTTATACCACGTTCTCAGACATGGATTCCGTCCCAGCAAAATATACTTGTTAGCACGACATGCCTTTGCGGATAACGTATATTCCGATGAAACCATCAAGAAATGGCTTACCATCTTCTACCGCCGTTTCTTCAATCAGCAATTCAAGCGTTCATGCATGCCGGATGGCCCAATGGTAGGAAGTTGCGGACTGTCTCCACGAGGAGGATGGCACATGCCGAGCGATGTTTCGCCAGCCATTTGGCTTAAAGAATGCGAAAGCCTCTGACACACATTCCAAAAGCCATCTACATCAAACAGTCATTTTATCCCGGGTTTGTCTCCAATGACCACCCGGGATATTCTATTGACATGAACTCCCGGTATCGGATTGATGAGTCATGAACTTCAAATCCACATACTGGAAAATCCGCTTTCATTAAAATCAATTTATGGCAGTTGGGGGTATTTTTTACGTTTTCTGGCACTGTATGTCCAATAATATAGCGCACATACTCACGAATACAGGATTTTTTCATAACTTTGCACAGGATTATATACTATAGGTACGCGCGTAGGGGGGGGCAATACATGTGTCGTGTGTCGAAGAGAGAAAGCTAACACCACATCAAAACAAAGCTAAACATAACAACAGCAATACTATGAGTAAAATACTGCTACTTTTCATTATGGCCATGGCAATGTCCTTGGGTACCAGTGCACAATCCAAGAAATCGGTAAGGAGTGAAATCAACCCTACCGGCAGCAGTCAGGCAGAGAATTACGCGGAAATAAAATTCGACACGCTAAGATGCAATTTGGGAGTATTTCCCGAAACTGATGCTGTGCGCAAATACAGTTTCAATTTCACCAATACCGGCACAGCTCCGCTCATCATCAACCAAGCTTTTGCTTCCTGCGGCTGCACGGTTCCGGAATTTACCAAGGAACCTATAAAACCGGGCGAGAGAGGTAGCATAAATGTTACCTACAACGGTGAAGGGCTTTTATCAGGACGCTTCTCCAAAACCATTACCATACGTTCCAATGCCAGGAACAGGATAGTACGCTTGGTCATAGAAGGGGAAATGACAGGAAAGTAACCATCCGGCCAAACAGCTAAACCGTATTTGCATAGCCTCCGAATTTGTCGGGAAGACAAGATATCCGCATACGAAATCCAGTCTTTCTATAAAATTACTGATACCCGTGACACAGACACCTACGCAAGCAGAAAAAATAATTCTTGGGGTAGACCCTGGAACCAATATGATGGGGTATGGAATCATCCGTGTCAGGGGAAGAAAGGCAGAAATGATTGCCTTGGGAGTCATAGACATGCGACGATACAGTGACCCATACATCAAATTAGGTCATATCTATGAACGCATTACCGGCATCATAGCCTCTTACCTGCCAGATGAAATGGCAATTGAAGCGCCATTCTTTGATAAAAATGTGCAATCAATGCTGAAGTTGGGACGCGCCCAAGGTGTAGCCATCGCTGCTGCCACACAGCACCAAGTACCCATCACCGAGTACGCCCCGATGAAAATTAAAATGGCAATCACAGGAGTAGGCTCTGCATCAAAAGAGCAAGTCGCGGACATGCTGAGAAGGATGTTACATCTTACCAAAGAAGATATTGGTAAATTTCTTGATGCTACCGATGCTTTGGCTGCAGCCTATTGCCATTTCCTGCAAATGGGACGTCCGGAAACAGACAAGAAATACTCATCCTGGAAAGATTTTGTAACAAAGAATAAAACAAGGCAATCCACTTTGGCAATCGGTACCACGACAAAATGACTCCTATAATAAAAATCACTGACGGAATAACCCGCCACCCGGATTGGCGTATGGCAGAACCAGTAAACATGGAGATTCTGCCTGGCGAACAGGTGGCCATATGCGGAGACAACGGCTCCGGCAAAAGCCGTTTGGTGGAAATACTCACAGGACACTACCCTCTCTTGCGTAACGAGGTTTTCTACAACTTCGACAATTCAGGGACAGAAGCTGGTACCCCAACACACAAGCGTCTGATAAGCGAGCAGCTACGCTTTATTTCTTTTCGTGACTCCTATGGTGAGCAGGATGGCACATATTACTATCAGCAACGATGGAATCAGCACGACATAGACGAGAACACCCCAACGGTTGGTAGTCTGCTGGATAAAATTCCAGAGTATCAACCTGGTTTGAGACAACGGCTCTACAAGATGTTTGCCTTGGAACCCGTTTTGGACAAATACATCATTTCATTGTCCAGTGGCGAGTTGCGCAAATTCCAACTCATACGCACTCTACTCCACTCTCCTCGTGTACTCATAATGGACAATCCTTTCATAGGCCTGGATGCCAATACTCGCGACTTGCTTCAAGGGCTATTGGAGACATTGACCAAAGACACTGATTTGACCGTTATTCTGGTGCTGTCAAAATATGATGACATACCAACATTCGTCACTCACGTCATCCCAGTCAAGGAGATGAAGGTAATGCCTAAGCAAACAAGAATCCAATTTCTACAAAATGCTGCTTACGACGCTTTATACACCCTACCGCAAGACCAAGTTGCAGCCATAAGGAATTTACCTCACAAAGACATTACCTCAATACCGTTTTATCCACAGAATGGCGGTGAAATATTGAGACTGTGCAATGTAAGTGTCCGCTATGGCAATCGTACCATCTTGAATGACGTGAATTGGATCATCCATGAGGGAGAAAAATGGGCTTTGCAAGGCCAAAACGGTTCTGGAAAAAGCACATTGCTATCTTTGGTTTGTGCAGACAATCCGCAAAGTTATGCCTGCAACATCAACATTTTTGGGCACCGTCGTGGCAGCGGTGAAAGCATTTGGCAGATAAAGCAGCATATCGGTTACGTTTCTCCGGAAATGCATCGTGCCTACATGCGTGACCTGCCTGCCATAGATATTGTAGCCAGCGGTCTGTCGGACAGCGTTGGCCTTTATTTCCATCCGCGTCCCGAACAATTGGATACCTGTCAATCATGGATGGCCATATTTGGCATATCCCACATCCAAGACAAGACCTTCCTGAAGTTATCAAGCGGAGAACAACGCCTTTGTCTCTTGGCACGCGCATTTGTCAAGGACCCGGAACTGCTCATTCTGGACGAACCATTGCATGGCCTTGATATCAACAACAGACAACGGGTACGTGATATCATACAGTTGTTCTGTCAACGTCCGCACAAAACATTGATAATGGTAACACACTATACTGATGAACTGCCGGATTGTATTACACATAATCTCATATTAAAACGGAATCTATGAAGAAACTGACTTTAATAGCGTTGATGTTACTTGCCGCCAACTCAATGAAAGCGCAAGAGGTTTACGACTACCTGCTGGACAAATCGGAACAAGTCATAAACACCCCCGAGAGCAAGGAATTTGACTTGAAAGTAGCCCAATTCAAGGCTACCGCCATGCGCTACTTCAGAAAACACATAATCTTGCAGGAGGGCAGTATCAGCGGGCAATGGTTGGACGAACAGGCATTGGCACTGAACGAATTTGTCACCAACTATCTGATGGAACTGTCCCAAAACAGCCATGCCGAAGACAAGACCCGCAAAAACATCATCATGAAATACTGCAAGGCCAGTTTGAACCATGCCATGTTCAAGAACGCCGACAAACAAGAGAGCGAGGTATTCGTCATAGACAAAGGTGGATACACCCCTTTCTGTCTAAACACCAATTGGGTTGAGGCTTTGGCTGAAACCAAGGATAAGAAATAAGCATGGATGTAGCTATAGTAAAATATAATGCAGGAAACATATATTCCGTAATCCATGCACTGAAACGCCTGGGCATAAGCCCTATACTCACAGATGATGCGGAATCGTTGTCCAAAGCCGACCGTGTACTTTTTCCTGGTCAAGGAGAAGCAAGTACGGCCATGGCCTATCTTCGCGAACGTGGTCTTGACCAGGTTATTAAAGATTTGCGTCAGCCTGTGCTTGGCATTTGCATAGGACAGCAACTGATGTGCCGTCATAGCGAAGAAGGAGACACTGACTGCTTAGGCATTTTCCAATTGGATGTCAAACGCTTTCAACCACAACGGCATACAGAAAAAGTGCCACAAATGGGATGGAACAGCATTCAAGACCTGCGAACTCCACTCTTCCGAGAAATAGAGGACGGGAGCTATATATACAATATACATAGTTATTATGTACCATACGACAAGGATTTCACAATAGCCACATGCAACTACATACAGCCATATTCCGCAGCCCTGCATTGGAATAACTTCTACGCAACGCAGTTCCACCCCGAAAAAAGTGGTAACATAGGCGAAAAAATACTGAAGAACTTTCTGGAATTATAACTCCATACATTACACAAACCTGCCAGCATGATAGAGTTAATACCGGCCATTGATTTAATAGACGGCAAATGTGTACGTCTTACTAAGGGCGACTACGAACAGAAGACCATATACAATGAAGACCCATTGGACCAAGCATTGGAATTTCAACGTATAGGGCTAAAACGTCTGCATATTGTGGATTTGGATGGAGCCAAAAGTAAACACGTCGTCAACGATGCCGTACTGAGAAAAATCACACAGCACACAAATCTTATAGTGGATTTCGGTGGAGGCATCAAGACGCAGGATGACATAGAAAAGGTCTTTGACTCAGGAGCACACATGGTGACCATTGGTAGCATTGCAGTGACAGAACCGGAAACGTTTCTTGGCTGGCTTGACAAATATGGTGCGGACAGAATTATTCTTGGTGCAGATGTTCGTAATGGCATGGTTAGCATAAATGGCTGGAAAGAAGACTCCACCGAAGCACTTCTGCCATTCTTGGAAAGGTATGTAAAAGCCGGAGTGAAGAATGTATTGTGCACAGACATCAGCAAGGACGGAACCCTCTCAGGACCTGCCATTGAACTTTACCGCACTGTAATGGCCTGCTATTCTCAAATACATCTCATAGCATCAGGAGGTGTCTCCGGCAACGATGATATACGCAAGCTGGATAACAACGGCATACCTGCAGTTGTCTTTGGTAAAGCATATTATGAAGGAAAAATAGACATTACCGAAATATGGTAGCAAAAAGAATAATACCTTGTCTGGATGTCAAGAACGGATTAACTGTAAAAGGCACCAATTTTATAAACCTTCGCACTGCCGGTGATCCAGTGGAATTAGGAAAAGCATATAGCGACAACGGAGCCGACGAACTCTGTTTCTTGGATATCACTGCCAGTTTTGAGGAACGCAAGACATTTACCGATATAGTAAGCCGTGTGGCTGAAACTATCAACATACCATTTACCGTAGGTGGAGGGATACAGGAAATTAGCGATGTCGAACGCTTATTGAATGCTGGTGCCGACAAAATCAGCATTAACTCAGCGGCCATACGCACACCATCGCTCATAGATGACATTGCGCGCCACTTCGGTTCACAAGTAATAGTCTGTGCCATAGATGCACGACAAGACCACGATGGCTGGCATTGCTATACCAAAGGTGGACGACAAAGACAGGAATTGAATTTGTTCGACTGGGCGCACGAAGTACAGGAACGCGGTGCCGGCGAAATACTATTCACGTCAATGGATAACGACGGGGTGAAATCAGGATTTGCAAATGAGGCGTTGGCACGCCTGTCAGACAACCTGTCCATTCCAATCATCGCCAGTGGTGGAGCCGGGACTAAAGAGCATTTCCGAGATGCATTTGCCATTGGACATGCCGATGCAGCCTTGGCTGCCAGTGTATTCCATTTTGGGGAAATATCTATTCCAGAGTTAAAGGCTTACTTAAGAACCCAAAACATAGCAATCAGACCTTAACAGATATCAGACCGTTGATTATTAACACACACAGCTACACCTTATAAATATATATAGCCAAAATGGACATTAATTTTGACAAGACACAGGGACTCGTTCCCGCTATAATACAAGATGCCGACACTCGACAGGTACTCATGCTTGGCTACATGAATCAACAGGCCTACAACATCACCGTACAGACAGGCAAAGTAACCTTTTGGAGCCGTAGTCGCCAGACCATTTGGACCAAGGGAGAGACCAGTGGTAACTTTTTGAACGTAGTTGACATTAAAAACGATTGTGACAATGATACTTTGCTCATCCGCGTGCATCCGGACGGTCCTATCTGTCATACAGGAACCGACACCTGTTGGGGAGAAGCAAATGCTCCAATAAAAGACCAAGCAACAGAGCAGAAAAATGATGCTAACCCGTTGCTCTTCCTAAGTGACTTACAGGATTTCATTGAGGAACGTCATCGCCAAATGCCAGAAGGCTCCTACACCACCTCGCTATTTAGAGATGGCTTGAACCGCATGGCACAAAAAGTCGGCGAAGAGGCATTGGAGCTGGTAATAGAGGCAGTCAACGGTACTGACGAACGCATGATATACGAAGGTTCAGACATGCTTTATCACCTCATCGTACTCATGACCAGCAAGGGGTTGCGCATAGAGCAATTGGCAACCGAACTCATGGAACGCCACAATCCCAACTGGAAAAAACATTAACACATTCCATACTCTATTTACCATTGAGCACAACAGACCGGAGAGCATATTCACGCCTATATGCATCCACCACACAAGAGGCATAAATTCAAGCATATACAAAGCATATGACAATAAACTATACTGATGTCCATCTACGATACGAGAAACGCACGGTTCTTTCCGGCGTAAACTTGCAAGCACAACCTGGTGATCTGATATATCTGACCGGTTTGGTCGGTACAGGCAAAAGCACTCTATTATCCAGTATGTATGGCAACACGAGCATCTATAGTGGCAATGCTTTGATTTTGGACCAAGACATGCAACACATCACCCACAGCGACCTTCAATATCTTCGCAGGCGGATGGGCATAGTACATCAAGATCTGAGGTTGTTACCAGACCGAACCGTCACTGAAAATCTGGATTTTGTATTGCGTGCCACAGAGTGGAACAAGAAATCCATGCGCCGCGAACGCATAGCAGAAGTTCTCAATTGGGTAGAATTGCAGGACAAGGGCAAATGTTATCCACATGAGCTATCCGGAGGACAGAAACAATGTGTCTGCATAGCCAGAGCCATACTCAATCATCCCGAACTGATACTTGCCGATGAACCAACAGGACAGTTGGACAGCGAAAACGGAGAGCGTGTCATGGCACTTTTGGACGAAGTACGTCGACAGGGCAATTGTACAGTAGTTGTTTCCACCCACAACATGCAATGGCCGGAATACTTCCCCGGGACGATATATCTTTGCGAAAACGAGACACTAACACTAAAAACGAATACACAATAAATACATATCTACACACATGAAAGTAATGAAATTCGGAGGTACCAGCATTGGTACACCACAGCGCATGAAGGATGCCTGCAATCTCTTCACCAAAGGAGACGAGCAGAGATTCGTTGTACTCTCGGCCATGAGCGGTACGACTAACTCTTTGGTGGAAATATCGGATTATCTCTATAGGAAGAACCCCGAAGGCGCAAGTACTATCATCAATAAGCTGGAACGAACCTATATGGGGCATGTGGATGAATTGTATAGTACCGAGGAATGGCGCGAGAAGACCCGCGGATTTATCAAGGAACAGTTCCGCTATCTGCGTAGTTTCACCAAGATACATTTTACCTCATTTGAGGAAAAGGTGATACTGGCAGAGGGTGAAATCATATCCACCAATATGGTTACCAATTACCTGCAGGAATGCGGTGTCAATGCCATACTGCTCCCTGCATTGGAGATTATCCGCACAGATAAGAATGCCGACCCCGACTTCCGTTACATTACCGACAAATGCCAGTTCTACATGAAGGAGAACCCTGGTTATCAAGTATACATCACCCAAGGTTTCATCTGTCGCAACGCATACGGTGAAGTGGACAACCTTCTGCGTGGTGGTTCCGACTATACTGCTTGTCTGATAGGTGCCGCACTCCAAGCTGAAGAAATCCAGATATGGACAGACATCGACGGTATGCACAACAACGACCCACGCTACGTGGAGGGTACAACTCCGGTACGTCAGTTGAATTTTGCCGAAGCAGCCGAACTTGCCTATTTCGGTGCCAAAATCCTGCACCCCACATGCATACAACCGGCAAAATTTTCCGGTGTGCCTGTACGCCTGCTCAACACGATGGCTCCCGATGCCCCTGGAACAATCATCAACAATGAATTCCATGAAGGCAGAATCAAAGCCGTAGCAGCCCGCGACAACAACACCTGCATACACATCAATTCCTCTCGAATGCTTCTTGCCTATGGATTCCTGCGCAAGGTATTCGAGATATTCGAGACATATCGTACCAGCATAGACATGATATGCACCAGCGAAGTTGGTGTAAGCCTCACCATTGACAATACAGCGCATTTGGCAGACATCATTTCCGAGTTGAAGAAATACGGCACCGTCACATGCGATGAGAACATGTGCATCATATGCGTTGTCGGTGACTTGCGTCCTGAGAACTGCGGGTTCGAGAGCGTAGCATGCGATGCACTCCGCGATATTCCGGTACGCATGATTTCATACGGAGGCAGCAACCACAATATCTCGTTCCTGGTGAAGGCCGAGCACAAACAACAGGCACTCCAAGCACTGCAAAAGACTTTATTCTAAGTGCCTAACTGAATTGAACTTTCAAATCAAACATCAGAACAACCGACTGGCACAAGTTTTGGTCAACTGTTTGCTTCTGATTTTGTTTGTCAATAATCCATGGATGTAAGAGCATGGTCTTCCAAAGGCCTTGCCTTTACCTCCATGGAGACAGGCTCCAATATTCGCGTTTGATCACATTGACGGAACGTGAATCCACGCCAGTGAAATCGATAATTCAAATGCATCAAGAGAACATCCATACACCAAGCCCCATGTTTCCAGTAGATAATTTTCAAAAACTGCGCACACCATTTTACTACTACGACACTGCATTGCTCCGACGTACACTCACAGAAATACTCCACAACCTATCCCCCGACATGCATGTGCACTATGCAGTAAAAGCCTGTGCCAATCCCAAGATTCTGAACATCATAGCACAGGCAGGTCTCGGTGCCGATTGCGTAAGTGGCGGAGAAATACAGGCGGCCCTGCATGCTGGCTTCCCTGCCAATAAAATTGTATATGCCGGAGTGGGGAAAAGCGATTGGGAAATAGAGTTGGGACTGGATGCAGACATATTCGCATTCAACGTCGAAAGCATCCCGGAACTGGAAATCATCAACCAGTTATCCATATCCAAAGGCAAGAAAGCACGTGTCGCTCTTCGCATAAACCCAAATGTCGGAGCACATACGCATAGCAATATCACCACAGGACTGGCCGAGAACAAGTTCGGTATAGATATGCAAGACATGGAGCACCTCATAGGTATGACCCAAGAGATGAGTGGTGTGGAATTCGTCGGACTGCACTTTCACATCGGCAGCCAGATATTGGAGATGGATGATTTTGTCGTCCTTTCTCACCGCATAAACGAAATACAGAATCGTTTGGAGGCTACAGGCATCCATACAATAGAAAATATCAACGTTGGCGGTGGCTTAGGCATAGATTACAAGCAGCCTGACCATAATCCTATACCTGATTTTCACGCCTATTTCGACACCTACCGCAAAAATCTCCAACTGCGTCCCGGGCAACAGTTGCATTTTGAGTTGGGTCGATCCATAGTAGGCCAATGCGGTACCCTCGTGTCACGTGTCCTTTATATCAAAAGCAATCCCATCAAGAACTTCTGCATAGTGGACGCAGGAATGACCGATCTGGTGCGCCCGGCTCTCTACGGGGCATACCATCAGGTAGACAACCTCACAGCCGATACCCCCACTGACTTTGTAACATATGATGTGGTTGGACCAATCTGCGAAAGCAGCGATGTCTTCATCAAAAATTACGGAATGCCACGCACCAAACGTGGCGACCTTGTAGCATTCCGCTCGGCCGGAGCATACGGTGAGATAATGGCATCAGGATATAATTGCAGACAACTGCCTGTTGGTTACATTACAGAGGAACTTCAATGATTGCCATCATCATTCTCACCCACGATGAACGTGAGAAGCTTGCCACCCACCTCCCATCACTACTCTCCCAACAAGGGGTGGACTATGAGGTAGTGGTAGTGGACATGTACAGCGAAGACGATACCACAGATTTACTCCAGGCCATGGAGGAAAAGCATCCTCGTCTGCGACATCTGTCCCTACCTGTCAATGCAAGAAACATCAGCTATGAGAGGCTGGCTCTGCATTTGGGCATGAGAGCAGCCATAGCATCACGTGTCATTTTGATGGATGCCGATACAGAGGTACCCTCAGATAATTGGCTGGCTGATGTACAGAGGATATGGTGTCCTGGCAATGGAATGATAATCATTCCTACAGTACGTATACGCACCAATGGCTTGAACGACTATTTCAATGCCGGACACGAAGCTTGGCGTAACAACCTGCTACTCAACCAATCCACGCACTACGGATTGTTCAGGGCTGGTAACACCATAATTGGGATGGACAAGGAGATATTTCTCCATTACAATACTCCGTCCAGATTTCTCGCTCTCAAAACTGGTACGATGGACATATTTGTGGCACACACGGCAGGCAGGCACAGACCTCTTGTCATTGCAGACCGGACATTCTTCCCATGCAAAGATGCCAACACCAACCGTCACTTTTGGTCACAACGACGATTATTCGACGTTGAGACCTCGCATCACATGCCACGACGCCATCTCCGTGTCCTCACGTACCTATTGCATTGCCTGTGTACCATCCATCGAGGTTCGGTATTGTATGGCTTACAAGACCTTTATGACAACATTCGATGGTGCTTGACAGACAAAAGAACATTTATCAAGAAGCACTATTGAGAATAGCATATTTTACATTATCCTCGCTAAACGTCAACAAACACAAACTCAAACCAATCATAACACATGCGAACGATCAAAGACTACATCATGCTTGCCGTCCGAGGGGTCGGAATGGGAGCCGCTGATGCCATACCGGGCGTGAGTGGCGGTACCATCGCTTTCATGACAGGCATCTTCGAGGAGCTTGTTGCATCCATCAACTCCATCAACACACAGGCAATGCGTCTGTTGCTCTCAGGGAACATAAAAGGATTTTGGCAACATATCAATGGCAACTTTCTGGTATCGATAGGTATCGGCATACTCTTCAGCGTAGCCACATTAGCCAAACTGATGCTATACCTTCTCGGCCAGCACCCCATAGAGACTTGGGGGTTCTTCTTTGGTCTGATAGTGGCATCCTCCATCTTCATCCTCAAAGAAATAAATAAATGGACACCACTTTCATTGCTGATGGTCGTTTTTGGCATCTTTCTTGGTGTGATCGTATGCACGCTTTCTCCTACCGAAACACCAGACGACCTCTGGTTCATCTTCCTCAGTGGAGCCATAGCAATATGTGCCATGATACTTCCCGGCATATCAGGCAGCTTCATTTTACTAATCCTGGGAAAATATGAATACATCATGAGCGTCATATCAGGATTGACAAGCGGAGACATCAAAGGCAACTTGCCCATCATCGCCATCTTTGGATTAGGAGCACTCACAGGCATTATCAGTTTCTCCAAATTCCTACATTGGCTGTTGCGACGCTTCCACCGCGAAACACTCTTGGTCATGGCCGGTTTCATCATAGGCTCTCTTGTGAAAGTGTGGCCATGGAGCAATATGGATGCCATTAAACAATCACAATTTCCAGACGTACCACAGGAATTGCTGGCAACTATACCCACGGAGCGAGTAGACATGCACTACGTCAGTGCCGTCATCTTTGCAATGACTGGTCTCCTATTGGTCTCCGGCATAGAAATGCTTAGCAAGGCCATAGCCAAACGCAAACAATCCTAAAACGTCATAACTACACCATATTTACTACCCCACCCCGTTCATTCAACCAAACGACTACCGTCACTGCATATACACTCCAAGATACCAGCGTCACCCTATGCGTGCCAACAGGAAATCCCACAGGTGTCCAATGGCTTGCATCGGGTGATACCATATCATTCGAGGACCGGCATAACGCATGACTCTACGTATATGTTCACGCCTATAAGGAGCATAACAGTGCACCGGACAACGTGTACAAGAAGATTTGGTCTCGCCATAGCGGCACTTATCCAAACGACGGAAAGCATATTCAAGCAAACTGCGACACTCTGGACACAGGCATCCATCTGTCGCATGATGCTTATTGCCACAGTAAAGCCTTATCATGAACTCCACTGTTCGTTTTTCCACCTCAATGCCTGATATTTTTGTTGTTTTACGATGCATCACCATTTCGTACATGTACTCTGAACCTAAAACAACTTATCCACGTCCACACTGATACCTGCCATGAGATTGACACCCAGCGTCACAGGAGAATTGAAATAGTACACCCGAGGTGCATAGTTGAATATATTGTCCACAGCCACATTCAAGCGTATGCCTTGCCCCAGGCGGTTCTGCAACTGCAAACGCCATATCGTGTAGGCAGGATTGTGCACACTATGCGTGGCAAAAGGATAGTCCATCTGCATCATTTCATAGTCCACTGCCGACAGTACACGTCCGGAAACAGAGAAAGTGGTACTATAGAAACGGCTCCAATGGCAATCCCAATCAAGGCGAACATTAAACGAATGCGGACGGGCAGGAGCGTATGGAGTTGCAGAATCGCCACCACACCATTCCCCCGTAAATACATAGTTGACACGTGCGGCCAAAGAGTGTCCGGCAGCAGGCACCCATCTGCCTTGGGCCAAGAGTTCCAACCCCATCACATTGACGCGAGACTGGTTCATATAACTGATATAATACTCACCCATATCTCCTTGCACCGGAGCAGAAGTTGATATCCTGTTGCCAACACGGCTGTATGTGGCCGATACCGACAGATGATAGTTCTGCCAATATGTTTCGGAGGACACGTACACGTTGTGGGACTTTTCCGCCACCAATTTCTCATTGCCATATACGTATATGTCCCCCACCATATTGAAACGGGAATACTTCTCCTTCAGCGTGGGGGCGCGGAAACCTCCTGCATATCCAGCTCTCAGTGCCACTCTGCCAATTGGCTTGTAACACAATCCCAACTTACCGGTGACTTGAGATGCAGACCGCTCGTCAACAAGATAATCCCATCGTCCGGCTCCTATCACTTCCCAACAGTCACTAATGCGGCAATCGTACTGGGCAAACAGGTCACCGATATGCTGCACACGACTGTTTCCATCCTCAAATTGATAGGAATACAAGAAATTACGTACATAGTCCCCTCCCACCGTCATCACGTCGCGCGTACGCAATGTACGGTTATAAAGGCTACGAACGGACATATGCACATTACGATAGTCCATAACATCGCGATTCCATAATCGCAACAAATCTGATTTGTCGTATTGATCATAAGCCAGAGATACTTCCAGATTGTCCACGTCAGATATACTCCAATCCGCCTTCAGCCCCCCGGCAAAATCCCTGCTACGCTCATAAACGTCAATATCAGTAGGCATTTCCTTAAAATAATATCCTGCGCGTGCCGTAAGCTTCAAATCTTTTGAAACCTTCCAAGTCAACTTGTCCTTAACATTCCATGTTCGCTCACCATAGACGCAGCGAAACTCACAATCATCGGCATAGTCCATACACACGGTATAGTTGTCCACCATATGATACTGTACATCCAACGTGTTACCAATCTTGCCTTGCCTTAGCCCGAAGACACCACCGTAACGCTGAGCACGGTGGTCTCCCAGCTGACCATTCAGGTTAAGAGTCCATGGAGTCTTGGGGTCGCCTGTGATAATGTTTATAACACCCCCCACGGCACCTGCCCCATAAAGTGCAGATTGTGCTCCACGGACAATCTCTATGCGTTCCACATTGTTCAGGTTCAGACGACTGAAATCCACGTTCTCCATTGTCTCGCCTGCCAAACGTTCCCCGTCCACCAGAACCAATATGCTCTGCCCGGCAAAACCACCCATATTCATGCTCGTCTTCTGGTTCATCGAATAAGAAAACTCCACTCCTGGCATCTCCCTGCTCAAGAGGTCGCTCAAATCCACGGCATCGCTCAATGCAATGTCGCGATGATCAAGCACTCTTGTCAATACAGGCACATCCTTTATGGGCCGTGGAGTTCGCGTGGCCGTAACCACCAACTCATACATGTCATGCCGAGACATGGAGGTATCGCACACCACGGAATCCGTCATTGTATACACATCCAGGCCATATGTCCCGGCTGCATACAACAGCATAAAGACAAAAGAAAATCTACGCATCATTTCATCTACTCGTACTTGACATTCTTGTGGTTCATCTCTTGGTTAGAAACTAAGGGATAACGGACATCTATCGTGAGGAAGCCCTTGGTTCCGGCCTCGCTCATATAACTTTTCAGCTGCAGTGCCGCCATACTGCCGTCAGACATACGCAAAACATAAACGCGACGACTCGCTTCGTACTTGGGAGGAGGAGTGGAAAAGTCCATCTTCACCCATTCCGTCAATACAGTGTTCACCATAGAGGACTGATACCAGATATTTCGATCAAACATACCCGATAAATCTACTATGCACTGGTGTTGCGTCCAGCAGTCGGCGGTAAATTCCCCACTCGCAATACCAATGGCATCGCAAGCCTCCGGCACAATGTCTACCGAGACATAATCAGTGCGCAATACTGCTCCGCCATTGGTACGAACATCGAAATGATGTATTGCCAAATCCCATTCCGAAGGCTCGGCCTGCGTATCTACGGGTTTGTCCTCCAAGAACTCATAGCGAGTTCCCACGACATGATAGCGTGCCATGGTGCTCCGCCCGTCCCACTCGCCAGTGAGAGACGCAGGCACTGGCCTCGTGTCCATGGTGCGGCGATGCAAATCCAAATACAGCCATTTGTCGTAGTCTCTAACATCCAGCAGGATTGTAAAACGTCCTGGTTGTCCGCTGTCATTGAACCCGAGGCGCAGTTCCGAGTCAGTCACCGGAGCATCGTATATGCCATCAAAAATACCGTTGCATCCTGCCATCAGCATAGAAGCCAAGCATAATACAACGGCACAACGATATCTTTTCATGATATGTGGAACAGACATCAGTGCTCCAGGCTCTTATATTTCTGAATTATATAAAAAGGCATACTCCCGTACTTGAACTCGACATCCAGTTCCAAGTCTCCGTCTGCCTCAATCTCTCCCTCGATCACCCCCATGACACTCTTCTTATTCACTTTCTGATTGAATTCATGGTGAGGAATCTTCACTCCGCCGTTACCATCGTCCAACACCGGGATGTTGCGCAGAAGCAATGTCGGCAATTCCATGTCCTGCCCTTCAAGATTATAAGTAACACCCGGCAGCGTGATGTTAACAAAGTTGTCGTTCTCTGCCTTAATGGTAACCTTCGTCTGGTGGGTCACAGGAGTGAAAGGAAACGTGGGCGGCACACGCATGTTTATGGTACGTTCCACAATATATGTCCCTTGTGCATTGCCCGAGGGACCTTCCTCATTGCTGCATCCAGAAAACAACACCACACTCAACAGGGCTATGCCCATAGCAAAAATCTTTTTCATATGGTTCTACTCAATTTATTGGTTTGTCTCAAATTCACTGACTATCTCAAATGGCATGGTGCCCGGTCTGTAACTAAGCGTAAGAGTCAGCCATCCGGCAGATGAGAGTTCACCATATAGTGAACCGCGAGTACGATACTCGCCCGCCTGCACATCAAAAGCATCTTTCTTCAAGTACCCTCCTCCTGTAGGGAAGGCTGCATATTCCACATCCCTAATCTCCATCCTCCCTATCTCTATGGCCTTGCCCAACATCTCTGTCACAAACGGGTCATTGATTTCAAACGCCTCGGTACGCACGTCCACGTACCCCGAATGCGCTGTATTGCAGTTATCCACATGCACAGTCATCTCCCTCAGTATCGTGCCCTGCAGGTATTCCTGCATCAACGGCACGGTAGTGGCAAGCACACCGGGACAATCGACAGTGCGTGTTTCCCAAGTATCCGTACTTGTTTCCTCTGCAGGCATGTGCACATTGTCCTGAGTGCATGATAACAACAGGCATGAAGCGCAAAAAAATCGGAACAAGGCCAAGGACAGGTATCGCAGACTATTGAAAAAACCAAGCATGTATCTCCTTTGTATCATTCAACGATGCAAAGATACGCTTAATAATCCTATCACACAAAACATACATGCAGTATCACAACATTCTACTTACAAATGAGGATTAGCCAAAAACTGCAAAGACCTTTTGCACTACAGTTCAACAACATTCCCATAACAGGAGAATCAGATTGGTATTGTCACAAGATATTTTTGCCTGAATAACGACTATTTGTCCGATAACAAGCATGTTTGGAATAAAAAAGCACTAACTTTGCACACAACAAGCGATTATCCCGAGGTATCACTCGCACAGTGGAGTTCACACGGTAGATACGATAAGGACAGTACATGCGGTTAACAACACATTTTAGAGATTATGAACATAAACGACTATCACATCATCTTGTGGATAATGGCCTTGACGGGCCTGTGGGTATTTGTTACTCTGTACTTTGTAGATGCCGGTTACGGCAAATTCCATTCCGGCAAATGGGGATATAGCATCAACAACCGTTGGGGATGGTTCCTGATGGAGTCTCCGGCATTGGTGACGGTGGCTGTAGGATGCTTGGGCTTCACGCCCAATTGGCTACAGGTGTTTTTCCTGTCACTGTATGCCTTGCATTACATCTATCGAAGTTTTGTTTTCCCGTTGCTGATGAAAGGCAACAGCCGTATGCCACTGAGCATCATCGCCATGGGAGCATTGTTCAATAGTGTAAACGGCGGACTTATCTGTGCCAGTATCATGCGCTTTCCACAGGCAGTATATGCCGACCCCATACAGTACGTGACTGGATGGAACTTCTGGACAGGACTCGTCGTCTTCCTGCTGGGCATGTACACTCACATGCGCGCAGACCATACCATACGCAACCTGCGCCGCCCTGGAGACACGCGGCACTACCTGCCTACCGGAGGAATGTTTGACTATGTTACCAGTGCCAACTATTTGGGCGAATTGGTGGAATGGACCGGCTTTGCAATACTGCTGGGCAATCCTGCCGCATGGATGTTCGTGTGGTGGACAGCAGCCAACCTGATTCCACGAGCAAATGCCATCAACCACAGATATCGCAAAGAGTTCGGCACCGAAACTGTAGGAAAACGCAAAAGGATCATACCTTATATATATTAAATTGCACGCGCACGCGAGAACTTGTATCAAACATAATCATAATGGAAAATAAGATATTTGAACAGGCACACATAGGGCCACTGACGCTTCGCAACCGCACCATTCGCAGCGCAGCCTTTGAGAGCATGTGTCCGGGACACGAACCAAGCCAGCAACTCTATGACTACCACACGGCTGTGGCACGCGGTGGCATAGGCATGACCACAGTGGCGTATGCCGCCGTTACGGAGAGCGGACTCAGTTTTGACCGCCAATTGGTAATGCGTCCTGAGATAGTACCGGGACTGAGACATCTGACAGATGGCATCCACCGCGAAGGTGCAGCCGCCGGCATACAGTTGGGACACTGCGGCAACATGAGCCATAAGGACATCTGCGGTTGCATCCCTGTAGGGGCATGCACGGGATTCAATCTATACTCGCCAACTCTCGTAAGAGGCCTGCGTGCCGAGGAACTGCCAGACTTGGCAAAAGCCTTTGGCAATGCTGTGAACCTGGCGCACGAGGCCGGCTTCGACAGCGTGGAAATTCATTGCGGACATGGCTACCTGATTGACCAGTTCCTCAACACATACTTCAATCATCGCAAGGATGAGTACGGCGGTTCACTGGAAAACCGTATGCGCTTCATGACCATGTGCATAAAGGAGGCCGTAAAGGCAGCCGGCAACGACATGGCAGTAATAGTGAAAATGAACATGCGTGACGGCCTCAAGAAGCCGGGAACCACTTTGGAGGAAAGTATGCAGATAGCCAAAAGATTGCAGGACTTGGGCGTGCATGCCATTGTTCTGAGCGGTGGCCTGGTGAGTGCGACACCCATGTATGTGATGCGCGGAGAGATGCCCATACGCACCATGACGCACTATATGGACAAGTGGTGGCTGAAGTACGGCGTGCGCATGTGTGGCAAGATGATGATACCAACCATGAAGTACGAGGAGGCTTTCTTTCTGGAAGATGCCATCAAGTTCCGTCAGGCATTGCCCGACATGAAATTCATATACGTTGGCGGCCTGGTGGCCGGAGACAAAATCAACGAAGTTCTTGGACACGGTTTCGAAGCAGTGCAAATGGCACGAAGCCTGCTGAACGAAACGGACTTCGTGAACCGTCTGAGAGAAGACCAGCATCACCGTTGCGGTTGCGGACACAGCAACTATTGCATAGGACGCATGTATTCCCTTGAGATGGCATGCCACCACCACTTGGAAGAGGCACTGCCCAAAGATTTGGTACGCGAGATAGAACGTATTGAACGCGAACAGAGCACACTGAAATAACTGGAGTCAGAATATGTCATCAGAGTAATTCCATCAGGTATGCCACGTCACCAAAAGGCAGGCCTGGTCGCATCCGGCACGGATAAACAAATAATATAAAAGCACCGATGATATGAATCTGTTGGTTTAATGTCGGTCAAAGATTAAACGTGCGGTAGAGTCAAGTCCCACGAGTAGCGCATCACAAATTCGCGAATTCTCACCTTTGAATTCACGAATATTCACTTGCGAATTCTCGAATTTGAGGGTGAGAATTCACGAATGTTCAGAATAGCTGCCGAAATGGTACCCGTTATACTCTGACAACCAACGTATGGATACTAAATAATGGCGTGTTCTTCCATATCCTACTATTATATATAATTAACACATGAGTACCAAAATAGCAATAGTCACAGGAGCAAACGGAGACATGGGCATGGTGGAAACACGTGCCGTGGCACAGGCAGGATACCATACCATCATGGCATGCTATTGTCCCAAGAAGGCGCAGGAGAAATGCCGGCAATTGCAACGGGAAACAGGCAACCCCGACATCGAGGTCATTGGAATAGACCTGGCCAACCTGCGTACCGTCAAGGAGTTTGCCGACATCATACGTGAGAGGTTCGGCCGCGTGGATTTGTTGATGAACAATGCCGGCACGCTGGAAACAGGTCGCCACTACACGGTGGACGGATTGGAACGTACCGTCAGTGTCAACTATGTAGGACCGTATCTGCTCACCAGACTGCTCCTACCCATTATGCCTGCCGGAGCTCGTATCGTGAATATGGCTTCATGCGTGCATCCACTGGGACGGCTAAACTTTCCACAGTTCTTTGAACAAGGGTGCCGTGGATGGTTCATACGTTTCCGCCCGTACAGTAACAGCAAGTTGGCCATCATCCTCTTCACCATGGAACTTGCACGCAGGGTGCGCGATCGCGGCATAACGGTGAACGCCGTAGACCCAGGCATAGTGGACACGGGAATAATACGTTTGCAGATGTTCTTCGACCCGCTAACAGATCTTGTCTTCCGTCCGCTCATCCGCACTCCCCAACAGGGTGCTGACACCGCCGTGTACCTGCTGCTGGACAGCGACGTGGAAAGCCAAACGGGAAACTTCTATCGCTCACGCCACATTGTGAACCTTGGCGAAAAGTACACACGCCACCCAAAGATGCAGGAGCTATGGGAACGTACCGAGCACATAGTGCGTCCATTTTTGGAAAACATGTCCCCCTGTTCATGACAAAACGTCCCATTTTAGGACATTTTGACTGATATTCAAGTCTTTGCATGGTATTTGCCATACTTAGGCAGACATAAAAACAAACAACTATGCAGAACAACATGAACAATCAGCAAAACCAAGAGAAAGCTCTCGACCGCTTTGCACGCAATCTGGTGGAGGATGCCAAGCAAGGAAAACTCGACCCGGTGATTGGTCGAGACGAAGAAATCCGTCGTGTGCTGCAGATTCTAAGCCGCCGCACAAAGAACAATCCCATCCTCATAGGCGAACCCGGTACCGGCAAGACTGCCATTGTGGAAGGTCTGGCACATCGCATATTACGCGGTGACGTGCCCGAGAACCTGAAAGGAAAACAAATATACTCCCTGGACATGGGTGCACTGATTGCCGGTGCCAAGTATCAAGGAGAGTTCGAAGAACGTCTGAAAGGTGTCATCTCGGAAGTGACACAAAGCGCAGGTGAAATAATACTCTTCATAGACGAAATACACACACTCGTTGGAGCAGGACAGACACAAGGTGCCATGGATGCCGCCAATATATTGAAACCTGCTTTGGCACGAGGTGAATTGCGTAGCATCGGTGCAACCACCCTGGACGAATACCGCAAGTACTTCGAGAAGGACAAAGCCTTGGAGAGACGTTTCCAGACCGTCACCGTGGACGAACCGGATGTCCCATCCAGTATCAGTATCCTGCGCGGACTGCGCGAGAGGTACGAGCAACATCACCGTGTGCGTATCCAGGACGATGCAATCATTTCAGCCGTCACACTGTCACACCGCTACATCACAGACCGTTTCCTTCCGGACAAGGCCATTGACCTTATGGACGAGGCTGCCGCGCGATTGAGAATGGAACGCGACTCTGTACCGGAACAGCTGGATGAACTGACCCGTCGTCTTGGACAGCTGGAAATTGAGCGCGAGGCCATCAAACGCGAAAAGGACAAGGCCAAATTGGACGAACTGACAGAGGAGATTGATGCTCTGAAGAAAGAGGAGACGGCCATGCGTCAGCAGTGGCAGACGGAGAAGGCCCAAGCCGAACAAATTCAGACCATCAAGGATCGCCAGCAGGCTCTGCGTCGCGAGGCAGAACAACGCGAACGCGAAGGTGACTATGCCCGCGTGGCAGAAATACGCTATAGCCAGTTGCCGGCATTGGACAAGGAACTGGCCGAACATACACACTCCCTGGGTGCATCGAAACTGTTACGCGAGGAAGTTACTCCAAACGACATCGCGGATGTGGTAAGCCGCTGGACCGGTATACCGGTGAACCGTATGAAAACCAGCGAACGTGACAAACTGCTGCATTTGGAAAATGAGTTGCACCAACGCGTCATAGGTCAGGATAATGCCATACAAGCCGTCAGTGATGCCGTGCGCCGTAGTCGTGCCGGTCTCCAAGACCCCAAACGCCCGATAGGCTCATTCATCTTCCTGGGAACCACCGGTGTAGGAAAAACAGAACTGGCAAGAGCTTTGGCGGAATACCTCTTCGATGATGAACGGATGATGACGCGAATAGACATGTCCGAATATCAGGAGAAATTCTCCGTAACACGCCTCATAGGTGCCCCTCCGGGCTATGTAGGTTACGATGAAGGTGGCCAGTTGACCGAAGCCGTACGACGCAAGCCATACAGTGTGGTGCTCTTCGATGAGATAGAAAAGGCTCATCCCGATGTCTTCAACACCCTGTTGCAGGTCCTTGATGACGGACGTTTGACAGATAGTAAAGGCCGAACAGTCAACTTCAAGAACACCATCATCATCATGACCTCCAACTACACGCACGAACAACTATTCCGTACCGTGCGTCCCGAGTTCCTCAACCGTGTGGACGAGATTATCACCTTCACACCTTTGACCGAGGCACAGATACATGACATAGTATGCCTGCAACTGGAAATCATCAAGAAGCGTCTCCGTGATGCAGACATCACGCTGGACATCCGTCCAGATGCCATAGACCTCCTCTCAAGAGAAGGTTACGACCCGGATTTCGGTGCACGCCCAGTAAAACGCGCCATACAGCGACTGCTCCTCAACGACCTGAGCAAGACCATGCTTTCCGGTTCTTTGGACAAGTCCAATCCAATAATAGTGGAAGCCGACAACGACAAACTGAAATTCAGGAACTGATTCATAACATACCCACCCTTTATTGCCATAAACAGCATACGAGGGTGGGTATATTCTCTTTGTCGATTCGGCAGGTTATATTATTTCCTGCCTGCGTCAATCATCTTTACGTATCCTTTTGGCGTATTAGCTACTATTTACGACATATGAGCACCAATACCAGATTCGGGGTAAAAATGAAAAAGCTGTCTAAAAAGACAAGTCCACAAATATCATCCTAAAATAAAAAAGAGAAGTAGAAACCAATGTAAAAACATATACCTTAGCTGTGAGTTACCAACTCCTCTACTTCCCATGGCAGATTTAACACTTTCCGCTCAGATAGTCTCACAGTTCCCAAAAATAAACAGAGAAAAAATATATTATACAAGAAAAAACTATCACATACCATGGATGGTATTACTTTTTTGCGTATATTTGCGGATATAAAGGTTTGATTATACACCCTTTATCCTCCCTTTGACGTATGTAATTTTAATCAAAATACACTTTATGAACAAGCGTTTTCTATCCGTTCTAATGCTTATGCTTGTGGTGATTGCCACCATGGGAGCCAAGAAGCCAAAGTACATTTTCTACTTCATCGGCGACGGCATGGGCATGTCGCCAGTGTTGTGTGCCGAGACATACAACCGCACAGTGATGAACAACAGTCAGCCATTGCTGATGCTGCAATTTCCGGTAGTGTCCATGGCCACAACATACTCTGCCAGCAACACCATCACGGACTCAGCTGCAGCAGGCACGGCCTTGGCTACCGGCCACAAGACCAATAACGGAATGTTGGGGCTAACTCCCGACAACCAACCTGTGCAAAGTATCGCCACAGAACTGAAACAGCAAGGCTACGGTGTGGCCATCGCCACATCCGTGGCTCCAGACGACGCAACTCCTGGTGCATTCTATGCCCATGTGAAAAATCGCGGACAGTTTTATGATATTGCCGAGGACATGGCAAAGAGCGACTTTGATATGATTGCCGGCGGCAAACTGCGCGGACGCGCTCCCGAAGGCAAGGACGACGTACGTACCATTCTGAGCAACGCAGGATACAGCATCGTGGATGGTCCACAGAAATGGAACGAGAAGAAGCATGGCGACAAAGTGGTGCTGCTGAACTCCCCCTACCATCTGGACCACATAGGCTACACCATAGACAGCCTGCGGGAGAATCTGTCCTTGCCCTTCATCACACAGGCATGCATAGACCACATGGAAAAGGTTTCACCCAAGAAGTTCTTCGTGATGGTGGAGGGAGGCCTCATAGATCATGCCTTGCACCCAAATGACGGAGGCACTGCCGTGAAGGAGTTGCTAAACTTCGATGAATCCCTGCGTCTGGCATACAATTTCTATCTTAAACACAAGGACGAAACATTGATTGTAGTAACCGCCGACCACAATACCGGTGGCATGGTAGCCGGTGTGAATGGTGGTTCATACAATCTGAAGTTCAAGAACTACGATGCACAACGCATTTCCATGCAGGCCATGCAGCACGAATGCAACAAGATGTCCAAGGAGGGCAAGACCATCACTTGGGAATACATGAAGCAGTACCTCCAGGACAAACTGGGATTCTACGATGCAATCAAGCTGAATGAAAGGCACGATCAGGCTCTTCAGGAAGCATTCCGTAATACCTTCGTGCAAAAGCAGGATCAAGAGAAGCAAACGCTTTACCTCTCTGTCAACCAATTCGTGGAGCGTGCCTTCCAGATAATGGACCAGATTACAGGTATCGGTTGGACCACAGGCGGGCACACAGGCGACGTGGTTCCTGTATGCGCCATAGGCGTTGGCAGCGAATTGTTCCAGGGTTTCCAAGATAACACGGACCTCCCCAACAAAATGCGTCGCCTCTGTGGCATAAAGGAGCACGGTAGCAAGTAGGAACTGAACAATAACAAAAAGACGAAATGGAGGTATCACTGGGCAATAGGCACCATGTGCTACCGCCATTGTTGTTTATCCCGAATCGGTCATTAGAACGTCAATTTGTATAAATCAGATGATTTATATTGCCTTTTCCTCCATTTTGCCCTTCTCTTCGCCGTATTGCTTCCCGTTTGGTCTCGCCATAGCTCGCTATGCCTTCGACAAAACGGTTGCAATACGAACGAATATAAGGACAAAACGGATTGGAAATCTAATGACCGATTCGGGTTTATGCGTTTTACATAAACATGACATGAAGCATTGGCTATCCGGTTCCTTCGCACTCGCTGCTGCATAGAACGACCTCTAATGACCATTGCGGGGAATCCTACGACAGCATCCATAGTACGATGCGTCACCATCATGAACAACATGCCACTGAGTTCATTGAGAAAGTTGTTATCGGCAATATTGCCATCAAAGATGACAAGGGCGAAAGACCGTCATCCTATCACGGCTATTTCGTCCTCGTATTGTCGGTACCTCGACAATACTATTCTCGCGACATTGACAATACTATGGTCACGATGACGACAATACTATGGTCAAAAACAGGCCACTGCGAGATCTATCACCGATGTGAGTTTTTTCATAAAGGATCAGCAAACTCAGAACATTTGGAAAAACGAGATGTCAGAGGACATAACACAAGCAAGCCCTATGCATTGTTACATGTAATAGGGCTTGCTTGTGTTTTTACCACACGATGCTCCAAGGTGTCCGGAGGCATGTCAACATCCTTATCTTTACCTGTTGACCACAAAATTACGTATTTGACATTCCGTACCCAAGGAGCGCGAATTCTTGTCCTTGGATATGCTAAGCACGAGCCTGTGCGAAGTGTTCTCCAACTCTGTTTCCAACATGTATACCCATGGGATATACAAGTGAGAACTCCATTCGGTGAAGGTATCCAGTTGTTTGAATGGTGCGCCGTCGATACTGTATTCCAGTATGCAGGCTGCGGGACCAGGAGTACAGAAGATACCTATGGCCTTGCCTGTAAAGTCCAGCGTCAGCTTGGAACCTGGGCGACAGGCCTCAAGCATCGGTACGTTGACGAATCCATTACGTTTCTCATACTCATCGCCTGCATGCCATACAGGAACATATGTCCAACCTTTATCCAACTTGGCATCGGACAACTCAATGAAATCGCCACCGTAATAGCTGAATTCATCCAGTGGAAACTCTGGTATATCATGCGGAATGATTGATGCATTTGAAGTGATTCCCTGCCACATGGCATCGAAGAGATGAGCTATGGCGGCCGCATAGAAGCGATGTCCGAAAGGTGCCGGGTGCGTGCCTCCGAACTGCTCCCAAGTGAACTGACCGTTCTGCATGCGTTCACCGATCTCCTGCACAAGGTTCACAGACGGTATCCTATAATGGTTGGCCACACGCTCGTGGTTGAGCACTACGTCAGGTTGCATGCCCTTGGCTACCATGGGAATGAATGGATCGTAGATGAAGTGCAACATGACTATATCCATGTCTGGATTACTGAGAAGGGCATGACGAATCTCACCCTCCATACCACGCACCTGCTCCACGGGCATGAAGTGGTTGGTGTGGTCATTTACAGCTGCCTCCACGAAAAGCAAGTCAATTTTGCCCTTGGAAAGGATGTCATGTTGCAGACGGAACGAGCCAGGAGTGCTACCTGTGGAGCCTATGCCGGCCTCAACAAATTCAAAGCGTGTGTAGGGAAAACGCTGTTGCAACTGTTGCTCCACCATATTCCTCCATCCGTTCATCTCGGTAATGGAACCGCCAAGGAAGGCCACACGCCCACGACGCTCGGTCTCGAACTTGATAAAGGAATTCTGCATGCTGCCGCGCACGTTATAATGTACATAATCCTTGTATCCCGGCTGATGACGGACAATGAAGTCCACCACCGGCTGAGGATTTTCCAGACTATGCGGATGATGGTCCGCATCCGGCTTTAGGATGACCTCGACCGTACCTCCCATGGCCAGGTAGCGTGAACGCACGACATCCATATTCTCCTTGAACGGCACCACCTTGTCGGCATCACCACATACGCTGATGATGGGGATACCGGCCTTGGCCAAGGGAGAGAGGTTGTCTATGGGATTGCCCCGGAACGACTCCATGGCTTCATCAGTGGTGTTCCACTCCTTCAGCAAATCACTCCACAAAGCCTTGTCCTTACGACCGGGCCAGCTGAACACGTTGCACACCGGAGCATCGAGATAGAGGCAGGCAACCTTGTCGGCATTCTTAATGGCCCAATTAAGAGCATATAGACCGCCACGGCTGAATCCTTCCAAAGTAACCTTTGACGAAAGGCCGTAACGGCTTGTCATGTAATTGTAGAACTCCGTACCCAATGCAACGGCACGAGGATTGCCATAGCAATGAGTAACATCCAGATAAACAACATGAAACCCCTGATCCAACAAGGCCTTGTCCACACTGGGGAAAGCATCAAAAAAGGCAGGACGCCATATCCATGGACTACCGGAAGCCGCCTGCTTGGGAGCTACCACCGTTACGTGTCGGCCTTCAAAGCTGAAATCATATCTGTCGCCTCCGTTCCACTCCCCGTTCCTGCCAGGGAAAACACCATGGCCGATATTGGCATCCTGTCCTTTGCCAGTAATAGCCGCATAGACGGTCTCGGCAATCAAGAGCGATGCTGCGGGATCGGGATGAATCTTATCAGGGAAATGTTCCGGAATGCCGCTTGTGACCGCGTGCACATCTATAGTCTTCAGCCCATTCTTCTTGGCGACATGCTCAATTTGAGGAATTATGGCATTGACAATGATACTATCGTTTATGCCAGGAACCTCGACGTATGCCTTGGCAGGATAGCACAGGAATATCTGCGGACGTGAGGACATTGCCTTAAACTTGTCCACCATTGACTGCAGGTCTTTGGCAAAATCCGCTCCATATTTCCAATTAGCAGGCTTTGAATCATTGGTACCAAGCTTGATAACGACAATGTCCGGATTATAGTCCAAGGCCTGTTGGAATATGGCCTCCTTCATGTAGGCCGGACTGGCCTTCAATAGCAAGGTACGGGCACTGTATCCAAAGTTGCGAACCTCATATTGCGGCCCAAGCATCATGGCAAGCACGGCAGGATAGCTGTTGTGGTTGCGGTCGGGAAGCCCGTATCCATAGGTAATGCTGTTTCCTACACAGGCAACCTTGATAGGCTCCTGTGCCCAAGAGCACAAGCCAAGCATCAGAAATAACAAGAGAAAGTAATGTTTGCGCTTCATAACTTATATTATTGCGAGTATGTTTATTATACACAAATATCTACCACGCATGCCTATTCATGCAATATCAACGACATCTACCATGGGCAAACGTCCTTTACATGACACGTCAAGGCGTAAATTTAGCCTGTTTTATCCAACCGGCCAATGCTTGACGAGACTTTACTAAATGAACGAAACGGACAGTATCATTCAACATATCTCCATCGTCATACTGATATCGAACTTAGGGCGGTCGCCTCTAAGTGTCGCACAGGACTGTATACGCTCCACCACGTCCAATCCCTCTTCCACTTCACCAAATACGGTATATTGGCCGTCCAAATGCGGAGTACCGCCAATAGTCGTATAGGCTTCTATCTGTTCTTGAGTGAATTTGGGCTTCTCCAATCCGTCACAAATGGCGTGAGTCTCGGCATTCAACTTGTCCTGCAATGCTTGCAATCCGGTTCTGTCACGATTACGACGCAAGTCCATTATTTGAGAACGGTGTTCTGCAACCAGCCCGTCAAAAACGGCCTGCTCCTGCTGCATTTGCATCTGATGCTCCAATTGGCTGATTTGTCCGGCATTATACCTTTGTCCCCATACTATGTAGAACTGGCTGCCGCTACTGACACGCTCGGGATTCATGTCGTCTCCCAAACGTGCAGCGCACAAGGCACCCCTCTTGTGAAAATAGCGAGGATACAGTATTTCTGCAGGGATGGTATACCCTGGACCTCCTGTCCCCAGCATCTTCCCCGACGCCGCTCCTATGCTGTCGGGGTCTCCACCCTGTATCATGAAATCCTTGATGACACGATGAAAAAGCGTGCCATTGTAATATCCTTCCCCGACAAGTTTCAGGAAGTTATCCCGATGAAGCGGTGTCTCGTCGTATAGACGCACTACCATGTCTCCCTCCACCGTATGTATCTTTACTTTCACTGCCATTGCTTTATTTTATGATAAACAAACAGATATACTTCCGACCATACAATGACATATCATATTGATTATATGCCATGCACATTCTTTTTTTCAACTACAAAGAAAATGGATGCAACAGAACGACATCTGCCACATCCATCCGTATCTTAACCTGAATAATTCACCCTTTCACAGATATTACTTCTTATCGGCAATCTTCTTGGTGGTTGCCTTCTTGGTGGCAGGAGACTTTGCTGCGGTCTTCTTGGCAGAAATCTTCTTGGCCGGTTTCTCTACGGGCTTTTCAACAGACTTCTCGGTCTTGCCTTCGTACTTTTCCAAACGAGCACGCAACACACTGACTTCGTTCTCCTTGACAGTCAGTTCATCACCCAGATTGGCAATCTGGGTGTAAAGAGCGTTCAACTCGTCATTCTCCACGTTATCGGAGAACAAATCGTTCACTCTCTTTATGAAGTCGCCAAGAATGTTCATATAATTCGTGAAAGCGTCGAATGCGCTATCATAGAAACTGCGCAACATTGGCACGGCCTGAGGCTTGGTTGTCATGTAATGGAAATTGTTGGTTGCCTGCAAGCGGTCCCAATCCTGCTTGATACGGCGATCCTGACATGCAAGTATGCGGCCAACGAACTTCTCGTCATAGAGCTTGGCAAAAGCCTCGCGCTGCATGGTATTGCCCAACCACCCAGAAACATCGCGTTCCTCATCGTTCCAAGACATGGGATATGGTACGTCCATGGTGTCCACGGCCTTACGTGTCTCCACCAATTCGGCAGGAGTGGCAAAGCCTATGCCATGCTGAGCGGCACACGCCGGCAATGCCTTGATGAATTCAAGGATATTGCTATACAGGGGTTGGAACATGCCTATGGCACACAATTCCATACCGATATTGATTACCTCTTCATTCTGTGGGAGAGCTGCAATCCAATCAACATACTTGTCAGCCATGAGCGGATATTCGCTCCAACTCTTATCTGAAAAGCGAAGGCAAATATCATCGCTCAGCTTGTAGTCACGCATGAGAAGCACTATGCGATTGTCCATTGCACAGGAATAGATATAATGTGGACTCTTCCACCCCAAGACGTGCTTGGCACCCTCCACAAAGAAACCTTTATAGCCCATATCGGCGGCCATGCTACCTATCTCGTCGCTATATATAAGGTTGGAGTTGCGAATGACCTTCGGAGCAATGCCAAACAATTCCTTGATACGGTGTGACTGACGCTGCACTTCGCTCTTGAAACTCTCTTCGCTGCCGATAGAAGCAAGACCATGGCTATAAGGCTCGGCCATGAAGTCAACCTGACCGGTCTCTGCCAACTGCTGCAACAAATCGATTACATCCGGAGCATACTGCTCAAGCATTTCTATGGCCACACCTGAAAGAGAGAAGCAACACTTGAATTCCTTGTTCTGCTTGCACATCTCCAACAAAGTGGAAAGTGCCGGGACATAGCTGTTCTCTGCCGTGTCACAGATGGCACGTTCGTTCTCGAAATCATCGTAGTAGTAATGACCCTTGCCAATATCAAAGAAACAGTAACGCTTCAGATGAACAGGCTGATGTATCTCGAAATATAAACAAATCTGTTTCATAACTTAGATTATTAATCGTTGAATTCTAATATGTTTAGCGCACTCGCCTCTTTAATCACTTTATGTTCTTTACAGCATTGAGATAGTCGTCATTGTTGAAATAACCACGTCCACAAAGCTGGTTGTAGCATTCACGGATGCGCAAGCCGACTTTCTCCCACGTGATACGTTCAACCTCCTTGATACCTTCCTCAGAAAGATAGTTGTACAAAGCATCGTTAGTGCAGACACTATACATCGCATCGGCCATGGCATCAATGTCCCAATAGTCAACCTTGATGACATTGTCCAATATCTCACCACATCCCGATTGCTTGGAAATGATAGAAGGGCATCCGCACTGCATGGCTTCAAGCGGGGCAATGCCGAAAGGTTCGGACACAGATGGCATGACAAATACATCGGAATTCTTATACGCCTCGTAGACCTGACGTCCTTTTTGGAACCCCGGGAAATGAAAACGATCCGCAATACCACGCTCTGCCGCCAACTGTATCATGGCATTCATCATATCACCGCTACCTGCCATGCAGAAACGAATGTTGCGTGTACGTTGAAGCACCTTGGCGGCAGCTTCCACAAAATACTCCGGACCTTTCTGCATGGTAATACGTCCGAGATATGTAACCACTTTCTCTCCCGGAGTCTTATTTGGAACGATGTCCAGAAGTTCCTGGCTAAGCGGATACACGGCATTATGCATTGCCACACACTTACGCGGGTCCTGATGATACTGGTTTATCACGGTCTGACGTGTGTGTTCGGATACACACATGATACAATCCGCATGATCCATGCCATTCTTCTCTATGCTATAAACCGTAGGGTTGACCTTACCGCGTGAGCGATCAAAATCGGTTGCATGAACATGGATGCACAATGGTTTGCCACTGACCATCTTGGCATGCACACCGGCAGGATATGTAAGCCAGTCGTGTGCATGAATCAGTTCAAACTCCTCACTGCGCGCCAACACGCCTGCAATGATGCTGAAATTATTTATCTCATCGTGCAGGTTAGCCGGATAACCTCCAGCAAACTGCATGCACCCCAAGTCATCCAAACCTTGCAGATAATTGAAATCAGCATACAAATGGTCACGGAAGCGATAATAGTCCTCGGCAGTGTGACCTACGAACCTATCCTTAATCCAATCGTAATTGACATCACGCCAGACCACTGGTACCTGGCTCATGTTCACTATCTTCAAGAAGCCTTCTTCCTCGCCCGTGGGCTTGGGCATACAGAAAGTAGTCTCCACATCGCCTTGAAGGCTCAATCCCTTTGTAATACCATAACTGGCAACGGCAAGACCTCCATAAATCTTAGGAGGAAACTCCCAACCGAACATTAGTACTTTCATCGTATGTGTCCTCCTTAATATCAGTATTCGTTATATTGGTCCAAAAGCTTAACTACACGCATAATCTCTGCTACATTCATTGCAAAGGAAATTGCGCCACGACCATGGAAAGGAGGATTACCGTCAAAGAGTTCGGGAATGGTGCCTATGCAATGATAGAACAGTTCCTCCTCGTATCCTACAAGCAGGCGATCCACGAAACTCACACGTGACATCTTGTGCACATTAAGGCACGCCTCCATGTAAAAGCCTGCCAACCACGGCCAAGCTGTACCTTGATGATAAGCATGGTCCCGTTGCACCTGAGGTCCCACGTACATAGGATTATAACCGGAACTCTTGGGCGACAAACTTCTCAAGCCCTTGGGCGTGAGCAATTCCTTGGTACAATAGTCAAGAACGGATTTTTGTTGCTTTTTGTCCAAAGGGCTGTAATCAAAAGCCACGGCAAAAATCATATTCGGACGCACAAGATAGTCTCGGTAGCCATCCACGCAATAGTCGCAAAGATAGCCGTATTCATTCCAAAACATGCCAACAAAACTCTTACCTACCTGCTCTGCAAGTTCAGAAAGTTCCTTTACGTTCTGAGCATCTCCTGTGTGTGTACAAAGGTCAATGCAGAACTTTATGGCATTGTACCACAAGGCATTGAATTCCACGATATAACCAGTACGAGGAACTATCGGGCGTCCGTTAGCCGTGGAATTCATCCATGTAATGGCCTTGTCCTTGCCGTCACTATACAGCAGTTTGTTTTCCATGACCTTCAGATTTGGATGATTGTTACCCAATATCCATGTCATGACATCCTTGACAAGCGTATAGTACTTCTGCACGCACTCCTCCATGCCAACGAATTTCCCATACTGCTGTATGCACCATACTGCCCACAACAAGACATCGGGCTGCTCCATTTCCAATATGCTGACCTCTATCTTATCGCCATTCATGAATGCACGGATAGCTTTTTCGGCAGTTTCCATCACATCATCGTACTTGGTCAGCTCGTTATTGGTCAGCGTCAAACCTGGCAAAGAAATAAACTGGTCACGAGCACGACATTTGAACCAAGGATAACCTGCCAGGACGTAGTCCTCATGTTCACGGTGCACAATAAACTGGTGGGCACTGTTTACAAGAGTATTGTAGAAATTATCACGAGGCGTACGTATGTTCACCTCGAATTCGGCCAACTCGGCAAGCGTCTTGGTATCAATCTCGCTCAAACCTGCGCTGAACACTACGCTTTCACCCTTCTTGATATTGAATTCAAAGTATCCGGGGACATAAAGGTCTTCGTTGCTGGCATAGCCACGTTCCTGTTCCTTGGGATACTCCACGCCTTTGTACCAATCAGGCGCGTACACGAATTGATTTTCCTTGTCCAACTGCATGTACAGGTCCGGATAGCCCTCGTACATACATGTACGTATACCACCGGATATATTATGGTACTCGCGAGAGGCAAGGCTGTTTTCGTGCGTATACTCACGCACACTTCTGAAAGCGAGGAACGGGCGTAGGCGCAACTTGGTTTCACTGTGGGCATCCACCAATGTGTAACGAATGATGATACGATCCTCGAAATGCTGGAACATCTGTTCCTTTTTCAGCACCACGCCACCGACACGATAAATAGTCGTAGGAACCTTCAGAGAATCAAACTCGCGGATATACTTGTGACCACGAGGTGCATAATTATCCCCGGAATACTTATGCAAACCAAGGTTAAACTCTGCACCATGCTGGATAACCGTAGCGTCAAGGCTGGAAAGGAGCACATGGTTCTCATGGTCCAACTCCGGAATCGGCACCACCAACAATCCGTGATACTTACGAGTATTGCAGTCAACAATCGTTGAGCAAGAATAGGCTCCTGAGCGATTTGAACGAAGGATTTCCTTAGGCAGGCTTTCCTCCAAATTTGCCATCAGAGTCTTGTCGAAACGTAAATAACTCATAGGTATTATTATGTATAGGTTAATCTTTCGCACATCAAAGTTAACACTTTTTTATGATAATATTTTGCTATTACACATATTTGGGATAATTTTGTGTCCTACAACATACACAGCACACTTAAATGTCGAAAAAAAGGGTTCCGTGGGAGGAATATATTGATAAAATCAGCGACATGCTGGACACGCTCACGGAGAGTCAACGTGATGAATTGCTTGAACACATCTCTGTTGTCAAGTACAAAAAAAACGATGTCATATACCGGGAAGGCGATCTGCCCACCAATCTTCTATGCCTGATTAGCGGAAAAGTGAAGATATACAAGGAAGGCGTGGGCGGACGCTTGCAAATAATGCGGGTAGTGGGAGAAACCGAATACTTCGCCTACCGGGCATATATGGCCGGAGAACCGTTCCTCACTGCTGCAGCTGCTTTCGAACCGTGCATAGTACTGAAAGTGCCATTGGGCATAATCATAAGGATGATTCAGGAAAATGCCGCACTCGGATGGTTTTTCATACAGAGACTGGCTCATGACCTTGGACAAAGCGACGAACGCACCGTCAACCTAACCCAAAAACATATACGTGGCCGTTTGGCAGAAAGCCTGCTGTTCCTGAAGGACAGCTATGGCATGGAGGAAGACGGCTCCACCCTGTCCATCTACTTGTCGCGCGAAGACTTGGCCAACCTCTCCAATATGACTACGGCCAATGCCATACGCACCCTTTCCGCTTTTGCCGGCGAGAGACTGGTAGCTACAGATGGTCGAAAGATAAAGATACTGGATGCACCGGAACTGGAAAAAATATCCAAGATAGGATAACCGCACATGAGCAAATATCCCGTAGACATAATTACAGTATTAGGCCCCACAGCATCTGGCAAGACACCTTTTGCTGCCATGCTGGCACACACCCTTGGCAATGCCGAAATCATATCTGCCGATTCCCGCATGGTATACCGTGGCATGACCATAGGTAGCGGCAAAGACTTGGCGGACTATGTTGTGGATGGCGATGAGATTCCATATCACCTTATTGACATATGCGACCCCGGATACAGATTCAATGTTTACGAATTCCAATGCGCTTTTCAAAATGCATACATGGACATCACCGCCAGAGGCCACCTGCCCATCATGTGTGGAGGCACAGGATTGTACATCGAAAGCGTGCTGAAATCCTATGAACTGGGACAAGTCAAATTCCCTGAGCGCAAGAGCCTTACCGTGGGTCTGAAGATAGACCGTGAACTGAGACGAGAAAAGATAACACGCCGTTTGAAGGCCCGTTTGGAAGAAGGTATGATAGACGAAGTGCGTACGCTTCTGCAAAAAGTTCCTGCCGAAAGGCTCATACGATACGGATTGGAGTACAAGTTCGTTACACTGTATTGCATAGGGGAACTGACCTATGACGAGATGTTCCGGCAACTGGAAATCGCCATACATCAGTTTGCCAAACGACAAATGACATGGTTCCGCGGCATGGAGGAACGCCGTGGCCTGCCAATACACTGGATAGAGGCAACCCTGCCCCAAGCAGAGAAGGTAGCCATGACATTGGACCTGTTGCAAGACATGCGGTAATCCGTGACAACCTACTCCGAATCCACATCCGGTTCCACTTGGATATTGATTTGCGTCTCATTACCATATCGTGCATATAATACACGTTCCACTTTCGTGGCTATATCATGAGCACATGCCACCGAGATGTGCGGATCCACAACGATATGGACATCTATAATAAAAGAAATGCCATTGCTACGAGTCTTTAGTTCATGGACATTCCGTACCCCCTTGACATTGGTTGTCATAGATTTTATTTCATTTTCAATATCTTCAGGCAGAGATGTCTCCAAAAGCTCCGACAAACTCGGTTGAGCCATCTTGGCAGCAGCCACCACGACAAAGACACTTATGATACAGGAAACAATAGGATCCAAAACCGTCCATTTATCCCCAAAGAGCATGGCTACTCCAATACCTATGAACGCACCAGCCGACGCCAAGGCATCACTACGGTGGTGCAATGCATTGGCGACAACTACAGGGCTGCCCGAACGCTTGCCTACCCGCGATGTAATCTGAAAGAGCCATTCCTTTGACAGCAAAGACAAAAGCGCAGCCAACAGCGCAGGATATGCAGGAACAGGGATTTGACCGCCTTTTATTACATCAATAATACTTCCTATACCCTTTATCATAAGATTCAGACTAACGGCAACAAGCACTATGCTTATCATCAATGTAGCCAAAGCCTCAAACTTACCATGTCCGAAATGGTGCCTGTCATTACTTCCATTGGATGCAACGCGGGTGACTATGATAACGACAATATCACTTATCAAGTCGGACAAGGAATGGATACCATCCGCCACCATGGCAGCACTATGCCCCAAGGTTCCTGCAATAATCTTGCATATCGTGAGTATCACATTCACAATGGATCCCAGTATGGTAACACGAAATATGTCTCTTTCTCTTTGCATGGATATCTTTAATATGTAGGAAAAAACACGGGCCTATGCAATAAGCATAAATTAAAATGACGCTCAAAGGAAAATCTCCTTTGAGCGTCTGTGATTATAACATAATCCTTAAGAAAAACGGATTAGCCGTTAACTTTCTTCATGTGGGCGATGAGGTCGAGAACCTTGTTAGAGTAGCCGATCTCATTGTCATACCAGCTAACAACCTTAACGAAGGTCGGAGTGAGCTGGATACCGGCCTTAGCGTCGAAGATAGAAGTGCGGGTGTCACCGAGGAAGTCGCTTGAAACGACTGCGTCCTCAGTGTAACCGAAGACACCCTTCAGCTCGCCTTCAGAAGCCTCCTTCATGGCAGCGCAGATCTCTTCGTAGGTAGCGGGCTTGGCGAGGTTTACGGTGAGGTCAACTACAGATACGTCCAGAGTGGGAACACGCATGGACATACCGGTCAGCTTGCCGTTGAGCTCGGGGATAACCTTGCCTACAGCCTTGGCAGCGCCGGTGGAAGAGGGGATGATGTTGCCGCAAGCGGCACGGCCACCACGCCAGTCCTTCATTGAAGGACCGTCAACGGTCTTCTGAGTAGCGGTGGTAGAGTGTACGGTGGTCATGAGACCTTCGGTGATACCGAACTTGTCGTTGAGAACCTTGGCGATGGGAGCCAAGCAGTTGGTGGTGCAAGATGCGTTAGAAACGAACTGAGTGCCCTTGACGTACTTGTCGTCGTTTACACCGCATACGAACATGGGGGTGTCGTCCTTTGAGGGAGCTGACATAACCACGTACTTTGCGCCTGCCTCGATGTGGGCCTGAGCCTTCTCCTGGTGAGGAACAGACCGGTTGACTCTACTACGTACTCTGCCTCAATCTCGTTCCACTTCAAGTCAGCAGGATTACGTTCAGCGGTTACACGGATAGACTTACCGTTAACAATCAGCTTGCTGTTCTCTACATCAGCCTCGATAGTGCCTTCAAACTGGCCGTGCATCGTGTCATACTTGAGCATGTATGCCATGTAGTCTACGGGGCAAAGGTCGTTGATGCCTACTACCTCGATGTCGTCGCGAGTCTGTGCGGCACGGAATACGAAACGGCCGATACGGCCGAAACCATTGATACCAACTTTTGTTGCCATTTTCTTACTTTAATTTAATAAGGTTAAAATAAAAACTATGTTTATTAACTCTAATTCCTGTTATTTACGATTACAAGCGCACACGACTCCACTCAACCGCAGTTACAATACTCGGCACTCCTGCAAGCTGCCATCAACAGCAACGCAAGGAGCCACATCATTGAAATAATCGTATTTTTTCGCACTTTTGTCTCCTTTCTTTGCGCAAATGTACGATTTTCTTTTTAATTTCGCGCAGCAATTTTGGGAGAATTTGACCAAATACATACAATTAACTATTCAACTTATCAAAAAGCAAATGGCAAAGAGTACATTTCTACAAGATTTCAAGGCATTTGCCCTTAAGGGCAATGTGGTAGACATGGCTGTCGGTGTGATCGTCGGCGGCGCGTTCGGTAAGATTGTCACCAGCATCGTAAATGACATCATCATGCCTCCTATAGGATGGTTAATAGGCGGGGTGAATTTCAAGGACCTGAAATACGACATGCCTATCAACCCCCTAAGCATGCAGGAAGGCATCGATCCGGTTCCTGTCACTATCAATTATGGTAATTTTCTGCAAACATCCTTGGACTTTCTTATCATAGCTTTCTGTATTTTCATACTGATAAAACTTATCACCAGACTGACCAAGAAAAAGGAAGACCCCAAGCCTGCCACTCCTGCGCCAGCTCCGGAACCCAGTGCCGAGGAGAAACTGTTGGCAGAGATACGGGATTTGCTAAAAGACAAGTAAGACGTCTACGTATCTGCATGAATATGTCCTTAGGAATACCGGGCATTGCATACATGTAATATTACAAACAGCACCATATGGCATGATGCGGGAAAAGACAATATGAAATATCTTTTCCCGCATTTTTATATCACGTACCCAAGAAGATGACAATCGTACAGGATTGAGCAAGACTTGGACAAAACAGAAAAGCCAATAATAAAAACGGCATGCTCTCTCTATCCGCTCAAGCAGACCATTGCAGAGGAAACGGGCTATAATCAGACTGTATTTCAGAAAGTATTTTACACCGTGACAAGAAGCGGCTTGAACATTCGTGAATATACATACTGATATTCGTGAATTCACATATGAAAATTCGTGAATATGAAAGTGAGAATTCACGAATATGAGATGACATGTCCCTTAGGTCACAAAACAACACGACATCGTACCTGTGTCATTGCCAACGGTACGATGTCGTGTCATTATATTTTGTTTCAAGCAATTGGCAGCCCACTGCTCATGGGTAAAGCCTGGCCGTATTCTCAAAGACTTTCTCTGAAGGATATCATCTTCAATGCCGTAATGGCGCATTCAACGCCTTTATTGCCGCATGCCCCCCCGCATCTGTCCAATGCCTGTTGCATATTGTTGCATGTAAGCAGTCCATAGATTACCGGAACCTCCGCATGTGCATTCAATTCGGCCAGCCCTTGCGTGGTGCCTTGGCAGATATAGTCAAAATGAGGCGTATCCCCCTTGATTACACATCCCAATGCGATAACGGCATCCACGCCAGTATCCTCAATCATAGCTGCGGCACCATAGATGAGTTCAAAGCTTCCAGGAACCGTTCTTATAATGATGGAACTGCTCTCCACACCATGTTTGACAAGGGTGTCACGTACGCCTTCCAGCAAAGCACCCGTGATTTCGTCGTTCCATTCACTTACGACCACACCTATGGTCCAATCTTTTCCATTAGGAACCGAGGCGGAATCGTAACCGCTCAGGTTATGCAACGCACTTGCCATATACAACCAAGTATTACTTCAAACGTTCAATATACTTGTCTATATCCTGAGACTGCACGCTCTGAGGATAATCGCTCTTGATGGTTTCATAACAATCCAGAGCCTTGTCCTTATTGCCCAAAGCCTCATAAATCTGACCAGCCTGCAGATAATACAGTGGAGACAAAGTATTGTTGTCGGCGCGCTTTGCGGCTTTCAGCAAAGTGGATGCAGCCTTGTCGTTCTGGTTCAACTGAGCATAACAATTGCCCAAAGCACCAAGAGCGGCATTGCTCACCATCATATCGTCGCATGCATCATAGTCTTCCAAATACTTCACTGCCTCTTCTGCCTTATCAGTGTGCGCATAACAAAGGCCTGCATACAGACGGGCAAGATTGCCACTGGGAGTAGAACCGTATTTGTCAATAATCATGAGGAAACCGTCATTGGTTCCATCACCGTTAAGTGCCTTCTCGTAGTCACCGGTCAAGAACAACTGTTCCGCTACAGCTATATTGTCCGCAGCCTCGGCATTACGGGGCACAATGTAATACTGATATGTCAGCAAAGCGACAATAACTACAGCCAAGATACCACCTACGGTGTAAGACAAGGCCTTGATGTTTCTCTCCACGAACCCCGCACTTGCAACGATAGTTTCATCAATCTCATTGACTGGGGCTGTCTGTTTTTTCTTTGTCATAACGTTATTGTATTCTTATAATTTTATTACATTCCGATATATCATGATGCCGTGCTGTCACGTATGTATATACAACGAGACAATCCGAGATGCAAAGGTAACATTTTTCCGTTACATACAGAAATTTGCATCTTGATATTTTGGTTATGCCTCCATTTTTGCCTAATTTTGCAAACGTTATGACACTGAAACATCTATCTATCCTCAACTACAAGAACATATCTGAAGCGGAGCTGGACTTTTCCCCTGGCCTTAACTGCATAATCGGCAGTAACGGTGAAGGAAAAACCAATCTCTTGGATAGCATCCGATTTTTATCGCTGTGCAAAAGCCTTGGAGTATCACAGGATTCTCTGTGCATACGACATGGGGAAGATTTTTTCATGCTCAAAGGAGCGTACGAGGGCGACGATGGTACTCAAGAGGAGATACAATGCTCACTGAAAACAGGACACAAGAAGATAATGCGACGGCAGGGCAAGCCATACCGCCGTCTGGCAGAGCACATCGGATTGATTCCAATAGTACTGGTTTCTCCATCCGACAGTATGCTCATTGCAGGAGGCAGCGAAGAGAGAAGACGCTTTATGGACGTGGTAATCTCGCAGATGAACCTTGCATACCTTGATTCTGTCACCAGATACGGCAAAGCATTGCAACAACGCAACGTGCTGCTGAAAATGGAATCACAATGCGACCCTGAATTACTGACACTTTGGGAAGAGCAGATGGCAAAAGAGGGTGAATATATCTATAAGTGCCGCAAAGACTACATCGAACGTTTCACGCCTATTTTTCAACATTATTATACCCTCATCGCCCAAGAGCACGAGAAGGTGGCCCTCACCTACACCAGCCATTGCCAAAGGGGGGCACTTATAGAGGTCATCCAACAGGATAGGCACAAGGATATGGCCGTCGGTTATTCCCTGCACGGCATCCACCGCGACGACCTTGAAATGACAATCAACGGCTATCCCATCCGCCGCGAAGGCAGTCAAGGACAAAACAAGACCATGCTGGTGGCACTGAAACTGGCTCAACACGATTTTCTGCGTCAAACCGGCAGGGGCACACGCCCCATCCTTCTTTTGGACGACATATTTGATCGTCTGGATGCCAAACGTGTTGAACGCATTGTTTCGTTAGTAAGCGACAACGCCTTCGGACAAACCTTCATCACAGACACCAACAGGGACCATTTGGACAAAATACTCAGTCTCACATTGCAGGACTATCGCCTTCTCCATTGCTCCAACGGTTGCTTCCAAGATATCACGCACAAATAATAACCCTACCAACCAATACATATCACGCGCCTTTAATGGAAAGACACAACAGCACACCCATCACCAGTTTGTTGGACACATGGCTCCGAACCGAGGGACTGGAAACCCCACTGCTGCAATACCGCATGATACAAGGCTGGCCTGTTGTCATGGGCCCCGGTGTGGCACGATACACCGGAGAGATACATATATATGGCAACATTCTAAGAGTGCAAATAAAAAAACCGGCACTGAGGCAGAATCTCCTCATGATGCGGACCGAAATAGCACGTAAATTGAACGAGTATGTCAAAGCCCAGATAATCCAGGAGGTCACATTCTATTGACAGTGCCACAACTCCTCTCTGCCACTCGATACCATACTCCACCTGAACGCCCCTATTATGGTTTCCAAGACTTCAACAAAGGCATCCTATAGGGATTTTCACATGAAAATCAGCAGCAAACATGCATTTATTATATAAAAAAGTCCTTCATTTAATTAAAAAGCCGTACCTTTGCACTCGCAGTTACGAGATAACTGTATTATTTCAAACCTATAAAACCATTATTTAACAATTATGGCAACAAAAATTCGTTTACAGCGTCACGGCCGTAAGGGCTATGCTTTTTACAGCATCGTGATTGCTGATGTAAGAGCACCACGTGATGGTAAGTTTACAGAAAAGATTGGAACCTACAACCCCAATACCAATCCTGCCACTGTAGATTTGAAATTCGATCGCGCCATGTATTGGGTAGAGACCGGTGCACAGCCCACCGACACTGTACGCAACATTCTCTCATATGAGGGTGTCTACCTGATGAAGCACCTCCGTGGCGGTGTCAAAAAGGGAGCATTCGACGAGGCTACCGCTCAAGCCAAGTTTGATGCTTGGAAAGCAGACAAGCAGAAGGGCTTGGAGGCATTTGCCGCAAAGGAGGCTGCTGCCAAGAAGCAGGCAGAAGCTGTAAAACTGGAAGCTGAGAAGAAAACAGCAGAAGCAATCGCTCAGAAGGTAGCTGACAAGAAAGCTGCCGAGGCTGCCGCAAAGGCTGAGGCCGAGGCTGCAGAGACTGCAGAAGCAGAAACCGCAGAGGCTACTGCAGAAGCATAATCAAACAAAAACATTTTCCAAGACAAATTCCAAACAAACATACACGATGGCTCTGCTGTGAAGCAGGGCCATCTTTCTTTTGTTATTTTTCGAACACCTGCATTACCATACCTGGCAATGACTCGTCACCGGAAGTAGCATCGGACAAGCCAATAGCATCTATCAACTCACCGCTAAGAATGATTGTGTTTCCTTCAATAACCAGCTTATCAGTTATTTCAGTGGCACGGTCTGATGCCAAGTCTTGAGCATAGACCTTGATTAAACCGGGGCATATTTCCTCCGAAAAAGACAAGGTCAATTGGCGATAGCGACCAAAAATGCCTATAGGCTTGTATAGGTCTGACATCTGGATTGTGACATCCACAGGGCACAACACACATTCGCGCCCCAAGGTACGCTCCGCTGTAACCACAGCAGTGGCCCCATTGGGGTATCTGGAAGACATGACATATGGAACACTATCAACAGATACCCCGGAAACATCCGGCAAAGGCATGTTCCTGCTGATACGAGCAGGAGCCATATCCCGTACTATATCGCCTACCCTACGATTTACCCACGTTTCATCTGCCTGCACAATCCAATGGTCATATAATTTTATCGTATCTATACATGCATCATCAGCCACTCCGAAAGGCATGGCTATACGATGCCAACGCACTCCACGTACCACCTCGTCCAAACGGTTCTTGTAATTACGACCTACAGGAGGAAAGACATTGTCTTGTTTCCCATTGGGCAATCCACCGTTGAAAGGATGACGCATTACTCCTATGGCACACCCTAATCCGGCAGCAAGATAAGGTTCATCCTCACAATTGACGATACCCATAGCCCCATCCTTAGCCTCGTATGACAATAAATTGGCAACACGTTGTATGGTTACAGGAGTGGCAACAATACTCTCTACATCATAGGTACGAAACACATCGCTAAACTCAATGTACTCATTCTGCATGGCATGCTCTATGTAAAGACCTGGGGCATGTGTACGTCCAAGATGCGTAAGGTTTCTGCGCCACTCAGCATTGCGAGCATGCCGCCCCCAATCCACTTTCCAGTAACCAAACCCAGCTTCATGTGCAGCTTTCAAACGTTCTGTCCAATAGGCATCAATAGAAGCACTGTTGACAGCAACATCTGCCTCTTGGGCACATATCCATCCACCAAGACCCTTCCATCCGTAGGATTTAACCATATCCTTTAACTTGGCCAAACGCTCAGCAGGAGTTCCTTCAAACGACGGAAAACGTGTATTGTCCAACACGGCAAGGCCAAGATACTCATTGGAATCTGTATTCACATCCGACGGTATGTCCCACGAGTCATCCATCACAAAGTACAAGTCGGCACGGATTTTTGGAAACACATCCACCCATCCTTCCCACTTGCCATGTCCGAACATGCTTTGTTCGTTCATGACAGCACGTGTATTCTCTCCACCACTGTAGCTGACCATATATCCCTGTAAATTCCATGTACAAAAATAGTCAGGAGCCTGCGATGGTCTATCAGGAACAAGAGACAAACTCCTGTCACTGCAAGATGCAACAATGCACAAACACATTGCAAAAAGCCAATAGGAAATCATCCGCTTCATTTTCATAACTTCTATATATTATATGAACAAGGTGTAGGACTCAATCAAATGCTTTCGTTAAGCCAGATTGGTATATAGCCAACTGGATTGAGCTATGTCATGACGTAATAAGAAGCGTGCACATGAATCCGTCTCCGCCATAGACTCAATAGCACCCCCCGACATAACATGATGATGTCATATCATTCCGGCAACAAACGTGCAGCCTCCGGCCGCATCAAAGGCTTCAGCACTCTGTATGGAAGGACACATGCCGGCATCCCAGCAGCATAATACGCAATCTCGTACTGCTGATAGACAAATACCATTCCGGTATCCACACACAACGGTGGAAAAGCAGGCAGAGGCAACGTATCAGGGGATACCAGCAAGGCATCATTCATAGATACGTTCTCACCATTGGTGCTTGCAGTTCCGAAGTACTGATTTCCAAGACCTTCTCGAACGAGGTCCCTCAACTTTAATTCGCTATCCGGAAGGAACATATCAGCAAGCCCAAGTCTCTTACCGGTGGAAACAACAAATGTTTGTCCAGCTCCCACGGAACTACCATGCGCACCACCCAGATAAGCATATCCCGAAAAATGGTATGTGAGAATGCTGTCGCTCATGAATGTCGGCGCAAACGTATACATGTGTTCATATATGATGTTGGAACCATCCTTGAACATAGAATCCTGCATAAACGACTCAAAATCGACCTTTGCGGAGTCGAGACACGCCTTGGCTGCTATGGCTACAAGGGACTTGCCATCGGCCAAAAGAACGGAATCGTACTCGAATTGCGCATTGCCATTGCAATATCCTCCATAACTCAACCGCTCCGCAAGCCACTCTCTTGTACTATCCACAAGCCGTGACGAACCGGCCATAGGATACTGGCCATCTATATTTACATTCGCCTTATTGCCTCCCAATAAAAACGAGTCTGACAAGTGAAGCAAATCTGTCACAAATACCGCCCCCGTCTCAACACTATCCTTCTCCATAGCAGAAGACATCCCTTTCTTATTTTCCGGTACACAAGCGGAAAACAATACGGCAATGACTACCGTCATGAATAGAAATTCTTTCAAATAACCTTTTACTTTCATCTATCTTGCTACATTTGTATTCACATGCAAATGTAGCAAGAATAATTGATATAGATGCATGAATTTAGGGAAATAAATATAACGTGATATTCTGTGCCGATAAGCTATTTCTTTATCATGTCCATTTGCTGATTAACTCAGCCTGTTGCTTTTCGAATATGCCACTTTTACAGCCATCTACTCTTTCACTTCTACAGGTAAAGTTCCATCTGCTATATATCGTAGCAAGTTATGGTACAAAGGCCATTTACCTATGAGACTTGCATTACCTACAAGGATAAGATATTCCAAGGCACGAGTCATAGCCACATTCAGTTTACGATCTATCATCATGCCGTCTTCCACGAAAGTCGTTTCTGTGAGGAAGCGCAATTGATATTGACGTTGAACAGTGAACGCGTAGATTATGTAATTACGCTGGCTGCCTTGATAGCGTTCGACTGTGTCGATGGTAATCTGCAACAGAGGATGAGCCATATCCTGCACCCGTTCAACCAACAGTGTGCGTATGGCAGAAATCTGATTGCGATATGGAACTATGACACCAACTGTTTCGGTAGGAACAAATGCCTCCTTGGTAGCCTCCCATATGCTCCAAAGTTCCGCCACAATGACTTCAGCCTCGGCCATATTTACCTTATCCGATGGAGAATCGTGATAAGGAAGTACATCTATGAAACGTACTCGAGATGTAACAGCGGTTTCCCTCAACTGGTGAGGCAACGGCACCTCCTTCAACAGCCCTCCATAAAAGGCCACATTTGGGAATCGAGCGATGTCCCTGTGCATACGCCCCTGCCTCGTCAACATATAGCACACATCAGGATTGGAATGGTATCTACGCAATAATCTCTCAAACAACGAACTGCGACAATCCGTCAATTCTATGTCGTTTAAAGACTTGTCTTCTACAATGGACTCTTTCTTCTTTTGTTGCACCACGGCCGAAAGTTGCTTGTGGTCACCTATCATTACAAACTTCCTTATACATACCACTCCATCGTGCGATAAGCTGAGCAATGGCAACAAGTATGGTTCGAGAACTTGACTCGCTTCGTCCACTATGCACAACGAGAATCTGCTCCTTCCTATGACCGACAGGTTAGCCGACACTGCCGAGATTGTACCCACAAGAACACGTGCACTCGTTATGCGGTTCCTAAGTTCGGCAACAGATGTGCATTCCGACACCATCGCACCAAGCATATTTTTCCGATATACCTGTGAGGACGAAGCTTCGCCACCAATGCGGATGAAATGGATATGAGGATAAAGCTTGCTGCATATTTCGTCTACGGAACGATTGGTGTAAGAGACGATCAGAACCTTACTACCATCCTCACGCAATTCTTCTTGCAGGGTATTCAGCATACCGAACGAGGTCTTGCCCGTACCCGGAGGGCCTATGACCAGAAACAGGTCGCTGGCATTCTTTATCTTCTGTTGCAATTCGTTGAATACCCCATATTCTCCAAGCAGGGAAGCCTGCCTGGAAATTTCTGGTTGACGCTGCATCAAAAGCAAATCCCGACGTTCACGCGGTGCAAGCAAAAAGGCATAAAGTCCTTTATACAAACCACTATATGAACTTTCCATGAAATCATGCTCCAGACACCATCGCCTATCTCCTCCCCCACGGAATACCGTTACGTCCCTTTGGGCATTTCTCAATTGCACCGTGATTTCAGCATACTCAATCCCCATAATAGTGGCACGGAACAACATCGTCCGGCGCATGTCAGGCTCCTGTCCTTTCGCATAAGAATACAGCACCACAATGTCACCTCGACGAAAATTGCCGGATTCCCCATCATACTGCAAAGTTACGAATTCTATATAACCAAGGTCAGACACAGGTGGCAACAGATTGAGGTCAAGCAATACATCACCAGCCTGCAACTTCTCGTCCGTGGATGAAAGCCATGCACAGGCAAATCCGGCGTTCTCCTTAGTCTGGTTCCCCATCTTGGCGAGCCTATGTTCCAAGGCCACAAAGCCATAGAAGCGTTCAAAATAAGCCCTTTCCAATGGTGATGCGGCATGAAATGGCTTTAGCAAACGCTCTATGCGCGGACGTTGGTAACACTCCCAAAACTTGCCCGCAACACTTTTGCGATTAAAGTCATCAGCCACCATCTCCATTATTGTAGCAACGCCTCCTTTTGACATTTGCTCTTCCTGTGCGACATATAGATTGCGCATTCTCAAGGCATCGAAGAGCAGACGCGGAGCAAAGCCCAGACCTACCAACGGATGTGTATACCTGCTATAGAGAAGACATGCATATAATTCATGACGATTAGCATCATACACCTGTCGAAAATTGTATCTGATTATGGCCATGTACAGGAGCATCTGCATATAGTGCCGCTCAGTGTAAATCGGAGTATCAGCATCGTTATACCCTGGTCTAAATCCAGCTTTACCTGATTTCTGTTCCACCAACACACGCATGTCCGTTTGCAACATATCCATACGTCCTTGCAAACCAAGCATTTCAGAGAAAAATGTCGGTTCAACAATCACATTGTCGCGGTCGTATCTACCAACCTGCCCTGGCAGCATATGAAGAAGAGCCCTGCGAATGTTCATGAATTGCCGCCAAGCATTGCTATGAAAATCTCCACTCGTTTCAATGCTCAGCATAGCCACAGCATTACGTCTAAAGAACTTCATGGCAGTTTGCTTGTAGGCTTCACGCAGCTGCGTTGCAACGGTTTCTGGTGAAAGTTGGCTACTATGGGATTCTGTCACATATTTTTCATGCAAAACCTCATCCAGCAACTCGCTTGCCATATTGCCCAATACAATAGGTTCGGTCACTTCATATGGTTCCAAGCGTTTGAGCAATGCCAACAGAGGTGAGTCCGCATAGGTGTCGAAGCATGACACTACCGTGGAAACGTCTACCAGAAAATCCGGTTCATAAATGATAAATTCAGGAACAAAGGTACCATCCTCCGCAACACAAGGGTGGATGAGATTAAGCATGACATCCTTGTGTAACACATCGGCCAAATATGAATGGTCATTCAATCCCGATTGAACATCAGAAGAATAGCGTACGCGGATATCCTCCCCTTGGACATCACCTGTGCAATAGATAAATTCATCATCCCAAGAACTTACAACGACACGTAGATATTCCTCCGAACGCCATACATAGTGTTCATTGACCGATACCTCAGGAAATTTGCTTGCCAAAATCGTTGGTACAGGTACATCGGCCAATAAGGAGATAAAAAAGCACAACGTCCGAAAGTCTGTCAAAAAACTTACAGCTGTTTGTGCTTCTGTCTTTCTTGTAAGTCTCAAACGCATATCATTGACATAACGTTTGAGTTCAGAATCAGCCTCCTTTTTCTTCAGCAGATAGTCAGTCTTGGCAAATGAGCCAACCAGCAAAATATCGGAGTCTGCTGTATACTCGCCTATGATGCGTATGAATAGTCTACCCAAACAGACATATGCTCCGGTATAATCCGGCAAGAGGGCATACACCCTCTCCATTTCGACAAACCACTCGTTATCAGCGAATTTTGCATCGCTCATTTATTTATTCTCTGATTTTCCCTTATACTCCTGCTCGCTCATACATTACAGGACACAAGATATGCAAATTATTGACTGCTCTTGTCTCCTGCCACAACACGTGTGTAGTAAACCTGCACGCGAATAGGCTTTTCCTCTGTCCCGCGCACCAGTCTGGCAGCAGAAAGCGACAACTCATGCGATACGCTTGTAACCGTTCCGGTAGATGTGTTCGTTGTTATCTCCACGGGCACAAGGCAGCACTTGTTCCAATCCGGATTTGCCTTACTCCACTCACGGGTCTGCTCTGCAACCATTTCCGTAGTGGGATTCTCAACATTCAAGACTTCCTTAATATATTTGATAACGGCAGTCTCTCGTTCTTTGTGTATGAATGTGGCTATCTGTCCTATGTTGGTAAACGTATAAGTATTGTACGTTGACGAGAAAGAAGCCAAGTATGACGTGCACTCGTCCGGTGTCCTGCCTTCCTTGAAGAATTTATTTAGTTCAGACTTACGCACCAATAACAGGTTCTGTGGAATACCAAAATGTTCACCAGACATGTCGTAATTGTAACGTGTCATCATCAATTCAACACGGCTGATACTGTCCTCCTCATGACCATTGGAGAATATATCATCTATGGGCAAGGTTACCTCTGTGCAAATACCAACAGGAGACTTTATCCATGTACAGGACTCGTCTTCTACAAGATCATTAACATCAGTTTGTGAGAAGTGACAACTTTGGATAACCTCCGGAGTACCCGCAAAGACGGTATATGATGGAACCTCTTCAACAATACTGTCGTTAAACACCCGCGCTTTATATATAAGATATAGTGCATCCACAAATACTCGCACCATAACTCCCTCACCATTGATAATCTCAGCATAGTAACCAGGCAGGACATTGCGTATGAAATGATAGGAATCATCAAAATTATTGTTGACATGATTACCAGCCGACAGTCCCTTGTTGTCCTCCAAATACTTTCTGTACATGTCCATTATCACATTGCCCTCGGATGCAGGCAGAGGTACGCGTATACAGGGATAACTACCGGATGAAGAGTTTGACGGGTCGGAACCATGAATTCGGTCCCAGGCTGTGAAAACCTTTGTAGCTATAGGCTTGTTCTCGTAACCGGGACGTATATACTTTCGCAAATCCGTAGTAGTGTAGTAAGTACTGTCTTCGCTAAGTGGATTGGCCATATCCAAAGGATAAATGGCAAGTTTCATCGGAGCATTGACATCACCGAAATAGCCATCGAAATTAAGTTGTAACATCACACTATCACAGCAAGGATTACCTTGCACGTCTCTCGACGTGATGGAGTCCATTGGAGGAAATGGGTTGACATCCTCCAAGATGGCAAACTGTGTAGCAAAACTACTCGTTAGTCGACCATTGGTTTCCGGATCATATATAGCACCCAAATAAGATGCTGCGGAACGAGCCTGGATGCTGTCTATTTTCATGGAACGAGAGTAGACATTGAACACGGCCGTACTCGATTCCAAAATTTCATTAGCGGGAGGAATACCTATACTGCCGGTATCCTCCGTACAAGAAGACATCACTATGGCAACCATTACCATAAGTATAACGCTGAACTGTTTCACTGTATTATGTCTATTTCTTTGATTCTACACTTTGCTTAATGAATGCTTAATCCATCCAAGGCAATACATCTCTTGTAATATATCGACAAACAATCCGACAGGACAAGCCCCCAGTCTATACAAGGCGGGTATCACAATATCCGCCTTTGCTGTACTCAAATAACACAACCGTCATTGACACAAGCATGCCATCGGCTGTTTTTGCACTTCAGAACAAGAAGCCTTCATCGTCATCGTCTTTTTTCGGACGACGTTTTACAACCTCATCCCACAGCATGTCATACAATTTTGCGGGTTCCATAGCGATATTTTCCTTATCAAGCACAACAACAGGCTTACCCATTTCACGTGCCATGCGCTCATAACGTTCGTCTGGCTCATTCAATATCACACCGTCACTCATGAACATTCCCACACGGTTAAGATCATCCAACGTGGTCAATTCCCCCAACGTGACCAAGGCCTCCCTGCCAGCCTCCCTATAGGCAAGTATTCCATCAAAGTTCTTTGGAAGCGGAGCATCAGCAGGAAGATCTGTCGTGGGAGTATAAACCATCTTGCTTTCACGGAAACTTGGTTCGTCATAATAGGCCAACTTGATAAGGAAAGGAGCCAAAGAAGTCATAAATCCTTGGCAATGCACAACCTCAGGAACCCAACGTAATTTCTTCACCGTCTCAAGTGAACCACGAGCAAAGAACATCGCTCTTTCCACGTTATCCTTATACAACCTGCCTTTCTCATCGGCAAGGAGAAGACGATTCTTCATGAAATCATCATTATCGATGAAGTATACTTGAATACGGGCAGAATTGATACTGGCAACCTTTATAATAAGTTGATGATCAGTGTCATCAATAATCAAGTTCATACCCGACAGTCTGATGACCTCATGCAACTGGTTTCTACGTTCGTTGATATTGCCCCACTTAGGGGTGAAAGTACGAACCTCTCGACCCGTTTCCTGAACAGCCGGTATCAGGTTGCGGCTTATCGAGCTTAAAACCGTGTCGGTGACATACGGCTCAATCTCCTGTGTCAGGAAAAGTATCCTTTTTGCTTTCTCCATGTCTTCAGTATACATAATATTGTCGGATGCAAAGTTACAAAAAAACAGTGACATTTATTAACCAATACACAGTCGTTTTTGCGCTTATCGCCTTTTTTGGCACTTTAGGCACCGAAAGTTGCCCATGTAGACATAAAAATGGTAACTTTGCGTGAATTTTGAACTAAAGTCATACAAACCAGTGCAATGCAAGTAATCAACAGTATAGCACAATTACAGGAGACACTACGGACAGAACGTGCCAAAGGCAAACGTATAGGTCTGGTTCCTACCATGGGAGCCTTGCACGAAGGACACGCCTCATTGGTTCGCCGCAGCGTCAAGGAAAATGGCATCACGGTTGTGAGCATTTTCTTGAATCCCACTCAATTCAACGACCCCAAGGATCTGGAACGCTATCCTCGCACTATAGATAGCGACTGCGCCATTCTTGAAAAATGCGGAGCACAGATAGCCTTTGTGCCGAGTGTAAAAGAAATTTACCCGGAACCAGACACCAGACATTTCTCCTACCCACCCACCGACACAGTGATGGAGGGAGCACGACGCCCAGGACACTTCAATGGAGTCTGCCAGATAGTGAGCAAACTGTTTGCAATGGCAGATCCGGATTACGCCTATTTTGGCGAGAAAGATTACCAGCAAATCGCAGTAATCCGGCGCATGGTGGCCGATCTGGGATTCCGTGTAGAAATAGTACCATGCCCGGTAATACGTGAAGCAGACGGCCTGGCAATGAGTAGCAGGAACACCCTACTCACACCCGAAGAAAAGTCCATTGCTCCCAACATTTATCGTATCCTCAAGGAAAGCAAATCACTAAACTTCACTGTATCCGAAACCGAACAATGGGTTGTAGACCATATAAATGCTGTTGCCGGACTGGAAGTAGAGTACTACAACATCGTGAATGGTGACACTCTCGCCGACATAGACAATTGGGATGAGGCCACCAGCATCGTGGGCTGCATTACCGTATACTGCGGCAAGACTCCAATAAGACTTATAGACCATATCAGATACAAATGACTATAGAAGTTCTCAAAAGCAAACTGCATTGCGTGCAGGTAACCGAGGCCAATCTCAACTATATTGGAAGTATCACTTTGGACAGAGATCTTATGGATACGGTTGGCATCATCCCTGGAGAAAGGGTATTCATTGTAGACAACAACAATGGTGAACGTTTCGACACTTACACAATAGCCGGCGAACGTGGTAGCGGATGCGTATGCCTCAATGGTGCCGCGGCACGCAAGGTACAAGTGGGCGACACTATCATCATCATGGCATACGCACGTATGACACCGGAAGAGGCCGAAGGATTTATACCCCGCATAGCCTTTCCTGAAAACAATCACATAACAACAAAGACAGACTGAAACAATAATCTAAATCTAAACAGTATGAAGATTTCAAAAATCGAACATTTGGGTATTGCCGTGCAGAGCATAGCCGACGTTCTTCCCTACTACACCGATGTTCTCGGCTTGGAATTCTACAAGGAGGAAGTAGTAGCAGACCAAAAAGTAAAGACTGCTTTTCTGAAAGTAGGTGAAGTAAAAATTGAGCTGTTGGAACCCACAAGCCCGGATAGCACCGTCCAAAAGTTCCTGGACAATGGAGGTCGCGGTGTACACCATGTTGCTTTCAAGGTAGAAGACGGCCTGAACGAGGCATTGGCACTGTGCGACGAGAAAGGCATCCGCCTCATTGACAAGACTCCACGCTGTGGCGCAGACTCCTTGAACATAGCTTTCCTGCACCCCAAGAGCACCTACGGCATCCTCACCGAACTGTGTGAGGAATAACACCAGTCACCATTAAGTGCCGCCATAGCACTAAATAGTATGGACACAATCCGGAGGCAAAGAACCACGCACTATGCTGGTCCTTGCCTCCGAATCGTATAAAGCCAGCACTGACATACAATTGTTCCCGGCATATGAACATCACATTCACGAATTCACACAATAATATTCACGAATTCAACAATGAGAATTCACGAATATGCAAGCATACACTCATGACGTACTAAACTTCGATCTCACACATAGCCTTCTGCATATACCAAGAGCAAGTGAATGCGCTCCATCCGTATGCGTCCATTTCAACAATGCTGCCGTCCGAGTTCAAACATATTGATGCAATCTTCAGAACCACTTTACCTACCGACAATATAAGAATCCCCCAAAAAAGAAAGGCTGCAGCACATTACGATGCTACAGCCTCATATTAAATTATCAATTTCCACTGAATTTGGACAGATTAGTCCAATGGGGAGAACTGGTCCTTGCCAACATCACATAAAGGACATACAAAATCCTCCGGAAGATCCTCAAATGCGGTTCCAGGAGCTATGTTCTGCTCTGGAACACCCACAGTGGGGTCATACTCCCAGCCGCATACATCACATATGTATTTTTGCATACTCATTCATTTTATACTGTTATACCAATATCCCGCCTATACCAATTTCACTTGGATAAGCAGCAATTTCACGGAATCAGAAGTTATCCACATGCAACTCGAAGTAAGCTTTCGGATGTGCACATGTAGGACAAATTTCCGGAGCTTTCTCACCAACCACAATGTGACCACAGTTACGGCATTCCCACACCTTCACTTCACTTCTGGCAAACACCTCCTGCATCTCAACATTTTTTAGCAGGGCACGATAGCGCTCCTCATGACGGCGCTCTACTGCTGCGACCAGACGGAACTTGATGGCCAAGTCCTTGAATCCTTCCTCATCGGCCGTCTTGGCAAAGTTCTCATACATGTCGGTCCACTCATAGTTCTCACCCTCAGCAGCGGTCAACAAGTTCTGTGCCGTATCACCGATACCTTCCAACTCCTTGAACCACAACTTGGCGTGCTCCTTCTCATTTTCTGCCGTCTTCAAGAAAAGTTCGGCAATCTGCTCGAATCCCTCCTTCTTGGCCTTAGAAGCAAAATAAGTGTACTTGTTACGAGCCTCTGACTCGCCAGCAAAAGCTGCCTGAAGATTCTTCTCGGTCTGTGTTCCTGTGTACCTTGACATATCTGCATCGTTTAATTGTTAATCATTGACCGTACCAGAGTACGGCCTTATCTCTCTCTAAGCATTGCAAATGTATGATATTTTTCATTACCACACAAGCATTCAGAGACAAATCGTTGCCTTTTTTAGCACAACTACTACGCTCTAAACACTTTTTAAACCATGTCCTCGCACATACATTATTATTATGCCTTAATTCGTATGCAGGCCATAATGAAAGAAACAAGAATACTGACACAGGACAGCATGGCATCGTATTCAAGACACAATACCATCTCCGTGTCATCAAGCAAAACAAATGGAATTATAGATGCCGCTTATTTATGTCTCGGACGATAACGTATATCGTCCAAAGTGTAGGGAACCATGAGACACGAACGGTCTACATCTCCCTCTATACCTCTAATACGACCGGAGGCCGTAAACTGCCATACAAGAAAACGAACATCGTCCGGTATCTCGGGAACATCTTCGGAATAACGGGCAAACATGAACGGACAGTCAAGGAATTTACCGGCAAGATACGTTATATAGAAGTTCTGGCTGGTATATATCATTGGCTTACAGCCAAAGTGCTTTTCTACTCCATCCACAAAAGCACGCAGACGATGCAAAAAAGATGCCACCTGAGATTTGCGTCTGGGAGCCACCTCCACATCCACTATAGGAATAAGGTCCTGAGTACGAGGATCCACTGCTCCAAAAAAGTTTGCCAATTGCTGATGCGACGGAGTTGTGGGAGAGAAAAAATGGTACACCCCGACAGGCAGGCCAGCCTGGCGCGCTTCCTGGAGATTACGGACATAGGTTCTATCCACCAACCCCGTACTTTCTGTTGCTTTCAGATATACAAATGTTACTCGGGAGTCTCGACTAACTTCTTTCCAGTCTATATCATTTTGGTAACGGCTGACATCTATGCCATATCGCGTGCTTGGCCTATTTACAGTCGCACGAGCAACGATGGAAGGTTCGGCCAAATGCGGCATTGGCTTTGCCGCCACAGGGAGTGATGGCAGAGCATCCGGCACAGGCAGCCTGTACACAGGAGCCTTATTCTCGTCCTTATCCGCCCAGGCGGAACAGAACAAGAACACAAAGACCACAAACAAGGAAATGACCCTATTCAACACTGCCATCTCCTGTCTCCAGAATGTAATAATGCGCACCCCAATACCTTATGGAACTTACTCTCCCATCAGCGTGGCCGAAAAATTGGCACTGCGGATACTGGGGAATTGGCTACGTGCATCCAAATCAGGATGATTCCTGAGATATTCTATTACCACATCATAGCATTGTCTTTGACTCTGAGCCTGCATCTCCACCTCGAAAGGCTCTTCGACAAATACACATTTGCGGGTCTCGGTATTGACAATCGCACGGCGGAAAGTAATGGACACGCGATACTTCCCCGGGCGCAACTCATCCACTGCCAAATTCTTGGCCTCCTTGACCTCAGCAGGCAAAACGCCGCCATTGGCACCTATAGTCTTGAATTCGTCCAAACTGGAAGCATTCGTCTTGATTACAATAAAGGTATGCTTGTTGGGCAGACGAAAATGACGAGGAAAACTGGTCTTGTCCTCACAGAATTTCAACATGGCTCCGGCCAATTCGTCCGTCATTATTATCTGTGGAATACTTGCAATGAAGTCCACCAATGCCTGTGGGGTATGAAAGACGCCCTCTGAATCAAAGTATCTTGCGTAATAATTCATAAGTAATTTATACCTGTTAAACTATGCAAAGGTAAGAATTTATCTTTATGTGAGTTACATAACGGGCAAAAAAATATCACAAAAGGCTCCATTTCACAATTTACTGACACCATCGCGAACATCTGGAGCAAACATAGTGGAGACGAGGCATGGTTACATCACAGATAAAAGTCAACGCAAAGATTAGCGTATTCGGCAGTACGATTGCCATTTATATCTTGCAGTACAATGGTTTCCATAACAACCGGCCCGCATTGCCCTTTGGAAAACTCCATCAACACCCGCTTGGGGGATTTTCCCATAACCGTCTGCACGCGGCATTCCCGACAAAGACAAAGCTGATGCACCATGGCCTCCGACACAAAAACATCCCTGACATGCATAGGTACAACAACAGAGAAAATGCCATCCTTGTCCAAAAGCAAACCAACAGACGCCAACAATTCCGAAAAACCCAAATGATGGGCATTGCGGGCAACGCTTCGCCGAGATTCCGGAGGTAAAGTATCCTCGGTATAATATGGAGGATTGCAAACTATAAGTGAAAAAGCGGAGCCTCGACCCTCTTCACGGGCAAAGTTCCTGACATCTGCCTCACGAAAAATCACTCTGTTGGCAAAAGGAGATGCAATGGCATTCTGTTTGGCCTCACATACACTTGCGGCATCTATATCTATCCCCAAAACATAGCCAGACAGACTCCTTTGGGCAACCATCAAAGCAATCAATCCGCAACCGCAACCTATATCCAATATACGTGTGCCGGAATCCTCGGCACACTTCCCAATCCGTGTCCATGCCCCTAACAATACGGCATCGGTATTCACGCGCATGGAGCTGCGCATGTGGCATATCTCAAACTGTTTGAATCTAAATATATCTTTAGGCATAATACTCTTACACAAAGATAAGACTTTTTAGCCAATCCGTGCGGTTTACAGCAGAAAAAGACGTTACTGACAAGTGATATTTTGTACTTATAACCTTTTTTGTGTATCTTTGCAAACCATATATGATAATCTGGAGTAAACACATGCTTGTATCAAAGTTCCAGAAGCATTGTATACGGCACCACAGATTGTAAGAATATCCTAAATAATTATATGCGAAAGACACCTTCCTTCTCATTTGTAGCCGAAATAGATGCAAATGTCGAGAAGTATATACGACAGAGTCAAGAGGGCGAAATGAGCATCTTGGCCCTGCGCGACAACATCCTGTTTCCTGGAACCGTAACTCCAGTGACAGTAGGTCGCAAAAAAAGTTTGAAAGCACTAAAAAAAGCAGAAAAAGCCAACGGGCTGATAGCGGCATTTGCCCAAACAACGCCCGAGACAGACGATCCGGAACAGAAAGACATGTACATGGTTGGCACAGTGTGCAAGATAGTGCACTTGATGCAACTCCCAGACGGCAATCACAACGTGTTGCTGCAAGCTTTGAACAGGGTAGAACTGCAATACATGGAGAATACGGAGGATGGCCTATATGGACAAGTTATCGCCATACCCGAAATCTCAGTCCCTGATAATGAGGCGGAACTGCAAGTGACAACCCAAATGGTGCACGACCGTGTAAAAACACTACTACAGGCAAGCGAAAACATGCCAATGGAAATGACAGAGTTCATCAAGAAAATACAACCAGGCATATTCTTGATAAATTTTGTCTGCACCAACTATCCTTTCAACATAGAAAACAAGGCACATTTGATAGCCGAAAGCACAGACTTAGGGAGAGCCTCCATGTTACTAAAGTTCCTGAACTATGAGGTGCAACTGGTGCAGATACGCCAAGAAGTGGAGGCCAAGACACAGGCCGATCTCAACAGGCAGCAGCGCGATTTCTTCCTTAATCAAGAAATTCGCAATCTGCAGGCCGAACTTGGAAATACGGACGAACTGTCAGGAAAGTTTGATGACATGTCTCAATTGCGCGAGCAGGCCAAGAACAAGAAATGGAGTGCCCAAGTAGGCGAAACATTTGAAAAAGAAGTAGTCAAACTTTCCCGTACAAATGCACAAAGCCCGGATTACAATGTGCAATTGAACTACCTGCAAACAATGTTGCAACTGCCTTGGGGAGAATACACTCAAGACAATCTGGACTTGAAACGTGCCCAACACTATTTGGACAAAGACCACTACGGTATGGAAAAGGTAAAAGAACGTATCCTTGAACATTTGGCCGTACTGAAGTTGAAAGCCGACATGAAAAGCCCAATCATTTGCCTGTATGGTCCTCCGGGAGTTGGCAAAACCAGCCTCTGCAAGAGCATAGCACAGGCCTTGCAGCGCAAGTACGTGAGGATATCCCTCGGGGGCATGCACGATGAAAGTGAAATCAGAGGACATCGTCGAACATACATAGGTGCAATGCCCGGACGCATTATAAAAAGCATAATCAAGGCTGGCTCATCCAACCCTGTCTTCGTGCTGGACGAAATAGACAAAGTCACTCAAGCCAGCATGCACGGAGACCCGTCCAGCGCACTGCTGGAAGTGCTGGATCCGGAGCAGAACATGGCTTTCCATGACAACTTTCTGGACATGGATTATGACCTGTCCAGAGTGATGTTCATTGCCACAGCCAATGACATACATACGATTCCACGTCCGTTGCTTGACCGCATGGAACTGATAGAAGTCGGCGGCTACCTTACAGAGGAGAAAATAGAAATAGTACGTCGCAATCTCTTCCCAAAGGAGAAGGAAAACAATGGACTGGGCAGTCAAAAAGGACTCAAAATAAGAAAGGGAGCCATTGAACGTATTATAGAGAACTATACACGCGAAAGCGGTGTGCGTTCCCTGGAAAAACAAATCAACAAAATGCTACGCAAGGTAGCGTTGGAATATGCGCGTGAAGAAACATCACGCACGCACCAAGACACCATAACCATTGACAAGACCATTGACAATGCCGAAGTGGAACGACTTTTGGGCAAGCCAATCTTCTCCAGAGACATTTATCAGGGGAACGACTTTGCCGGTGTAGTAACAGGTTTGGCATGGACCAGCGTAGGGGGCGAAATCCTATTCATTGAGACCAGCATATCTGAAGGCAAGGGAGGAAAGCTTACACTGACCGGCAATCTGGGTGACGTGATGAAGGAGTCTGCAAGCATTGCCTTGGAATACATCAAATGCCACACACAAGTATTGGGCATCGACCATCGCATTTTCGAAAACTATAACCTGCATATACACGTGCCAGAAGGCGCAGTGCCCAAAGACGGCCCATCGGCAGGCATTACCATGGCCACCAGCATAGCTTCGGCGTTGACACAACGCAAAGTTCGCAAGGAATTGGCTATGACCGGTGAAATAACACTGCGTGGAAAAGTCCTGCCCGTGGGAGGTATCAAGGAAAAAATCCTGGCTGCCAAGAGAGCTGGAATAAAACATATCGTACTGTGCCGAGACAACAAAAAGGACATAGACGAGATACCAGAAGCTTACCTGCATGGACTGGAATTCCATTATGTGGAAACAGTAATGGACGTTTGGGACTTTGCCTTATTACAAAATAAGGTTGCAAAACCGATTGTGTTTCATTTCGAAAATAGCACGAATGAATCCAAGGCATCATGATAAATACCATACCCAGCGACAAAAACAACACGGATGACATTTGAACTTCAACATACAGACACCAAGACCAACGCTCGTGCAGGAGTGCTCACCACGGACCACGGGAAAATAGAGACTCCTATCTTTATGCCAGTGGGCACTGTAGGCAGCGTAAAAGGTTTGACGATACGAGACCTAAAGGAGGATGTAAAGGCGCAAATCATACTTGGCAATACTTATCACTTGTATTTGAGACCAGGGACAGAAATACTGCAAAAAGCCGGTGGCTTGCATAAGTTCAACGGATGGAATCGCCCCATCCTCACAGATTCCGGTGGTTTTCAGGTATTCTCGCTCACAGGTATTCGTAAGCTCACAGAAGAGGGCTGCACTTTCAGAAGCCATCTTGACGGTTCCAAACATATATTTACTCCGGAACGCGTCATGGACATAGAGCGGTGCATTGGCGCGGATATCATGATGGCTTTGGACGAATGTCCTCCAGGTACCAGCGATTATGCATATGCAAAAAAGAGCCTTGGACTGACACACAGATGGTTGGACAGATGCATTGCCAGATTTAATGAAACTGAACCTCTCTACGGATACAGCCAAAGCCTCTTCCCCATTGTACAAGGATGCACATTCAAGGATCTCAGACAACAAAGTGCCGAGTTTGTGGCCTCAAAGAATGCCGACGGCAATGCCATCGGGGGATTGGCCGTGGGTGAACCAGCCGAGGTGATGTATGAAATGATAGAGGTGGTAAATGAGATTCTGCCTAAGGACAAGCCCCGCTATCTCATGGGTGTCGGTACTCCTGCAAACCTATTGGAGGGTATCGAACGTGGTGTGGACATGTTTGACTGTGTCATGCCAACACGCAATGGACGCAATGCCTGCCTATTCACAAGCGAGGGAATCATGAACATGCGGAACAGGAAATGGGCGGATGATTTCTCACCGATAGATCCTTATGGTACTGCCTCAGTAGATACATTCTACACCAAGGCTTACCTTCATCATCTGTTCAAGGCCCAAGAACTGCTCGCCTTGGAAATTGCTTCCATACATAACTTGGCTTTCTACCTATGGCTGGTGGGCGAAGCTCGCAAACACATCATAGACGGAGATTTCTCTACATGGAAATCCGGAATGATGGGGCGTGTGACAAACCGATTGTAGGCTCATTTATCCAAACTGCACAACAGCAGAAATAAACATTGTAAGCATAAGGCCGACAAGATGAAACCTTTTACACGTCTTGACAGATACATAATAAAGAAATTTCTGGGAACGTATGTTTTCAGTATCATTCTGATTATCAGTATTGCAGTAGTGTTCGACTTCAACGACAACGTCGACAAGTTCACTACAAACAATGCGCCTTGGGAGGGTATCTTGTTCACGTACTATGCTAACTTCATACCTTTCTATTCCAACTTGTTTTCTGCTTTATTTGTCTTCATTTCCGTCATTTTTTTTACGGTAAAATTGGCCGACAACAGCGAAATAATTGCCATGTTGGCAGCAGGCATCAGTTTCCGAAGGCTTATGTGGCCATATATGTTCTGTGCAGCATTGATTGCGGCATTCAACTACTACCTCGGCACGGATGTCATACCGCGAGGAAGCGTGAAAAGACTTGCATTTGAAAATCAATACAAGAAACGCATCAAGGTAAAAACATGGGCCGACAACGTTCATTTGCAGGTTGATACCGGTGTGGTAGCATTCATGGAGCATTACGATGGGGCATCTAATACCGGATACCACTTCTCTCTAGACAAATTCATCGACAAAAAACTCGTTTCACATTTGACAGCACAGTCGGCACAGTACGACACTATCTCGGATGTTCGTTTCAAGTGGACGCTAAGAAATGTCAACATCCGTGAACTAAGTGGTCCACGTGAAGAGATAAAACATTATGCCCAGATTGACAGCATAATAAAGTTAGAGCCTCAGGATTTTCTGCTGACCAACAAAATGCAAGAAACGATGACCTCTTCGCAACTTAATGAGTTCATCAACAGGCAACGTATAAGAGGCATAGCAGGGTTACAGGACTTTGAAGTGGAATATCACAAACGTATTGCCTCCCCATTTGCAGCATTTGTACTCAGCATCATCGGAGCAAGCCTGTCCGCACGGAAACGCAAAGGAGGCATGGGAACTGCTTTGGGAATAGGTCTGGCACTCAGTGCCACCTACATATTATTACAGGGAATATGCGCCACTTTCAGTACTCAAGCTGGTACGCAGCCATGGATTGCTGCTTGGCTACCAAATTTTATATATCTACCAATAGCCGTGTATCTATACAAGAAAGCGCCAAGATGAACGGCTGACAACTATACCTTAATTATATATATGGATTTCTACGATCTCGACCTCAGTGATCCTGTGTTGGATGCACTGGACGATATGAACTTTAGAGAAACAACTCCTATTCAAAGCCATGCAATTCCACCAATACTGGAAGGCCATGATGTTTTGGGAGTAGCACAAACAGGTACAGGTAAAACAGCAGCATACCTGTTGCCCGTGTTATCGGAACTTTCATACGGCGACTACCCCACCGATGCCATAAATTGCGTTATAATGTCTCCGACACGAGAACTGGCCCAGCAGATAGACCAAGCTCTTCAAGGCTTTTCTTATCACCTGCCATACATTAGTTCTGTTGCCGTATACGGCGGAAACGACGGTATTCGCTATGAACAGGAGAAACGTAGCATGCAGCAGGGAGCAGACATTGTCATTGCCACTCCCGGACGATTGATAAGCCACATATCTCTTGGCAACATAGACCTGTCACGCGTTTCATTCTTTATCCTGGATGAGGCTGATCGAATGCTGGACATGGGCTTTTCCGAGGACATACTTCAGATAGCCAAACACTTGCCTGCCAAACACCAGACTATAATGTTCTCCGCAACCATGCCTGAGAAAATACGGCAATTGGCCAAAACGCTACTGAACGACCCCACGGAAATACGCCTTGCCGTCAGTCGTCCTGCCGAGAAGATTCACCAAATGGCATACATCTGCTACGAGGCACAAAAGATAGCTCTGATACAAGAACTCTTTAAAATCAGAAATCCAAAACGGGTTATCATCTTCACCGGTAGCAAAATAAAAGCCAAAGACCTGGCAATATCATTGACACGTGCCAAGTTTAACTGTCGTGCCATGCACAGCGACCTGTCACAACAGGAACGTGACGAGGTGATGTATCTTTTCCGTAGTGCTCAAACTGATATTCTCGTGGCAACCGACATTGTTGCAAGAGGAATAGATATTGATGACATCACGTTAGTCGTCAATTTTGACGTACCACACGATGCCGAAGATTATGTGCACCGTATAGGCCGTACCGCACGCGCAGGTGCCGGAGGAAATGCTATTACATTGGTGTCCGAAAAGGACCAAGCAAACTTCATGGAGATAGAACGTTTCCTGGGTAAGGAAGTTGAAAAAATGGAACTCCCGGCCTCCTTGGGGAAAGGCCCCGAATATGACGGAAAGTTCCGCGGAAGCAAATCCAGCCGAGGCAATCGCGCATCAAAAGGCACACGCGGAAACAAAGGCAAAGTCGGACAAGGTGGACATGGAAAATCCCACAAACACCATACCTCCAACAGCCAGCATACACAATCATCTGAAACTCAGAAAAAAGGCCGTAACGCACGTAGGAAACCTGCTCTAAAGACCTGAATTTATTAAACAAATTCCCTTCCACAGATAAGCAGTATTAGAGATAATTGTCGTACCTTTGCATATATGAAAGATTTGAGCAGACATATAGAGTACCTTCTTTGTGAACACGATTCTGTAGCAATACCAGGCATAGGAGTCTTCATCACAGAAGAACTTCCTGCAAGGTACTACCCTGAGGAAAGTCTATATCTTCCCCCTGTAAGAAGTGTTCATTTGGACACTACCAACAAGGATGACGACCATAAGTTGGAAGACTGCCTCATACAATTGCATCACGTAACACGCAGTATTGCCAACAAGTGGATTTTCGAATATGTCAATGATATCAACCAATCACTTATGGATATGGGCATTATGGACATGGGTACCATTGGCAGATTAGTATACGTAAACGGAAAAATGTCTTTTGAGGTCTGCGATGCTGGTGTCAACGCACCGGAGATGTATGGATTGGATTCTTTTCACATAGCAAAGCTCCCTGCTCATGCCCATAAGAATAGTGGCAATACCGACCATACACACCTTACCATACGTTTGCGCCGTACCACCATTCACCGTGTGATGACAGCAGCAGCGATGATAATAGTAGCCTTGACAGTCATAGTCCCCAACTATACCTCATTCAACAATTTAGGACTGCAAGCCAGTTTGAACTCAGCAAAGAGTTTGACCAACATGTTCGGTAGCACAGCACAGCCTATTACAGACATCTCTGCAAAATCGTCCGCAAAGAAACCAACAACAGACGAGAGTATTGTCGCAGATGCTCCAACATCCGTGTCTCAGCAAACGCAAGATACTTATATGACTACGCAGAAAGCCGACAACATCTCTGACGTACCACAGCCTGCGATTACAGAGTCGGACACAGTTGCAACATCATTAACTCAAGCAAATCCAATTGCAGACATACCTGCCACAAAGGTTGATGTTAACCAGCAAACAGCAGTTAAAACACAAACACCAGAGGATTTTACCGATAAGGCCGAAGTGCAATCATTGGAGGTAAGTGGATTCTGTATAGTGATGGCCAGTGCCATCACCAACAAAGGAGCAGAACATCTGATTGCAAAATTGAACAAGGAAGGGTTCCCCAATGCTGTCAAATACAACGACAGGGGCATGCTAAGGGTATTGTTAACTGGATACGACAGCGAAACAAGTGCACGTGCCCACATTGCTGTTGTAAGAGCTACGGATGAACTATACTCCGGTTCTTGGATTAAGCAGTTCTGATTCTTTTATTCACCAGAAAACATTTGCGTATGAAACGTGTACGTTGTCCCAAATGTGACAGCTACATCACATTTGATGAAACAAAGTACAAACAGGGACAGCAATTGGTATTCCAGTGCCCTGATTGTTCCAAACAGTTCGGTATTCGCATGGGTACCAGCAAGGTACGCGATACCCGCAAAAATGAGACATTCAACGAAGAAGCCAATAAAGACCAATGTGGCAGTATAGTTGTAGTGGAGAATGTATTTCACTATAAGCAAGTGTTGCCTTTGGCAATGGGCGACAACGTCCTGGGCAGATATGTCAAAGGCACTGACATCAACTTGCCTATAGAGACCGTGGATCCAAGTGTTGATACCAAACACTGTATCATCCGGGTTCAACGCAACAAGCAAGGAGACTTGCAATATATACTAAGAGACGCACTATCAAATACAGGTACGTTCTATATGAATGACATATTGCGCAACAACGAGAAAGTACATCTATCCGATGGAGACATTATCACCATAGGGGCCACCACACTCATATTGCGCACAGCGAAAGCAAGGGAGGAAGAGGAGTAACCAAACAATCACAGATGGTTGCCCCTCTTTTTTATAATAAGGTACCAGCCCATACATCATGTATGGATTTTTAACAGGCATTCGGATTATGCGTTATGTTTTTCAATTACTTATCATAATCAGTTTCTCGCTCGCAGGGGAAATACTCCACAGCACTCTCCCACTGCCCCTTCCGGCCAGCATATATGGAATTGTGCTACTGTATGTTGCCTTGGAATCAAAACTTGTAAAGGTACATCAAATACGGGAGGTTAGTACCACACTGATAATGGCCATGCCTGTAATGTTTGTCCCCCCGGCAGTAGGCTTGCTAAAAACATGGAAAAGCATACAGGACACATGGGCACAGTATTTATTGATTACTGTATTAAGCACATTCGCGGTAATAGCAGCTGCAGGCTGGATGACGCAAGGAGTAATAAAATGGAAAGACAAGTCACAAGCAAACACAAACAGCAATGGTACCGGCAATAACAGAATTTCTTAGTGAATCCGCGTATATAGCCGTTCTGCTGACCATAGGAACATATGGCATTGGCACATGGCTTAGAAAGAAAACAGGATGGACGTTAATGAACCCGCTACTGGTATCCATAGTCTTGACTATAGGATTCCTGTGCATAACCAACATCCCATACGAATCATATTCCAAGGGAACCGAGATTATCAAGTACATGCTGACACCGGCAACAATCTGCCTGGCAGTCCCACTATATGAGCAGATAGACCAGCTAAAACGCAATGTCCATGCAGTAACATTGGGTATAGCAGCCGGAGTACTTGCCAGCATGTTTTCAATACTTGGATTGGTAGCCATAATGGGTCTGGGACATATATCCTACGTCACTCTCCTACCCAAATCCATCACCACAGCCATTGGCATGGACCTCTCCAACGAACTTGGCGGCAATGTACCAATCACCATCATTACCATCGTGGTTACAGGCATCACCGGCAACATATTTGCAGAAAAGTTTCTGCGACTAATTCGTGTCAAACACCCTATAGCCAAAGGAATAGCAATAGGTTCGGCAGCCCATGTCATCGGTACTTCCAAAGCAATGGAAATGGGACCAACTGAAGGAGCCATGAGTTCACTGTCAATCGTTACAAGCGGTATCCTTACAGTGATAATAGCATCCGTTTTTGCCTCATTGGCTTAGAGATTCTATTCTCGGCATCATACGGAATCCTCGGACTCAGAATAGGGCAAGTTTCTGTCACCGTGCCCAACTCTATCCGTCCACGGACAAACTGTACGCTCATCCCTGTCCTCCTGGTCTCCTTTTCTTGTCCAATACTGCCCCATAGTATGAATGTTTTTTATATGATGTCAAGTAATCCTGTCGCAATATCATTTCTTTCATAAAAATACTTCCATAGCGGAGCAGCCATCAATGCCTGCATAATTTCTCCCCTTTGCAACATACCAAACACATCTTCCATAGAAAGCACATGGTATGTCAACTCCTCGGTATCGTCAAGATGCTGCTCGCCAATCTGGTCTACTCCAACAGCGAGAAATGTATGCGCCAAGTTTGTATGGTTGGAAGGATTGGCACATATACTCATGTACTCCGTCCATTCACCACCGCCAAAACCGGTCTCTTCCATCAGTTCACGCTGTGCAGCCTGCAGAGGCGTCTCCCCCTCCTCCATCACACCGGCACACAACTCATATTCCGTCACTCCCAAGGCGTGCCGATACTGACGCACCATCAACATGCCGCCATCTCTGGTAATGGCAATGACATTGACCCAATCAGGGAACTCCAGCACCCAGTATTCAGGGTTAATTCTCCCGTCAGGCAACTGAACCACATCTTTACGCGCCGTCATCCACGGTCGACGAGAAATATACTCGCTTTCCAAGACTTTCCACTTGTCTTCTCGCACCATCACATCATAACATTTATGTTAAATTTTAGAAATCAATCGCTACAGCAACAAGTCTTGTCTCATGCCATACTGCAGTATCCTCACAAGCGACACTGCCACCGGAAATAGTCGGCAAAGACATCACCCAATATTGGTTTTTGGCCAAACAGTCCATACACGGCACTGCCACTGCCACTCATGGAAGCATATGACGCACCCAGCATGTACATCTGCTCACAGATATTTCCGATTATGGGATGCGTGGGAAATACACTTTCCTCAAAGGCGTTCCGCATTCGGCCGCGCCACGCCTTGACAGGCTGCTTCATTATATCCATCAGGCTTGTTTCCGAAGTATGAGGACGAACCATAGCATAAGCCTCTTTGGTAGACACGAAGTCATTGGGTTTGACAAGCACAAGCCAATATCCGTCCAACGTGACAGGTATGTCCAACTGTATCACTGGCGGCAGAGCGGTACCCACCGGAGGCAAGGCAAAATACCTCTTACGCACCAATGGAACCTGCAGAGACGTGAACACATCCCCCTTACCCTCGGCATATACCGGCTTATTGGCAATGAACACAGGACAATCCGCCCCAAGACGACCTACACGCGAAGCCATTTGCTGATTTGTAAGGCCAAGGCCGAACATTTCATTCAATCCCTTAATCATGAAAGCAGCGTCACTACTGCCTCCTCCAAGGCCAGCCCCTGACGAAATACGCTTGGTAAGTCGTACGGAAACCGGTGGCACGTCAATATCCTCTGCACGAAGCATATCCAGGACACGCACCACCAAGTTGTCACGAACGGTACAATCCAAGTGCTGTCCGTCTATGGAGAACACGTCCTCAGATGCCGGAGCCAGCTCCAGACAATCCACCAATGGAACAGGAAGAAATACCGTTTCTATATCGTGATACCCGTCACCACGTTTGCCTACGATATTCAATCCAAGATTTATTTTGCAATTGGGATACAGAATCATGATTTACTTATTATTCTCGTCACAATCTCCATGACGCAACTTGTTTATCAATCCATTGTTCATGCGATGCAATTTCTTAGGAGTTTCACGGAAAGGAGCGCTCACTTCGTTATAGATGTCAGAAAACATTCTCAACAAAGGTGGTTGCCATGCAGCCTTGTTAACATTTACGACCATGCGTACACCATGGTGCACCAATGAAACATGCACTTCGGACGCTTCCTCCTTTGGATCACCGTCTATGTGTATCACTCCATTAGAGGCTCTTCTTATGGTCAGGCCTTTGCAGCGGAACGTCTTGATACGTGAATTATTCTTTATTGTCCTGTTGACCAACTGGTAAGCTATCTGCGGTGCTTCAAATACGGTAAACGGCTCCATGATTGTTACGTCCAGCAATCCGTCCGACATGGACGCCTGCGGTGCTATATAGAAGTCATTGCCATACTGTGAAGCATTGGCACATGTAATGAGGAAAGCCGTATAAGAATGCCTTTCTTCCTCTTCGCCCAAGATTTCCAACTCATAGGTCTCCGGCTCATACTTCACACCCTCCAACAGAGCATTCTCCACGTAGGACAACAGACCGCGCTTTCCGGACTTGTTGAATTTGTCTGACAGGAAAGCGTCAAATCCCACCCCTGCCGTACAAAAGAACGGATTTCCGTTAATCATGCCATAGTCCAGACAATGTATGTTGCACTCCGATATTACCTGCAAGGCACCCTCGTGATTCATCGGCAGGCCCAAATGCCGGGCCAAGCCATTGCCACTGCCACAAGGAACAATGCCCAAAGCCACACCGGAATGAATCAACTCCTTGGCTATCTCGTTAACTGTACCGTCACCTCCCACAGCCACTGCAATATCCACCTTTTGAGCCACAGCCTCTCGAGCTATTTCCGCTGCATGGCCGGCATATTCCGTATATATCACCTCTGTCGCAAAACATTTCTCGGGAAAGAAATCCGGTATCTTGCTCACGATGCCGACCTTGTTACTCGTCCCTGAAATGGGGTTCACGATGAACCATATCGTGTATCTTCTCATATTAACATATAATCGCAATGCAAAGTTAGACAAAAGTATGCGATATACATCGGTATAAGTAGTATTATGAGGCATTTAACAGCACGCTGGGAAAGATTTCATGCATCATATTGTCTGTTATTCAAAGAAAAAGCGTACCTTTGCACGAAGATAAACATATCGGTAATAATAATCAACACTAAGCATAGACTGACAATATGGGATTGTTAGAAGAAAAATTGGCCAAGTACACCTTGCCCGATGAAATAAAGGCAAAAGGCATATACCCGTACTTCAGGGAAATAGAAGGTAAACAAGGCACCGAGGTATCCATGGGGGGCCACAACGTATTGATGTTTGGCAGCAATGCATATACCGGACTGACCGGAGACGACCGCATCATAGAAGCCGGTGTGGCAGCCATGAGACGGTATGGTAGCGGATGCGCCGGCAGCCGCTTCCTCAATGGCACATTGGACATACATGTGGAGTTGGAAAAGGAACTGGCCGAGTTTGTCGGCAAAGACGAGGCTCTGGTATTTGCCACAGGTTTTACCGTAAACAGCGGTGTCATCCCACAACTGCTTGGCAAGAACGACTATGTCATCTGCGACGACCGCGACCATGCCTCCATTGTCGACGGACGCAGGCTGAGTTTTGCCACGCAGCTGAGATACAAGCACAACGACATGGCCGACCTGGAACGCGTACTCAAACGTTGCACTCCTGAAAGCATCAAGCTGATTGTTGTTGACGGTGTATTCTCTATGGAAGGCGACCTCTGCAAGTTGCCCGAAATAGTGGAACTCAAACACAAGTACAACGCAGCCATCATGGTGGATGAAGCGCACGGAATAGGCGTGTTCGGACGCAACGGACGCGGTGTCTGCGACCACTTCGGCCTGACTCACGAGGTAGACCTTATAATGGGTACTTTCTCCAAGAGTCTTGCAAGCATAGGCGGATTCATTGCTGCCAACAAGACTATCATCAACTACCTGCGCCATACGGCACGAACCTATATCTTCAGTGCCAGTTGCACACCAGCAGCCACAGCATCGGCACGCGAGGCTCTGCACATACTAAAGACAGAACCCGAGCGTATCGAAGCATTGTGGAACGTAACCCGCTACGCGCTGAAACGCTTCAAAGAAGAAGGCTTTGAGATTGGCGACACAGAGAGTCCTATCATTCCTCTATATGTACGTGACTTGGAAAAGACGTTCATAGTCACCGCACGCGCATTTGAGGAAGGTGTCTTCATCAATCCTGTCATTCCACCAGCATGCGCCCCGACCGATACATTGGTACGTTTTGCACTGATGGCCAACCACACCACCGAACAAGTGGACCGCGCCGTGAAAAAACTCAAGAAAGTATTCATGGAACAGGGCATCATCTGATAACTTCCGTCCAACAGAGAAACATACATTACAAATTATCCCCGCCTTATGTAACAAGGCGGGGATAATTTGTAACTCCATGTCATCCAGGACGCAACCAGCCAACCATGCAAGCAGGCTGCTGCATGCTCATGTATTTCGGCCCAGCAACATTCCAAACAGACTACCTATCGAGCAGTTACACCAAATACCTGAAACATGAGTTTGCCATGACACTCTGAACATACCAATTCTGGCAAAAACAAGATGAAAACATTCTTACATACGTGACACCGTTAACGGAAACCCGTTTTGACAATAGCATTACCTAAGGCGCGTCCATAGTATTGTCGCGGTACCGACAATACTATAGACGAAATCGCAGTGCCAAGTATACGTTTTTTGCGCTCATGTTTGTGACTATACAGAAGAATGGCAAACGGCATTTCTAAAAGCATGAAATCCATGACCCGATTGATGGATTACAGTCACAAATACTCAATACATCAGTCATGGTGGCAAAACAATTTCATAGATGCCACCTGCCACTGTACAGAATACGTTATTCCAAGAAAAAAACGCCAATCATGTAGATTTTACACTCAAAAGGCTTGCAGCATTAAAAAAAAAGATGTACCTTTGCATCGCAATTCAGAGGAATAGCCCCTCATAAGGGTAGAAAATTGAAAGATTGGATACAAGATAAAAGCAAATGTCTGCGGAAATAGCTCAGTTGGTAGAGCACAACCTTGCCAAGGTTGGGGTCGCGAGTTCGAGTCTCGTTTTCCGCTCCATGCTTTGCCCAAGTGGCGGAATTGGTAGACGCGCACGTTTCAGGTGCGTGTGTCGAAAGGCGTGCAGGTTCGACTCCTGTCTTGGGCACCATTTATACTTGTATTCATTTGGAGAGGTGGCGGAATTGGTAGACGCGCTACTTTGAGGTGGTAGTGTCAATTGCGACGTGGGAGTTCGAGTCTCCTCCTCTTCACTTATTTTTTGCGGAAATAGCTCAGTTGGTAGAGCACCACCTTGCCAAGGTGGGGGTCGCGGGTCCGAGTCCCGTTTTCCGCTCCATTATAGAAACGTTTGATTATAAGAAAATCAAACAGATGTTTTT